>Ga0307517_10007718_pt1 | contig 15617 bp, 9 predicted proteins | sample 23_EM_MG_FD_194515 | JGI IMG/M metagenome (GOLD analysis project Ga0307517, IMG submission 194515) | Populus trichocarpa ectomycorrhiza microbial communities from riparian zone in the Pacific Northwest, United States - 23_EM | ecosystem: Host-associated > Plants > Roots > Unclassified | place...
TCAGAATATGAATTGATTTACATACTTTTTAAAAATTATAACTAAAAATACTTTTTAATTTTTTTTTTTACATCACAAAAACTATATCAATGATAAATAAACTTTAAAAACAATCAATTTAATATATTTTTTTAAATAAAAACAATTTAAAAACCATTTCAACCGCAAAAAATAATCAAACTAGTTACATGAAAGCAGTCAGCAGAAGGAACTGTGGAGAGAGGACCAGGTGTCGCAGCCGGAGGCCACTCCTATTCTCATAAAAGGAAAGCCAAATCATCATCCTCTCTCTGCACAACTCACGAAATCCTTTGCAATCTCACTGATGTCGTCGTCTACCAAAATTCTCTTACTCTTTTTTATTGTGGGTCCCATCCTATCATCAGCCAAAACCCCACACGTCATCCATTTCCGATCTCCCAACCTCTACCCCGAAAGCCTTACCTACGATCCCTCGGCACAGCACTTCATCGTCGGCTCCCTCCACCACCGCACTATCAACTCTGTCTCCGACGCCGGCGTCACCGAAACCATCATCTCCGACCCCTCCCTCCCTCCCAGCACCAGCATCCTCGGTCTCGCGGTGGATAAACTCAACAACCGCCTCCTCGCTGTCATCCACTCCTTCGACTCTCTCCATCCCTTCAACGGCCTCGCCGCTTACGATCTCCGTTCCCGCCAGCGCCTCTTCCTCTCCCTCCTTCCTTCTACCCCCTCCGACGAAGACGGCCGCAGCCCCATGGCCAACGCTGTCGCTTTCGATTTCAAGGGCAACGCTTACGTCACAAACTCCGAGGGGAACTTTATTTGGAAGGTCAGCCCGGAAGGAGAGGCCTCGATTTTCTCAACATCTCCGGTATTTACGCAGTTTCCCGTGGACCGCGACTCACCGTTGAGTTCCTTCGGGTTGAACGGGATTGCTTACGTCAGCAAGGGGTATTTGCTGGTGGTGCAGACCAATACGGGCAAGTTGTTCAAGGTTGATGCCGATGACGGCACGGCAAGGAATGTTTTGTTGAGCGAGGATTTGCCGGAGGGCGATGGGATTGCGATAAGGGGAGACGGTGTCGTTTTGGTTGTGTCGAATAAGAAGCTGTGGTTCTTGAAGAGTGATGATAGTTGGGGAGAGGGAGTGGTTTATGACAAAATTGACCTTGATGGGGAGAGGTTTCCTACCTCGGTTGTGGTGGGGAGAGAGGATAGGGCGTATGTGTTATATGGGTGTGTGGTGGAGGGTCTAAGTGGGAAGGGAGGGAGGGAGTTGTTTGATATAGAGGAGGTGAGGTCGGAGAAGGAGAGTGAAGATGAGAAAATTTGGGTGTATGTGTTGATAGGATTAGGCTTGGCAATTTTTTTTATTTGGAGGTTTCAAATGAAGCAGCTTATCAGAAACATGGACAAGAAGGCCAACTGAGAGTGCTTATGCTCTTGCTTGCTAACAGGAAGGGGTAATAATAGTTTGTTTATTTGCTTGTTTCATACTGTTGATGATTTCAAGATCAATAAGTGTTATATTTTGGCAATGTTGATGAGTGTTTCTTGCTAGTAGAAAGATTATGGTAATTGTTTGTGCATAAAGGAGATCCAGATGAGGGACACAAGTATTGGTTCTGTTTCCCTTTCTTCTTCTTTATTTACAAGTATAATTGCGCAGTCAATTCGTAATCATGAGCTTCTCTGCTCTGCGGTCTGTTAGCTAGTTCATTAATGACATTAGTGCAAGGTGCAGGCGTTCTGTTATTTTCTTTCAAAGCTTTTCTTAGTTCTTAGATTTTGATAAATCTCAAAAGTAAGGGGAAGATACATGTCAAATAGTTGTCCTGAAAGAGCAGCAGAATTAGCATTAGCATTTTCCTTCCTATCGAGATTGGACTGGGAGAATTCGAGAGCTTGTCTGTAAAGTTTCAAATGCTGATAAAGCTTGTCTCTTGTTCCGGTGGAGGATGCAACAATGGCTTGGAGTGCATATAGGAAGAATTTCTTATTTGAATCCCTCTTGCTACTCTTTTTGGACAATTCGGAGAGCGTATGGGGTAGATTTTGTGGGGAAGTAATGTAGATGTGTCTCATCTTAGATGGGTGGTTTTTCCTACTCTAGACAGGCCTTTGCTTGGGCATTCTGCCATTTCTGTAAAGGTTGGATAACTCCTGGTTTTAGAAGGGTGATTTTGGGTGTTAACAATGAACTTTGGCTGCTGCTGAGCATTATTAATGACATTGTCTTTAAATTCTGTTTGGTGAACCTGAGCTTTTTCTTTTTTCCATTTTGACACTGTCAATTTTCATAGGTTTCCATTGCTTTCACTGGCCAAAAATTGGAGAATCTTATTTGTTGATTTCATGCTTCTGCTTCTGTTGTTGAGATATCAAATGGTGTGCTGCTGACGACTTCATGGGTGGGCTACCATATCGTGAAGCTTTTATCATACTGCTTAAGGAGGGTGATGTGATCACGACAAGCTCTTATATGACCCTCCATTTACCTATGCTCTCTTGTGGCCATTCACTAAAACTCTTCGATCATCAACTTTTTATGATATCATGATATCCAATGCAGGAAGCCTTTCCTATGGACTCCTGAAGAAGAAATAAAGTGCACATTCGACATCCCAGAAGTCCTACGGGCAGCATCAGTTTGATCTTCCTTTTGTTTTGATTTGTATGTGAATTTCCGTCGAGCAAGCGAGCTCATAAGACAGATTGCAGACTCCTTATCCTGTGCTCTTAACTCTTGTTGGCTTTTTGCATCTTCCTTGGTATTAATATCCATTTCACTTTTTATCTTTTTGCTTGTGTTTGCTTCTCGACTGCAATCATGGAGGATCAACTCAATATTCACCGCTCATGAATGGCTCGTGTCTGTGAGATGCATCCCTGGAGTTGAGAAGTTTTCATAGGAATTCCAGGTCAAATATTTTAAGTGGAGCATCAAATTATTAAAGTCGAGGACAATTAAGAATCAACAGACGGCATCGTCCTTGTTTAGTAAAATACGAGCCAAGGTATATATATGCTACCCTACAAGTAATTAAAGATTCTAAGTTAATTTCAAGCAAAGATGATAGCATTTTTTGATATCATGTTATCATAATAATGGAAAGATGATGTTTATATTCAATAATGACTCCAAATATGTATTAACTAATATATTGAAAACAAATTTGTAAATGTTAATTGTTAATTAAAGATGAGAGTGGGAAGTTAATTTTTCTAGTGACAAATAAAAGATAAATATAAATATATTCTCTGTTATCCATTTCTTTTTATATATATTTTTTATTTATCTTGAAGACTTGTTATGGTTTTTAAGTGCGTTATATAAAATCATTATTAAAATATAGTTTTATTGTAAATAAAATAAATATACACAATAAAATAAATATCCTTTGTATTTATATTATCGAATAAAATTTTGTTATTCATGTATTTTTTATTTTTTACTTTTACAAAAACATGCCTTTTTAATTAAAAACAAAGTTTTTAAAATAAAAATTTATCATGGTTTCAATAAAAAAACAAAAATATCATTTATTGATATTTTGCACACTACAATATAAAGAATAAAAGAAAATGATTAATTTTATAAAATTGTATGAAAAACTTACAATAAAAATAATAAAATAAATATTTTATTATATTTGAATATTCCTAACCATATTTTAAAAAAATCAATTGCATATTACATTCGTGTATAATTAGTATTCATAAAAAAAATGATATAACCATAAAAAAAACTACATTCTTATTCAAAAGTTATTGCAAAACTGAACAATTTTGTAAATATTATCTTAATAATTTTATTTATAAAAATTAAAAGAAGAAAATAGAAGTGGATGGGACAAGATTCCCTTTAAAAATAGGCAAGACAATATTGAGTTTAGAAAGTGAAACTCATGCGCTTAGCCTAAAAGCAAAAAACCTAGGCGTGCTTGGAAGCCAAGCCACCATACCTGGTTATCGTTTTTTTTAAAAAAAAATGGTCATATGACACATTGTTCCTAAAAAAACAATTACATACAATGGGCAATACACCATTAATTATTGTATGGACAAACAATGTGTCATTCATTGGTTTGTTTTCTAATCACCATCATGTTCGAGTTTTTACATCTTAAAAATTCAATTTTTAACTTATTTTCACCTAAAAATATATCAAGAACACCTTAAAAACCTTAATAAACCTGTTTTTAACCATCAAACACCATCTAATCACTTTAAGAATAAATGATTAAACCAAATCTAAAGTAATTTTACGAGCTTTGGTCTGCTTTTTCTTTAACATGTTTAAAGAGAAAAACTACCTTCATTGAACTCCTCTTTTTAAAATGAACACACTAGCACCAAAATCGGTTTTTTTATTATCGAAATGTGATCGACCAGACTCTTCTCTCTCTTTTTTTTGGGTGACTTTCTCTTTCCTCTTTCAATATCCAATGATTGAAATATAAAAAGAATAAAGTTTATGATCAGAATGTAAAATCCTAAAATAACAAGGACCAAATAATGAAAAAATTAAAACTTTCATGTATGAAACTAGAGTTTTTTGCGCATTTTGAACAATGAAAATGGAAAGACCTCTTTTTTTGTGTTAAATTTAGTCCTAGTTCTTTTAGTCTTTATTTTGTAATATAACTTAAAATTCTATTTTATAATTTTGATCTTTACCTGATTTTACAGAGTTTGAACGATTTCAATTTGAATTTATCAATTTTCGAGTTTTTAAAGTGATTTTCATAAATCTTATGATTTTACAAGTCAATTCATGATTTTAACAACATCACCCTGAAAAATGATTCTTGATATTTGTGTATTTAATTTTGTGCATGTCAATATTATCAATATTTATGCACTTGATTTATATTTTGTATAAGTCACAAATTATTTTTTTGGTAATAACATTCTCATAAAAAAAATTAATAACTAAAAAAGGACAAAAAACAAAAAAAATTGCTTTATTATTTTTGTAATATTTTGAGAATTAGTTATAATAATTTAGATTGAGTCAATACGATCCCATCAAGATCCATTCAATAATAGCAATAGCTTTTTTGTTTATTTTTGAAAAATTAATTAAAGTAAATGGGCCAAAGCCCAATTTAATTTTTATCATCTTTATAGGTTCAATGCTCATTTTAAAAATGATCAAACTGACGAGTTTCTTTTATAAAAGGGGTCGATGTAAAAGATTTTCGCAAAAGACAAATCTTCTTTTAAGAGTCGACAAGAAAAAAAATTCATGAATGGCCTAAGTGATAAGTCTTTTTCTCAAGGGATTGATGGCAAAATTAGTTTGCGAACAGTCCAAACGACTAGTCTTCTTCTTTAAAGGACTGTAAAGATTTTGCACATGACTAAATTGACATGTCTTCCTTTTTAAAGGACTTAAAAAATCATGGGGAAAAATGCATGAAAAAAGCCCTAGATGTTGTGTCATAACCCGTCGAATCAATGATCTGCACCAAGGATTTAATTGGGTGTGTTAAAAAAGAGCTCAGGCCAACACACAGGTTTTTTTAAAAAAATATTTTTAAGGGTCGGACAAAAATAAATCAGGTGACATGTCACTTGCTGAAGCAAACGACGTGTCACATATCTGCCCATAATCTGGCCACCACGGTGGTGGTTGGAAAATTAAAGCAAATGTATTTTTGTCTAAAAATCCAATTTTTAACCCATTAAAAAAACACCTTATAAATACTCTCACAACACCTAGAAACCAACTTATCAATCTAAAAAACTCAAAAAATAGCCCCAAACACATGAAATCAAACTAGGTTAGATTTGTTTTCCTCAACTTTGATCTACTTTTGAGGTAATGTTGAGGTTTGAAACAACTACCATTCAACTTTTTTTTATAAAATGAAACTCGTGAATACCAATATCAACCAATTTGCCGGTTGAAATATGTGAAAACAACGACTTTCTTTCTCTATGCCATAATTTGACAAAAACTTCTCTCTCCTTAAAAAATCAATGAATGAAAAATAATAAAAATAAAAGTATGTACCAAAATTGAATTAAAAAAACATAAGGGTCTGAATATGTGTAATTTAATAAATCAGGGGTTAAAGTGTATAGTGTACTCCAACTTTAAACACAACATCCATTTTCGACACCTTCCCTAAATTGGTCTCCAGTCTTTTAATTTTTTACCTAGCCGATAAATTTGAAGTAATTGGGCGTTAATCTTGTAATTAAAGGACATAATAAAAAAAAAGTCAGGGATCAAAATGAAAAAAAAAACACTGCTCTAGTGCACATTGTATTGTGAGTGTGTGAATAGTATTTTCACTGTTGAAGCACAACCTTCCGCGAGTGTGTTTGGTATTGTGGTAGCTTTTATGGTTGTGATTTGAAAAAAGTTGTTTTTATAAAAAATATTTTTGGTTGAGGTTGGTTTGATATTTATATATGTTTGGTTAAAACTGTGGTTGAAATTGAGGTTGAATAAAAAGTAGTTTAATGTGTTTAGTTAAACATACTTTTCAAATTGTGGTTATAAAATAACTAAAAAAGATATATATTAATTTTGATGTTTTTAATTTAAATATTGTAGATTTAACTATCACTATTACATTATTAAATAAATAATATTTTATATCAAATATTTTTTATTGTTCCATTAACTTATGTACAATTTCATCACGTATGAAATTCATCTGATAAGGACTACAGTTTCAATGGTTTTTTGAGCGTGCAACAAAATCAGGTAAAATATCATCAGAAACAAAATTGAAATTGGGATCAAATTCTGCAAATGCTACGTCATCATGCGATCTCCTTCCAATTTATATAGTGTTATTGAATAATATTAAATACGATTTTTTGAGTAAAATATAATTAAAAAAAAATTGAATTTTTTTTGGGTCAGACGTGGTCCAATAAACAGTGGCAAGTGAATTAATTCACTTAGCAGTGTTTACTTCTTGAAGTGAGCACTGTGCTCAATGAATTAATTCACTCTGCATATATGGCAACAGGCCGGTAATAAAAAATGAAAAGCAGTAATTTTTTGCATCACCAAAATTGACGGTAACAACTCAACTTATAATGGGACCTATCTCTAAAATCTGCATTCAAATATTTACCAAACAGTTATAAATTATGATCGGAATATAACACAGTTTGAACCACGATAACAAAAGAAGACTAATAATTTGTTTACTTGCTATGAAAATATCCTCTAACGGGGTCGATGTAAACGACGTAGTTTGCATAAAGTGGAGGAGCGCAATCTTATTTCTCACACTCCACCTGCTCAGGACAGGGTTGGCGACATCATGATCAAAATGGCACTGGCTTCTCTACTTGGTGTGGGACCTTCTTGTAGATATTAATGGATTTTCTACTCGGTGAGGGAACCTTTTTATAGATATCAATGGGTTCTTTGCATGGCTAACACGTGTCGGTCACAACCGCAGGAAAACCTTACACAGTTGACGGTGCCTCCAAAAACCTAAGAAAATTTCCCACTTTCATTAACAGTAAAATCTCTCCCCATTCGGTTTTTGCTTTTCTTGTCCACCGCCAAAATTCCTGCCATCTTCGAGTGTACACCACTTACCTTATACAGCTATAAAGATTTCACTTATTTGCCTGACTTTGTTTAAGGGGCACGGGATATTTTTCTTTCTTTATTTATTTACATCGATTTTCTTACAACCATGTGATGATTCTTACGTATTAAAACTGTTTATTTTATGTCCGAATTGGACGATGACTATAAAATCCTTGGTTTTATTAGTTTAATTTAAGGTCTGAGTTTGTACGGCTAAAAATGATTCAAGAGGGAGTTAGTAGCTTTGACCATGAGCCAGTTTCTCAATTATTACTACAAAGGAAGGCGTTAATAAAGAGAAAAATATATGTGATATGGTAAATAAAAACATTTTGTCTTTACGTTCTGCAAAATTTCACTAGATAGTTTTGTTGCCTAACCCTTTTGTTTTTGTTTTTGTTTTTGTTTTTTATAGCATTAATTATTTTGTTTTTGTTGGGGGAGATTATTACAAAACTCACTCCTTTATTGATGGTGTTGTGTTTCTCCCTTTTCTTCTGCAACAACCACAGCTAAAACTAAAACCCCCCTGCCTTTCGTTGCCTTTTCTATTTTCCAGTCTTAATATTCTTTTGTTTGTTCAGAAGAAAAAAAAAAAATTCTCCACAAAAGCAAACCAAAAACCCCATGTCAGGTTTGTATAATCCCAACTTTTCACCTGCAAGAGCTGCTTCTCCTCAGATTAGAAGCACCCCAGATGTTGACAGGTATGCAAGCTTAGTGATTTCTTTCTGTAAACCACATCATTTCTTTTTTACAAAAGACTTGGTCTTTTTTACTGATTTTGTTCAAGTTTTTGTTGTTTATCAATCTTTGTGTAGAGACTTCTATTTTCTTTTATCTGTTTTAATTGTTACTTACCCTTTGCAGCCAGTACTTATCAGAGTTATTAGCAGAACATCAAAAGCTTGGACCTTTCATGCAAGTTCTTCCAACATGTAGCCGGCTGTTAAATCAAGGTTTACTTCTTAGTCTTTCATTTTTGGATCTAGGTTTTTCTAGATTTTCTTGGGTTTATTTTCTCCTTTTAAACTACCATGTTCTTAATTTCAGCACTGTGGTTTTTCAATGTGCTTCTCTGGGCGTTTAGATGTGTTTGATTGTTCTTACCAAGTGATTTTCAGTGTTGTTTTCTTCGATTTGTATCGAATGTGTACTTTGTTTTTTATTGTTCCATTTCTGATTGTGGGGAGTAGTCATTTGGTATTCAACAATTTAACATCTTTAGTTGGGTTCAGGCAGCATTGTGGCGTGAACTTGTACACCATTTGAAAGGCCTTGTAACTAGCCAGGTGGGTGGATTTGTCCAGAGTGCATGAAAATAGGGAAATAATTACTGTATAAAAGGGTTAGCTTGAACTAATTATAGGCGTTTTTCATTGAATCACTGATTCTATGTGATCATGAGAGAAAAAAAGTTAATGAAAACCAGTGTCATACAATTTTTTTATGCCAGCAGTTTACGGCATTTTGGGATATAGCTGTGATGGCACAAAAGTTTTATAGTAGCTTGTATTAGAGATTAAATTATGTGCGCTATCTGGGTTTGGCAAATTCGAGTGCTTTTAAGTTCCACATGCAAAAAGTTTTTAACTGGTTTGCAGTGAGTCGGCAGAGGAAATTGTGAATGGCTCATGAAACACGTGAATAGATGTTTTCTATCGGCACCCTCACTGATTTGAAGTATAAATTTTTGTAACTTTTCCACCAATTTTTTTTTTCTGTTATTAACCTTGTATTTGGGTCTGAGATACAACTTAAGTGTTGCAGCCTTGAAGAGAGGTGCTTGTAGGACTCTGCGCAAATGTGGCCTAGGTTTAATTTGCTCATGGTTCTGGACCTAAATGACCTTGTAGAATATTTTGCTTGTGTTTGGTTTGGTATATTTTGCCCTTCTTTTTCTCACTTTTGCTTCTTGTTCCAGCCATTTTTGCTCTGTTACCCTTCTTTATTTTTTTCTCGGGACTTCAATTCTTCATTTAGTGTTGTTTTGTTTAAGATTGCTCTGGGTCTGCCTTTCAAGTAAATGCTCTTTTATGTGTAGAAATTTTCCGGGTATCAGGAATGATGTCCAACCAAGGCTTTGGAGACTTCGACAGACTACGGCATAGAAGTCCCAGCCCCATGGCTTCTTCAAACCTCTTGTCTAATGTTGGTGGGACAGGTTTAAGTGGTTGGAATGGCATTCCTCAGGAGGTAATTGCTTCTTTTGATTTTAATTTGTATTCCATTTTTTCCCCTACGGTCCTTCCTGCTTGCAGTTCTCTATTTGCATTCCACTTGTTAACCTGGGCCTGCCTGTAGTTTGAAATTTTGGGTAGATGAGGTTTGGATTTTCATTTTCTAACTGATTTTTTACTACAACTTTTTGTGAGAAACAATCTCTACATTTTAATAGCATTGCAAGATGCTTAAATGCCACCAATCAGTAGCTTTTCCTGAAGGATTGTTGAAGAATATAAAGAGGCATTCCTACTGGCGTTTGAGTTTTCCTTTTTCCATGCATATTTAACTATAGCTTTTTGTTTGTATTGTTTTGAGCATTTTAAATGCTACCAAGAAGAGGTTATCCAAGTGCATTAGTGACTAGTTTGATAACTGCTTTTTCTTGAGAAATAAAAAATAGAGACATGCACTTGCTGGCTGTTTCAATGTAGTACTTTATTATTAGTAGTTTCTTTGTTAGTATGTTCTTACCCATAAGCTAAAGAAACTTCTTCTTAAACTGTACAGCACAGATGTTCCTCCTTCACCTTTAGCGAAGCTCCTAGTTCAATAATCTTTACCTGGAGAACTTTAAATACTTGTTTTTTACTTTATGCTAGACAATTTTAAATCCTTGCTAGTTTTAAGTTCCGTAATCTGAACAATTTCACCAGGTGCTATGCCAAATACATTCTGAGTATTTGGCCATGCATTCAAAATCATCTTGCGAAACATTTACTTCTACAGTGTGAGGTTGGAATTAGATTCAAGCTTTTCACATAAGAAAAGGGACCCAGCTCATAGTCTGTACCATGTCATGCCTAAAAGCCCCGAGCTCATCTTACATAGACTTTGACATCATATATTCTGGGTATATGTATAGTTAAAATGCTTAGAGACACCATGGTTGGGATGTTACTTCTTAATGTAAAGACTCGGGTCAATACATTTACATGTTGCTCCAACTTTACTAGCACTTGCAAAATCCGTCTCAAAATTTTTCCTCAATTGGTTGATGATCCAAATGACAACACTTGTGGGTCCCAACTTTTTCCTTTTTAATGATGGTAGAAATGTATAAGATGATGGATTCCATTGTGAAAGCAGTTCATTGAGAATACAGCTAAATTCTAGATAAATGACAACTGATTTCTAGCTGTCATGCTATTAAAGTCAATTCCATTGTGAAACCGGTTACCTGAAAATACATTTCAAATTAAGACACGCTCCCAGCTGTTATACTATTGGAATCACAAGATCATGCTGCCTATGCAAAGTGTGGTTATTTGAGAAAGGAAAATCCAGCATGCTTAAAATGTCAAATGTTCTGTTAAATAATTGGTTATATTGTGATCGCTTATGTGTCAACACTCTTCTCTTTTGTACATCTGTTTTCACAAAGTAGCTTTTATCTCGATATTCTTGATCTGAACGATGATTCCTTCTCTAAATCCCAACTTTCCTTGGTTTGTAGTATAATTAAAAAAAGTGAGGATAGCCAATAGGTCTTAGCATAATTTTGGTAAGAGGTTTCCTGACTATTTGATTATATAACCTCGGGGACTGTAACAGGTTGACAACAAGTGTCATTACTTTAAAATGTTGTGTTAATAACTGAGCTGCTGCCTTTTCTTTCCCATATTTCTCTATTATAATTGGCGGTATGATAACTAGTGTTATGGGTTTACTACTGATATGATGACTTGGTAAAATGAGAAGCTTCAGATTGAAGAGGTTATAATATTGTCTAGTTCTATTTATATTTATTTGTTAAAATATTTTGGATGTCAATCCTTTGTGCTTCCACTGCTATGGTACACTAATATAGCTAAATCATTCATGCAGAGATTAAGTGGACCTCCTGGAATGACTATGGACTGGCAAGGTGCACCTGCAAGCCCTAGTTCATACACTGTGAAGAGAATTTTGCGTTTGGAAATTCCAGTAGATACCTATCCAAATGTATGTACTGTAAGTCATACCACTTTCCGGTGTTATCCTGTTAAATTTAATTGGTTGAGCATATCTTCACAATTCCCTTTAATGAAATAGAATTGCTGAAGTGTTTATATTTGATGGCTGCTTCTTTATTGTTAGTTCAATTTTGTTGGGCGACTTCTGGGACCCAGAGGCAATTCGCTGAAACGGGTGGAAGCTACCACAGGTTGCCGGGTGTACATTAGAGGGAAAGGATCAATTAAGGATCCAGACAAGGTAGTATACACACGCCTCACTGTAGTGCTATTGAAACCTGCTTTTTTTAATGACGGTACAGCCAAAACTGATTGATACGACAAAGCAAACTTATGAGTAGAATCTTGTCTTTTTTTATGCCATTTTAAGTATTTTCCTAATCATTTTTATCTTATTCCATCTGAAAGGAAGAGAAGCTAAGGGGAAGACCGGGCTATGAGCACCTGAACGATCCACTTCACATCTTAATTGAGGCTGACTTACCTGCCAACATCGTTGACATAAGACTCAGGCAGGCACAAGAAATCATAGAAGAACTGCTCAAACCTGTGGTATCCGTTTCCATTCTTGAATCTTCTGTTTATAAGTTTTATGAAATTCTAAATTTTTTGAAGCTGGCGATCTTTTTGTATGCTTTGTGATGCGATATAGTTTTTCACTGTAAATCTAAGAATGGGAGCCTGCCCAAGGTGTCAGTCTGCCTGGGAACAACTTTGAAGGCAAATAACTTGGGAGTTGTGTGTTTAATGATAATATAGGTTTTCAGTTCATATTTGAGATTTGTAAAATGAATTGATATTACTACTCTTGTATCTGAAGGAACCAGGTGCTAGCATTTGATGTTAAAAAAGTGAAGAGGAGCTTTCTTGAAGGTTGAAACACAAAGCTTTTAGTTGGAGCCCTATTCTGTTTTTGAAACCGTATGCCTTTCTTGAAACAGGAAACAAGCCGTCATTGTATTGCAATTTTTTTTTTCAATAACCAGTAGAATCTATCGTTTCTAGAATTTGTTTCCCTTCATGCCTTCCAAGATATTAGGATGGAAATAAGTGAAAAATGAGCATCCACCAATGGCATTCTGGCTTATGATCTCTGTTTAGTTCCTTTGATAGGCTCTACCCAGTCTTTATGTTCTGCTCATGCATTTCATTCTCCCTGCTCCATTAGTTGATTAAAATTTGAAAAGCATTTCCTTTCCCTTACTTCTGTAAAATATTCCTTTTTCCGTGCAGGATGAGTCACAAGATTTTATTAAGAGGCAGCAGCTACGTGAGCTAGCAATGCTAAATTCAAATTTCAGAGAAGAGAGTCCAGGACCAAGTGGCAGTGTCTCTCCTTTCAATACAAGTGGAATGAAACGTGCGAAAACAGGGCGTTGATGAGATCTTATGTGTACTCCTGTCTGAATTGGTTTATATCAGAAACTCATGCCCAGAGTATGCCATCCAACACTTCTCAATTCAGATATTAGGCTAACGGTCTTGCTGGTGAGCGTTCTGGTGGTGGTTTGTTTTACATTTTGTTTCTTCTTTCTCCCAAGACAAAAAATGATAACATTAAATGAACAAAAAAGGGAAAAGAAAAACAAAAGAAAAGGAAGAAGAATTACATAGTTGGTTCTTGAGTTAGGTTTGCGAAGGTCAGTTTTTTGTGTAAAACTTAATATATTCATTGCATTTATTCTTGTGTTAGTAACCTGGAGGAATGTGAAATATATATATATATACATGAATGGTGTAAGTGTTAGGTCTTCTAAGACATTAGATCTGAGTTTTGTAGGTGTCAATTTTTTATTAATGGACTTTATATTTGGAATGATGCAGAACAAAATTAGCAAACCATTTGGTAGTATCTCTAAATAATAACTCAAGGTAGATGTGTATGATATCATCGCAGAAAGGGATGATGAGATTGACCGATTCTTTTGTTTTTTTTGTGTGGACATTGTTAATTCATGGTGAATTGAGATGCAATGACTGGAAAATAAAAGGAAAGGAAACAGGTTGGCTACGCCACAATTACGTACAAATGTGGAATGTCTTGTTCCATCTTAAGATAAATCCATGAATTTGCTGGTTGGTTTATGTTACTTTCATTGGCATGGGATTCCCAGCTGGGGCATTCTCTTTATAAAATGATAATCAGTCAATCCTTTTGGTTTGAAAACCTCAATAACGAGTCTTTATATTTTCATATTTTGTTTGTAACACGAGAAAAAAGCATGAACTTTAGGCCTTTTTATTATACTTATGGTTGATGATGACAGGCTTGAAACTTGTCTTTCGTTGTGTTCCCGTGTGCCAGCTCGCCTGTAGTTAAATAGATGTTTTGCATCACATCCAGGGTAGATCCTCCTTGTTTGCCGGTCATACTATAACTCTGTGTTGTGTAAAATGCAGGATTTTTGTCTTGTAATACTTGGGATGAGAGGTGATTCTTCTGTCTGTAACATGTGTTGGACTGTTCTAAGCAGATTCTTACATTTTCTTCTTGTTTTTGTGTTGATGCAACCATCCAAGCTCCTGTTGTTTCTACGACATGGGCACGATGCTGCAGTCACCTCTGAGATTCATTTCAATACACGTTGCATTGCATTAGATGGGGTGAGTGGAGAGCTCGGGATGCTTTAGACCCACAGGTTTTAGCTGTCTGTCGATTTAGGGATGGAATCGAGTATCCTGTAAGAAATTGCATGTCAATATTCATCAATATTTATTATCCGAATACTATTTCATGTTTAACACCAAATAAAATGATAGCATAATTTTATATATATATATATATATATATATATATATATATATATATATATATATATATATATATATATTTTGTCATAAGCTTAAAAATTAAGAATTAAAATATATAAAAAGCATGCAATCCTTGCCAGAATTTAAGGAGAAAACAACAAATCAGTCAAATCTCAGGCTATAAATATGTAACGGCCGTAACAACCATCACAGCAAGAAGTTTCCAAAAGTCGTTACATAACGGGCAATTTTTGTGACGTAAGGACATACCTGATTCCCAATACTACACCGCAGGTTTTCGTTACTATTTTTTTTATATTTTAAAAATATATTTTTAAAAAATTTAAATTTTTTCATTCAAATTAAAATTTTAAAGTTTTTAAATAGGTTGATGTTAGAAATAATTTTTTAAAAATAAAAAAATATTATTTTAATATATTTTCAAATAAAAAATACTTTTAAAAATATCTATTACTACATTTTCAAATATTCTTAAAAGCATTTTCAGTAAGAATCTGTTCAAAACAAAGTTTAAGGAAGAACGTCTGGTGTAGATGATGAACAGAGGTAAACTACTATGATCAGTGTTTTTATTTTTATTTTTTATAATGAATGATAAATAAAATTAGTGCAATATGTTTTTGAGCTCGTTTGGTCGTGGCTTCCTACTCCAGCACTCTAGTTTAGTTTTTATTTTTATTATTATTAGGAATGTTCTCAGAAGTAATTAAGATGCCGTTGAGAATATAGTACAAACTGTATTTCATAAAAAATAATTTTTTTATTTAAAATAATTTTTTATATTTTATACTAGCATATTAAAACGATTTAAAAATAATTTTTTTTTATATTTTTAAATCGTTTTAATATGCTGGTATAAAATATAAATTTTAAAAAACAAAAATATTATTTTGATACATTTCCAAGATAAAAATACTTTGAAAAGCAACCGCTACTACAATATCAAATACTATCTAAGAAGCCTATGAAATATGTTTGTTTTTGCGTTCAAAAAATATCTTTAAAAATATATATTTTAATAATTTTAGATTGTGTTTAATATGCAAATGTAAAAGAAAAACTTTTAAAAATAAAAATAAAATATCTTAATACATTTTCAAATAAAAAAT
>Ga0307517_10007719_pt1 | contig 15615 bp, 8 predicted proteins | sample 23_EM_MG_FD_194515 | JGI IMG/M metagenome (GOLD analysis project Ga0307517, IMG submission 194515) | Populus trichocarpa ectomycorrhiza microbial communities from riparian zone in the Pacific Northwest, United States - 23_EM | ecosystem: Host-associated > Plants > Roots > Unclassified | place...
GTACGGCTCGAAGTTCGTGCTGAGCATGGCGCCGGAGACGTTCTTCGTGCAGATGGGCTACCAGTTCTACGGCACCGGCAAGTTCGGCGGCCAGGACCCGAGGTGCGGGGCGTATCTGCCCGTCATTTACGCCCTGCGCGACGACCTCACCCTGCTGCACGTCCAGGACTACAACTCGGGCCCGATCATGGGCCTCGACAACCAGTACCACACCATGGGCGGCGCCGATTTCCACATCGCGATGACGGACATGCTGCTCACGGGCTTCCCGGTGGCGGGCGACGCCAACAACGTGTTCCCGGCCCTGCGCCCCGACCAGATCGCCATCGGCATGCCGGCGTCGGTCAACGCGGGCAACGGCTATGTGGCCCCGGCCGAGGTCACCAAGACCCTGGACTGCCTGACGAAGAAGGTGAGTTGCGGCTCGTACGCGACTCATGGCACCTGGCCTACCCTGCGCGGCCTGATGACGTGGTCGATCAACTGGGACCGGTACTCGAACTGGGAGTTCCAGAAGACGTTCGACGGCTACTTCAGCTGAGGGTCGGAGGGTCGCTTCGAAAGCGGCCGAGGAACAAGCGCAACGAGGCGAGCAGCACCGTACCGAGGCACCAACTGGCCACGACGTCCAGTGGCCAGTGGTAGCCCCGGCGGACCAGCCCGAAGCTGACGCAGGCGACGAGGGCGGCGCAGAGGATGACAGCTCCCCGCCGGGCGTATGCCGACCGGAGCCAAGGGCGGAGGGCCAGGGTCGAGGCGCCGTACGCGATCATCGCGGTGGCCGTGTGGCCGGAGGGGTAGTAGCCGGTGCCGGGCGGTACCGCCGGGGTGCCGCCGCGGGCGATCAGTTCCTTGAAGGGGGCGACGATCGCCGGGACCAGGGCCATCAGCACGGCCGCCGCGAGGGGCGGCAGCCACCAGCGGTCTGTACCTGTGGCACGGCCGCGCCACGCGACGTAGACGAGAACGACGACGAGGACGGGCACCGCGACCTGGATGTTGCCGAGATCGGCAAGGAGTTCGGAGGCGCGGTCCGGGTGGACGAGGGCGCGGCTGAGGCGGGTGTCCAGGCGGAGGAGGGGGCCGTCGGCCGCGACCTGCCAGGTGATCACCGCGAAGAGGAGCGCGGGAAGGGCGAGAAACAGCCAGAGAAAGGAGGTCGGCCGACCTGGAACAGGGGGGGTAGTTCCAGGCCGGCCGTCCGGATCGGCGGGTCGGCCGCCCCGGGGGGTTTGGGGCGGGCGACTGTCCGATCGGTGAGGAGATTCGGAGCCAGAGGCTCCTGTTGTGTGCGCGAGGGCACGACCAGGTCGAAGCTGGGGAGGCCCCGGCCTGAAATCGCCCACAGTCCCCTGTGGGCGGGGTGTATCTCTCATCTGGGTAGAACCTACGGCAGTGGCTGCCGGTACGACAGGCGGAATCGCGTCCCGTCATGCACCCCGCACACCTTCTTCACACGGCCTGACGTCCGCCGCCCCGCCCCCGGAATTGCTGTGGATGAAACGGGTGCGGCGGATGAGGCGCCTGAGGCTCAACTCCTGTGCGAGAGCTGGGAGTTGCGTGTGGCCGAGATGTACGGGCGGGGATGGCTCGGACATGCGCGCGGGGTGGCTCGGATACGCGTGCGGGGTGGCTCAGATACGTGCGAACGCCTGCTCGATGATGTCGAGCCCCTCGCTCAGCAGATCGTCCCCGATGACCAGCGGGGGCAGGAAGCGCAGCACGTTGCCGTAGGTGCCACAGGTCAGGACCAGCAGCCCCTCCTCGTGGCAGGCCTTGGCGAGCGCGGCCGTCGCCTCCGGGTTCGGCTCCTTGGTCGTACGGTCCTTGACGAGCTCGATGGCGATCATCGCGCCGCGCCCGCGCACGTCGCCGATGATGTCGAACTTCTCCGCCATGGCCCCGAGCCGGACCTTCATGACCGACTCGATGTTCTTGGCCTTGGCGTTGAGGTCCAGCTCCTTCATGGTCTCGATCGCACCGAGCGCACCGGCACAGGCGACGGGGTTGCCGCCGTAGGTCCCCCCGAGCCCACCGGCGTGCGCGGCGTCCATGATCTCGGCGCGCCCGGTGACGGCGGCGAGCGGCAGACCACCGGCGATCCCCTTCGCGGTGGTGATCAGATCGGGCACGACCCCCTCGTCCTCACACGCGAACCACTGCCCCGTACGGCAGAACCCGGACTGGATCTCGTCGGCGACGAAGACGATCCCGTTGGCCTTGGCGAACTCGCTCAGCGCCGGCAGGAAGCCCTTCGCCGGCTCGATGAAACCGCCCTCGCCGAGGACCGGCTCGATGATGATCGCGGCGACGTTGTCGGCACCGATCTGCTTGTTGATCATGTCGATGGCCTGCGCGGAGGCTTCGGCACCGGCGTTGTCGGGACCGGTCGGCCAGCGGTAGCCGTAGGCGACCGGGACGCGGTAGACCTCGGGCGCGAACGGTCCGAAGCCGTTCTTGTACGGCATGTTCTTCGAGGTCAGCGCCATGGTGAGGTTGGTGCGGCCGTGGTACCCGTGGTCGAACACGACGACGGCCTGCCGCTTGGTGTACGCCCGCGCGATCTTCACGGCGTTCTCGACGGCCTCGGCGCCGGAGTTGAACAGCGCGGACTTCTTGGCGTGGTCACCCGGGGTCAGCTCGGCGAGCGCCTCGGCGACCTCGACGTACCCCTCGTAGGGCGTGACCATGAAACAGGTGTGGGTGAAGTCGGCGAGCTGCGCGGTGGCACGGCGTACGACGGCCTCGGCGGAGGCGCCGACGCTCGTCACGGCGATGCCGGAACCGAAGTCGATGAACCGGTTCCCGTCGACGTCCTCGATGATCCCGCCGCCCGCGCGCGCGGTGAACACGGGCAGCACGGAGCCCACACCGGCCGCGACCGCGGCGGTACGGCGGGCCTGCAGCTCCTGCGACTTCGGGCCGGGGATGGCGGTGAGAACGCGGCGCTCCTGCGGAAGTGCGGTCATGAGGGGCTCCTGGGGTGGTGCGGACGCTTTTCTTCTTTCTTCCTTTCTCGCAGGCTAGGGCGGGTGACCGGGGGTGGGCATGCTCCATGTGGGCGGTGTCGGCGACGCGGGTTGTCCGCCGTGGACAGTGCCGGGATCGCGCCGATCGGTACGGGACCGGCCGTGTAAGCGGTGAACTCCCCTTGTGGGCGCGTTAGATTGACTCGCTGACGGTGTACGGAACGGCTGGTCAACGGAGCGGCTGGTCAAGGGGCGAGGGGCGAGGGCGATGGACAGCGACGGGGCGCGGGACGCGCGACACACACAGGCCAATCCTGTGCCGCGTCCGGCGGGGCCGCCGGAGATGCCCGGGGAGCGCGCCGTACCGCCGAGGCCCACGCACGCACCGGGCGCGGGCGGCCCCAGCGTGGCCGACTGGCTGAACGAGCCCCGGCCGGCCGCGGGACCCGGTGTCTGGCGGTTCGGGTACCGCAAGCCCAAGCCGGAGAAGAACACGGAGCGGCTGTCACCGATCACCATCGTCGGCGTCGTCGTCCCGCTCGTCGTGGGCATGGTGCTGTGGTCGCTGTGGCGGCACGGCAGCATCCCTTACCAATGGGCGCTGCTGAAGGTGTTCACACCGGGCGACTGGTGGTGGGCCGGCACCACGACACCCAAGGGCAAGGGCGTCGAGGCCGTGATCGTCGCCGACGGCGTGTTCTTCGGCATCCTGGTCTACGGCATGGGGCGCCTGGGCAGCTGGCCGGAGATCATCCGGCACCTTGTCACCCGCCGTCCGCAGCCGGCGCGGGCGCTGCTCGCCCTGCTGGGCGCGGTGATCGCCCTGAACCTGGTCGTGGTCCCGAGGATCTTTCCCACGGTCGGCTGGGACGCGCTTCCGGTAGCCCGTCCCGTGTACCACCTCATCGCTCTTCTCCCGGGCGGCTACGACTTCATCTCCACACCGCTGATGGGCAACCTGCTCTACGTGGTCATCGGCGTGCTGGTCGTCTGGCCGTTCGCCCGCATCGGCGGCTGGCTGCCGCTCCTGCGGTCGCGGCACGCCACGCCCGGCACCGCCGCTGCGACGGCCGTCGCCGAGCAGGCGTCCGCCGTCGGGACACGGGCGCACTGGCCCGAGCTGCGGGAGGCGGGGCAGTTCGAGGCCGCGGACATCCTCACCCACGAGGTGCTGGCGGGGCGGATGAACGACGTGGACTGCGCGCGCGTCGAGCACGCCTGGAGGCGGGCCCGGCGGAGCGGCGACCTCGCGTCCTTCACCCAGACCGTGCTGCGGGCCGCGGGTGGCGCCTGGATCCACCCCTCCGGCGCCCGTGACCTGCCCGGCCGCACCGCGCGGCACGACCTGCTGGCCGGTCAGGTACGGATCGGGACCTGGTCGGCGGGTGAGCGCACCCCGCTCGCCTATCGCGGCGCAGGCACCGCGCTCGGCCCGGACACGCTGGGAACCTCACTGCTCGTTGTCGGACCTTCGGGTTCGGGCAAGACGCGGCACGTCATGCGGCCGGTGGTCGAGGATCTCGCCCTGCAGGCCCTCACCGGCGGGTGTGCCGTGGTCGCGGTGTGCGCGACCGGTACGCCGCTCGGCCGGGACGACGCCTTCGACGTGATCGTCCGCGTCGGGGACCCGGCGTCCGTCCACGACCTCGACCCGTACGCCGAGTCCGACGACCCCGACGAGGCCGCGGCCCTGCTCGCGGAGGCCCTTGTCGGCGACCTCGACACCGTGGACACCCAGCGTGCCGCCGGCGCCCTGGCCCAGCTCCTCGGGCCCTACCGGGCCGCGTACGGCAGGTTCCCCACACTGCCTGTACTGCGCGAACTCCTGGAGGGTGAGCCGAGGGCGCTGGCGGAGCTGAGTGCGGCGCTCACCGACGACACACACGCCGTGATGCGCCGTGAACTCGACTCCCGCATGCGTCATGCCGGCGGTGGCAACGACCCCGGCCAGGCCCTCGCCGACCGGCTCGCGCTGCTCGACCGCCCGGTGTTCGCCGAGTTCTTCGGAGCGGGGGGCGGGACCGTACGGCCGTTCTCGCTGCGCGCCCTCGCCCACCATCCGCTGCGGGTCCGTATCGACCTGCCCGAGCACGGGCACGACGAGGCCGCCCGGGTGCTCACCCGACTGGTCCTCGCGCAGTTCACCGCCGTGGTCCGTGGCCGTGCGCGCGGGCACTTCGCCTGCCTCGTCCTCGACGACGCGACCGGCACGGTGAGCACCGAGTCGCTGCGCCGGATCCAGCGGCTGCGTTCCGAGGACGCGGGTGTCGTCCTCGCCCTGCGGACCGTCGGTGACGTGCCCGAGGCCCTGCACGGCCCGCTGTACAGCGCCGTCGGCTGTCGCATGGCGCTGGCCGGCGTCACCACCTGGGACGGCAGCCGGTTCGCGGATGCCTGGGGCACCGAATGGGTGGAGACCACGGACGTCGCCAAACACACCGTCTTCGCCGACCAGCCCATGACCCGCGCCATCCACGCCCTCCGCAAGCTGGTCACCGGCAAGGCCGTCACCACGGAAGCCGTCACCGTCCGCCAGGTCGAGCGCGAACGCTGGTCCGCCTCCGAGCTGGCGCACGGTGTGCCGGCCGGGCACGCGGTGTTGTCGCTGACCAGCGTGAAGGGGGAACACGCGCCGCCGCTGCTGGTGGATCTGCGCGGGTCAGGGCTCTGAACCGGACATACGGGTACGTGATGACCGTACGGTGAGGCAGAATCGGCACAGGCCGTTCATACGCGGCGGCCAAAAGATCGCAGTGATCGCCTGTTCTCCTCATACCTGCCTCTCTCACCTGCTCCTCCTGTCTGAAGGCCCCATGCCCCCCACCCTCGCCTCCCTCGTCCACCACTCCGCGCTCAAGCTCACCGTGCGCGCCGGCGAGGACCGGCTGGACGTGCCTGTCCGGTGGGCGCATGTCAGTGAGCTGGCGGACCCGGTGCCGTACATGGAGGGCGGGGAGCTGCTGCTGACCACCGCCCTCAAGCTGGACGCGGACGACGCGAAGGCCATGCGGCGGTATGTGAAGCGGCTGGTGGGGGCGGGAGTCGTCGGGCTGGGGTTCGCCGTCGGGGTCAACTACGACGTGATTCCCGAGGTGCTCGTCGACACGGCGGAGGAAGAAGGGCTGCCGTTGCTCGAAGTACCCCGGCGCACCCCCTTCATCGCGATCAGCAAGGCCGTCTCCGCCGCGATCGCCGCCGACCAGTACCGCTCCGTCACCGCCGGCTTCGCCGCGCAGCGCGAGCTCACCAAGCAGGCCCTCACCGACGGCCCGGAGGGGCTCCTCGCCGCACTCGCCGCGCAGGTCGACGGATGGGCCGCGCTCTACGACGCGTCCGGCGCCGTCGTCGCCACCGCACCCGAATGGGCGGGCCGCCGCGCCGCCCGGCTCACGGCGGACGTGGAGCGGTTGCGGGACCGGCCCGCGCCGGCTTCGTCCGTCGTGGGCGGCCCGGACAACGAGGACCGCGTCGAACTGCACACCCTCGGCACCGGCCGCCGCCCCCGCGCCGCACTCGCCGTAGGGACGGAATCGGCGCTCGGGACGGCGGAGCGCTACGCCGTGCACTCCGCGATCGCGCTCCTGACCCTCACCACGGAACGGTCGCGGTCCCTGCGGGCCGCCCATGAGCGGATCGGGGCGGCGGTGCTGAGGTTGCTGCTCGCCGGGCACTCGGACCACGCGCGGGCGGTCGCCGGGGATCTGTACGGCGGGCTCCTCGACGCGCCGTTCCGGGTGATCGTGGGGGAGTCGGCGGACGGCGACCCCCTGGACGGACTCGCCGAGGTCGTGGAATCCGCTGCCGCGCGGTCCGGGGAAGCCGTGCTCGTCGTAGCGGAAGGGCCGGAACGGCTGGTCGTGCTGGCCGTGGACGGTGGTGCCGCCGTCGAGGCGTGCGGGGAGTACGCGGCGACGCGGGAGACCGAACGGGCAGCCGGCGGACAGGAACAGGGCGGCGAGGAGCATGAACTCGTCGTGGGGCTCTCGGCACCAGCCGGGCCCATCGCCGCCGCGGGCGCCTACAAGCAGGCCGAGCAGGCGTTGTCCGTGGCGCGACGGCGGGGCCGGGTGCTCGTCGAGCACGAGCAGCTCGCCGCCGGGTCCGTGCTGCCGTTGCTCGCCGATGATGCGGTGCGGGCCTTCGCGGACGGGTTGCTACGGCCGTTGTCCGAGCACGATGCCACCGGGCGCGGGGATCTCGTCGCCTCGTTGCGGGCGTGGCTGTCCCGGCACGGGCAGTGGGACGCGGCGGCCGCCGACCTCGGGGTGCATCGGCACACCTTGCGGTACCGGATGCGGCGGGTCGAGGAGATCCTCGGGCGGTCGTTGGACGATCCCGATGTACGGATGGAGTTGTGGCTCGCGTTGAAGGCGACGGCCGCCGCGGAGTGACCTCTCCTACGGCGACGCCTTCTGCCGAACTGGAGTGTCCCGGCGCGGTACTGCTACGCCCCGGACAAACGCACCTCCGCTTCCCCGCACCTACCGTTGACCGGGAAGCACCGAGAAACATCGTGCAGCACCGAGCAGCCAGCACCGAACAGCACTGAGAACAAGCACCCCCAACGCGGAAGGGCCGGCACACGCAATGCCCAACGAAACTGTGGCACTCACCCACGCCTTCTGGCTCGCCGGCCGCCAGGCCACCGGCGAGGACACCTTCGACGTCACCTCGCCCTGGGACGGACGCCTCGTCGGCAAGGTCAGCGTGCCGACCGACGCCCAGGTCGAGGAGGCGGTGGCCGCCGCGTACGCCGTACGGGACGAGTTTGCCGCGACCCCCGCCCACGTCCGCGCCGCCGCCCTCGACCACGTCAGCAGGCGTCTCGTCGAGCGCACCGAGGAGATCGCGCAGCTCATCTCCGCCGAGAACGGCAAGCCGATCAAGTGGGCCCGCGGTGAAGTCGGCCGCGCTGTGTCCGTGTTCCGGTTCGCGGCGGAAGAAGCCCGGCGGTTCAACGGCGGCGAGGCCCAGCGCCTCGACACCGACGCCGGCGGCCAGGGCCGGCTCGCCCTCACCCGGCGCTTCCCGAAGGGCGCCGTCCTCGGCATCGCGCCCTTCAACTTCCCGCTGAACCTGTGCGCCCACAAGATCGCCCCCGCGATCGCGGCCGGCGTGCCGATCATTCTCAAGCCGGCCCCGGCCACCCCGCTCTCCGGCCTGATCATCGGCGACCTGCTCGCCGAGTCCGAGCTGCCCGCCGGTTCGTGGAGCATCCTGCCGGTCGCCAACGACCACATGCCCGCCCTTGTCCAGGACGAGCGGCTGCCGGTGATCTCCTTCACCGGTTCGGAGAAGGTCGGCTACGCGATCATGGACTCGGTGCCGCGCAAGCACTGCACCCTGGAGCTGGGCGGCAACGGCGCGGCCGTGGTCCTCGGGGACTACGCCTCCGACGCCGACCTCGACTGGGCCGCGACCCGTATCGCCACCTTCTCCAACTACCAGGGCGGCCAGTCCTGCATCTCCGTGCAGCGGGTCATCGCCGACGCCGCCGTCTACGACCGGCTGCTCCCGCGCATAGTCGCCGCCGTCGAGGCCCAGGTCACCGGCGACCCGGGCGACGACAAGACCGACGTCGGGCCGCTGGTCAGCGAGGCCGCCGCGCAGCGCGTCGAGTCGTGGGTGCAGGAGGCCGTCGAGGCGGGCGCCACCCTCCTCACCGGCGGCAAGCGCGACGGCGCCTCGTACGCGCCGACCGTCCTCACCGACGTACCGGCCGACACGACGATCTCCTGCGAGGAGGTCTTCGGACCGGTCCTGACCGTCACGAAGGTGGACGGCGAGGCCGCCGCCTTCGCCGCCGCCAACGACTCCAAGTACGGCCTCCAGGCAGGGGTGTTCACCCACGACGTGCAGGTCGCCTTCCGCGCCCACCGCGCGCTCGAAGTCGGCGGCGTCGTGATCGGCGACGTCCCCTCCTACCGCGCCGACCAGATGCCGTACGGCGGCGCCAAGCAGTCCGGGGTCGGCCGCGAGGGCGTCAAGTTCGCGATGGACGACTACACCTACGAGCGGGTGCTGGTCCTCACGGGCCTCGCGCTCTGACGGTTCTCCGAAGGAAACAGCGGCACTGACTGTTCTCCGAAGGAAACGGCCGCTCTGACCGTTCTCTCACCCAGTGACTCTGGCTAATGGGATCCATTTTCATATAGCCTCCCCGAAGGGGCCCGGCACCGATGCCTTCCGGTGCCGGGCCCCTTCTCTGCTGCCGGCCCTTTCGGACCGGCGTCGACCTCTCCGGACCCTCAGCCGGAGAAGCCGACGTGCGCGAGCCGCAGCGGGCCGCGCAGCCTCAGGTGCACGTCGTGCACGCCCTCGGCGACGATCCCGGCGCCGAGCGCGGTGTAGTCGTACGGGCCCGATGTCGGTGCGGGCAGGGCGAGTTGGGCGAGCGCCGGGCCGCCGTCGAGGGACAGTTCTACGACGCCCTCGCCCGCCACCTCCACGGTCACCTCGGTGACACCGGCACCGAAGTCGCAGTGCCGGTAGGTCAGTTCCGCCGTACCGCCCTGGATCGGGGTCACCGCGTCGCCCGCCGCCTTCGCCCGGTCGACGATCTCGCTGCCCGACTGCTCGTCGAAGTCGGCCGCATCCAGGCCGTGTTGGAGGACTGCACGGGGTGCGGTGGGCTCGCCGGTGAGTGTCACCGTCGTCCGTAGGCGGATGTCCTCGCTGGAGGCGCCGACGAGGAGGCCGTAGGTGCCCGGTTCGAGGCGGTGGCCACCCCGCGCCACATCCCAGAACTCGAAGGCTGACAGCGGGAGTCGGAAGTCCAGCTCGGCCCGCTCGCCCGGCGCGAGGGTCACCCGCCGGTGCGCAACGAGTTCGCGGCGCGGGCGCGGGACCGACGGGTCGGCGGCACGTGTGTACAGCTGCGCGACCTCGTCGGCCGTCACGTCGCCGGTGTTGGTGACCGTGAACTGCACGCGCACCGCGTCGAGTTCGACCCGGGCGGCTAGGTCGTCGTAGGAGAAGGACGCGTACGACAGGCCGTGGCCGAACGGGAACAGCGGGGTGCCCTCGAAGTAGAGGTAGGTCTGCCGGCCGCCGATCACGTCGTAGTCGAGGAGGTCGGGCAGGTCGGTGTCGGCGGCGTACCAGGTCTGCGGGAGGCGGCCGGCGGGGGAGACCTCGCCGGCGAGGACGCGGGCCAGGGCGGTGCCGGCCGCCTGGCCGCCGTGGGCGGTCCACAGGATCGCGGGGAGGTCGGCCGGGTCGACCGTGTACGGGTACGCGGAGACCAGGGCCAGCGCCGTCTTCGGGTTCGCGGCGCGGGCCGCGCGCAGCAGGCGCTGCTGGTGGGCGGGGAGGTGGAGTGTCGTACGGTCCTCGGTCTCGCGGCCGTTGATGTGCGGGTCGTTGCCCGCGACGACGAGCACCACGTCCGCCGCCTGCGCGACCCGGGTCACCGCGTCCTCGCCGCGCTCGGCGAACAGCAGCTCGAAAACTTCCGCGCCTTCTTCGGCAACCTTCACGCCGTCGGCGGCGACAGAGACGTGGCGACCCGTACCGATGTGCAGCAGGAGGTGACCGTTCTCGTGGGGTTCCAGACGGAATGTCTCCTGGACGACCCAGCCTCCGGGCTGGTCGGCGGAGGCGCGGACGTAGCCGTCCTCGGCGACCGAGAGGTAACGGCCGTCGGGGGCGCGGAGGGTGAGGACGCCCTCGCCCCAGTCGACGAGGGCGAGTTCGGTGCCGGTGGAGTCGGTGGTGAGTGGGGGGAGGTCCGTGCGGCCCGCGAGAAGGGCCGGGTCCAATGCGCCCTCGGCGCCGCGCACTTCATCGGGTACGTCCGCCGATGGGACGTGCAGGAAGGTGCCTTGGGAGGTGCGCAGCCTGACCCGGTCCACGCCCTCCGCGAACTCGACGCGCTCGGCGCCGAATTGCTCGTACAGGCCCTCCAGCGGAGTCGAGCGGTGGATCAACGTGCCGCTGTACCAGTCGAGTTTGCACTCGTCCGCGAGCAGACCGACCACGGCGAGGCGCGTGTCGTGGGCGAGGGGCAGCAGGTCGTCGTCGTTCTTGAGGAGGACAACTGCTTGCTCGGCGGCCTCCTGGGCGAGGGCCCGGTGAGCCGGGGTGTCGAAGTCCTTGGTGTCCGTGTGCGGGTCGTGCGCCGGGTCGAACTCGCCGAGGCGGAACCGCACCGAGAGCTGACGGCGGACCGCCGCGTCGACGTCCGCCTCCGTCAACAGGCCCTGCTCCAGGGCGCCTTGGACCCGTGCCACGATCGTCGAACCGTCCGTGCCGTGGTCCGTGAAGCTGTCGACCCCCGACAGCAGCGAGGCCGCCGTCGCCTCCTCGTGGGTGTCGAAGTAGTGCTCGGAGTCGACCAGATTGGAGGGTGCGCCCGCGTCCGAGCAGACGAGGAGGTCCTCGTCGGTCCAGGTGCGCAGATGCTCGCGGAGATACGGCGAGACGTGGTTGGGGCGGCCGTTGACCAGGTTGTACGCGGGCATCACGCCCGCCACCGCACCCGCCTCGACCGTGTCGCGGAACGCGCGCAGGTCGTACTCGTGCAGCACGCGCGGGCGGACGGAGGACGACGAGATGTCGCGGCCCGTCTCGTTGTTGTGTGCCAGCCAGTGCTTGAGGACGGGGGCCGTGCGCCAGTACGTCGGGTGGTCGCCGCGCAGGCCGCGCGTGTACGCGGTGGCGATCGCCGAGGTCAGCTTCGGGTCCTCCGAGTAGCCCTCCTCGTTACGGCCCCACAGCGGGTGGCGCAGCAGATTCACCGTGGGGGCCCACACGTTGAGGCCGACGCGGTCGTCGCGGGCGCGCATCGCGCGGGTCTCCTTGGACACCGCGTCGCCGACCCGGCGTACGAGATCCTCGTTCCAGGTCGCGCCCAGGCCCACCGCCTGCGGGAAGACCGTCGCCGGGCCCATCCACGCGACGCCGTGCAGGGCCTCCTGGCCGGTGCGGAACGCGGCGACGTCCAGACGCTCCACGGCGGGCGCGTACTGGTGCAGGAAGGCGACCTTCTCGTCGAGGGTGAGCCGCGCCAGCAGATCGTCGATGCGCTTCGCGAACGGCAGGTGCGGATCGCGGAAAGGCGGCGTAGGCGGCGTTTGTGCGGTCACGTGGGGTTCCCCTTGCGATGGAGCGGCGCGGCTCTTTCGAAGCGCTTCGATGCTCATTCGACGCGGGGGTGGGTGTCAAGAGACCTTCACCGTTATTTCAAGCAGCACATACGGACAGGTCACCCCCTGCACTGCGGAGGAATCTTGGGAACGACCCTTGTGCACCCTTGGGTGTTCACTTAACCTCGCAGCAACATCGAAGCGCTTCGACTAAGTGCTCTGTTCCACTCAAGACACCGCAGCCGACGGCTCCACCGCCGGGTGTCCTGGTGCGCCATGAAGGGTTGACGCAATGACGCCGAACGCCTCCGCCGCCTCCGCTCCCAGCCGGAGAAGTTTCCTCGCCTCCACGGCGGTCGTCGCCGCAGCGGTGGCGGGAGGGGTACCGCTGCTCTCCGCCTGCGGGGCCTCGGACAGCGGTTCGGGCGGGGGCAGTTCGGAGGGCAAGGGCGTCAAGAAGCTGCTGCCGGCCTTCGTGGCCAGCAACGTGGTGACCCCGGACATCGCGTCCAAGAACGGCTCCTCGATCGGCTTCACCAGCAAGCTCGACCTCGCCGGCCTGAAGACCTCGGTCCCGAAGAAGCTCGGCAAGGGCGGCAAGGTCTCCGTCATGTCGCCGTTCTGGGGCTCCCCGCCCAAGAGCGACAACGCCTACTACAAGGCGATGAACTCCCTCATCGGCGTCGACGTGACCTGGCAGAACCAGGACGGCAACACCTACGACCAGAAGCTCGGCGCGGTCCTCGCCTCCAGCGACATCCCGGACATCGTGGTCGTCCCCAGCTGGAACATGGGCGGCAAGATACCCAGCGCCATCATCGGCAAGTTCGCCGACCTCGGCCCCTACCTCGCCGGCGACAAGGTCAAGGACTATCCGAACCTCGCGGCGATCCCCACCGACGCCTGGCAGCGCTGCATCTTCGGCGGCAAGCTGCGCGGACTGCCGATGCCGTCCTCCTACGTCCCCAACATCGTGCCGCTCTACCGCAAGGACATCTTCGACAAGGAGGGGTACGAAGTCCCCACCTCCGCCGACGAGTTCATGGCCCTGGCCAAGGAGATCACCAACGCCAAGGCCAAGCGCTGGGCCTGCCTGGACATGAAGTGGATCGCCTTCAACATGTGGGGCGTGCTCTCCGGCAGCGAGAAGTCGCTCGGCTGGAACCTCGTCGACGGCAAGCTGGTCAACCGCGTCGAGACCCAGGAGTACCTCGAAGCGCTGGAGTGGACCCGCAAGCTGTTCGCCGCCGGATACGTGCACCCCGACGCCAAGTTGGGCAAGAGCGCGGCCACCGACCCGGGCCCCAAGTTCGCGGCGGGCGAGTTCCTCATCTACCCCCAGGACATCTCGCAGTGGTGGAGCCGCACCGCCGAACAGGCCACCCAGAATCCGTCCTACAAGATCTGGGGCATGGACCTCTTCGGCCACGACGGCGGCGACCCGACCCTCTGGGCCGGATCACCGGCCGGCATCTTCGCCTTCATCAGCAAGAAGGCCTCCGCGTCCGTCATCCATGACGCACTGTCCGTCGCCAACGTCACCGCCGCGCCGTACGGCACCAAGGAGTACATGCTCACCAACTACGGCGTGGAGGGCACCCATTACACCGTCAAGAACGGTGTCCCCACCAAGACCGATCAGGGCAACAACGAGGTCATCAACGCCTACGTCATGGTCGCCAGCCCCGCCTCCACCATCGCCCACCCCGACTTCCCCGAGGTCGCCAAGGCGCAGGTCGAGTGGCAGCAGCGGATGGGCGCCTTCACAAAGAAGTCCAGCTTCTACGGCCAGCAGATCACCGAGCCGAGCCGCTACACCAACCTCTCCAACGACTTCGAACAGTTGGAGGACGACATCACCCGCGGCCGCAAGAAGATCAGCGACATGCAGCAGGCCGTCTCCGACTGGAAGAGCAAGGGCGGCGACCAACTCCGCGCCTGGTACCAGAAGTTGCTCGACGACAACGGCACGGCGGCGAGCTGACCGGGTACCGAGGCAAGGAGAACGGCCGTGTCCCACAGCACGGTGCCTCGGAGCAGGACCGAGGCCGACACGACGGGCAAGACCCCGGAGGCGTCCGGCGGCGCCACCGGCTCTCGGCAGAACAAGCCCAAGGCGAAGGTGAGTTGGCGGCTCAGGTTCAGACGCGACCGCGTCCTGCTCCTGATGACCCTGCCGGCCGTCCTGCTCATCCTGGTCTTCAACTACCTGCCGATCCTGGGCAACATCGTCGCCTTCGAGGACTACGACCCCTACGTCAGCGACAACGGCATCGTCTCGATGCTGCACAGCCCCTGGGTCGGCCTGGAGAACTTCCAGCAGATCTTCGCGGACTCGTCCTTCTGGAACGCCGTACAGAACACGCTGGTCCTGTTCTTCCTCCAGCTCATCCTGTTCTTCCCGATCCCGATCCTGCTCGCGCTGCTCATCAACAGCGTGGTGAGGCCCCGGGTCCGGGCGCTCTCGCAGGCGATCCTCTACCTCCCGCACTTCTTCTCCTGGGTGCTGGTCATCGCCGTCTTCCAGCAACTGCTGGGCGGGGCGGGCCTGTTCTCGCAACTCCTGCGGCAACACGGCTTCGACGGCCTCGACGTCATGACCGACCCGAACACGTTCAAGTTCCTGATCACCGCGCAGAGCGTGTGGAAGGACGCGGGCTGGGGGATCATCGTCTTCCTCGCCGCGCTGTCCTCCGTCAGCCCCGATCTGTACGAGGCCGCCGCGATGGACGGCGCCGGGCGCTGGCGCCGGATGTGGCACGTCACGCTGCCGGCACTCCGACCCGTGATCGCGCTGCTGTTGGTGCTTCGGGTCGGTGATGCGCTGACCGTCGGCTTCGAGCAGATCCTGCTCCAACGCGACGCCGTGGGGCCGGGAGCGGCGGAGGTCCTCGACACCTTCGTCTGGTGGAACGGCGTCCGCAACCAGGACTTCGGCTACGCGGCCGCCGCGGGACTCGTCAAGGGCGTGATCAGCCTCGGGCTGGTCCTCGCCGCGAACAAAGTGGCCCACCTCATGGGTGAGCAGGGGGTGTACAAGAAGTGACCGCCGTCATCGACCAACCCGTCGAGCCCGCCACGTCTGCCAAGTTCGTACGGCCGCCCGGGCGTTGGGCCGCGCCGCCCCGGCCCACCTGGGAGGAGGAACCCGGCAAGGTCGGGCTCGCGGGCAAGGGGCTCGTCCTCACGCTCGCCTGTCTCGCCATCCTCTTCCCGCTGTGGATCGTCCTCGCCACGAGCCTCTCCTCACGCAAGACCATCGACCAGGCCGGCGGTCTCGTCATGGTGCCCAAGGGCATCACCTTCATCGCCTACAAGGAACTCCTCAGCGGCGGGCAGGTCACCCGGGCGGCGATCATCAGCGTCCTCATCACCGTTGTCGGGACGCTGTTCTCCATGGCGGTGTCCGTGCTGTGCGCGTATGGCCTCTCGCGTATCGGGTCGCTGGGGCACCGGTGGATTCTGATGATGATGCTGGCCACGATGTTCTTCAGTGCCGGGCTTATTCCGACGTACTTGTTGGTGCAGTCGCTTGGCCTGACTGACAGCTATCTCGCGTT
>Ga0307517_10007720_pt1 | contig 15614 bp, 13 predicted proteins | sample 23_EM_MG_FD_194515 | JGI IMG/M metagenome (GOLD analysis project Ga0307517, IMG submission 194515) | Populus trichocarpa ectomycorrhiza microbial communities from riparian zone in the Pacific Northwest, United States - 23_EM | ecosystem: Host-associated > Plants > Roots > Unclassified | place...
TTATAATCGATTGTTCTATTTATTTTTTTTAAAAAAAAGATTTAAATGTCTTGCTTTTATTTTATGATCGATGTCCAAGTCCTTGTTCCAGTAGGCTACCACAGCTCCAAATTGTTCTTGAAAATCCCCGCAAACCTTCATAGGCATGAAGGGTGGAAGAATCTAATTATAAATTGCCTGCCTGAAACACAAAACATAAGTAATTTCATATATCACATGCCATATACATATCGGCTATAGAGCAGCAACAAGCATTTCGATTCAGCACACTACTACACATCTCTCTCACAGGATGCAATATGAAACCCAGCACAAAACACACATAATATTTTATAATACTAATAGCTTCCACGTTTCCTCAAAAATTATGCTTCAAAAACTTGCGAAACCCCTTCAACAACCCCCACTTGTGCTCCTGTTCATGCTCATGCTTCTCTTCTTTTTCCCTCTCTTCTCCTTCCACTTGGAGGTGCTTCTGATGCTTCTTGTATCTCCACTCCCTCTGCTCTCCATTTGCCACGTCATCAAAGAAATAAATCCTGGCCCTCTTGACAGGAATCTGCCTCCCAACGCCACGTGTCTCCTTATCATCAAGTCCATGTCCATGAACCTTCCCACCAGATACAATCATATCATTACCGTAGAAACGTGGCTTCACCATCCCTTGCCCATGACGACATCGGTGACGAGGACGTAACGGCAGTAAGGGACGTCGAGGGAAGAACTGACGGTTTATTGGACGGAAAGTCACAACTGTTAACGGCACCACCGTCTCGATCGATTCCGTTGTTGATGACCCTGGGTCCGTTTTGTCCTCGATTTTTACCTCCACTGGATGCTTTACTGCGGTTTCGAGACCCTGGCTAGGGAGGAGGAGAACAGGTGTGGCTTTCGGCTCGGATTTTGGTAATTCGGGTAGAGTCTCTAGATCTAACGGGGTGCGAGAAAATGCGACGGTGCATAGAAAGAAAAGAACAGTGACAGTGATGGTACCGGCGAGTTTATCGGCCATTTTGAGATCGAAAGGTTGTCAAGGGTTCGTCTGAACATGTGGAGGTTTATATAGAGGGAGGGAAAGCGGGACAAATTGGGCAGGTGGGAAAGAAACGGGCAGCAGGCAAGACGGGACACAAAGCACGTGCTCGGTGGAAATAAAGGATAAGCGTTTTGATTGGGTTTTTGTTTAATCGGTGGGAATTCCTTTCATTTTATAGAGTTTTTTTAAAAATATATATTAAAATAATATATTTTTTTAATTTTTAAAATTTATTTTTGATATGAGGATATAAAATTATTTAAAAAAAATTAAAAAAAATCAGTTGAAACTAAATATGTCAAATACTCCCTTAAACAAAAAGATTATTATTATTTAGAAAATGGTAAGAGTCAATAATTAAGGGAGACTTGCGTGTAGGAGAAATTTGGAGCGTGTTGTGACTATGGTTAATTGGTTATCGTTGATGTGTGTGCTAAGGTGAGTCTTTTCTTTTGGTCAATTACATTTGTACCATGGAGCGTGATAAGCAAATTTAACCATTCTAAATGTATTTTTGATATTGTGAATTTAAAAAATTATATTTTAAAAAATATATATCTTGTTAAAATTAATATAAAATAGATTTTTTTATTTAAAACAAATGAAACATAGATTATTTTATCTTCTACAAAATAAATGTTTGAAATGTAATTATTTGTAGGGTTTGATGCAAAAGGCATAAACTATTTGGCTAATCATATGATTTATTTTCTATGGTTGGGCAAAAAATATAAACTACTACAATACCAAATAGTATTGTGAGTGCTTGTTTTTTGCATTATAACTTGCCTTTTAAATTACTTTTCATGTGGAAAAAAAAGCATCAAATTGATGTTTTAATTTATATTTTTAGATGATTTTAATGTGCACATATCAAAAATAAAAAATAAAAAAAAATATTTTGATACATTTTCAATTAAAAAACACTTTTAAAAAACAAACATGCATCACAATATTAAATACATACTAAATATTTGATTTGAGAATGGTGAGGGAATGTAGTTAACAAACCAGTCATATGTAAAACAAATTATATGAACTTGAAAATCCTATTTTCAATAACAAAACATATTTAAATTGGCATAAAAAATTAAAATCAGATCAAATTTTTAAAAAAATTCCAATGTCCAATATTTTTTTTTTCTGGTGTCATTAAAGGTAGAAATCAACTCCATTTAGTTATTCTTTTAATTTAGAATACATAGATATCAAAATAAAAGTTTTTGATAACTGAAATCCAGTCAACCAAGAATCTTCTTTTCCATCGATTTTTATAACTTTCTCAAGAAGTAATAGCCTAATTTTGTAAAATTAGTCTTCAAACAACGTTAGAGAATCCTAACAAAACATAAAAAAACCCTTGAAAAAATAGATTAGAACATACATAAGTGCATAACACAAAAACTTAACTTGACAGGGCTTAATTGAAAAAAAAGAGAGTCAAGGGATCAAAAAGCAAAACTTGCAAAATACAATTGCCAAGGTGTCAAGTGTACATTTAATCAACAATGAAAATCACGGTTCTAAAAAGACATCCTATTATATAATTTTGTGCAATCTTGTTTCACTTTTTGGTTAATAAAGAAGGGATGTTGTTTTAATGAAAGAATGATGGAATTAATAAGTCTATTTTTGTATAAATGTCCACATTTGCTTACCTTCTCAGGGATAATGATATCACTCTTTTTATATATATATAAAATGTATTTTACCATATTTGCTTGAATATAAATAATATTCCAAGCGTGTTTCATATATTTATTATAATCAACAACTATCTAAAACTTAATATACATGTGTAAAACTTGCCTTTTTTACACCAATGTGTGTGTTTTCTTGTAATAAAAATAAAAATAAAAGCTCTTATTTGTAACAAAATAAAAATCTGTCCCATCAACTTTATATACCAAACAACTAGAGGAATGAATCAAATATTAAAAAAAAAAACACATAAATAAGTTTAGTTTAACAGTTGCGTGAAGTAATGTTTGAATTATAACAATTACAGTTTCTCATTTATGATTATGTAATGGTAGAAAAATACTTTCAATAAAATAAAATAAGAAAAACAATTTCAACATTATCCACGCGCCTCTCCAAGTTAGGGAGGATTAGTGATGGTACAAATCCAAAGCAAATTTTATAGCTTATTTGGAATTGTGATAATGATTTTATTTAGAAATATATTAAAAAAATTATTTTTAAAAAATTATTTTTAAAATTAAAACATTAAAACGATATAAAATTATAAAAAATAATTTTTAATTAAAAAATTTAACATTCAAGGAAACACGGTTTGCCACGATCCCAAACAGATTTGCCGCGATACCAAACGGATCCATATAAAGAGATGGGACTATATTGTAAACTCAAGGATGTGAAAAAAGTAGGGCAAACCGACGTCAATCAGGGGAGTAAAAAGCAGGAACGCGTTAAGATGGTACATTTTCAACAAGTCCACCTGGCATGATGGTGAAGGTGGGAACCACCTTTCATGGAACTACTTACCAGGCTTTCAACCGGGTCTTACACGGTATAATTTAAATTTTAACCTCTGCTTGTATACCTGTTTTGAACCGGGTCTTACACGGTATAATTTGGTGGGCTCCAAGTTTCCAATTGGATTAACTGGGCCAGACAAAGAAAATGAAACTTGGATATGCAGGACCAGGTTCATTTTCCAATTAAAAAAAAGTGCACGACCAGGCTTAGGCCTTCTACAAAAGTCTTGGAAAGCCCAATTACTGGGCTTTTAGCATGTCCCGTTATGCCTCGTGGTTCATTCATATTCTCATGCCTTTCAGCGACATCTAGTCGATCACTTGAGGACTTGATCCTCCTCAGGTCCTAGTCGCTCTTGGCCCTTGCACCCTTGTAATGGCCCTTTTAACTGCCACCCCATGAGGGATTCAGTGATACCGAGAATCCATGAATCTAGCTGCACTGCTTACAAGTATAGACGAGACAAATTAAGATGCCTCAAATAAAATAAAAGGTACCCAAAAAACTCTTTAAAATAACAAAAAAAAATCTCAAAAAATAGATGCAACAAGAATATTATTTGGGCTCGAGCTTGGTATCCAGAGCTCAAAATACAACAGCAGGCCTAAGAAAAGTCGGCTCAGGTGTGGCAGCCCGAGCCCAACTCTATAAAGGGCATGAGCTTGGGCAAGAAGCCCGAGCCCATGCAAGGTGCACGCCCTGCTAGGCATACACCCAACACCCCCATGGGCTCGGGCTTCCATACCGGAGCCCAACGTGCTTGGCCTTAGAAGTGCGCTCCAAGCCCAACATGCTTGAGTTCAGGCAGTGCACTTGGATCCATTTCTCACTTCCAATACTTTCGAAGCTTATCGTATTTGGATCCCGTAAGCACGCCCGGACCCACTTTCACCCTCGTGGGCTAGGACTGCCACACCCGAGCCCAATGTGTTTGGGTCTAGGCAGCGCACCCGGATCCAGTTGTAATTTTTTTTTTCATTTAGCTTGTAATTTTTCCAGACTTGTCTTTTATTGTGTTGTCCCATTCCCACCATCTGAGTCTTGAGACTTGATAAGCTAACCCGGGTTCGCTGGATTGTTTTTCCCTTTTTGTTAATTGATTTGTTTTTTCAAATTAATTCTTCTATATTTAATTTGTTGGGAGATGGAGGTTCTATATTTTTTTAATTTGCTTTTTAATTTAAAGATGTACTTGGATTGACTTGTATTATTATTTTTTATTTTCTAATCTTTCTTGTTTTTATTTTTCTTTTAATAACTGCTTTTCTTCTTCGTTCTCAATCCATCTGATGTTGTTACTTTTTTTTCTTTTTTTTTTTTTGGTGTAAAACAAACTTACTCAACACAATGGGTTATATGATCTAAACCAAGACTTTTTCTTACTTTTTAAAACACCCTTGTGACATCTTGATATTCTTTTTTAAAGGTTTTTTTTTCCTTCCCGGCCTGAAGCGTATCACAGGCCACGATACCAAGTAATTCCTAAACAACAACAATAATTTGGACACCATTAATCGCAGGCATATGTTAAAGGTCTGACGACCCGCATCTTATAGTGGGAACAGCATAATGAGCACTCTTGGAGGATAAGATTTGTCGTGTGGGAAAATAAAGAGTAGTACGCGAATCACTCTTAAAAATGTTGGTTTCAAGGGGACACGATCCATTCAAATTCCATTGGAACATAGGTCATGGGAAGTTCATCATGATATTTAAGAACAATTCTTTTTGTGTTTTGGCAAGAAAGGTTCAAAGAGGGTTGAAGATACTTACTAGCAAGGTTTCACCTCTGTCTTTACAGGCTCTCTTTTCTCAACGCCAACACCCTTGAATCTTTTCAAAAAGTGCCAACGTAATCTATGGTCATCAAATAGTTGGCTGAAAGCTCGTCTCTTCTACTTTTCTTTCAGTTTTTCTTATTTTTCTCTCTTCTTTCCCTCTTGAACTCTTGTAATTTCCCACGAGAAGCACTCTTAAGAAACCGGAAAATTTAAAATTACAAAAAATGGGTCCATTATTGGCTTCCATGGCTATTTATCAGCCCGTGACTGGATTGGAAATTGTTTAAGACTTGTAGAATTGAAATTGATGAAATCAAAACTATAGGTCAATTACTTTTCATTGTGAATTTTACCCCTTAACTTTGTGGTATTCAACTTCTGTTCCGTAATCGGTAAAAGCAATAGCTGGAATGGTAAATGCAGATTTATCCAACTCGGTATGATGGCGCTATAAATGTTCTTCTGCAACCCATGTGGTTCAAACTGATTCGATATTGGAGTTTTCTTGCAGTCATTCACAACAAACACTCAGAAGTTCAGACCGATCCTTATCCTCATTGTACAAAACGGCATGTCAATCTCATGTGGTTCCTGTAACTGCATGTCCTCCTCCTATGTATTAATTTCTGAACTGTTCAAAACCGACCAGCCCGCATCAAGATTTCATTCCTACGAGTACGTTTGGAAAAAATAAAACACAATCTGTGTTGTATCTCATCTTCAATATCTCTAGCTTAATCATTTGCAATAAATAACCAAGATGGGGATCTACTGAGGAACAGAGAAACCTTTCAGAATATTATGTCTGATGAACAGGTGAGGAATAAGTTGAACAAGGGTTAGACCGACGAGGAAAACTATCTTCTTGTTTTGTCTCTTGTATATGCACACTAATTAAGAACCAAAACAAGTAAGATTACTCTATCATATCCTGTACATACGATCCTTTTCCAATATACCAAATACCGTCACAGTTTGAGAGTTTCTGTGGGCAGCCGGGTGCATGCTTTCATTTGAAAAGGCCGGGCTTGAGAGTGGGAAAGTTGTGACTCGTTATGCAGAAATGTGTGGATCTTATGCTGATGCTATGTGCCAGTGGATTGATTAGAAAAAAACATTATCTATGTGCTTCAAAGAAAGGGCATTATGAGGCTTGAGAAGTGGCATGATGTATTTTGATATGTGTAGTGGGTTCCCATGTGGTGGAGAATATTTACTTGTTGACTGCTAGACCAATCTTTGCTCCCAAATATATAAATATAAAAGTTGATAAATAAAGGACAAGATTAATTGTTACATCAAAATTACTTATTTCTAAAAAGAAAAAAAATAATGTTAAAAATAAATTTTAAAAACCAAAGTCACCGTACATGCACTGAGTGCCAAATGCCAAAAGGCAGCTCTTGTGAGTCAACTTTAGACAACTAAATAAGTTAAAGGTTCGTACTTGTCATGAGTATCAACCAAATTCCTACATTTGCCCTGAAACAACAATTTGGAAGGCACACATGCCTCGCTGTATTACTTTTCCTGCTTCCTCCTTACCTTACAGTTAGATATCTAGTGCGATTAGGTGTGTTTTCTCAGTCTGATTAAATGCTAATTATTCATACCGGTGCTGCTTAATTAAATTTGCGTGGATTTACCTGTCTTCCACAAGCAATTCTTGAATATCTCTTTCACAAAACTTCAAATTTATTACCCAGCTATTAAGGTAGTGTCAATTGTACACCCAAAATATTTTTCGTGTCGATTTTATCGTTATTTTTTTTTTTATTTCTCAATTGAGTCATTATGTTAAATATAGTTAATAGATTCATTAAGTAATCACGTGCGCCTCCTATGATCCCTATTAGAGAAGGAAATTAAAGGGGAAAATCACTGTTTGCCCACATATATTTATATTATGATGTCACATGTGTCCAGTTGACAAAACCCCAGATGATAAATTTGTCTTTTTTCCTTCTTTCTTTTTTGTTACTGCTACCAAGGTGGGAACTTCAAATGGGAGTCAAATGATGGTGCTTCCATAATCAAAATGTTAATTAAGCATTTGCATTATCTAGCACCAGAGCAGGTAGGGGCACGCTAGAAATTCAGGTTTTCAAACCCTATTGAATCATTCAACTTTAATAAAATAATAAGAAGAAGAAAGTTACTGCTGGATAAAAAGACTTGAGAAATCACCCCTCCTCCCATTTTATCCTTCTCTGGAGAAATATTTTCTCTTGACAATCAGAAATCGACGAGCCTCTCTTTTGACTCCAGAGTAGACTGAAACTCTTTATAAATAGCTACCATATGGAGCTGAAAGGCATTAGATGATAAAAGAAAGCAGAGGCAATGGGGAGTACAAAAAGTGAGAGATACTTTGTTTTCATGAACTATGATCCTGAATACGAGCGCCTTCGAGCTGATCGGTCAGCGATCTAAATTATTAGTCATTACTAATTAGAAAATGTTAATGTTACTAATTAAGATATCTTTATCTCTTTGATTATGCGTGCACTGTATTGTTCTTTGGATCTCTGGCTAGCTATCTAAGATCAATGTTCTTCTTGTTTGTGTATAATAGGACAAAGAGAGGGGCTTATGAGCTTGATATGTATCTAAGCAGGAAGCATGATGAGTTATTGGCAAACACCCTTGAGCATGGCAGCTACGAGAAGAAAATATCTTTGGTCATTGTTGATGGCTTTGCAGTAGAAATCACCGAAGATCAGGTGACCATTTATGCAACATGCATTTTGTTTAATCAGTATTTGTCCAAGACACACCTTATTTTTTTCCTATTTAATTTGTTATTCAAAACAGGCCAGTGTGCTTAGATCTGCTAGTGGGGTGAGAGTTGTGGAGAAGAATCAAGAGCTTCCTAGTTAATTATCAAGGAGTTACAAGGTAGGGTATCCACCATGCAGGAAAGAGCTGCAGTAAATTTGGTGTCCCATGAGTTTCTATATACAAACTCATCTGTATACATGGAGGTTGGGATTACTTATCTCAAAGAACAAAATCAGACATATAATAATGCTGGTGAACACTAGGGAGATAAATATGTAGCATCATGGTGCTATCTTAACAATCCTGTTTCCTCATTAGTTAGATGGGATTTCTTCATTAATGATGACCGAGTAGTATTGAAAGTATTGGAATCTATGTATTAAGTTTTGGAAGATTAATGATATCAAAATGAACGCTGGAAAAGCTTATTTTAAGTACTTGTGATTAGAACTTTATAGTTAATTTTGATGGATGATTTTACCTGGTACTGGGTTTCCATGTGTTTGTATTGAAGACTTGAAGATGTCCTTCCTACATCATGTCCATTAAAATTATCTTTGTTCCACTGCAACATGCAAACAAATTTTGAGTGGCAGAAAGGTCGACAGGCTCCTGTAATGTATGCTGGATGGGACAGGACAGTTTATGCAATTCACATGTAAGGGAGCAAGGGGGTGGGGTCTCCCTCTGTCCAGTTGAGGTTATTAAGGAACAGCAAACATGCTTTAAAATGGTTCCACCTTTCAGCCAAGTTCGAGAAAAAAACCAGCTGACCCATCAGTCATATGATGCTCTGCTATCACATGTTTGGTAAATTTGCTTGGGCGTTGCAGTCTCTTCCCGGCTTCAATTTCTTAGTCCAGTTCTTTACTTCTTCAATGGCCAGGTGCCCCTCGATCATTTTGTGCCTCGAAGTCTCTCTTCGTCTTGAATCACCCTGCCGGAAGCCGTTAGCAAATGTGTGCTTCTCCTTTACCTAGCTATCTAACCTCTCCGTTAAGGGTGTAAACTTTCCTCCCTGCCTCTTAAATAAATTTTTAAATAATATAGTTTTGGGTTGAATTAAGTTCACTAGTAAAAACTCTAGCTTGGGACAGTTCATGATCTAGAACAGTTCTTATAACCATGTCATAAAATTATTAGATAGTTGGTGTGGTAAAATACTCAAGATACCAGTATTGATATGGTACAATGAATCAATTGATTTGATATAATATACTGATAAATCAAATTGTTTCACTTTTCCTGTTGAAATTTGTGCCTCTATTATTCCAACCTAATCCTACAATTAAATGGACGCCCAAGATAAAGCTTGTAAAATACAAATTCGACAGGGGCATCCATCTTGCACGGACCACTCTGGAGGATTTCGTACGTACTAGTCTTCATGATCATGAGCATTTCTTTCTTCTTTTTTTATCACAGATTTCAAAGGCTAGTATAAATCCCATCTCCCACGGAAGTACTCTTGCCTCATTGACTGAATGTCTATTGCCGACAACTTGTAGGCAACCGGCAGAAGCTGCAGAACCAAAATTCTATATACTGGTATGTTCTTTTAATTCTTAATTAGTTTAATGCTTAGATTAGTGGCTCGCGTGATATTTTCGGCTGGATTAATTTTTTTAATTTTAAAAAATAATTATTATATTAAAAAAAAAAAACTCGATAATCAAGTTAAAATTTAATTAATTTGATAATACTATAAAAATTAAGGTAACATTAATGAAAAAACAAATGAAAAAAATATTATTATAGGCAAAGATGGGTTAACACACGAAATACATTACCTAGATATGAGATATATCAAGATTATATGTCTTTCATGCATCATAGATCATGAAATCGGGATAATTTGATAAAAAAATAACAATAAATAAAAATAAAATTACAAAAATTAAAAGACAAATATAAATTAAGATATTTAATAACGCAACAAGGATCATTTACACGATAGTGTTTAATGCTTTTGTTTATTAAAATCAATATGTAATAGAAATTAATTGACACAAAAATTCTATTACATATTAAGATTTTTATGTAAGGTTGCACATATTAAAAATATTATAATTTTTTTTTTTAAATTTATAAAAATAAATTTAATTCATATTAAATATAAAAAAATTTACAAATAAATCATATTAACCTCATGAAAAATTAAAGACACCCAATATAATTAAAATATAATCTCTATTTTAAAGAAAAGAAGCTAGATAAGCTAGGAAAAATGACATAAAAGGGGTATTAATTAAAAAAACAAACTTAAAAAGTTGATTTACTTATGGATCCCGTGTATTGATGCTTTTTTTTATATATAAAAATCAATAAGACTTTTATAAAAGATCAAGAAAAAAATTAGAAATAAAAAAATAAAAATCAAATTGAAAAAAATATCATATAATAAATTGGAATTGAAGAGATAAATTAAAAACAAACAATTTTTTCACAAAAGAGCCAAAAATCAAAATAAAAAATAAAAAAAATAAGTGCCGGAGTAGAAATGTAAATAACAAAGGGGACCAATATGTAATTATAAAAAATATATTAATTAAAAAAAAAAAAATCAAGCGTGTTGGCTTTTAAGCTGAGACCTGTGCACTTACGCCTGCTATTTTTTTATTTCAAAAGGGTCACCCTTTTTTTAATAGATAGACGACACGTCACTTACTGTCATAGACGACACGTCACTTACTGTCATAGACGACACGTCACTTACTGTCATAGACGACACGTCACTTACGACCAACAAATGGCGCGAAGATGTGTCTGCTGTGCTGATATTTCACCAGCAACTAGCGTGAAGTAAATCAATTTTCGGTGAACGATTCTGATTTTTAGGGTTTCGAAAAGGGGAAAGATTTCTGAACATTGAATCTTTATTTCTTGAACACAAATTATGGATTCTTCACCTCCAACAAAGAGAAGGCGCAAGACCAAGAGTGAAGGCACAAACGACAAGTCGTCGTCCTCGCCTGTGGTTGTCTTTGCTCATGGCGCTGGTGCTCCGTCCTCTTCAGATTGGATGCTCAGGTTGTTCTCTCTCCCATTGTCACTGAAAATGTTCAATTTTCTTAATAAGTTTTTTTGAATTCTTAAATTTTAATTAAATGCAGATGGAAGGAGATGTTAAAGAATGCTTTGGATGCTGTTGAAGTTGTCACATTTGACTATCCCTGTAGGTTAATTATTAGCAGTAAAATTTATGGTCTTGGATTTTTGGAGTCCGAATTCACGCGCCAATGCCATTTAAAATAACGGGGTTTTTGTTTTTTTTTAAGATATTGCTGGTGGGAAAAAAAGGGCTCCTCCAAAAGCGGAGAAATTGGTGGAGTTTCATAAAGATATTGTGAAAAAGACTACTGATAAGTACCCCGCTCATCCTCTTATCTTGGCTGGAAAATCCATGGGTTCAAGGTATAAATTTATGGGAGTTTGGAAGTGTAGATATGACATGTAAGTGATTTAGGAGCGTATTCTACATTGCAAATCCATGGTGTAGTATTTTATTGTTTTTATGCCTGAACTTTTTGTCATCGATATATGCAAGAAGTCAAATAACAATGGTATGTTGTGGATGTGTTTTGGATTTTTTGATGAGGTTGCCATCATATAGTAACAAGGGATCCACATAACTAGATATTTTAGATTCATATCAAATGCTTGTTTCTGTAAGTTTTACTGATTTGAGACTAAACCTGTATACATACATAATATTTTGGTATGCTGTAGAGTGAGCTGCATGGTTGCTGCCGAGGTTGACATAGATGCTTCAGCAGTCATTTGCTTGGGATATCCACTTAAGGTTCATCACTTTCCATTCTTGCCAGTTTTTTACTTAGTTGGTAAATTGTCTAAGAAATGTTGTTTTCATTCCATTTCAAATATGCTTAATAAGCTCATTTCAAATATGCTTGTATCTTGCCTGTTTACTTTTGTGTATTGCGATGATAGAGGTGAGATGTTTTTTATTTATTTATTATTATTATTGGAGCCATTTTGTTTTCAATTGTCTGCGACGTCATCCCTGCTATTACAGATGTAGAACCCATTGAACAAGGTTTATTGAATTTAATTGACTAATGTTTCAGGCCATGGGTGGAGCTGTGCGGGATGAGACTCTATTGCAACTTACTGTCCCTGTCATGTTTGTACAGGTACCTCTTTTGAATTGTATTACTTTTAAAATAAGTTTGAAACAACTGTGGTAATTGTAATTGTGCATGCCTTTGATTACCTTCATCTAATCATCACTCCGAGTTTGAATCAACTGATGGTAATTTTAATTATTAAACCTTGCAACTCAATCTGGTTGATTTTGAGTGAACTTTTTGTGTATGGCTGTTTTTTTCACAGTTTTGTCATACTGCATAAAATTCTCAGCTTGATTCTAAGTCACTTCTGTTAGGTTTTCTTAACTCTATTTGTTCTCTACATGTATGTGTGTGAAGGGTAGCAAAGATGGGCTTTGTCCCCTTGAAAAGCTGGAAGCTGTTTGCAAGAAGATGAAATCTCACAATGAGTTGCATGTGATTAATGGTGGTGACCACTCTTTTAAGATTGGCAAAAAGCATTTGCAAATAAAGGGTTCAACCCAAGATCAAGCTGAAGATCTTGCTGTTCAGGGTGTTTCATCATTTGTCTCCAGGTGTCTTAAAGGAAAGTGACCCTTCTACTGTATTGGGGTTTTTAGCTAAATTCCAATTTTTATCATCTTTTTTTACCCTCTTTTGCCTGCATATCATCCTACCAGGATGGTTGGAATCATGTCTGTAGTTTCTTACTTCCTGTCTTTTATCAAGCTAACTACTACAAGTGTTCTTTGAACAATGCCATGTTAACCTGGAATTTCCTTTTGGTTTAGTGGTGAATGCAGCACATTCTTCATCACTGAAGAATGCATGTGATTACCTGCCTGTATATAAACGTGGCAAAATGGAGTTGATGTTTTAGGGCCTTGATTATGGAAATTCTATATGGTTCGGTAAGGATCTAAATTTCTGATCTTGACTGGAAATTTTACATTTCCAGTTACAAGTTAGATTGATTTGAGTCGGATTCTTAAATTTTATTTTGGCTGTTGCTAGTTATTTTTTGCTTTTGAGATTTGATGATATGGCTCACTTTAGCAGAGATCTATCTTCCTGCAAGTTTCACATCTGGAATGAAATCATTCTCTTGATCCCTAGCTCCGTGTATTGAGATCTAGAATCTTGTGTCTGTATATAAATTCACCCTATATTATGATTAGAATTAAAAATCGATAGAACACAAACATAAGTCATGCACAGGACACACATGCTAGTGAAGCTACCTGCTTCTCCAGTCAATGGTCAAGTATACTGCACTTATTTTGTATCATCTTTTTTTTTCCACTTACATAGTGGTTTATTATTGTGTTGACCGGAATTTTATCCGACTTGATTTCTGTATGCTGCTCCTGCATCCGCATGCATTGAACAGGAAAAAAAACGTTTCGGATTGCTGAAAATATCAGCGATATTAATAGTTTTAGATTATAAGACGCCGTTATTCTGAAATGCAAGAAATGCATCGTAAGCCGCCAACAACACTTTCACTGCAGCTGCTGTCATGCTTCTTCTACTTCTTGTCCCCGCTCTTTTCTTTCTTCTTGTCATTCTCCTTCTTGCCCTTCTTCTCCTTCTCCTTCTTCTCCTTCTTTTCTTTCTTGCCCTTCATTTTCTTCTCGTTCTTTTGATGGTTCTTTTTCTGGTCGACATGAGCTTGGCTGCCGGGGCCATTGGTTTGGCAATTGCATTGAGTTACAGAATCGACCTTCTCATGGGAAAGGCTTTGCTCTGTTTGGACATGGGCCATTTCTTGTTCTTGGTCGCATGCCTTCTCGTCTGGTTTGATGCATTGCATTGAGGCCATGGTGATCGAGGCTAAATGGGATTCTAATGAGTATTTTCTCTCTTCTTTGTTGTTGCATGTTACTCCATCGTAGAAACGTATAAATAGGCGCGGGGCAAGTGGGATTCCTTGTGATTATTTATCACCCTTTGAATCTGCTTTTTTACATGATGGACCGATAGCATCCCCATTATCAGAGAGAGAGAGAGAGAATGGTTAATTTGTGCTTGAGAAGGGAATAGATGCTCCCATAAATGTTGATGGGAACCAAATTCTGTGCCGTCTGAACTACTTACGAGTCCTTCAGAGAATCCGAACATACAGAAACGGATGTAAGATAGTTTAAAGTAGATGTAGCTTGACTGTCGTCATATATGGTTAGTAGTCTGACTTCCCTTCTAACCTGGTACATTATGCATAACAAGCAGGATTTATATAAAAAAAATTGTTAATGAAAAACAAAATATCTATTTTATTATTTTTTAAATAATTTTTTCAGGTTAATTATTTTTTTATTTTTTTTCTAACGCTACTAAATTATTGAGAAGATTTTTTTTTATTGAACCTTGTTTCTCATATGAGCCAACAAGATCAGTGCCACTTGACTTGACCGATTGATAATGAAGAAATCAATTAATAGAAAATGTACTTAGGCTTAAGTTAAAGGAAAACAAAATATGCTACTTTCATATGCATGCATAACATCAATTAAATCAATGCCACTTGATTTAACCGCTTGACCTTTGCTTGTAATAATGCACAGCAACATGTTAAAGGGACAATATATAGCCGGTCCATATTGATATGGTATTCTTTCACTTGGTTCGCCACACCATTTTGATAAAGTCGAAAATATACTCCGCAGAAATTTACCAGAAAAAAAAAAAAACTATTAAATGAAACTTAATGTAGAGAGAAGTGAGAGAGAAAAAGAAAAATAACTAAAAAAACTTTGGAGGCACATTAAGAGGATGATACTATCATTATTATGAGAAAAATCTTAACAAAATAAATCTAATAATAAGGAATGTTATCAACTATACTTGGAATGGGTCACAAACCATCAAAAGTAACAGGTGGCTCGTGTGACTTATTTCGGTTACTATTTGTGATTTTTTATATATTATTAGATTTATTTCGTCTAGATTTATATAATTAAGTTGTATTTACATGTTGTATTTATAAAAATAAAAACAATTTATTTTAGCAATTTTAATTATCATCTAAGATAAGAAAAAAAATGAAGATATATCGAGTAAAAAGAACAACCAGAGTAAAATAGTTGGTATTCATTTATCTTTTAATTTTGCGAAGAAGAAGCCGACAGATTCTTTTCTTACATCAGAAATTAACTTAGAGGACCACCGAACTCTAATTTTCTTGGAAGAATCAAGTGCTCTTGGGCCTTCTTATAGACCAGCATTTAATTTTTAATCGATGGCCCAAAAGCGAGAGAGGCATGGACAGGGTCTATAGTTAGGCCACTGTCCAGTACAGAAAAGCCTTAAGTGATTTTTAGCCTTAATTTTAACTAGGATATATATATATATATATATATATATATATATATATATATATATATATATATATATATATATATATATATATATATATATATATATATATATATATAAATATATATT
>Ga0307517_10007722_pt1 | contig 15612 bp, 9 predicted proteins | sample 23_EM_MG_FD_194515 | JGI IMG/M metagenome (GOLD analysis project Ga0307517, IMG submission 194515) | Populus trichocarpa ectomycorrhiza microbial communities from riparian zone in the Pacific Northwest, United States - 23_EM | ecosystem: Host-associated > Plants > Roots > Unclassified | place...
TGAAAACTAAATTTGATAGATAAAAAATTTCAATTAAAAAATGATAAGGGAAAAACAAATAACAATTATAAAAATGAGGACCACAGTTAATATAAAAATTAAATTCTAATGGATGAAATTGAAAAACAAATATTTAAAATAAAATATATATATATAGCAATCAAAAGTTTGAGGATCAAATTTGATATAATCAACAAATAATTCACCTTTTTTATTGGAAAGTGTTTTCTGTTGACCGGGAAAACTATTTTTCGATAAACAAACACAGCTTTAGTTGAAAACATGCATGACTAACCCTTGTCAAGTCTTCGCGCGGGGGGTAAGGTTGTTTGTCGCCATTTCCTTCATCACATACTTAATATTTTAAAACGAGATTGTTTTAGTTTTTTTTAATAAAAAAAGTTATTCGAACAAAATAAATTAAAAATTTAACATAATGTTATTTTCAATAAGTTTTATTTTTTAAAAAAACTTTAAACCAATTCGGTCATGTATCACATGAGTTTTTGATCGTATTAGCTAAATTATTGAATTTTAACTAGGTTAATAGTTTGAAAGTAAATATAGCTCGAAATAAGTTTTTAATCAGAGAGTGCCTAACAAATTTGATGACCATTTATGATAAAAGTGAAGAAGAGTCACTCACACAGGTGACTATTATTATGTGTTTAACATGGCATTTAACGAAAATGGCAGAAGGTAGAAACCGACTGTAATAAGGCTTAATTTTCTTCAACAGAAAAAATAAAAACCCATAATTTTCCCATTTAATACACAGTGACCTAAAAATAGCACTTCTTGATAATAGTCTTTTACACCTTTAGACCATAGATTGACTTCAAACTTCTCTTTTGATTCATTTTCAAAGCAAACACCAAAGCTTTCTGCAAAGCACGACTGTCTCCTTCCCTTCCTCCACCCCTCTCTCCAACCCTCCTTCCCTCTTTCTTTTAATTTTCCAAAACCATTCCCTTTTGATTTGCTTATAGTATACGTATATATATCTTGGCCTTCAAATACTACGTATTCAAGGGTATGCATAAAGCAGTCTCTATCATCAGTTTTCCAGGGAGAAACATGGGACTCAAAGATCTTCATCGAAAGCTCAAGGTATGCCTACAGGTTTCATGGTGGTCTTTTCATAATTCTTGACGTTCAAAAGGTAGTGAGAAATGAACAGATGAATTGAATTCTTGATTGCTTTTAAGTTTTTATACGTCCAACATGCTGTGTATGGTTTTCATCTTGATTCATTTTTCACTTTCTGAGGATCGTATCCAACTGGGCAGGGTAGTCTTCTTATCTCGAGTTCTTGAACAATCAGATTAAGATCGAGTTGATCATTTTTATTGTGTTTATGGCTACAATTCTACAAGAAATCAGTATCGAACAATAAAAACGATTCAGGAACTGCTATGATCATAATCCTTAAATATTTGCTTGTATAACAATGATTCATGTATTTCTAAGATTTTGAAATTGTCAAGGAAAGGCAGTGTAAAGTTCAAAAGCAATTTTTGGTACTGGGAGACTTGAGATTTTGGAGTTTGCCATTGAAAGTCAAATTGTGTGGAATGGTCATTTCATTAACGCGCTTGTTAAAATTTCAGGCATTTCGGCTAAAACGCCCTCTTATTGGAAATTGGCGCAAGAAAAGAACGGCTAGTATGGCAAAGAAGGCTTCATGGATGATGCCAATAACGCATGGATATCATGTCGTGGAGGATCAGTCGTTTAAAGGTGGTGCAGATGAGTCAGACTCTGACTCTGTAGTGGTTCAGAGAGAGCAAATAGCGGAGCTGGAGTTGTGGTATTTCGGAATTTCCGATGCACAAATTGGACATGGAGTCAGCAACTATATGCAATCCCACCTGTTTTATAGGAACCCCAGCGAGGTAATCAAGATGACATCCAATGCTTGCTCATTCTCATGCTTTCTTTCATGCGCACAAATATCATAGTACGACAAAATGACGACTAACACTAAAAAACAGTTGTGATCACTGACTTGGAAATTGTGCTAATGCATTGACCTTCACAGCTGAAATCATGCCCAAATGAAAAGGTGCAGGTCATTTACCTGTGCAGTAGCATACAAGGCAAAAAAGCATGGAAACTTCTCGTTTACAATTTTGTTACTGAAGAAAGTCAACTAATGAACCTGCAAGCAGAACCATTATGCATGTAACTGTGATCATAAAAGAATATTTAAGATGTACTTGTTTCACTTTCAAGTCTTTGTCTATAGCTATGTGACATTACAAGATGGCTTGCAGTCTCAGATAACGACAAAGAGTAAGGAGATGATGAGAAAAGCGTATCTTGCTGCAAGAGCAAAGATCAGGGAGACACAGAAGTCAGTTGAGGCATTGAAAGCAGGTGCGGCATCTGTTATGGTGATCAACAGAGAGAAGCTTGTGACAGCTAACATGGGTGACTTTAGAGTTGTAGTGTGCAGAGACGGCGTGGCTCATCAGATGAAAAGCAAGCACCAGCAAACAGCCACAAGGCATTGGTCTCACAGGCTTTTTTCCGGTATGGAGCACTCCTTACTCCAGTCTTTTTACAACTAAAGTGGATGTATATGCTATTAAATTCTGATCAGACAACGTAACCCAAATGTTTTTAAGAATTTCTTTAAAAAAAAGTACAACGCCTGTTAGGATCAACGTTATTTGCTGGAGTGATACGGAAAATTTTAACAAGCTGCGCACTCTACATTGTTTCACCAGAAAGTTACAGAAGGGTTTTTGGTCATCCGGAAAAAAAATAAAAAATAAAAACGGAAAATTAATGACATGGGAGTCTACATGCAATGGAAAAGCAATCTAACAATTATATATATACCTCCGTGATCTGATACCGGGTGCTATTTTGTGCATCCAGGACGCATGTTATCGTGGAAATCCAGCGATGCAGCAAGCACCAAGAAATCTAAAGGCTCCGAGCTTGCTGTTGGCGCTGAAAGGATTGACTCTGATACTGAGTTTGTCATCATAGCAAGCACAGGCATATGGGAGGTAAGATATATCTGATTACCATAACATACACTCCATCTGTCCTAATAATTATCGTACACTTAGAGACATTCGATTTAACTTCGATATTTATCCAGACAATGAATAATCAAGAAGCAGTGCATCTCATCGGACACTTGGAGGATCCCCAAGAGGCTGCCGAATGCTTGGCGAAGGAGGCTTTAACTAGAATGAGCAAAAGCAACATTTCATGCATTGTTATTCGCTTTGATTAAAACATGTGTTTTCTCCGGACTCTTTATCTGGCAGGCACATATGCAGTGAGAACTCTTGGAAGCAATAGGAAAATAAAAAATTTTCAATGATAGAAAATCACCGTTTCAGCTTTGTATGATAACACAATAGGCTCCTTGTCATTTTCCATTCGACATGGCATAGGCATGCGATTGACAGTTGTAATTTATAATTTCACTATCGAAGAATTTATACTTCGAAGTTTTTTTTTTGTTCAGCTAAAATGTGACAACATTAGATTTCCACTTTGATTCAGTTAAGGAAAATTTTAACTTTACTAACAAAAGTAGCCAGATGCCAACAGTAAGCAGATTCCACAGAAGTTTTGGTGCTAGTGCCCATAGCAACAAGTGATTGGATACATATTCCCGCATTGCTTCTTGGTGTACCTTAGTTTGGACAAGAAGTCTACAAAATCCTAGATGGGCCATTTCCTCCCAAAACCTCCTCAGATTTTGGGGAGATTCGTTTTGCTGTTTGTTGAGGCTTTTGCCTTACATTTGTGAAGATTCCAGGATATCTTATTCCAAGTAAGCCATGTCAAAAACTTCTAACAATCTATCAACACTGTCGTACTTTAATAGGAGTGGGAGCAACAAGTCAAAAACCTAATGAATCAAAAGAAATTTAGAAATTGAATGTGAATGTACATTGACCGATATGCGTAATGAAACTAACATACCTTTCTTTCAATTACAAGACATGAAAATCAACAAAGCACAAAAAAATCGTGCAAAACAAGACCAGCTTTCTGCTTTGGTACATCCACATATCAGCTATCAAGTAGTCAACTTCTTTTCACCTGTCTTACTTCGGAAGGGCGATAGCAATGAGAAGTGACGAGAAGCTGCAGCCAAGTTTTTTTATATCTTAGTGACAACTAAATCTATGAACAACAGTGTTATATGATGAGTTTGATGTGGGCATAGGAGAGAGCTTACTCTTTTGATTGGAGCCAGCAGTGAGGGTTTCATCTTGAGAGATAAGATTCTTCAATGTATGAACTGGTGCAACAACCAAAAATTGATAGTGATCTTGTGGAAAGTACATATGATTAAGGCTTGCACTTAAATTTATTTATCTGCATAAAACTCATCCTTGGGAGTATTTAGTGGTATATTCCTTTGACTTTACCAATATCACGTGGTATATTCTTTCAAACTAGACTTGGCTGAAAGAATTTTAAGATACCATTTGCTCACTAAATGTTTCATGGATAGTCATATTCAGTGGAACCACTAAGCAGTCCAAGGAACTTCAGGTTCAACTATTCACTAAAAGCAGGGGCAAAAGTATAGTTGCTCTTACCTTCACTGGAAGAGGCAGCATTATCATCTGTCTGGGACCCATTCAAACTGACATGATTTATTTCTGCATTACGTTCACCTGTAGTATGACTCTTTCTTCCAAACTTCAGCAATCGTCGAAACCCTTTCGATGATTCCTTCGTATGAGGCTTCTCCAATGCTTCAGGGATCTCTTCTAGTTTCAAGCTTTTTAAACCAGACACGTGAGCTTTAATGGTCTCTGTGCCTGCTGAATCCGTTACGCTTGATGGAGGTGCTTTGCCGTATTCGGAATTTCCAGTACATGGATCTTCCAAAGATGAGACCCGAGCATAAGGGGCATGGTAGGGCTTCTCAACAATGGTGCTTGTAAGCTTTGGTGATTCCTTCTCTGCATGACTTGCATGTACAGATGCAGCCTGAGAACAGAAGATGATACATAACAAACATCAAATCATGAAACAGATTTCCAACGCGGCAAAAAAAAAATGGTTTACTCATATCCAAGAGTGCAGAATTTACAACAATACAGAAGTTTGCGTTGCCATTCAGAGGCAAAATATTAGTCTATGTTCCTGATGAGAAGATTATCAGAAGCAGATTATCAAATTGATTCTGGGACTTAGTAGAAATAATTACAGCAGCAAGGAGGTTTTAAGAAAAGAGATAAACTTAGATGAATCTTTTCTATAAGTTTCATTTATCAATAAAGGAGGTTCATTACAATTCACAAGATTCCATTGAGACATGAAAGGAGCTATTAACTGGTTTTGATGTATTGTATAATCCAGTAATAAAACATAACAAAATAAATTTCAAAACTACATATCTGCTATAAGAACACTTCCAATCTTATACTACTATGTTCATTTCAAATGCACTGTGTACTTATTCTAAGTCTTAAATCTCCAAGATGAATTTACATGACAATTATTTTACATGTAACGCGCATTGATATACCAGTCAACCATTTCTAGTCACTTACCTCATGAAGCCCAGGGTGCTTTGGTAACTGGTGCTCAGTGTGTTTTCTACCAATCCCATCCATGGTAAGTGGTGAAACTGGTGCTCGAATAGCAGCATAATCCACCACAGTCTCTGTTTTCTCCCCTAATTTATAGTTATTAGAGTATCCATCTTGTACTTCTATTTTGTGCTCTGATGTGTGTACATAGGGAATGGAGGGCTTCTCACACTCGAGCACAACAACAGTCTTCTCAATTATTGGGTTGTCATCCTCATCACTATGATGTGAAATTTTGTTTCCATTCTGTTTCAGTTCATTGCTCTCCGAAGTTGCAATGGCCTTGCTTTCGTGCATCTTCTGTGGAATTTCTTTTGCTGCTGAATTGCCAGGGGCAAAATCATGCCCTTTAGTGGTTTTGGTTTTCAGTTCTGGAAGAGATGCTGCCTTGCTTTTATCATGGTTCATGATGGCAGATATTTTCTTGCTCTCAGTCCCACTGGATAATTTTGGTTTCAGTACTGGTCCAGTTTTTCGTGGTTTAATTGAAGCATGATTGCTGCTACTTACTTTTGGCTCTGATAATCTTCTAATCCTGGCCATCGATGCCTTTGAATCAGGTGTTACACCACTTTTCTCATTCTTTGGTTCAGACAATGACGATAATGACAGAGTTAATCTATTTCCAGCTGTGCTAGGTCCAGTGCTCAATTTGCTGGACCTAGAGACTTTCCGAGAATCACCCGATCCTGCGGAAACACTTTTGATGGAGAACCTTTGCAGAGGTGATAAGGATCCAGGCTCTGAATCACTGAATTTTGATCCTCTGTGAGAGCTTGGGGAAAGTTTTGTTGGCAATTGTTTTCTGGTTTGCTGCAATGCTGGCAGAGCAGTAGTGGAACTGCCTCTAGCAGCAATTCTCTTTTGTCTCTCTAACTTCAAAGCTTCCAGTCGTTTAATCTCTTCTTCTTCCTGAAAGAGAAAAGAAATTCCAAATCTGAGGATAACTCCTAATGAGCTAGCTAGTAAAATAGATAAATCATCCCCCATGGGAAGATAGAACTAACCCATGGTAGCACTGGTTGGAGCCTAGATCAGCACCCCACTTTGCTGAAAGTATTCAGACTTTCAATGTGGAGTTGAGTGCTCACTAAAAGGTCAAGGAAAAGTACCTTCTCTTTCTTCATTTTCTGGAGATCAGCTTTAAATGCTCTTAGCTTCTCAGCACGGGCTCTTGCTTCATCCAAAGGACTCAACTTTGAAGGCTTTCCTTTCCTTATTGGTCCTACCGTCTTCTTCCTGTCTGAAGTATCTGGAATGAGTTTTGGTTTCCGGTACTTGTCTGACTTCGTAGAGCCTTGCCCAGTTACCACCTTATTTTTCTTATGTAGTGAGGCCTGCATATCATAATCTAAAGCAGGATCATAACCGATTGATCCCTTTTCTGTCCCACGTTCAGGCATCAAACTTAAATCATCTGGTTCATATTTGACTTGGCTTCCAACCCTGTTAGATAAGTTTTCTGTCTTCTGAGCTGTTGATGGGAACTCAGAATCCACATCGATAATGTTTCTTCCCTCAGTTACAACTTGATCTAGTGATGTTGACCGTAGTGAAACTACATATGAATCGTCATCCATATTGTTGGATGATCTCCTGTCCAGATCACCTTTTGCAGTCTCAAAACCATTAATAGCTAGTGGATCTGATGATGAACTTCTATAACCTGACTTGTTTTCTCGTCCATGAATTACAAAATCATCATTTGCATTCATCCTATACCGACCTCTCCTGCCATCTATATCCACAGACTGTAGATCCATTTGACCATTTACAAACCCTGTACCATCATTAGGCTCGCCCATTTTTCTTGATATCAACAATTCATCTTTTGATGCATTAGTCATGCGGGTCCAGTTTCCACTAATTTTCTGCATATCTGTCACATCCCCTTCTTGAATATCACCTGGATCTCGTCCATCAATAACTAAGGGATCATCACCCATTGTATTTTGTCGCCTTTTTGCTCGAACATTCTTTTCCATTGCAAACATGCCTTGATCAACAGAACGTTCAGCTTCATCAGCATCTTTTAGCAAATAATTTTGAAATGCTTTCCAGTGTTCACCATCATCCTCCTTCCCATAAGATGTTCTAGCCACATCTGACGAGTTCAGTTTATCCACAGATTTTTTATGGCTTCCCTTCCTTTTTGAGGATCTCAGAGAGTTCCTATGCTTGGAATTCGGAGTGGTGTTCAATAAAACTTCATCTTCCTCGTCATTTTCAGAACCAGAAGCTGATTGAGATTCACTACCAGATGCCTCCTGTCTCTTTGAAGTAATGTAGTTGATGTTCCGAATAACAACCGTACCTGATTGTCTTTTACCTGAACGACTTCCCTTCCTCCCAGGTTCTCGACCTCCTGAAGTTTCCTTCTCTTCTGTCTCATCCTGAGATCTTGTTCTCAAAGCATCCACTTCCCAAGCTTCAGGTTCAGTATTGCTATCCATTGAATGCCTTCTGTGACTCATTCTTTGACCAGCATTGATTCTAGGATCATCCCCTGATGAATATGGTGGCTGAAAAACTGGGCTATTTCCTGGATAATTCTGGTAGTAAGGAATGCCTTGCATGGGATACCCTGGAAAGACAGGCACTGCTCCAGGTGGAGAATGAATGGGCCAAGGAGGAAACATAGGATGTGGAAACTGGCCTTGAAAATACTCCTGCTGGCCTGGTGATGGTTGTTGATCTGTTGGAGGCCGCTCATCTGGCAGATTAGTTGAAAATTGTTCAATAATTGGATTTTTAAAGAAAACAAAGAAATAAATGAAATTCAATGCCACAAATAATTACAGCAAGGACATTCCAAGTTCACCATTTTTAAACATGCATGCTTATAAGAAAATTTTCACGCTGCTGGACCTTCTTTTGTCCAAATTGTTTTTAGCTGCTATTGGAACACCCTATGTGATGTTGACCTCAATAGCTGCACCTTTGTTCTTAATACAAAGAAAGCATTATTCTAGAAAAAAAGGGTGCGCAAATCCATGAGCCCTTGAAGTTGGCCAGTCCAGCAGATTACAGTCAGTTGTTTGTTTTAGGTGAAAAGTAAGGCTGAGGTCAGGTCTTGGGCTTTTCCACTCCTTGAGAGGTTTACTTAAATCAGTATCAGTTGTATTCCTTTCCGATTCCCATGACATTTAATTTCCATCAGATAGTGAGACATGTAATTGAGTTGCAATGACAATAGAGCAACTCTTCATTTTTAGGGAACTACTTACATTTTGAGTTCATACCTGCACTTGGGTCAGCACCAGCTTTCCTTTTACTATCAGGAGTTTCAGGCCACTGCTTGTTTATTGTATTAGAAAGAACAATGCCCGACGCATTCATGGAAGAAAAGTCAGACCTGCTAGACATTGCTTCAGCTCCTTCAATCTCAACCCACTGGCCAGTTTCATGCTTTCTTTTCCATAATTCCATGAATCTGACACAGGCATCCCTGTTGACATTGATGAATGAAACCACATTAGAGATTATCCTCTAGGAAATATAGCTATACCACAGACCAATTTGTGGTCAACGTGAAAACAAACTATAGAGAATGCATAAAAAAAAGCTATTTACATCAAGCGTAAGGCTCCAAAACTTTCAGCAAATGATATCAAATGTGCCATGTGATCAATGTCAAAACCAGCAGCCACAGCACGTGCAAAGGCCATGCCCTGCTCTTTCTGCAGCAAAGTTTTTCGTGTCTCCAGAGCTTTCATAAGCTGAACCCTAGCATACACAAACCAAATGCAGTATTTGAATAATACTCTTGCTTTTGCTGGTGATCTACATAAACAATGGATTGCACTTAGATATGCTAGCAGTCATGAAACTATCACATTTTGATATGGTACTAGTCTGGTCACTCTTCATCAACTACAATTATTATTTCAAGAATGCGAGCAACATGCTCCTTAACAACAAACTTTTTGGCATTCTCTGAATCTGCATTACAATGACAGAAAATGAAGTCAATATAGAGGTTTTGCAGAACAAGAAAGTAATTTTACCCTGCAATCTTATCTGACTCTTGGTATATGTCTTGAAATCATGATACAACTTCTAATACCCTTTATGTAGGATTTTATATTGGGTAGAAGAAGACAATCATGATGAAATTTGCAGTAGGGAACTGAAATGAATTTGGTAATTTGTATAACTGCAATTTGGCCCATAGATCTTTAGGAAATTGAAATGAATAGTCACATTGAGGATTGTGATTTTGAAGTAAAAGTTTAACAATTATACATAACTTCTTTTTTCATCATAATCTTGTTATTTGTTACTCATGACAGCAATCAGGTATGTGAATTTTGAATCAATCAACTTCCTTCCATAAATTAATTTCTTTTTCGCTATCCAGTTACTCATGGGAATTATGATACTTACTTGGAATTTCCTTCCTGCACAGTCGACCCATCTGCTTCATGTGGATCTGAGCCAGGCTGCAAGAACACAAAGAGATGAAATTAAAGAAAGAAAATGCCAATAATTCACTATGTGATAAGGATTATTAGTGACCAATTACCTTATAAAGGACAATGGCTTTTTCCTCACTAGAATCTGTCAGAGGCTTGCTACCTGTCAAGAGTCATCCAATATAATCCAAAACCAACAAAAAACAGCACCGCAGCTAGACAATTATATTCTTAACCATTTAGTTCTTAGGATAGAAAATGTTATCAAACACTTTACTAGCATTACCGTAACTACTTAACAGCAAGAATAAACAAAAAAAAGAATGAAAGACTACTAGGTAAATATACTAAAAAAGAAATGCCCCCCTCCTTACACCCACCAGAAAGGATATAAAAACAAAGAGGAAGAACAAAGTTTTATTGACCACAGTTTAGAAAGAAAATTATGAAAACACTAGAAGCAGAAGACAGGATCGTAAAAGAGTTTTTAATACAAAGACAAACACAAGGCCAGAATTCTTTTGCAACAGTACCTTCAATGCGCTCTACAGGTTTTGCTTGATGATCTTCTACCTGTGGATAAAAAAGGACAACCAAAATTGAATTCTAGGCTCTGACTTTGCATCATGAGGTGCTTCACGATTTTACTTACTGAGCTCAACCCCGTATCATTGTTGCTTTGAATTGCAATTCCCTTCTCGATCTGCGAGATCTCAGATTCTAAATAGTAAACCCGTTCCAACACCTCTGGTGTACTCACGAAGCGAACAAATCTATATGAACAAAACAAATTAGTTCGCAACATCGATTTGGAGGCAAAATAAAACCAAGATTTGCATCAATTACGCTTGAGAAGCTCAAAACTTACTTAAAGCTGACAACATAAAACTGCAAATCAAATTATGATTAAGAAATCAAACCAATTTCATTATTAAATAAAAGGTACAGTGGCAAATCACATAAAGTTCAAACCCTCTTTCACAAAATAGTCATTTGGCAATAGCAGATATAGGAAACATCTATATCATGTTATTTGTAGTTTATCTTTGTCTCAACCATTTCTCATTCAAGTATTATCTTTTCTCTCTATCTTTCCAAACTCTTAATTAAACTTCGTTTGGAAAAAACATTTATGCATTTTCTCGATCAAAACCAGGAAATTATATATCAAAGATCAATACTCACTACCACCACTAAAACAACAATAAGTGATATTTAAAAGTGGTAACTGGGGAGCATTAGAAAACAATGTGCACCTCTCAACTGTTCCTTTCGTGAACCACGTTGCATCACTTCCAGGCTCAAGAATTATTGAGTAGCCCCCCTTGGCCACTTGATCTTGAGCAGTTTTCAAGTGGTCAAGAAATGGCTGTACCAACCCAGAAGCTACTTTCTCTATCTTCCCATTTACACATATAATCAAATCACACCTGATAAAAAATACAGGAAAATTCAAGTTAATTTTCGCCGGAAAATTTACAACCCATTAGTCAATGGCTTGAGCTCTGAAATGTTGACTAGTAAAGCTTCGAAACTTGAAAATAATTCACAACTAAATGTTAACATGAAATACATCATTAGCTTTATCTATAACTCATGAACCCAGATCTTTTCAAGAAGCAAAAGGTTTCCAATGAATACAGAAATCAACACATAAAACCCAAAAAAAAATGAAAAGAAAGCTGGTTTATGCTTGAGTACTCGAGCATTGAGTGAGTAATATTTTTGCTCAAAAGAAATAAAAGGTGATAATTAATATAATAACAGAATCCTGAAAGCTTACACAAAAATGTTACAAATACTGGAAGAAGCTAAGCTACACATGCAAAGAGAGTAAAGTAAAAGAAAAGAGTAGATTACCTGGTTCGAGTTGGAGTGAGTTGAAAAACGGCCGAGTCAAGCCGAGTTGAAGACTTCATTCTTAACAAAAAAACTAATCTTTAATGGCCCAAAAAATGAGATCAAATGAGGGGGGGGGAAAGGAAGACAAGAAAGAAAGAAAGATCAATTTGCCAAAAGAGCCATTGATACATAAAGGTTTCGCTCTCTGTGAAAAGAAGAGAGCTGTAAAAGAAGAAGAAAAGTTGCAGCTGAGAGCCCAGCAAGGTAGTAAAGGGGAAAGAGAGATTTTGCTTTGGATACCAACTGGGCAGTAAGAAATTTGTCCGCAAGTGGAAAAGGCATGACGTTAATGTGGCCGAGGTAAATAGAGGAAGTGATCAAGGGTAGTTTAGAGAAACCGAACTAATGTTGACATATAAGGACAAAGAGTCTATCAGGATTGGAGTTCAGACAATGATTCCGAGATTTTTAGACTTGAAATTACTAATGTAGCCCTCTGTTTTTTCAACGTTTACCGTTGATGCTTGATGGATGGGATGGCTACCTCCACTGAATTGTTACTGGCTGGAGTTAGTGAACCTCCTCTCACGTGCTTGTACTTTAATTTATAAACGTTTTTTTTTCTTTGTTTTTTTTTCTAAAAAATTTCCCATTCAGCAAGGAGTATTTATGCGGTCAGTTATAAGGAATTCTTCTTAGAAAACAAATTCAGTTGATTAATCAAATAAATCTTATTTTATGATTCCGAATTTTTTTTTTAAATGATTTCTCGTTCGGTTAGGAAGTATTTGTTTGACTAATTAACATAAAATACTTTGGATAGTTGTAATTAATATGATTGTTTACTTGCATTTCTTCAACATAATTGCTATATCCTTACTTCAAAATTTTAAAATGTCATATTATTTGCTGATTATATCAAATCTGGTCCTTAAATTTTTTATTGCTATATATATATATTGATTTTTTTTTTAATTTCTTCCATTAAAATTTGATTTTTATATTAACTTTGGTTCTCATTTTTATAATTGTTATTTGCTTTTTCCTTGTTATTTTTTAATTGAAATATTTTATCTATCAAATTTGGTCCTCATTCTTTTGATTGTTACTTGTTTTATTTGAAATAATTTATAAAATGGTAATTATTATTATTTTAATTTCTCATCTTTCAATTTTTTTATTTGTTAAATTTAATATCTATTATTTTGATTATTATTTATTTTATTTGAGATAATTTATAAAATTATATTTTTTTTTCAATTTCATTCTCATTCAACTTTTTAATTTGTAAGATTTGTTTCTCATTATTTTAATAAACTTAAAAAAACAAAACATTAATAAGTTATTTTTCAGCTCATTTTTCATGACATAACCAAACACTGGAAAGTGTTTTCTAACTTATTTTACATTACATTACTAAACATCGGAAAATAATTTACTTTTCCAGAATTCACTTTCCAAAAAAAAACTACTTTCCAGTAAACAAACGGGCCTTGTATATTAGAACATGAAACATGATAAAAACATGTTATTTTTGTCCCTATTATTTTTGTCTCTTTTATTATGAGACAATTACCAAATATTATCTTAAAAATCATAATTGTTAGTAAATGAAAGTGGTAAGGAATTTAAATAGAAAGGAGAGAGAAATAAAGATTTTACACTTGAGGCTGTTTGGGATTCTTGAAATTAAATTTAATTTTAAGAGTTAAATCAATTTCTAATTTATAATCTTTTTAATGATATTTTTTTTGAAATCCATATGAAATTTAATTGTTAAAAAATAAATAAAAACAAATTAGAAATGAGTCCCTCTGATTTGCTAATTTTTCTTAGATTTGATATTAAAACAATACTAAAAAAATACAAGTAATAACATAAACTCTATCTTTTATATCTATATATAAAAAAAAAACCCTTCTATTGTCTCTGTCCTTCTACTGTCTCGTCATATATCGTGGGTGGGATTGAAACTTCAACCATCACAATTAATTGAATTCAAAGTTTTCAGGGAATTTCGGTAAGAACAAACATTTTTCCTATAAATTATTGTATTTTCCTTTGCACAATTTTTTAGAACAAGCCTGAAATTTCTTCTATGTGTCCTTATGGAGCATCATTGTTCATATTAGCATTATGGAGCATCATTATGGAGAATAATTACTCATGTTAGCATTTAAGCTCCCCTCCTTTTCTTTTATTTTTTTCAATGTAACCCCTCCTATTTTTTTTCCATTTCCTCCCATTTTTTCTCAATATTTTCCTTTAATTTTTTTTTTAAGCTGACCAGCCATATCAACTGGGTTATGTTAGAACAACTCTCATATAGTTTAATTTTAAATTCAAGATAGGTAAAAAGTTTGGCACGAAGTTTTTAATATCAATTTCTTTTTTTTTTTGTAATTTTGTCCTCAAGTTTTTTTTATCGGTCAGCTAGGATACATCTAAAATGACCAAGTTAATTGAGTCACGTCATAACAACTCTTACACGGTTTAATTTTAAACTCAAATTAGATAAAGAGTCGGATCATAAGATTTTAAATTTTAACATATTGAGCCAATTTTAAAGCGTGTTTGAGAGTATGGTTGCGGTTGCTTTTCAAAGTGTTTTTCACTTAAAAATATATTAAAATACTATTTTTTTTATTTTTAAAAAATTATTTTTGATATCAGCGCATCAAAATGATCTAAAAACACCAAAAAAATATTAATTTGAAGCAAAAAAATAAAAGAAATTTAATTTTTTTCTAGAACGCTTTTAAAACACAAAAAAAACTTTAATAAAAATAACAAATAATTATCTACAACATTATGAATATTCTTTGTTAATTTTAAAAAAAATCGACCGAACCCACAATTGAGCGCTTAACTACTTAGCTTTTCCATCGTCTCTTAATTCTTTGTTAATTATCTACAACATGAATATTCGTTATTTAGCATGACAAAGCCAGCCTCCATTGCATTCCTTGAGCTAAAATACTTGCATCCACATTGCACAAGAGGCTGTTTGGGAGTGTTTTGTAAAAGCATTTCTAAAAAAATTTGAATTTTTTTTTTGTTTTAAAGTGATATATTTTTATGTTTTCAAATCATTTTAATATTCTGATCTCAAAAATAATTTTTAAAAAATAAAAAAATATTATTAGCATACTTTTCTGAGTGAAAAGCAACCACAATCACATTCTCAAACATCCTCGAATCATGAAGCCTGCTGCAAGCTTAACCCATATGTGATTAGTACGATGGACTTAGCTTAACCTCCCTGAGGTCTGTTAAGGAGTCTTTCACTACTGCCACACTTCCATCCCATGCTTAACTAAATGGAAAAAAACAAATTTGTACAAGCCATAGTTTTTAGACCCGACTCGGTCTAAGGCCCGGGTTCTGGATTTTGATCGGGTCACCTGAGTTAATTTTTTTAAAAAAAAAATTAAAACAACGTCGTTTTAGTAAAAAAAAAAAACTCAACGGGTTGCAATCGGGTTTTTGATCAGGTATTGCCGGGTCACATCGGGTTTCTCCTTCCCTTGTTTTTTCTTCAACCCAGCCCGGTTATAGCCCCGGATCAGTCGGGTTCCGAATCAAGCCGCATGGCCGAGTTTTAAAATTAGGATACAAGCTGGCAACTTAATTGAATTATTAACACTAGATTGGACATGTTCGATGTAGGAAGTGCATATGTTAGGTAAGAATTAATAATGCAATAAAAGTAACGAGTTGAATATTGTTGTTTTGGGGCTTTATTTTGTCTATCTTGTTTCCTTATTCGTTAA
>Ga0307517_10007723_pt1 | contig 15612 bp, 14 predicted proteins | sample 23_EM_MG_FD_194515 | JGI IMG/M metagenome (GOLD analysis project Ga0307517, IMG submission 194515) | Populus trichocarpa ectomycorrhiza microbial communities from riparian zone in the Pacific Northwest, United States - 23_EM | ecosystem: Host-associated > Plants > Roots > Unclassified | place...
GTGATGTGACGGTACCCATACCCGTACCCAAATAAACCCGTACCCATGACTGCGGGTACGGGTTTAACGCGGGTGTGGGTGCGGGTGGACCCAAAAATACCCGTGGGTTACCCGTGACGAACACTAATTGCTGTCAGCTCATGAAGAAGCAGTTGTCGGCAACCGTAAAGTCACCATAGATGAAGCTTTCGACAACTGGTGATGATTTCTAACATAAATTTCTGTTACTAACACGATTAAATGATAAATCACATTTCCAACATGTTAGTAACAAAGATGTTAGTAACGTTAGTAACACTATGTTAGCAAATGGTTTCGGACCTCAAATGTTACTAACAGTGTTAGAAATTAACGGCCAATTTCTCACTAAGCCCTAGAATGGGTGGTGATGTGGCAGCCGTTACACCCGTGTTACGATCCTGTCACATACCCGTCACCCGCCCAAACGGGTACGGGAATGTCACGGGTAACAATTTGGTCACCCGCACCCGTACCCGCGTGACCCGTACCCGCAAACCCGTGCCCATCACTACTCGTTGCTGTGAGGTCTCTGGGATGTTTCTTTGACTTGGAACGATGGGGAGTACCGGTACTGGTATGGACGGTCATGATGAGGGAACGTGCAACCACAGGTAGGAAACAGGACATACACACCAGTTTATATAGACGCCGATAATATTGTCTGTAATCCGTTATCGATGAACACGCAAATGGGGATTTTTGTGGGTGGTTTGAGCTGTATCACTGAATGACAGCTGTGAAGTGGGTCCGTTGCGTAAGGAAATTCCCGTTCGGTAGGATTGTCAGTTCCTTACTGCCAGCTGGTCTCGCAATAGACCATTCATATTATTACAGACCAGCGTTTGAGAAAAGGGGGACACGAATTGTTCGATAGTTGTGGGAACCAAGTGGGAGCTGATTTCCAAAAGGAGCCAATCCTGTTTTTGGCCACCAATGTTGAATTTTTGCTATCGAATGGATTGGGGACGTTGTCTTATTCTCTGCGTTGAGTCTTTGCTATTTGTATTGATATCAGTATATTCATCCAGAGTCTTTTCGATCCTTCCCCTCTTTATTGGTTGCTGCATAGTATGCAGACCTTATGGAAGGCCTTTGTGTAGTTGTAGAATACTTTATATATATATCTATGTTGAAAAATGTCAACGTGGCAGAGTCTCCCATTCACATCGGCCCTGTTAGCCGTAGCCGAGATAATTTTATAGGCGCAGCCAGATTCTTCTCTTTCAATCGAGCAATGGGAAGCACTTGACCTACAAGAGAGATTTCGACCTGAACTGAGTTGATGAGTTGATGTCCTGGTCCGTGCAACCTTCATTGTCGCTAAGCCTCCAACAGCCTCCTATGTATATAATAGCGTCATCAAGAGTGAGAATCATTACAGAGGCTGCAAAGACGTCGGTGTCTCGGAGAGGAGTCGGTGGACATCACGGGCAGTCAGAGTAGCAGATTCCGCACATAATCTGCATCCTAATAACTTGAGATCTTCGGAAACATGAGCTATGCAAGTCGTAATCAGATGGCCCACAGCCCAGATATCAACTTCAGCACCATGATGGTCTTCAAAAATGGCTGGCGAGTGGCTCGAGCGGCGGAAGTCATTCTGAGCCATAGTAGGAGGAGAGGCCGTATCTTCCCAATCGATAATAAACCATTTGGTCGGATCATCAATGCGGCGGATCACATTGTCCCATCTGATATCACGATGATAAAACGGTATATCGTGAATCACCTACTCTTCCTTAGCTCGACAAGAACAAGCACTATTGGACAGAATAACTTACGACGAGAGTCTCGAGTATACAAGACAGGCATTGACGCAATTCAATCTCTGACTTAGGTTCACAAGCGATTCCGCGTGGAGTCAAGACGACGGTGTTATCGAAAGCGTGGAGAAGTTGGTCAACGTTTGGAACACGCTTAGCCCGCAACAAATGGTAATGCGCCTGAAGCCCAATAACCCGGACCACGCCATCTCGACATGTGTACCTCTTGACCACATGTTTACCGGAGATACCTACATTGCAGTTCTCTCTGGAATGGGTGAGACAAACCAAGAAAATTACCTCATGATGAGAAGAAATTCGGGCATGGAAGATGGTATTATCGCAGCCAGAGGCACCAGGAGACTAGCCAGGTTAATCAAATGGCGTACATTCGAAATGCGGTCCTTGGTGAATTGCAACTCGACGGTGGCCAGATCATGGACAACTGGACGCTGACCTGTCGAAACTGGCCCAATGGGAGCACATAGAGTCATCTTCGACCCTTTGCAATAGTAACCTGTCAAAGAAGATATTAAAATTACAAGTCGTGAAAAGCCAGGCGGTGCCCACCTACCGAAAACGTAAGGGGCAGGATCATATACCCACTCCAGTTTGGAACCTAGCTCTTCCTTCGGATCTCCCAAGCTCTGGGGTCCCTTCTCTTCGCCACGGAAAACACACTTGTATGGTTGTAGTCAGGACGGAGGTTTCGCGTTGCTGTGTGCTCACTGGTGTTGCGGTTAGTATGTCCTGACCTTTCCAAAATTTCGATGATGAAGCGGATATTCAGGTCCCATCCAGAGATGTACGAGCTCTCAGAAGCCGGAGATGCTGAAAGGAGTCATTTTGACGGCGAGGGTTATTTCGGCAAGCCGCGTGTCATTGAGAGGTTCACCAATTCTGAACAAGCTCCAAATATCGCTGGCGTCGCAAATATCTGGAGCAGGGGTGGAGAGGAGCCTATCAAATTCCGACTGTGTAATGGGAATTTTTTCGTCTTCAGAGAGTGGTCGCTCGATAAATCCCAGTAGATCCTGAATGGCAGGAATTGGTCGGTTTGCTCGATTCGACATCCACAGGCCAACGAGATCGAAATCGTCAATGCGTTGCCGTTTACGGGGCGGCTCGAAGTCGGAACCTATACAAAGTAGACCGAGAAAATGACGATGACAGAATGGCAGATAATTAAGAATGCATTTCCATCGAGGAATTAAAAGGGGGGTTTGCTTGTCAGTAAACTCTGCCATGGTGTTCCAATCGGAGAGACTTTCACGACTACGTGCAGATGGTTTTTGAGAGGCAAATGACCCGACCAATGTTCCGAAAGGGATGTCCAAGGCGGTAAGAACGTATCACGATCCTCGTTGACTTTGATGAGCCTTAGTGAATTCTTCTTATTGTATGGTGTGAGATCGATGTTGACCTGTAAGGGTGGGGAGTCAAGTAGCATGTCTCAGCGATGCAGACGCCTACCATCCAAAGCACCACGCCACTAACGTGCCCAGGTTTCGCGTCTCCCGTATAAGGTCACATAGGACTAGAACTTCACTATCACGGGGTACTTGCAGTGGGAACACGACAGTTCCACCTTCACGAAGGCAAAGTAGCCGAAGCATTTTCTCGGAAGCAGCGCGATTGTGGTTGTTTCCGGAGGCTGTGTTAATTAACTTCTATTGGGATATCGGAATGGTGATATGGATGTCGTCAGGCTGCTGGTGTACCATCGTTGCTTGGGAGTTGGGTTGGTGACTGCATCGTCCTGGACGGAGAGTCAGTCATTTGCCGAAGTAGAGAATTTGGAAGGTAATCGATGCACTCATCGAGGGAAAGGTTCAAGGTCTGGAGCTCTTGATGGTAAGTGTGCAACGTACTACTTTACTCCCTGCCAATTCAGCTCCTTACAGGTCGATATTGACCGCTATAAGTCTTGTTCGAATTCGAGAAACGGGCCATCCACAGTGATCCACTGCCCCGATTCTTAACCTCCTGGATGTTATCCCATGTAGACAATCGTGTGCTTTTACTCCTTGCATGTTAGCAATGCTATAAATTATAGTCTAAAATGTATTGGTGTGGGGGGAGGAGAGCCCCTGGGCGAAAGGGCGATGGCAGAAGCGGTCGGCTGGGTGGGTGGGACCAGCCAATATGCCCCTTTCTATACAAGTAGACATCTGGTAGAGAAAGGTTATTGCCGATATCTCGTAACTGTGAGTGCAAATCATGAAATAAAACAAATTGAGGTTAGACTCGGACAACTAGATAGCATCACGGAATCTACCTTATGTAACCCTAACCCGCCCATTGTATATCTATCCGCGACCTTCCGGCTTTCTGTGCCGACCGACTAGGACGAGGCATGATAAAATAAAAATTTACTGACATGCTCGGCCAGGTATTTATTCATTCTCTTGTCTTAGTGTATTTGTCGTGTATTAACTCCAATATATTCCAACAGGAACACGGAATTGCTGCTCAACAGCCGCTGCTAAAGCCAGTCACCGACCTATGGTTTGAAAACAGCAAAATGGTCGTCCTACGCGCTGGGACCAAGGAATTTCGTGTTCCACAGTGCATATTAATTTCCCAATCTCGAGTTTTCAGGGAATTCCTTAAACTGGACAATTCCACATTCTCGAGTGCGGCGAATATACAACACTATCGAATCTCAGATCCACCGGACTATGCTGAGTGTTTTCTCCGTGCCCTTTTCCACTCCGGGTTCGTACCAGCATTTTTTTTTTTTCGTTTTGAGGGATGAGAGGAGAATTCTTTTCTTTCTTTTTTTTCACATCCGACTCTCTGAGCTAATCTCAAATCTCAACAGTTATTTCGAACCGCCACCAAGACGCTGCGGACTTGAAGACGCACTCGGTATTCTTAGCCTTAGTGCAAAGTACGAGGTCGTTTACCTCAAAAGAAGAGCACTGTCGCATTTGGCGACAGCTTATCCGTCAACATTGGACGAATGGAGACGTCGACTCGATGTCTCGACATTCCAACCCATCACGGAATATTGCATCCCGTATGCACGCACCAACATCCCAAAATCCCTCTCCGTATTGAAGATCCTGAATCAAGTCGGAGCAACATGGCTTTTGCCAGCGGCCTTCTACGAATGCTGCAGGTACGACTTGAAGGACCTCATCACCGACCCCGCTTGGATGAACGGATTTGACGACGGATTGAAGAATACCATTCTCACCGGTTATAACAAACAGGTTCAAGAGGCAAGACGAGTTTTACGGTTCTTGCATGGCCCTCCAGACGATGATTGCCCCCAACCATTTGTCTGCCTGGAGGTGAAGCGACAGCATGCGGATGAATCGTTCAGTTCGTGGAATATGAACGACCCCTTCAGTATCTGGGATGCTGGAGATTGGGACCTTCTTGAGGAGATGTGTGGGTATTGCCTCGACACTTCGAAGAGGATCCATGCGGAGGGTTGTGCTGAATTGTGGAACCGATTACCGAGTTTGTATGACCTTCCTGCTTGGGAGATGTTGTTGGAATTGAGAGATTCAACTATGCTTTGAGGGTCGGTGTTCAACGTTCAACTTTCACTTGTAAATTGTATTCCCTTGACCTCTAGCCGATTGAAGGCTTGTTACAATACACATCATTATTCCCATTTTTCTGAACTAATAATTGTATATTCGCTTTACATGTTACCATACTCCTTTTTTCTAGTTGTACCATACACATGGTTTCTACGAACGCTCATGCATCATATTGTAGATTTACAATTCGCCTCATATGAACAATGTGGAATTAACAATTGTCGATTATTTTTGACAGATTCTTTCCTGGCAAGAAAACCAAAATAAGTCGTTAAGGCGTGCTGAACCGACTGTTGTTTCGGTCACCAATGCAATGGTATCTTCGATTATATTTACTAGTGGAGTCCTATTCTTGGCTGATAGGAAGAGGCAGATAAGATAAGTAACCCTCCCTTGATGCTTAATGGGCCGCCGAAGTGAGAGCGTGCCAGCGTGAGTAGTAAGTACAAGAAATTGAAAATTGAAAGTCTTACCTGATTTGGGACGACTCATTCTGCTCTCTGCGGTCTTCATCCCAAAATCTATGATCATTGCACAATCTAGACAACACTCATGTGTTTGATCGTTGTCAATCATCGAAAGCCCGGGAGTTGCAATGTTTCAAGATAAGCTCCTTAATGCAGTGGTTTTCAGAAGGGTGATTAATGATTGATGTAAAGTGACCGCTGACCATGAAAGTAGTTTAAAAAGGAGGGGCAGAAGACCGTGCGTAGTTACTAGTGATAGTGTAACAGAGACGGGAACGTGATTCTGACGGTGATTTGCAGCGGAATTGTGGAAGGATGTATAAACAATAGAAGTTAAGGCGAAAGGACCGGGAAGACTATTTTATGACACCAGTAAGCATGGAGTCCTTGGGTGGTTAACAGCGGATGGACGGGTAGAAGGGGGCGGAGGATCGAAGGACCCAGTTACCATAGAGAAAGCAAAGGGACCCACAATTTATATCGTTAAATTGTAGCCCGCAGTTATCTCTGCAAAGATCGTTGGCAAGGGCAGGCAGCACGCATACAAGAATTTTGCTGACATAGTGTCCAGCAGAGCACGACTTCTTTGCGAAGAAGACCACTCGGTCAGCATTCTAGAGGAAAAAAATCAGTGAAGAACGGAGAGGTAATAAACGACAAGGGACGAATACCAGGAGCTACCCTATTGGTAAATGTGGCGACACGCTTTGACAACAGATTGCGTCATCATCGTGGCTTTGCAATGAGTTTTACCAGTAAATAGTACCTTCGTCACGAAGCTGTCCAAGTTCAGCGATTAATATGAGAAGCGGCATCCGGATTATGAATCGATTTTGGCAGTATGACCTCCTTCATTAAAGTTCGGGGATCTGCCATCGAGGAGTTATGCGCAGAACGATAGGAAAAAACATGTGGAATCGCGGCAAACAATCCTAAAAACCTTAGATCAAGACAAAGACAATCCCGCACGGTGCCAGGCCATTGCCATACAGCAGCAGACTAGGGGATTTCTTCCTTGGCCAATATCTTCATCGAACGGGGCATCAAAGTTTTCATCAGGACCCTCTAGGAACAGTCAGAAGTTAACTGGCAGAACCAACGATTTTTTTTAAATCACTCACCAGGATTATCTAGGTTTGTATTTGTCACCGCAATAAGAACCCGTGTGTTAAGAGAACGGAATGCGAGCATCGTTCAAAGGCCCGATTGTCGTAAAGCAGAGAATTAAATGCAAAGAACTGCTTGTTCACGTTGTCAATGGATACCAATTGCATTCCTCTCGGCTTGCTCCTTGACTCCTGCGGAAACTTTGACGAAGACCAAAGACCAGGCGGAAACGGTAGAACAGGAGAATTGGTATTCTCGGTCAGTTGTTGTCCCCTGGATCGCCTGGAAAGGTATTTGGAAGGAGTCAAAAGACTGAAGCAAATTTGGATGTACCCAGAAATAAGTTTCCTTCACAATGTCGGCAGCATCTTCAAGGTCCCATGCTTGCAATTTTTTGTGCAGCTGCGTCCCCGGCATGACTTCATCTTCCTTTAACCGATATTTCATCCTACAGTGGCACCGTAACCACACAAATCGCATGAACTCGGTTTTGGATCTCGCTAACGGTCATTATAGAGATCGTCCAGGGTTTTGAGGTCGTCTCTGTTCGGACCGAGTCTGTACTTTCAAAAGCTTGGTCCGCGGTCTGCGTTTTGTGTAAATGTGGGGAAAGTCTTCTATCTCTTGAACATTGACAGCACAGATAGCAGAGCGGTCGGTGGTACCAGTGACCGCCACTACTCTCCGCCCTGAATCGCCCCCTCCGATCCTTAGAATTGCAAGATAAGCTTTATGAGGGAGATATCGCGGAAATCGGGGATTCGGAAGGTGTCCCTCGAGGCTGGAAGAGATAAATTGGGGTTATCAAAGTGCGGATCCTCATCTCAGAAGGGCCATGCTGGCGTACGCTCAGGCTGTACTGACGGGCCTCACGTGAATCTTTTATTTTATATTTTGTGGCGCTCTGCCTATTAGTCACGGCCTATTAAAAACCAATTACATACCCATGTCACTAAATATCCAAAATCCACGCCAACAACAAGAATTTCACTAACCAGTCAAGTTGGTGGATGAGCCTGAGGCTCAACTGAGGCTGGTGAGTGTTGGAAAACGTTGATGTTGTTTTCTGAAGGCCCTCTGATTTTCAGTCAGCAATAATCATGAATATTAATCATGATTCATGGATGACGGGGCATCGCCTTCGATGAACTGCAGGGTATATTTCCCAGACCAAGGTATATCCAATGACTATTATCACTATTCCGTGTTATTTACTATTCAGACTTTCCCGATTCACGATAGTAGAATGGAAGGTTAGTGGCCAGGGGGGCTATTCCCTTTTTTAACCCATGGTTATTAATTAATATCCTCGACCTCGGACTATGTTCGGAATGTAGCAAGTAGCGTTTGATGCACTCCGTTGAACCTGGAAGAGAGTTATTGGTGCTCAGTAAAATCGCCCCGGCTGCGGACTGCCAAGATACTGTTACGTGGGTACTGGTAAGTATAAGTATATAAGCACGGTGAGAACAGGATAATCCTCACCATCTCCTGCTGAGCTCATGGCTGCTTTTATTCTACGTCTTCTCTCCGCGCTTTTTCTAGTGCAATTGGCGACGGCTCTTTGTCCGCTTCTGGGCCCCGACTTCCCCCCTCCTCGAAACGTCTCTCAAAATCCGAGGTTTCGCGACACCTTGAATTCGTTTTCCAACACAATTCGGCAATTACTGAGCACCGGTAACTCGAGTTATGGCCCATTTGATTCAGCCAACAACACCTTCTCGGTCAACGTCTTCTCGACTTCGTCGGATGCTCCTTTATACGAGTATCACTACACTGCGCCCCTGTTCTCTAATGGCTCAGTCGGCACCAAGACAGTTGATGGGGATACCGTCTTTCGTATCGGCAGCATTTCGAAACTCTTCACCGTCTTTACTCTCCTCATAGAGAAGGGCGACATGAACTTCAATGATCCTATTACGAAATACGTTCCAGAACTGAGAAATTCGCCTCGAGATACGGTCAACGCAGTGCAGTGGGACGATGTGACGCTAGGTACATTGGCCAGTCATATGTCGGGTATTGGGAGGGATTGTAAGTTTTTAATTACTCCCATAGATTTCCTTTCCTGACGAGTTATTCCAGATTCAGGGCCGAGTGAACTTGGCTTTTTGGGACCAGAATTAGTTCAACTTGGGCTCCCTCCTCTCAATTCGTCGGACCTCCCACCTTGTGGGATTGCCGTTCCAGGCATCCCGACGTGCAACAGAGCTGGTTCGTCCAAACCTTGATTTCTAATTAAATTCTTTCAAGTCTCAAGTATTTCCCTCCAGCCTTCTTCAAAGGATTCCTGACCCGCCACCCAGTTTTCGCCCCATCGACAACACCTGTTTATTCCAATGTGGCATTTCAAATACTCGCTTATGCCATCGAAAGTATGGCCAACAACAGGCCATTCAATTCGATGTTGTCTAACGACATCTTGAAGCCCCTACGCATGACGAGGACCAGTACTTCTGCACCAAATTCTTCGATCGTCGCTATACCGAATGGTGTTGATAGTGGGTGGGATGTTGATTTAGTAGATCTTACACCGTAAGTCATTTTCAACATATACTTGAATTGCCGAAGCTGAAAGACCATTCTTTAGCGGCGGTGGTATTTACTCGACGTCAAACGATCTCTCCAAACTAGGTCGTGCCATACTCAACAGCACCCTCCTCTGTCCCGCGCAAACACGTCGCTGGATGAAACCTGTCACCCATACCTCATCTTTGATGTCTTCCGTCGGCGCGCCATGGGAGATTTATCGTGTCAATACCCCTCGAGGGGTCGTCGACGTCTATACCAAGTCAGGAGGCATTGGAGTATATGTTAGCCTGCTTGTCTTGGTTCCTGATTATGACTTTGGCTGGGTCGTCTTATCAGCAGCAGACAGTCCGGGGACTGCTGGTGGCGGGCTAAATATACTCACAAGCTCGATCGCCGACGCATTTCTTCCAGCAATGGAAGCCGCAGCCAAAGATGAAGCAGCGGCAGTATTTACCGGAACCTATAAGGCCACGAATGGCGTCAACTCCTCCATTACAATCGCTACTGATGGATATCCCGGACTTGGCGTTCAACGCTGGATCAGCAATGGATCCGACATTTTCGAGAGTTACCTCACTTCCTTCGGATTGACGAGCGCGAATACTTTGGCCATACGCCTTTATCCAACCAACCTCATGGGAACCTCGCCCAAGCAGCAGGCTTTCCGATCAATGGTCGACGCCTTACCGGAGACAGTTCCTAAAGGTTTCTTCCCCGCCTGTGGTTCATGGGGTGGGGTGGACTCGGCTATGTATGGGATCGTTGGCCTCGATGAGTTTCTTTTCCACTTTGACGAGAACGGAAGGGCGGTGAGTGTAGAACCAAGGGCTCTTCGAGCTACGCTGCAAAAAGTTTTGTAACAATTCCTGATTAACGTAAATGTAAACCATGGACAGTATGATAAATGGTAATACAGAGGACATTCAGCCAAATCCTCGTTGATACTTGCAGCTGGATCCGAAGGGGACCAAACGCCGAGCACACCGGATAATTATTTAACCCATGATCAAGATTTTGAATTCATCCTTTGGGCTAGGAAAACATCCAACCTGTTCGTAGCCAATCACGAGCAGATCCCCGACTCGGTTGCACACTCCCGTTATCATTTCCATCTGACTAATCCTAATTCTCAAAGAACCCATCTCGTCAGTCTGGCTTTTGAACATCTCCAAATCCCAATCACTTTGAAATTTTTAAAAGCGCCAAAGTTGTGTCGGTGATCTGGGTGCATCAACCAGGCAGTGTCAATGGGCGAGCCATGGACGCACACCGATTCCATGTTTATGAATGCCCCAAGCCCATTTTGCACAAAATCACACTCATGAACCTGTTAAATATTTCATGGACCTTTTCTTATGGTCATTGCTCACCTTTGATGGAGAACTCGGACTATCGGACCGTGGGTCGGTCCACGATCATAAGCATAAGTCGAGGAATCCAAAATTTAACAACGGTTGCCATCGCGTAAAGTCTCAAGTAGATGGCATACGTCCATGATCAGAAACGATTGATGTCACTCAAGCATAAAAGGTGGGACTCCCTCCAGAAAGTAGGACCAGTTAAAACACCAAAAGTCCCAGCGATTCCAGAAGCTCACTTTTCACTGTCCTCGCCGCCCAGTCAAGCCCTGTAGGTTGCTTCGGCTGTCTTCTGCTTCCGATGTAATGTATTGCTGTCGTAAGCATCGAACGACGCTTGGTCAACTGATTGTACAAACTGTCCCCCCCCCCCCCTTGCACAATAGAACGAGTGGAGTTCCCGACTGGTGCGTGTCATCATTTGAAATCCCATAAACGATATATCATTCGTTAATGCCGCATCCCTCGTATGTCCTCATCCTTTTACAGTGGGCAGAGTGTGCTGGCCAGATCCTAAATCAAACCCCCAACAATGCGGGCTATCACATCTAGTGTATTTACATCCTGTTTCTTCATTTCCAATTATTTGGTCCTTGGCTGTGCCAACCTTATTTTTTTTCATGTTTCATCTTAACCCGTTCGTCATTCGTGGGTGCCCTTCCTTTTTTTCTTCTTGAGGTGAATACTGAACACCGCAAGCCTTACTACCGTATTCAAATCTGTCACCCTTAACGGGTATCTGTCACGCCTAAAAAGGAAACGAAAGCTCAAAGATGGTAATTCCCAGATTCGTCGATGCCACAACGGGATCTACGAAACGTCTCGGGGAGAGGGGGGGTAGTAGGAAAGTTTCGGACCAACCAGAGCTTGCGATCAAGGCACATTCTTCGTTATTGACCAGTCTTTCGGATGAGCCTCCATCTCCAAACGAGGGAGTCATCAAGAAGACGTTTCGGAGACCGCCAAAAAAAAAAAAAATGATAGGCCGAACGAAACGTGGATATAACCAGAAGCACTGCCCAGTTAGGCGCCTTCGATCACCTGAACGATTCAAGTCGCAGAAACTCACCCCCCAAAAAAAGATGCATGACGAGTTTCAAGAAATAAGCGCGCCCTGCAGTGCTGCGGGCTGTTTTATGATTTATTTTATTAAAAAAAAAAAAAAATGAGTGTGGATATCGATGGCGTCGGAGGCTCAGTTGCGTCATCTGAGCTGGTGCTGTGTGTGTGTGTCATTTTCTGTCAAGGCAATCATGTTCCGCAGATGGCGGAGCATATGGAGTAAACCCCACTGGAACATAAAAGCGACTCTCCTTTCTTTCCTAACGAGTTATATATTCTCCACAACCCAATACTACCATGGGAAATTGCACAAGCAACCCTGCGACTCTCCCCGGCAAGCGGCCTGTGGTGATACCTAAAGACGGAGGAGAACCCATGTTCGTAGATAGTGAGTATGAAAAAAAAAAAAAAAGACTTTGGGGGTGTTCGGACATGATTCTGACGGGTTAATTTTTTTTTTGTTTTTTGACAGCGGATTTGTGGATAAATGGAGATGCGCCTATAGTCAAGGTATCAGGGAGGGGGAGTTTGCATCTAATATCGATTTCGGAATCAGGCAACCGTCCGCATCTAAAAGGGCACGTAGCCACGAAAGAGGAATACACCGAATTTCTCGTTGGATATTCACACTTTTACCACAACTTCATATTCTATTGGGACGGGCGGGGTGAGGCAACATGCGAGACGAGATCGTCGGCGAAGAAATATCTGCTGGGAAATATGGATGATGCGGTGCAGGTGAACAGAGACGGGGTGTTCTCGAGAGTGATTGTGAAGGAGCTGAACAGCCCGATGACAGCGTTGAAATTGGAGACAACGTTGTATATCAAGTATGCAGGCCCAAAGGAAAGACCCGGAGAACGTGGTAGCGGGATCGTCACGTACGGAGGCGGCATGCGGGGGTCAGGAATCGTAATGCAATCGATGCCAATGCAATCGATGCCAATGCAATCAGTGCCAATGCAGCCAGTCACATTTATGAATTACCCTTATTCAAATTGATTTATTCTCGATTTATTATTCATGTAACATTATGTATATGCCGAGGAAGGCAAAAAGGCATTTCGATTTTACACATTCCAATCAAATATTTGTATACCAAGCCCTACACCAAGCAGGTAACCAGCATGCCGATTCTCGGTAATGAGAAAGCTTGAATGGGCAGACTCATTCGTAACCAAAGAAAAAAAGAGAGTTCGAAAAGCCCGGAGACACAATGAACACACAAAAGAAGAAAGAAGAGGTATTCGTATATGTGTTATAGATATTGAAATAAAGTAGGGAATGAAACGGTATATGCAATAGGATCATTTTCGTTCATACAGGAAAAGGAAGGGATTGGATCAAGCGAGGGATTAAAATTAAACAAGGCAAGAAATGACTTTTTGATTTCGTTGCGAGAAAGGAGCGACCGGCGTAAAAAAGAACGTCAACGTTGGAGTGAACGTATCAAGAAGGGAGTACAGTCAATTTCGGAAGGCAAGGAACGTGATGATAAAAAAGAGCGGATTTAAAAAAGAGAGTCACCAGGTGGTCCTAGTCAATCTAATACCCGAACGCTTGTCCTCCCTGCTGACCTCCCTGTCCATTACCATATGTGTACACCTCACCTTCACCCTGCTCTTCTCCGTACTGATAGCCATACCCATAATACTGACCCTCATACTCTCCGTAATATTGCTGCTGCTGCTGCTGCTGCTGTTCGTAAGCATAAGGGTACGCCCCGACGACATCGTCTCCAAGGGTATGAGTCGCATTCAACTGCCTCTCCGCTTCGGTTTCGGCAGCTTCAGCTTCCAGAGCAGCGACATATGCCTCGCCAGGGTTTTCAATATCGTCAGTTTCGTGTTCCTCCGCGACTGACTCTGGGTCAGCCTTCACAAACGGATTCATCGACTTCCTCTTCTTCGCAATGCTCTTCACCTTCCCAAGCAAAGCCTTCCCGCCTTCGATTCCCTTGGCACCTTTCCCGGCCAAGGAGAGTGGCTTAGTCTGATGTCCAGACGGAAGGGATGGAGGAGGTAAGCCCAACCCGTCCGCATCGTTATACGCAACCCTCATACCCGTCGCATGGATGGATGACACAGTCTCCACTTTCGTGGTTCCCATTCCGGACCCACCAAAGTTATTAATGGGGGACCCGGAATTGCTGGTGTTAGCGCTCGCGATACTGGGAACGACCGAAGTCCTCAAGGGCGCCCCGATCTTGCCTGCACGTGCTGCGTCTGCGAGACTCTTCTTTCGCTCAGCGTAGGCGCGGAGCATCTCGTCGGGAGACAATACCACACTTGGAGCAGCTGTCTTGGTAGTAGGGGGAATGGGGAATGAAGAAGTGATCGAAGGTGTAATGGGCGAATAGGAAATTTCGGGGAGCTGAGGAGCACCGGCGGGGAGGAGGAAGTCATCTGTTTCGGATTCCATATTGCGCATCACTAGTCAATTAATTAAGTATGATATTATAAATTGAAGGAAAAACATACTGCTGAGAGCAGGTAACATCTCGACATCCAATGCGGAGACGGAACCCTTGTGAGATCTACCAGAAGCAGAAGCAGCAATGCGAGCTTTGATGTCGTCCGGAGTGAGAGTGAGGGGGCCAGCGGTTTGTCTAGGGGACAAGCTGTCCTTGTCCTTTTCCTGGGGTTTGTCAGGGATGTACACGGACGTGATACCGTCTGGAAGAGCGGGGACAGGGGGGATATATGCGGAGTGGAAAGCTCTGGATGAGACGTTCTTCCTGTTGGAGGAATCGGTGGATTCAGCGAATGAGACGCGGGATACACGAGGATCTGGAGCGAACGAAACGCGGGATACGCGGGTGGAGGTGGTAGAGTTGCGTGCGGTGGAGAGGGCATTGGGGTTGCGCAAACCGACGCCGGTACCACTGCGGATTGCGGGGTCTCTGGTGTCAGGACTGTCAGGGTCGAGAGTGCTGTTGGGACGGATGGCACCAAAGGAGAAGGACGAGTTCCTGCTGTTGGCGACGGCCATGGAATTGCGAATGGCGGCTTGGGCGCCGGCAGCGGAAACGCTTTTCCACTCTGTGGAGATGGTGGACATGCGTTTGTCGATCTTTTCGGTCCAGGCCTTGCGCTTGTGCTGCTCCTTTCTGCGCTTCCAGACGATGTAGGCGAAGACGGCGAGAGCGATGAGGAGCAGGGGAACAAGGACACCGGCGGCAGTGCGGCTTGACAGGGCACTTTTTGAGGCCTTCTCATTTGCGAGGTCGTTGACGGGGGTGACGCCTGAATCGACGACGGAAGTATCAGCGGCAGGGGGAGGGGTGGCGCCGGTGGGGGAATAGGTTGCGTTGAAGACAGGGCCAGCAGGAAAGGCGGACATGAAGGGGGGGTCGCCGGTGGGGACGATGATGATCTGGAGCAGCTGGGAGGCAGTAGAGTTCCACCACCTGGGCATGAGCTGGGCAGAGTAGGAGGCCCTGTTGAGGGCGACGTGTTCCCAGACATGGATACGGGGACGGGCAGACTTAGGGGCATAGAGGTAGATGTCGACCTCGACGGCGGTGAGACAGGAGGGGTCCCAGGAGATATTAAGGGGCTGGGCGATGCTGTCGACGGTGGAGGCCATCTTCGGGGACAGGTAGAGGCCATTCGAGCACGGCATGGTGGTGGTTGTTAAAATAAAATGTGACTGTGACTCAAATATTATATATTGTGGTATGCTCCTCCTCCTGACTTTCGGTGACATCCACCTCCACCTCGAAGAACTCCCCCTTCTTGTTCAC
>Ga0307517_10007724_pt1 | contig 15608 bp, 8 predicted proteins | sample 23_EM_MG_FD_194515 | JGI IMG/M metagenome (GOLD analysis project Ga0307517, IMG submission 194515) | Populus trichocarpa ectomycorrhiza microbial communities from riparian zone in the Pacific Northwest, United States - 23_EM | ecosystem: Host-associated > Plants > Roots > Unclassified | place...
AGGCATTAAAGCAACATATACACGAAATAAGCTTTTCTAGATACAGAACAGGCTTTAATATCAAGAACACCAGTGAATGCTCCATATCAAGAGTGCAAAACTCAAGGGATCATATTCACATTTAACAACTATCTAAATTACTAGTCTTTATGTCAATATCCACATGAATATATTTCAAACCTAATACCTGCATTATCTTCTCAAACAGGTCATTCAAGGCCTGGTTGGAATGGGTGATTATTAATGTTCTCTGGGACGGACAATTATGATATAGAACATTCATGATTTGCACGGCTGTATCAGTCTTTCCAGTACCAGGAGGCCCCACAACCATGGTTAGTCCTGGCTGGATACCAGACATGATCGCTCCAATCTGCACAAGAAAAACAAATGCAATCATTCAAAAAGAAAGTAATAGCATGTTTCTTATCCATCATTATCCACTTCAATGCTTGTCAACCTTGTAAGTGAAAAAAGAGACCATGATGCCAACATTTAGAAGAATCTGTTAGATTATAAACCCCCAATGTAGACACATAAAAGCTTGAGAAAATGATGGACGTCAAAAGCAACAAAAAGTTCAATTATCCAGTAAATCACAAATAGTTGAACTGTTTCTCATTGCAGAAGTAATGTGTTTGAAACTTGGATTCGCACCCATTTTTACGAACAATAAAAAGCAAAGAGAAAAGAGAAACTAACAAAGGATTCCACCCATTAAATAAATACCAAAAGATCCCACAGACTAGGTAAATGAGTTGCCATTCACCTGTGTCGATGTAAATCTGACTGAGTTCTGGTTTGGCTGATCTTGAGGATAAGGTCCTGGATCAGGAGGAATGTACGCCTCAACAATAAGTTCTTCTTTTTCCCTACCAGAATCCACCATATTGACACCATTTTTGGAATCAATAGTAGATTTCTCATTCCCTGGAATTGCATGAGTGTAGCCCTTCAATTTTTCTGGAAGCCTAATTCGAAAAGGAGGTCTTGGATTCAAGTTAGCCGAACCATCTGGATTTACAAAACAAACCTGCAGAAAAGAAAGACGAGTACGTTGTAAATTTATGTTTCTCTTTAGAATGAACAAACTACTAGGGAAAATCAGCATTCACCATACACCATCTTTTTAAGGCATTAACCTCCTTAAAATGTGTTTGAATTGTCTCTAAACAACAGAAATTTATGTGACTTATAAAATTTCCACCTGTAAAAGGCATTGCCATTGCAACCATATAGCTCATGAATGATCCCACAATCAAAAATTTCGCTGTAGACTACAGAAATGCTTAAAACTCATGGATAATGAAGGCCTACAAGAATTAATGTCTGATTATAGTCTTAAATTATATTCAATATTTTTTTGCAGTACTATATTTGCTAAAGAGTAGCCAAAAGTAGCTTTTATTAGGAATCTAATTACATTTATATTCCATAGGGCTTCATGTAGTCTACTTTTCCTGTCATTATTGGGTATAGATTTTTCAATTTTCTTATAGGTTTGGTACCTATATAGAGCATCATATTTACACATTTAAAAACAATTGTATGAATACTGACTGATCAAATAAAACAAAATAAAAGGAACAGAAAAGGAAGAAAGCTACAAAACCTCATTTGCACCTTATGATGATAAACAACTTAAATAAAGTGTTTGGAAGGGAGGGAGATGACTCCCTGATGCGGACGGCAAAAGAAGCAAGAATGATGACTTTTTATAGGCAAGGGTATTTCTGTAATTTTCATTTTAGATGGGAAATCTGAAAAATTGTCTAAGTCTAGGTTATTTTCTATTTAGTATTCTATCGGTTCTAAAGTAATTAGCTTCATCAGGTTTTCCTATTCCAAACAGGAATACTTATGTTGGAGGTTCAGGAATCCATGTCCTTGTTGGATTTGGACAACTAAAACTCTATAAATAAGCATGCAGTCTATCAATATTTTAGAATGCAATGATATCAAATAATTTCCATCAAAGCTTTGATTGCATGACTCAATCTCTTCTTAGGAGCGACTCTTAAGAACCATAGGTGTGACTCCTAGAACCTATCTACATCCTTCCTTGTATTCCTTCATAAATTCACAACAATACAGCCCTAAACAACTGCTAAAAGTCAAGATTCAGAACAGCCCCTAAGCTGTCCTGCATCACTTCCCCTATCTCAGCATGTTAGCAAGGGCCTATATATGCAAATAAAAGGGGAAACAAAAACCAAAGTCCAATCATAGAAGCAAAGAATAAGCAATACGAACCTGGTGATCTGGAAAACTCTCCTTTAAATGGTCTGCATCCAAGAAAGTATCTTTGAAATCTACTTTCTGAAGATGATCAGGCATTTTGGTCCATTGTGCTGCAGAAGGATCCCCATAGCCCAGAAAAATGTTGTGCAACCAGTCAGGAACAATACAATATTCATTCATAAGATCTCTTATAGATTCTAAGATTGCTTTGAAGTTATTTTCCTTAGGTTTCCTCCTCATCAGCACATTAAATGTCCCATAAATGTCTTCGGCACCTCTCTCTGCAATATCAGTGACATCCATGTGGTACTGGGCTGTATCTAAAGCAACGGTTACAGTTCTAAGTTCACCTTTTGGTGGTTTCCACTCCTCCCTTTTAATTTTTCCTGTGAAATCGTTCATGAGTGTTCCCTCCTCATCACGGATCTCAATAATTTCACATCCCCGCACATATTGGAGGCCAAGCCTCTCTGGAACACTGGCCTTCTCAGCTTCCTCGGCACTTAGAGGCTCAAATGACGGGCAAACTGAAAGTAAGAATAAAACATCATGCTCCTTCAGAGCATTCCATTCAGATCTTATTTGTGTTTTATAACTCGAAATGCTAAAAGTAATTTTTGCTGTCACAGATGATGGCTTGACTTCACCAATATTTGGCTGTTTGACCTCGGTGATCTTAAATTCTTTTATTGGCACAGCCATTCTTGACCAACCACGAAAAGCAGTTTCTCCCTCGTTATTAATGTATGGAAGGAGATGTGGTGTGGCTTCCTGAATATCTTCACGAATCTCATATGTTGATTCAAGCCGGAAGAGATTAAAATTTCTTAAAAGGTAATCATGAAGTGTTAAAAACTGCAGATTAAGTTTAGGAAGTGCCAGACAACCTTCTCCTGAATAGTTAATGCTAGGCACAACACTCTCATCCCACATAATCTGTTCATTTGGATAAAGTGGAAGAGCATTTATTGCTTCTTTTTGAGACTGCTGTCTCTCAAAGAAGGAGACCATGACTTCAATAAGAAAATCAACTCTTTCAGACCAGGAATCTTCCGCGGAGACCAGTTTGAGCTGATAAAAGAAGTTAAAATGTCAGTGAGTAGATGTCTACTTGTTCCAGTATCAGCACACTTGCACATTGATCAATGTAAAAACTAAAATGCAAAAAGATCTGAATTTTTTGCACTATGACATCTACACTTCAGACTTGAACAGACATGTGGCAACAAAAAAGCCAGCAAACTGACAGCTGATTTTTGACAGGCTGTCTTTTATATACAAAAAGGCATGGTCGGTTGGAGTTAAAACATTCTCGTTAGACATAACATAGACAAAGAGTTCTTCTCCCTGTGATTGATTGTCTACCTCTGGAGCTTTTACATTCGATTTATAGAAGAAAAAAAAGTATTATGATTATCTAAGAACTCAGTGGCACCCCCTTTTTTCTATCTGATTTGGCATTACAGCTTCATATGTATTGAACTTTTAGCATTTTCCTTGCATATGTACTCCACTCAATGATATTCTTAGTATATTAGCTATCAAAAGTTGAGGACTTTGATTTCATGAAAACAATAAAGCTATGAAGTTCTACTTAAGTTCCAATTACCAATTAAACAAGCAGCAATTTACTTTAGGCAGTTACAAATAAGTTCGATTGAACATTAATAGGCGCATTGCACTATAAGTTGCAAACAACTCTATACCATAGGAAAGACCAATCAAAGTAATAACAAATGACAAATGAACATACATGGAAGCATAACATGATGACAATAACCAATTATGAAATAACACTAGCATGGAGTAGAAAAATCAGCTGAGATAAAATGGAGAACATAAACCTAGTTGGAGTACATATCATCCTTCACATACCTTACAGCAAACCAAGTCCTTCAACTCTTCGGGAGAGAGCACAGACAATTTCTTGGAGAGATCAGCTCGCTTGTGAATTGCACCAACGTTAGACAATGCAAGTTCTCGCAGCTACAACCAAAGTGGGTTGTTTAGAAAATTAATACAAAGAATAGAAATCAAAAGATAATTAATGTCACAAGAAAGATCAACTATAAAAAGCTGCATCCTTTTGCAACAGACAATAGTTAGAATTTCAGCAGTTACATATGAAATACCTTGGGAATTTTCTTAAAGGCAAGGAGCTGGAAGGCTTGGAAACGCTCATAATGAGATCGAACCACTTCATCATCTGTTAATTGTGTGCCATAATAATCATTAATCTCAAACCGCTCATAGAACTGCAGCAAGTCAACCAGTTGAGCAAAGAGTTTCCCTTTTTCATGTCTGTAGAGAGCACTTAAATGACATTTCGCAACAACAGCAACATCAGCTACAAGAGGCCTCAGATACCTATACATGGTGGAAAACGAAGAAAAGGGAAAATAAAAAACATAGAATGCAATAAACTGGTGTATGGAGAATATCAACATCTTTAAAGCATAAGATGCACTTGTAAAGCAAGATTGGTTTTGAATTAGAAAAATTCAAGACATGAACTATATAAGAACCGGCCCGTAATAATTAAAAAACTTGAAGAAGAAAACAAAGCTAAGTGAAAATGAAACAGAGAGAGAGAAAGAGGAAGAGAGAGATGAATATACCTCCTTGTTGGCAGTTGACTTAACAGATCAATTAGAAACTCCATAAACCTCTCACAATACAAGACTGCAGCATCATCAATTTCATCTTCGTTTGCAGAGCTTTTCTGGGGAAAAACTTTGAAATCAAGCACCTAAGAGAGGGATAAAAACATAATAGGTTAGCTTTGAAACAAGTTTAAGGGGAAAAAAACAGATACTGACTGCATTGTGTTTTAAGGTAAGACTTTACATCAAGAAACTCTTCAGTGAAATTCCTCAAAAACCTCACTTCAAGCGAGGTTGACGGGTTGAAAACTTCTCCTCGTTTAGTTGCCTCTTCAGCCTCTTTTCTTATTGTCTTTCTCCATTTCTTAATCAATTTATTATTAAGACAAAGCTCCATCTGCAACCAAAAGAAACAAATTATAGGCTTAGTAGGCTACACAGCATACAAGCAAGACTGTTAGCAAAATAGGATTACACAGAGCACAAAAATCTCACCTGAAAGCGGCCATATGACAAACTGTGCCATGACTCAAAACTTGCTATTCTGAGGACCGTCTGACTCACCATTTCATCTTCCAAACTCTATGAGGCGAAGTTGTTAAATGACACAAGAAGAAAAATTAAAATTAGAGCATGATCCACTATTCCTCAACAGAACAAATGAGCCATTCCAAAAACAAAAGGGAAAATGGCATTCAATAGAAAAGATCTACATGATGTCTAGTGCACTTTGGTACTCAACTGCGACGCAAATGAGCCATTACATGATGCTACATGGGGATGCATGGTATGCCAAATTCCATCACAACAAAAAAACCTACCAGAGGAATTATCAAAATAAAAGGAAAAGGGAAAAAAAGAACTTGTAGGAAAGCAGCATACCTGAAAGGCATTAATCATGAAAACTAGGTAATTTGTCTTCTCTGCTATACTCAACTCTCTCCCCTGAAACAGCATTTAAAACATCATCAATCAATTTAACATGGTAGTTCTGAAGCATCACCTGCTTTTACAAAACATCTCATAGGAAATTAATGAAGAAAAAAACCAAATATAATTACCAACAGAATTTGAAATAAAAATTGTAACACAGTAGACCTGTTTATTAGAATTTAATTTTTATTATGTCCCTCCTAGCAAAGTTTTAACACTGGCAAATTATATGGTCAAAAACTTAAAGAAAAGGTCACGAACCTCCTTCAGGTGAAGAACTCTATCAAGAAATCTTTTGAAGACATCCTTCCGATCATAAAAGCATGACCAAGCTGCCACATTTTCTCGAAACTGCAATTTACAAAGATAATATTCATGAAAACATTAATTCTTTCATCCAATTAAATTCATACTCAATAATAAAAAATAGAAAAAAAAATATGGCATGATTGCTATAACAAAAGAATACACCAAAACCAAAATTTCCTCTAAACATCTTCCCCAACTTTCGTTCTTCAACCATCAAGCACAACAGTAGCAAATGAAAGATACAAAAATAAATAAATAAAATGCAGAGTTTCACTATGAACCCAAGTCCTCACTTGACAAAACCTAGTACATCTTCTTGACTTCAGCTGACTCAAATTTTCAATTCATCAAGCTTCCACTCTCAAAAATTCCATCTCAAGATCAAGTTAAATTATCCAAATATAACACTTCAAATCAACTTAAGAATTACCTCCCCGTTTCCAATTTCTCATATATTTAAACAAACAGAAAAAAATACAAAAAACCCATTATTCCTTTCTCATTTTCAGTTTCCACAGCTAGCCCCCAAAAAAACCCTAAACTTCATTACTAATTCACATGCAGCGCAACACACACAAGCAAAAAACCTGAAATAAATCACTAACCTTCTCATTAATCATAAGAATCATAGACATAACATGCTCAAACGTTGCCGTTTCAGGATCAAAATTGGGCCATAAATAATTCTCCAAATACTGACTAACTTCCAAAATCATCACTCTCTGCAAAGGCACAGTCTTTCTCCCTTCTTTCACCTTCAACTCCGTCTCATATATCTTCTTCACCAGTTCCGCATCAAACCCCCTCCTCTCCTCCTCTTCCGCCAACATGTCTCCGCCATCCGCGACAGCAGAAGTGGTCGTTTTGAGCCAGTTTGCGGAGGCAATCTTGGTCAATCTGTCGCGTTGGATCTCGGAGAGAGTGATTGAGCTGGGGAGAGTTGTTGAACCAGGTTTGGAATCGGCTGATTTGGTCTCGGTTCGGGTTGCAGAGAGGTCGAGTGGGTACTCGGCCACGTGGTGGCGCTTGAAATCGTAAGCGCCGGTGCCGTATACTTTCGTCATTTCTTAAGTTACTGAGACGAGCGCGAAATTTAGGTTTTTTTGTTTTCAATTCAAAGGTGACATTAGGGATTTTGGGAGTAGAGAGAGAGAAAGAGAGATAAACCCTGGTGGACTAGTGGCGGTGAGATTTCATAAAGGGAGAGATGGGTTATCGGGTTTTACTATTGGGTAGTTCTTATTATGGGCCATTATGGGGTCTAGGGTTCGAATATAATACTTGGGCTGGGCTTGTGCATGCTTTCTTTTTTGTTTATAGGATTTGTTTGTTTTATAGCTGTAAAATTCATACCGCCGTTGAACAACCGGAGGCTTGATTATTTGGATTAAAGAAAAAATTGAAAAATAAAAAAAAATTGATCTCATGAAAAAAAAACTTGGGATAAATTACTGATTTGGTCGACTTGTACACTATCCTGTAAAAAGCTCTTTACTAGAACAATTTTTCTTAAATAATAGATGAATCAATAATTAAAAATACAAATTAAACCTTAGATTTTTATTAGATAATTAAACAATACAGTTTATTTTAGGTAAAATATATTTGGGGTACTAATATCTTTCTTTTATATAATCAATCCTCGTACCTGATTTTTAAGACTAGTTAGGATTTTTAATAACCAAAATATTAGGTGGTGATTTTTATTTTTTTTTCCACTGGAAAAGACAAAAATTCCTAAAATTCCTTGTCTGTTTATATTTAAAAGATAGATACATATACCTGAAAATGAAAAATCACCACGCTGCACATGTAATTTAATTATATGAACAATTCATCAATAAAAATAGCGCAAAGGAGACGAAAACAAAATCCTAGGAAGACTTTCCCTTTTTTCGGAGTCAATAAAAACTGAAAAAAAAAGTACAAAAAGAGAAGGAAAAGTTATATATATATATATATATAGAAATGGAAATTGTTACTGAGATGAGCTTGAAAACTCAATTTCAAAAAATAAATATCCTTATCTAACGGAAATTCAAAAAATCAGACCTTAAAATAAATTAAGATTCAATTTTTATAGAGAGGTATTGAGTATTATTACTTTGAATTATTAAATTTATTTTAGTATTGCATTTAAATAAAAAAGTTCAAATTAAGAAACAATAAAATTTTAAGATGAAGAATTGATCTTTGATAATAAAAAAAAATCTCAGTTGCATCAAGTTTATATTTATATTCTTTTACTTTAAATATTATTTCAATATATGGTTACTACTTTTATTAATTTATATAAGAGAAAATGTTTTTGACTCTGCGAAGAGAAAGGTCGCCTTGTGCGCGCGCGCGCGCGCATTAGTTCTCATACAGGATTAATGTAGTGACTTTAAGCTACTTATAATAGAGCTAGCCGTGAGAAAATATAAGGAATACGAGAGATAAAATATAAAAATCGCCAATCATCCTGATAAAACAAAAACAAAATCCTGAATAATTTTATTGCATCATGCATGAATGTGTCTTGTTATCGGAGGTCCGCTATACATTACTCTCAAGTTCTAACCAAATCACTCTGATTTTCTACTAAGAGTGTATAATTGAACAATGTTTTGAAATTTTGTAGAAACGAGAGCAATTTTACACACAACATCTAGTAGGTAATCCAGTGATAAGAGTTTGGGACTAAGAAATTTAATTTGTTCTCCCTATAATCTCAGGTTCGAGTTCTGTGGTTACTAATATGATAATCACTAGAGGTTTACGTTAATTTCAGGGCCCGTGAAATTAGTCGAGATGCGCATAAGCTGGTTCAGATACCCACGTTAATTTTTTTAAAAATGACACGTGAAGCAACAAAATTATGTAACAAAAGGGAAAAAAAAGACAGCAGATTATATATGGCATCAATACTAACAAAACACGAAAATATATATAGCAAGAGTAACAAAGAATTATTCATTTATTTAAAGAAAACTACAAAAAGTTGTGTTTTCTAGCAAGCAATTAATTTGGACTCACAGCAACATTATTATCTTATTTCAACCAGTCGAGTCTCTTTATATAATTCTTGTTATCATTGCTGAAATAGATCCCATCGTCTTCTGTCTTCCAGTAGCAGGAATTAGTATCACAACATGTGCTTGATTCCATGCCATCAGTGAAAACATTCGCAAACCGATGCTTTTCTGCCCATTTGAAATCACAATGAAATATAGTTTTGCCAAAACTTGCTAGACCGAACTTGAAGTTGAAGTCTCCTCCGATATAGAGTGTATGGTTTCCAAGGTCATTATCCTGAGACCAGCAATGAAGGCTCAGTGGGTTCTTATTGCTGCTAAAGCCATTGATTATATGAACCCTGAACTTGAAGCAAAAAAATGATTTATTATCATTGAAGGGTATTGGCTTGGACCCCCATGCAAGAACAGGGTAAGATATTGCTAGAATGAAAAGGAGAGGGAAGGAAGCGCTCAGGCTGGAAGATGCCATGCTTGCAAGTATTTTGTGTATGAGCCACTTCACGGTGCTGAATTTATATAGAAAAGTAACGGTGGTGAGGATAAGACACGTTTATCCGCAAAATCCATCATTTCTTTTAATTTTACACTTACCTTTCGTGGACGCCTTTTCATTTCTATTATGAAATCTAGAAGAGGAAAACATGAATTAAGATAAACACCAATCAAATAAAAAAGAATAAAATGTATAATTAACATATATAGTTAGAAATCATAATGCCAAACTTTTTTTCCAAATTATTAAAAATCATTCATGTTGACCCAACCAGATTTAAATAAAATTTAACCGGGTCAATCGTATCATAGAAAACATAGTCAAGTCAACTAGGATTCACAAAATCAATTGTTTTCCAATTCAACTTGAAACTTGATTCAATTTAATTAGATATTGGATGTAAACCCCCAATCGGAAAAATTCACAGTATTTGTAAAATCCGATAGAAAATCTTATCGTGTTAATTAAATAATGAAAAAATAAAATAAAAATAGAAGTAAGTAGTTGGGACGAGATTTTTAATTTTTAATTATTGATTTTTGACATTAAAAATGAAAAAGGAGATAAAGCTTTCATGTCATGAGACCCCAATTAAAATTTTTCGGTGTTGGATCTTGACTTGTAATAAAAGCTCAGGACGAAAAGAAAAATAAATAAATGTGATATGTAGTGGAGAGGTTGACCTCCATAAATAAATAAAGGTGTTGTTAAAGTTAAAATGATAATTGTGATTTTTTGTTTAAAATTCATAATATTGACGAAATTGATAATGAGTTTTGATGGATGAAAGAATTTGAAGAATTTAAAATAAAGATGTTTTTTAGAATGAAAAAAATAATTCCAAGAAATTATAATGGAAATGAGGAGTGAAAGTTAAGAAAGAACTGTATGAGAAAGGTATTAGTGTAAATTAACCCCGATAAAAATCAATAACGTTATCGTGAAATTAAAATAAGTCCGTTAATGAAATAAATGATAAATATATATATATATATATTTTGAAATAAAAAAAAGTTTCCGACAACTTAGTGGAAAAATTGATATGGAACAAGAAATTCAGATTTGAACCTTGAGCCGGGTTAACAACCACACCGGCTTTAAAAACTTTGCTTCTTCCTAGCTATATCTATAGTGAAAGCTGCTGGAAAATTAGTTAAGAAAAGAGAATAGAGAAAAGCCAAGTTTAACGCCACAAAATTCTAGAGAGAAAGCATGATTTGGACATGGTAGATGAGAGAATGAGTGATTATCATCATCAAACACAAGATTAAAAGAGGAAAATCACAATAGCACTGTCCATAGAATCCTAACTAATTTCCCCATCAGTCACTAGCTCCTCTTCTCCTTGATTATGTAGGACTTTAACCTTCTGCTCTCTTCCCACGAGTAACGTAACATGTTGGGCATGCAAGTCCTTGATATCATGGGGCCGAGCTAGCGCTGCTAGCTAGTTCATCCGGTCCAGTGCCGAAACCAGTTTGCCTGACATTTTCTGAGAGCTTGTATGATTGATCATATAAGTAGCCATTCTTCTTAATCTAAAACTCACGAGTTGTACAGGGTGTTGGTATTGCCCTGCGCTTGCTTGTGAGTCATCAAAGTTTCAGCCGCTAACTAGTAGAGTTTGGCTACATGAATCAGTTATACTTTCCTTAATAATGTTCTATTTTGGGCCTTTGAGCAATACCTTCAGGCTTCAATCACTTGTGATTGCTCACCGTATATGTGTATGTCCATTTTACTCTCTATATTATCTCGGACCATATCTCTTTTTGTTGTTCTGATTCGCAGCCTTAAAATATGTTCATTTCTGCAGTCACCGGAGCAGCTACAGGCCATTATCTTATATTTTACACTAACTCAACAGTATATAATTCTTTTAAATCAAAACTTAAATCAGGGTCTCAACTGATCTTCTAATCCCTCGACTTATTAAGCAATGGTTGCTAGGCCTGTGACATTTCTTTAAAGTAAAAGTTTCTCATGGTAAATTGCTAGTAATGTAGCCGTCAGCCCGTCAGGTTTCGACAGCATATATAGCCTTGTAATAAACATCACCAAATTCGGCCCTCGCCAACTTCTCAGCCATATTTCTATTACTTTCTTGGCTTTATTTGCATTTAGGAAGCTACCTGTGACCTCTCTTTTCAGGGATAAAGCAACCACATGCTTATGCGTCAAACAAAAAGCAGACTCTAACCTAAAGATGTTACTGTATCTTTGAAAGGTAATCTCACTCTTCTTTTTCCTTTTTCTTTGTTTCCTTAAAGTTGCTATCAGCTAAGCTATGTACCTCACTAATCATTGATTAGTTTCCCTCGTTGCCAAAGCAGGATTATAAAAAAAGAAGAAGAAGATAACAGTCGAGAATATTATTAAGAAAATGGCTAAAAAGAGAATAGCCTAGCAAGCAGAAGTTAAAGCTGAAAAGGAAAGAAAAAAGAGGAAGCAATTAAGCTTTAGAAACCAGGATTATATATTAATCCAGTTGATTAGGAAATCAACTCTCAATCCAAACTAAGGAAAAAATCATTCTCTTTTAAGTCTTCTTTGATATTGCGTTCCAAAGGATAATTTTTTAAAAAAAAATTACTTAAAATTAATATTTTTTAAGATTTTGGATTGTTTTGATTTATTGATGTTAAAAATATTTTTTAAAAAATATTTTTTTAATATATTTTTGAATAAAAAAACATTTTAAAAAGAAATAAATATCACATTTTGAACCAAACACATCCTAGAAGAAAATTAAGAAGCTTCATAATGAAATGGACAAATTTTGTTTTTGTTTTTTCTTTGGTATTTATGCTGCAAGTAATTAAACAACAATAACATGAGCTTGAAAGTTGCCCCTTTTTTGGAAGAACCAAGAAAGAGTAAAAATATCTTATGAATGAATTTCTTTTATAGCACAGCCTGTCTTAAATTTAAAAGGTTGCCTTATTTAATAGCGCAACACTTTAAAATACAAAAAAAAAAAAATAATTAAAGTGGTGATCTATCAGAAATAATGCAGCCCTTGCAAAAAAATTTCCAACCCGTATTATTTTTTTTAAAAAAAAGAAAAAGAAACCGTCCTATAAATGGGATTTCAGTAACATCCAATATGATTTCATTTTCTGATTTTTCTTCGTGTAGAACCAAAAATTGGCTATAAGCCAAATTTTACGCAGTTGGCATGCATTAAAGAGAACCATCGAGATGAGAGGATAATAATAAAACTAACATTATTTGAAAAGACAGAAAAAAGAAGAAATTAATTGAATGAATATGGGGAACAAGATAACATGGGATATTTCACGGGGAATTTTGGCACTTATACAAGGATGTGTAGCAGAATCAGGCTAAGTACAGAATGTGACATGCATACAACTAAGGTCTGTCTTTTAGTTTTTTGCAAGCTCACATGGTGTATGCATGCCAGGATAACTTGCTTGCCCTAGCTAGACCTGCAAAAGCAAGCACCAATCAGCCCATGTACATCTCCTGTATCCTTTCATCTTTTCTGGCATAGCAGAAGGCTTGCAAACCTTGCCATGGCATTGAGTATTTTTGGACTGCTTACTCTCTTTAGCCTTGAAAAGGTTCTTTGTGACTGGAAACAAGGCATGGAACAGCTCTCTGTACAGTGGTCCACTGGTGTCTAGAGACCACGCTCCATCATCAGAGAATCCAGGATTGAAATTTGTCCAGACTAGTGAGAACCAGCGATAAAGATTGTCAATTGTAGGGGGGAGTCTTGAGGACCCATGTTGATCAAGATTATTAATTAATATATATAATCTTAATTATAAAAGTAAGTGATACAATAAATTTGACTCGGTAAATTCATGAATTAAAAACTAGACTAGATCGAATTAAAATTTGACTAGGTGGATTCATGATTTAGTTCACTCAAATTACTAGTCAAAACCAATAAATTGTTAAAAGAAAGAACTAAAACTTAGTTTATTTTTTATAAAAAAAAATAAAAAGTCCAATTGACCCAATAATTAATGCACTTTTTTGAGTCAAAACTCAGATATATATATATATATATATATAATACCTTGATTATATTTTTCTTTCTTTCCAAGCAAGTTTATTATAGAGTATCTTAATTTCTTTTTAAGATGGTGGACACCTATTTTTCAAGTCACTTAAGGCATACCCCAGAAGATCTCGATCTAGCCTTAATCCAGAGCTTGATAAGTGAATCATAACCATCAAATTATCAATGTTGACAAGTCCACAGCATGCCATTTTATAAGTTACAAAGGAATTATGGATTCATGAGCCCATTAATACATAAATTATATGAACATTGGCAAGAGATTTTTGGTTAACAATGTCTGAAACGAAACTGCACTGCTAGCAGCCATTGCATTAGAAGTCTCAAGAGCTGTGACCTAGCTATACCAAAAGAGAGGCAAAAGGGTAATCATTGTCGGTGGGAGTCTACAAAACGTGCAAAAGTAAAGGCACTAACTTGTAAGGTGATTCACATATATTTAGGAAAAGTAACTTGGGTTTCAAGGACATATGGTGCAACTTTACCTTGGCTAATCAAATGTTTGACACATAGCAATTTAGGGTTCCTGAGATTTTCCTAATCTAGTTTTACTGGAAAATGATGCAATTTGGTTCAATGATAGAGAGCAGGGAGGGACAAATTTCTTGCATGGAAGTTATTGTGATATAGTTTTACAATGAGTTCTCATGTATTGAGATTAATTTCTTGGTTTGTAGTGCCGATAAATACATGATGGCCGCGCTATCAATCAAAGCTTAAATACATCATTCAAGTCTAATCAAATGAATTATTTTTTTTATAATTTATTTAAAAATCTATATAATAATAACAATAATACGAGAAACAAGTCCGCTTACCTACCAAATTAAAAGCGTGTTTGACAGTGTGGTTGCAGGTGCTTTTCAAATAACTTTTCGTGCTAAAATGCATGTCAATGATGTTTTTTCATTTTTTTTAAAATTATTTTTGACATCAGCACATAAAAACGATCCAAAATATACAAACCATATTAAATTTTAATAATAAAAAAAATTCAAATTTTTTAGGAACGCAGCCGCAGCCGCGTTCCCAAACGTTCACTAAGCCTCAAAAGGTATTTTGGACCCTTTATTACACATCAAAAGTAATCTGATCCCTTTAATTTTAAATATTTTCTCATTTTGATCATCATAATTTGCAGGGAATTTGGAATGACAAATTACTCTTACTAAGTTAGTTAGCACCTACTAGTCAAGCTAAGAGATACAATGGCATGACCACTTTATGACTGTCAAGCTTCGCTTCGTCTCATGGATCGATAGGGGGATTTGGATAACCATCGAACTTACGTCAAGCACACAGATATGCCCCATGCAAAATTGTCTTCTTGATTTGATCTGATCTAAATCCTAAGCCGAAGTCCAACTCATTTTTAAACTCACCTGCAAATTTTCAAACTTGGCCATTTTTTTCCAAAGGGTCAGCTGAACTTGTCCATATATAGGCACATCTTGAAAGACATGAAGCCTTATATATTAATTTTTGTATGAAATTCACCCTACGAAGCAGACATATTGAAATTTGAATTTCCCAGTGGGACACAAATTCAAGAAATTTGTTGCAATGTTTTAATCACATTTAACCATTATAAAAATACAATGAAGAGTATTTCATGATAGAAAGGACATGTATATAAAAGGGATACAAATATATTTGATTGGGAAGACGTCGAAAACAAAAATAAATGTTTTTAAAATAATTTTAGAGTGAATTCATACCTTTTTAAAACCAAAATGAAGAGAAACATGGTCAATTTGATCTCATTTTTCAAAACAATTGTTAACAAAAATAAATAGAAACATGTTCAATTTGATCTCTTTTTTCTGAACAACTTTCAACTAAAATAGGCACGGGCCGGTGCCTTACAAGCAAAGATTAACAATTGCTTCTGGGTCTCATTTTTTTATTTTCCTTAATGGCACCATGCTTTTTTCAATGGAGATAGAGGAAAGGAGCGT
>Ga0307517_10007725_pt1 | contig 15605 bp, 20 predicted proteins | sample 23_EM_MG_FD_194515 | JGI IMG/M metagenome (GOLD analysis project Ga0307517, IMG submission 194515) | Populus trichocarpa ectomycorrhiza microbial communities from riparian zone in the Pacific Northwest, United States - 23_EM | ecosystem: Host-associated > Plants > Roots > Unclassified | place...
CGTTCCCTGTTGTTCCTCTCCATGCCAAATGTGAGGAATACGAAACTGTTAGTAATTTTCTCCACTCTTTATCTCAAATTTGACTGATTGGCACTGCAGGCCCTTAAAACCGCACAAATTAAAGTTGGCGAACTTGATGACCAGGTGAAACGGCTCATTCTCAAGAATTCCGATCTGCGTGCACAGGTTAAATCAGGGAAAAATCCCACTGGCTCTCGTGGCATTTTACGTGGTGATGAGAAGCTCATTTCGCAGTACGCGAAAAGGTTTGGTGTCATGAATGAAATGTTCGTGCTTCCTGGTGCCATGGCGGTAAAAAGACCATTGACAGATAGTACGGATCCTGACCAGTACAAATCGGATCTTGCAGCACTGGAGGGTGTGATAGCTGAGGTCTATGAAAACATACCTGACAATCTTCACGAAGACATGGAGAACTCGACTCAGTTTCGGAATTTAGTAAGTAAACTGCTTCTCCGAGTCTGATCTATTTTTGTTTTTATTGCTCTTCAGTTTCTCAAGCAGCTCAACTCGAGTCGAAGGAGTATCATCCACCAATTCCGGACCAGTACTGCGGCTGAAATATTTGGATTTCCGATTCCATACTATCGGGTTCACTTCAAAAGGGAAAATCTCGCGGAATTCCAGGCTTTGATGAAGTTTCCTGCCGATACTAAACAGTACCCCACGTTCCCGCCACTTCTCTTTCCTGATAAGCAATTAAAGAACATGAAGAACCTTTTCCGATGCGTTGAACTCACGAAGGTTCAGTCTGAAGTCAATTACTCGATGCATAGTTAACTTAAATTATATCTTATCTAGATGCTTAAGACGGTCCTTTTCGGTGGCACCTCTATCTCGAGTAACAAAATGCCAGCACCGAAAACACAGGGAAGAGTTTGGCAGGTGCAGAAAGTAACCCCTGGTGCTATTGCATTTATGGCCGTCTTGGTATCATTACTTGTCATTCATGACAGCGTCGCAATTTGCTAATGAGTCCTCACTGCTAGGTAATTTTCTTGCATTCACCTGACCAGGAGTTTGCCTCCGTTGGTGCAGTAACTCGAATTCCATACAGCCAGAGATTCTCAATGTTCAAACAATTTCTTACGGATCATGCACATCGCCGACATGTTCAGGATTTATACGCATAGTGGAATGGCCACGTCTTTTCATTTAACAATCAAAGAAAGAAAGAAAGGGGAGAAGGGGAGGACAGCGGAATGGAGGACGCTTTAAAAGCCCTTGACTCGGATGAGGACTTTGGTAGCGATGCCGAAGATGATTTCTATGTGCAAGATGAACTTCCTGTGATAAAAACAACTGCAAGCAATCAACGTGATCTCTCCGTCGATTTTCTCAATCTGACCATCTCAGACCATGGCTTAATACCTCCCTCCGTTCCTGTGGCACCCGCAAACACTATTGCAGCACCATATTTGCATGAATCAACCCCTGCCGCAACACGCCGTGTCACCTTTCAGTCCGAGTCGCGCGTTCATGAATCATCCCGCTTCTGTGACATCCCTGCCATTGCAGCTCCCCGCGTCCATGAATCAACTCCCGCACCTACTCTCATAGCCCCTGTCCCAGCACGCCGTGTCACCCCCATCACAGCATCTGATTTGCGTGTTCATGGATCATCCCACCTCCATGACATCCCTGCCATCATCCACGAATCAACCTTTGCAGAAGCTGTCCTAGCACACCGTGTCACCCCTCGGCCTATCGCAGCATCTGAGTTGCACGTTCATGGATCATCCCACTTCCGAGACATCCCTACCATTGCAGCTCCCCGCGTCCATGAATCAACTCCCGCACCTACTCTCACAGCCCCTGCAGAAGTTGTCCCAGCATGCCGTGTTGCCCCTCGGCCTGCATACACCATTGCAGCATCCCATGTCAGTGAATCAACATCCCAAATCCATGAACTTCCTACTATCACAGCTTGCCATGTCCGTGAATCGATTCCCGCATCTACTATCGCAGCATCCCAGGTCTCCAAATACACCCGCACAAATGCATTCCCGCTCCACGAAACAACCTCTGCAGATGTGCTGAGCATCATCACTGCGATACCGCCTACACCATCGAAGAAGAAACCATCGAGAGGTCCGACTAGAACCGGATTCGGAAGACCATCTGCCAGTGGTTCTTCCAACATCTTGGACGTGCAAAAGGTATCTCTTTTTAACAATCATATCTCATTTTTATTCAATGTTCTTCCGCAGGATCCAGCAGCAGGCTCCTCCATGGGGCATGGCATAGCCAAAGATGCTGAAAATTCTGGTCACTCCAACACTGACCTCCAGCAACTGCTGCAGGTAGCTAAATCTTACTAAATTTGTCGTTATCAGCCATTTCTCATACTCTCTCAGGGTTTGTTAGTTGATGAACTCAAGAATTGGATTCGAGAGTATCACATTACCTCTGTCAAGTTGCGCAAAAAGGAAGGTGGGGCTCATTTGTTTTGGATACTCGAATGGCTGATTTTTGAGCGGAATTAGATCTTATTACCGCAATTCTGAATTCACCTGCATCTCAGCAACCCAGATTGGAAGATATTAACATATTGGTGAGTGCAGAGTCTTGCTCCAACCCGAAAATGTAATCAGCTCTCATTTACCTTAGAAAGCGGCTCGAACAAAGGGAAAAAAGTCCATGGCCATGACGCTGACTCCGGCCTTGTAAATATATATTTTTGTGTCGTATTATAGGCCATAGGACATGTGTGCTTGCCGCTACCTGTCTACGGCTAGTATTAATCTCGGTATGAATGTTGAAGGCGGTCTAATGATCGCTGTGACAACACCATCATAATGCCATTATAACGACATGTGATTTTCTGTAACGGAGTGACACAAATTTCCGCTTTTTTAGTCACGCGTGATAATTTGCCGAAACCGTTAGGGGAGTGACGACGGGTTGTGACACGTTACCATCAATTTTTGAAATGTCCGACATATCAGCAAGAGAATGAAGGAGCAGATCCAGATTTGATTTATATTTGCTGCAATTAAGTGCGCACACGAGGGGTTGGAAAATTCTGACGGCAAGTGGCTTTTCAGGGCTGTGGTACACACTAATCCACCTTTGGCGTCGGAAGAAATTCAGCCGATTAACATGGCTAAAGCTAGGTCGTAATGGAACTAGGGAGGGAAATGCATGGTACAACAATCATTACCGAAGGCGCCAACGTCAATGGCTTGACCAAAAGTGTGTTCACACACATGGGATCCGGGGCAGTACGATAACAAGGTGGTGGCTGACAAGCAAGTCGCCCCTCCGCCTCGCGTTTCGACTCTCGAGCGAGAGAGAGCGGAAAGTCGCCGAACATGGAACACACCCTTGAATAAGGGTGGTTCCTTTGCTCAGCGTGTGCGGTTCTTGTGTGATAGAAAGGCTAGTTCATATAAAATACATTAAACTAAAAGTTGACCAGTCCGCACTGCGTTGGCACGGGGAATGTGGCACGCAGAATCCTAGTTTTGCATGCGGAATCTCCTCACACTGGATATGAGCCTTGCACTACTGAACAGCCTCTTCGCCTCGTCTCTAGTCGCCCTCATTTCTACCCTCTCCTTCCAACCCATCACTCTTCAGCTTCCGATAGGATATTTCTAATGGAACCCTAGTTTTTTGTGCCAGTGATTCTACCATCTCCATACCGAAACACAACCACCGCCCACTTTATGTGGTTCCTTGTGTCAGCCAGCAACCCAACTCGTAGATGGGATGGAGGTCCAAGATAACGCTTCTCCTTCGCCATGGTGGTAGCCCAAAGTCTGATGGGAAGGACGATGACGGTTTGTCGGGCCTTCTCAGGCTTGACATGAGAGCTTGACACCACCGCAAAAGACTGGATCGGTCGACGGATATCGTCGTACCTTGCCACCTCCTTTTTCAAATTTCCACTCACTTGTTTCCCCAACTTGGATTCGTCCATCCTTACACTCCTTCAGATGTACATTGCCAACTTGACATACTTCCTATTTGGTTTTCTCCTCAGTTTTCTCAGCAGTACAAGTCCGTCTTCATACTTGACAAATGGAATATGTTTGAATGATTTTTCAGCAGCGTCACTGCAGTTAGGACCGGGCTTGCTTCTCCCTCGTCAGACTGATTTGACCATTCCAGGGGAGGTACGTTCGTTTTTGGTAGAATCCCCACGACAGCTCCTCATTAACGTTTTTTCTCCCCAGTGCCAACCTGCATGCCAGGGCTTCGTTGGACGCTACAATGTAAGCACATGACGTTTTGGTTACGTTCATATTTCATTTTGTGTTCGCAAAAACCAGGGATGCCGTACCGCCGCAACCATTCCAGACGACTGCTTTTGCACTAGTTCAACCCTTGAGACAATGAAAAGTTGCTACGCCTGCTTTATCATACGTGCACAAGGACGGGATGCAGCTCTGGCAGTCATTGGCGACGGGTTACCTTCGACAAGCAATGCTGATAATATGAAGAAAATAGTGCAGGATGCCATCGATAGTGGGTTCTAACGGGCTCCTGACATTTGCTATTCCAAACTCAATGATATAACACAGGATTTGTTGCGATTTGCAAGGCAGAGGGCTACCCTGTTGACGGAAGTAATCGGGCGACCACCAGTCCATATACAACACGTACCGCAGCCATTACCACAGTCATTGAACTTAATACCCCCACCAGCTCTACTGACATGGTGTTCCGAACGACCAGCACCACTTCTACCGCTAGTACTTATGGCGTGACAAACTTGACTACTGGCACGGCCAATGCTTTCAGGACGCTCAATGCATTTGGATTGGGAATTGTGATTATGGGGACGGTACTTGGGTTTGGTTTGGTCTAATAACGGTGGTGAATTGTGATGATACCCCTTTGAATGGTAGCGTCTGTGCATATATGTACAAAACCAGCTTCAGATTCAAATATAATACAATTTGTTAATATTCCAGTCCCTTTGCTGGCTAGCGGAATCATACATCAGGAAATTAGGAAATACCTAACACTATTTACATCCGGGTTCCTAGCGAACCCGAGAAGTAATAAAAGTAGGTAATTTGAAGAATGTATCGTGTATGTTTCGCCGCCACCTGGTGATCGTGTTCTTCAGCAGTCTCGGATATCGAAGCCGCGCATGGTGCGGGTGAGTTGATGGTGCCAATCTTTACTAGATATGCCAATTTGGACGTGGCAACTGGCGTCGTCATAAACACGGAGGGTGCAACTCTCGGTCCAGCCAACGCTATAATCGATGGTATCACCTGTGTTGCAGGTCCTCGCAGTGCAGCCAAAGTTTTCCCTGGCATCGAACTCAACACCGCATGCATCAAACACCCAGGCATTCGCTGTGGTACAGAGCGCGGCAAGAACGATGGCTGCGGAGATCATCGACTTCATTGTGCAACGGCTAAACATCAAGTCTTAGTCTTCAGCGAGGTCTGATTCAACAATCGGACGTACGTTTAATGTGTTTAGTTGTGTTGAATGTTGGCGACTCAGGCAGAGAAATGGTTTGTCAGATATCTGACAGCAGTGAGAAGGCTAGATGGGTGGTTATGATGCAAGACACTTACAGATGACAAGAAGATGTAGAACTGAGGAGAATGAAATGACGAGCTCACCGCTTTTATCCTATCTCCAGCGGCTGTGTTTCTCAAAGAGGAAACATTTTAATGTTGAGAACTGGGACCAGGACGGCAATACCAGGGGAGGACAAACGAAAAGTGCGGGGCGCCGAAATTTTAGACTTTCGAGAGACTAAAAATAGAAAACAACATCCAAATTTGGTAAAGTTGGGCTTCATCTTGAAGGGGTGCATTTTCTCTTGAACAACCTTACACACCATGACTCGGGGTTCAGTAAAACGCACATGAAAATAGCACGTCTTCCATCTCTCAGAAGGTAAACTTGAAGTGTATTTTTACCACCAGTGAACTGCCGTCTCATTGGCTTGCAGTGCGACGCGTCAGGTTCCAACTATCGCATATGCCAAAGCATCCCATCGGGCTCGGCCATGGAATGCCCCTTCAGTGAGTACATTTCCTTTTGAACAGCCTTATGCACCATGCACAACTCGGAAACGAACATGAAAATAGCACGTCTTCCATTCCTCCTCAGAACTAACACATATTTTTACCGCCCGTCGCCATCTGTCCGTCCACCTTCAGCTTCAAATTGCACCCATCTACTCTTGGTTCGACCCAGGATGAGGCTAGAAACAAAAACGGGGAAGCGTTTGGAAATTATTTGGCGGGGGAAGTTCAACTCCATCAAAGACATCGTTAGAACCTCGAAACGTCCGTCGAGGGCCAGTTCAGGAGATCCCTGTCACCGGCGTTTTGTAATTTCTTCCTACTGCGCCAGCGTCAGACTCGGACTCGGATGATGAGCATTTATTTTAAAACAATTAGTAATGCTAGATACATCCTTATTGTACGGAGACGAAATAGAGCGGATTGCAAAAATGAAGACAGTTTTGTAAAAATAGATACATCTATTATTTTCCAAGGCGATCCTTGACTCGACTCGGAGGTAGGACCGTCTCCGTGAACATAGTTGCATTCGTGGAGATCGTCAAAGCAACGTCTGAATCAATTGAATGGGTAGCCGCAACTTCCTTAGAAGTTAGGAGTATCATGCAATTCCTCTGCAACGGGCGATGCGGAACACTGAGTTGAGTGGTACGCGACGTCTCCCTTCGGAGGTTCTCTTGAAGTGCGTTTCTCAGCAGAGATAGACGGTCTCCGGACATTCTGCTTTCTTCTCATTCTTTCCTTCGCCGCTTGTAGACTATCTCCAAATCTTGTTCATCCATTTCACAGAAGTGCCCGAGGATTGAACCGAAGCCGGACCTGAGTATACGTTCTCGATAGAAAGCCGGTTGGACTTGGGACGATGTTGCAGAAGGTGAGACTGAGTCGACTACACCTGTGGCACTAGACAATCGGTTTGACCTAACGCATTGAAAACTGGCGGTCCAACATCCTCTCATTCGGGGCAAGCCCATTGCAGATGGCAAGCCCAAACCGAGTATGAAATGGTTCTTTGAAACGGTAGTCGTTGGCACCTCCGGACTGGTGGCCGATTTCGAAGCCGGAAGTAGAAATTCGAGTGGTTTGGCTTTTCCCAATCCTTTTTCTCCTTCGTTTGCCGACACGGCGGTCAAGAACTTGACAGATCCGCATACCACAGGCACCTGCGCCAATCTCATAGAGAAGTACATCCAATGCATCTTTCAGCTGTAATTGGAAGTGCCGGTGAAGCCTGCACATATCGATATTGATAGCGATCGTTGAATCCATTTCGTAACCTACAGAAACGTAAATTATAATAACGTGACACAGCAACTACAGGTCCAATATCAAATGAAAAAGAGCATACCCAGTACCCACACATAAAATCAAGTTTGAAAACCCAGATTAGAAGATACTTATTATCACAGAGTTGAACCATTCCTAGAGTAGTAGCACCCCTCGCTTATTGACACCCTCGTCACTAATGTCATACCGACAATATTTTTGTTCTACCCATTGCTCGAATTCTTTCTCGTTTACTTCACCAGCGGCTAGTCCGGGCGTCACACCAACGGCTTTCATCAGCCACCACGGCGCAACATCCACCCGTCCGTACCAAGGGCCGAGCCTCACAATCATCCAAACACCAGCAATCGCACATCCAATGCAAAACACCAGAGCCACTAACGGTATCGCCAAGATCGCCGTTGCTTGGATATGTAGCTGCGGTAGCGTTCGTACAGCATAACTTGAGTTCGTCACAAACGGACTGATAAAATTGTTCGAGTACATCATAAGTGCCCACTGGTTTCGCATGTAAGTGGCGATAAAGATCGGGAACGTTGGTGCAGCGGTCGTGAAGTTGGCGATATAGGACACCGAACCACCAGGAAGTGAGTTCTCGGATACTGGATTGTACTGCCAACTTGGCCCGTAATTCAAGAAAAGAGTGGCGACGCCCAAGGTTCCGTTCTCGGGTCCGGTGCCGATAATCACGTTCGTTGAGGCCCTCGTCGGCCAAGAAATATCGGGCCAGGTACCACCCGTGGAACCACTGAAGTTGCAATACGCGGCTGAGCCCAGGAGGCTCTGAAGCACCGGGCCGTAACCGTGAAGATCAAGGTAATAGGCCCCCAGGGGCCTAACGGCATTCAATGAGAGACCCACGACATTCGAAGTTCCATCTTGGACATCCCTTGAAAGTATCACGATGTACCATGGACACAGGCTGCTTGCTGGCCCTGTATCATTAACCTGCTGGTACAAATGCACCTGAGAGTTCCATGATGGCATATTGGCAATGCTAAGCTGATCGATAAGTCGACCGTCAACGAATATATTGTTGCTTGAGGTTGCGTTGGTGCCGACTGATTGGAGCTCCAAGGTGGCTGGCCGACAACTAACGTCTATTGCGGCCCAAGGAGGAGGAGCATTAGATGGTAGGCGAATTTTGGCGGGAGCGGAAGTGAGAGTGACATTAGCAGATAACCATCTGGTAGTGGCGTCTCCACTTCGTACAACGTTCCCCCCAGCCCCGCTATTCATGGCGTTGATATTGGTCCACTGGGTATTTACCGTTACAGCGTTCGCCGCACCTGTGCAAAAGTAACCAGTCGTGGTATTGACTAAGGAATAGTCGCAGATGGTACGGAAGTCTGGACCAAGAAACGGCAACACGGCAGTGCCGGACATGACGGTGTATTTGAATCCAGCGGAGGTTAGAGTCATACAGAGAGTGACCCCTGCACCTATGATAATCGTTATCCTGATGGATTGCGTGGGCATTACGTGGAGGTAGCGCATCCGAGTCAAGCTTCCCATGTCTCCGCATGCCAGTAATAATCCTCGCAGTTTTACAATGTCCCCTGAAATCAAAATGTGTCCCCAGTGGGAACGCAATAGTTCTGTCACAATCCAAAGGGCCACTGTTAGGGTGACCTTCGAAAGCACGGATATAATAGCATTGGTGATACGCGTGTCTTGACGAGGAACTAGCTGCGGTCCGCTAACAAGCATCCAACCTGCTATGGCGACGCAACCAAGGAGGTACAGGCAAGCCAAGGTCAAATTCTTGGCTTTTCCGAGATATTGAAGGTGCATCGATACTTGTCCTTCTGGAATGACTCTTGATTGCGGTACCCCCAAACTTCCTTCGTATAAATAGTGAGCTCTAGGTGAGCAATAAGCAAGGTCCCAGGTGCAGCTTACTTGTGGACTCTCCCCTGAAGAATCGCGTTTGCCAGAAGTTGCAGATAAGTTGGAGGGGAGGGATCCGAAGAGATACGAGATCCGTTTTAAATCAGGGCGAAAAGTGAATGCTCTATTCATCAGACTGACAGCTGAGTCCCAATTGCTGTGGTATTGCATAGGGAAGAGACGAAGGCGCCTACTTAATAGGCAGTCATTTAGACCAGATATAAATAATTTGTTCTCCGAGTCGATAGGCTGAAGTCCAGGAACGTCGCATACGGACTGGTCCAACTGTGACAATGACCAACACAAACGTAAGGTGCCAATACTAATAGTCTGATATCCAGTCGACGGTGGTGAATTTACTCTGGACAAGTGCCTCAAGAGTACAACTTGAAGAAGCGCTGGTATTCATAATTGTGGATAAGTTGTGAGGAAGCTTAAGCCCTTTGCCCAGCTTAAGTAAGTGGAAAGAGCTGCCACAACGAAGAGGCTAGAGCGAGCTTTGAAATTTGAGCCATATTATTACATAATTTCTAAATTTAACTTTCAACCCAAACATGTGACCTATCTTCCTTCGTTTCCGCCGTCTTCGAATCCCGCTGCGTCTCCCCAAATCTCTCTCTCTCCCCTGCACCCTCGAGCATACAAATCCATATTCAAATTCACCATTCCATATCCACGCATCAACCTACTCGTCATTGGGTACTGTTACGGTGCAGGCTTGAAGTTCGTGTTTCTTATAACCAAAGATCTGAACTGCGATGCTTCCCCGATTCGATGTACGCTTTCTTTTAGTTTGGTTACTCTGTCATTTCATTCTCTTTTCTGTTTCTTCATCAATGCAACACGTTCGTACATGGAGGGAATCTTTTCCTCTACCTCACCACTGTTTTCACCACTTTTGCTCGAATGAGACCCTTACCGTTGGAGAAACAGGGATGGGTTATCATTCAAGTGCATGTCCAGATGCGTATGGGCCCGGTGGCACTGGCTGATTACCCTCAGGCGAGAATGCAACTGACGTGAAAACCATTTTACACCCGGCTTGCTTCTCACTAGGGAAAATTTTCCGGCTCCCCCTTTCCCACATGCGTCTGGCTTCTCGGGTTCGTTCTTTCTTTTGCTGGGCCCTCGATGTGACTGCAGCTGTGGACTTTACAACGTCCAATGAGCACTCGGTGCATAATTCAGCAAACTCACTGTTGTGAATGTCGTTGTCCGTCGACAGGATATGTTCGATCTACTTGCTTTCCATCTTGAGCTCTCTGCTTTAGGATGCCAACATTTTTGTCCCTTGCAATTTCGACAGAGAATACCCTCTCTTCGTCGTCACCGAGAACAAAGCAGTTGAGCAGAAAATCTGTCATGAGTAAACAAACGCGTGTTGTTATTGGTACCTATTTGCGTCCTCTGTGAATCGAACCAGAGGCCGCATCTTCAAAAAAACGATTCTTCATCTCATCTTGAGCTTCTAGCCATCCATACCAGCCTCAATGCACGTGCTATCTAGTCGCACCACCTTTCATCCACATTTCCTGGCACGGTTCAGCTGCAATGATATCGACTCGGCGCATCGTTGACCAACTTCGGTGCCCTGCTCTGTTCTTAGCAAGGTCTTCCACTCGAACAATCGATTTCCTAATCTTTGACATGAATTAACTTCAGCCAATCTTCAGATCCCTTCGTCGAGAGGGTGCTTTGTGGGTGCTAAGGTCCATTCGCTGGTTTGTTCAGCATTATATCGAGCAGGATCCTGATGTCACCTGCAGCCCCGATTGTGTGTACCGCGAATTTAGCCCTGTTTCATGATTTCGGTCATGTCAGGTAGTTTCTCTACCAAACCTCCCATTTCTGTTGCTAATCTCAAATTTCCGACTCCAGGAAATCAAATTTCGGGCAATCCTCATCACCACCTTGAGATTTCAAGACCTATCCTTCCGTTCCCGCCATTATTGCATCCAAGTCAACGAAATTCACGATATTATAGGAATTAACCTTGAATTCCTTTAACATTGTTGCACTCCTGGAGAGATTCCCGGTATGGATGGAGGGTATGTCAGCCGACGTTTCGACACCTCCCCCTTGAAACGTGCCCCATCTTCATTGTTTACAGCAGAAAACCTGCCTGGAGGTTACCACCACGTTACGGCGACGCAATACACAAGGGGGAGACCCTGAATGATTATGTGATGTTGGACATGACGGCGGGTGCGTGTTGTACACATTCTCCTAACGAGTATTACTTTGACTAATGTTTACAACAGAAAACTCCACCCCGCAATTGTCGAAAGCGAGCGCCGAAACTCATTGCCGACCTATGAAATTTGGTACCTGCCATGATGGGCCCACTCGCTTCCGAACCCTTTTTTCAAATTCATTTCCAGTCACTTTCCATCATCAAGATTGTAACATACACCAAGCAGGGGTTTCTGCCGCCAGGAGCGGCACATCTAGTTCACATGGTACAGTACAAAAGTCCTATCACCATTACTTCTCGGGTCGAGCATTGGACCCGGGAAGCAATACTGTTATGCCAGCGCATCACTCTGGAGGTCCATACTGTGGCCTATGTTCGAGAAGTTAGGATAGTAGCTTCTGAGAACTGGGATGAAGATTTTGAATACCAACAGGACAGTGGCAAGACTGGGCCGCCTCCTCAGCGACGAAGACATGCGGTGGTATCTGACGCGCGTAAACTGTCCATCGCAAGCATTGCAGCTCTCGAGGATTGGGATGCAGAAAGTACCCCACGGCCGATGATCCTCGCCCTTCTGCGACTTCTGAGGCTATTCTATACTGACACGTCAAACATCAAACAGACAACTGGGACGATGACTTTGAGGACAGTCGGAACCTCTCCCAAAAAGGTCATCCACACGAGCCCTAAAGATCGGAAGGAGGAGAACTGGGACGATAATATGGCACCTGGTGAGGAAACGGAAGATGACAGCGCAGAGTTGGGTTTCACCAAAGAACCTTGCAACATAATACGTGCGAAGATGCTCGTCGGTGATTCACTTTCGGAATCACTGTAGAGGATAAGTACCTCCACCCGCTTCTGGTTTCCTTCCCGATCAATTGTTTAGGCATTGGAACCAGACACAATTTGGAACAGCGTCACCTTCAACGATGCCAAAATCCTAACACTATTGTCGTCCAGGTTTGCTAGCGAATCAGGGACGTAATAAACATAGGTTAGGTTATATGAGATCTGAAGAGCAGTATAGACCACTCAAAATGTTGTAGTAATCACAAGATAATTAGCGGAAATCATAAAAAACCCAAAAAAGGGGTAGCGAGAATAATGTAACAAGTTTAGGAGTTTCAATAAGATGACCTCCGGGTCCCTCCTCGTTCGGGAGCTGTGGGGTTTGATGGCTCCAGACGCGACTTCAAAAAGAGAAGCATGGACTCGGCCACAACCAAATTCAAGTGCGATGCCACAAGCTCAGCCACTTGTTCCGTCGTTGGCATTCTATCCTTCTCCTTGCTCTCTCTTTCGTACCTTGCTTCCTCTCGCCGCAATGCGCTCTCTACGGCTGCTTTGGCGGTAGCGGAACTGTGGCTGAGAGCTGAATTCAGGCTCTTAGAGCCCTCCACTTCGAGCCCCTGCAGGAACGGCGAAACAAATTTGTCCTGGAAATGTCTCGCCACATCCGGCCATTCGCAATGGTATTTCTTTGTCTACGGGAGCCGAAATAGTGAGAGTGGAATAGTATCAAATTAGTAGCAGAAAGTACCTTGGTCATAAACAACCACACTCCAGCCGAGAGAACGTATGGAACGGTTGCTATAGCAGCTACAGGTGCTCTAACCAGGAGCCCTAGATCCTTAATGGTGACTTCGGAAGATATATCATCCGCGATGTTATCGTGGAGGCCCAAAATGGGTTTTGCGACAGCGTCTTCGAATACTCTGAACACTTCCGAAGGGGAATACCTGTGTATATTACACAAACGATAGGGGACGAGCTTGTTATTCCAACATACCGCACTCTTTCCGTTTTCAACTTCCTTCGAAGTTGCTGAAATACCAGGGAGGGGACATTGACATCCAGAGACTCCAAATCGACAAGGATCTCACTACGGAGTTCGGCCTCCATGTCATTCCTGAAAGCACTGATAGCTTCTCTCAGCCTGGCAACACGATTTCGGTTGGCTTGTTCAGCGAGCCTGCGAATAGCGGTTACAAAATCACTGTTGAGCTCTGACAGTCGCTCAGCGAGCATCTGATGGCCTTTGTAAACGAATTCTTCGGCTTGATGAAGGTTCGAACAAGTGAAACCAACTGGGGTCCATTCAACGCCAGATTCGGAGGGCTGGAATGAGAAGTACGAGTTTTAAGAATCTTTATTAGATGAACGTAACCGGCATACCATTTCCGACATTGTTTTACTCATCTCCTTGCCAACTTCGGACAGACGTAGAGTTCCGAGCTTCTGTAGTGTCTCAAGGTGGAGGGCGAGCTTTTTGTTGGAGTCATTGTCGCGGAATCGTTCTTGACTGGTCCAAACCTGTAGCGTGCTGGTAAACTCAGCACGAGCCATCTGGAACTCATTTCGTGCGGTTTCAAACTCATCCCTGCTCCGTCGCATTTCTAATAGCACGCGTCTGTGCCGATTCAGCATTAAATCCAAAACAAAGTGCGAGAAGATGACCCAGGCGTACTTTTGATTAATGATGATCTTGCGGACTTGTTTCAGAAATTGCGCGCACTCTTCGATCAACACTTTCCGTCTGGCTTGTACGACCAAGTCCGAAGTTAGTCGACGAAGAGCATTTGGGAGGCCACTTTTGTCCCATTGCCGGTCAACGGCCTTCCGCCAGGTTTCAGCGTCGAATACTTTGTAAGTGTCTCTGGGATTTGTATTACCAAGAATGGCCGTAACACACTGCACAAGGCACCATGTGGGTCTCTGAATTACATAATATAGGAGTGGTCCAATACTCACCGGGTATCGAATGTCGTCCGGGTCGTCTTTCCAAATCCTGTCCAGCTTAGGTAATTCGTCGACTGGATGACGGCGAAGGAGGGCAGCACTGAGACCCATCTTCGACGAGCATGGTATCACCCGATCCATGGCCTCAGCCGACCAAAAAACTTTTTCGACAGTGGCAATTTGCTCGCTCAGGTTACTCCCTGATATCTACAGTACACCGTTAACAAAAGTTGTGACAAAGGGAAGTGCGCCGACCTGATCGAGATGAGTGCAAATCACCATATTGGCCCGAGTTTGAAGGCCAGCAGAGATGATACGAGGCAATCTTCTCCAATCTTGCTTTGATAATTCTTTGAAACTTACGATTGGGACGACAGCATTTGATTCTGTGGCAACACGGGTAATCATTTCCTCGTAGTTGAACTGCGTTACACTTATCACCATCCGAAAAGAGCGTAACATATTGAGACTTACGGTGCCGAATTCTTCTCCAAGGCCCTAGATGAAAAACACATTAGGAATCTTCACTTTCCACCAGAAGGTGCTTACTGGGAGGTCGATGAACTATATCCAGTAGTATGAGGAAGCAACTACAGGTTATGACGATTTAAAACACACCTCAAAGATTCCCTCTACATTCCGATTTCGTAAAGTCCTGAACTCCACACAGAGCAATGGCCACTCCCCACTACCCAATGGAAAGCCGAGTTCGAAGCGATAAGAAAGTCTTACAATGTCGTTTAGTTGTCCGAGCTAGACATTTATTAAGTTGAGAGTCAAGCTTGTCGAAGAAGAAAGCACCCACAAGCCTCGCCACATCTGGGCCCTCTGCGCTGGATGGAAGGTTGAAGTCTGGGTCTTCGAACTCCAAGAGGTTTTTGCGCGTTTGTTGGTGCAAATCTTTCCAGCTGTAGTATATCGCAGTATAATCTTCGTTTGCTGGGTTGGGCACATCAGCATCAGAGCTATCGTCGAATGGATCGTCAGATGGTGGCTTGTAATCCTGCATTTTTGACCCGAACTTGTTAGCCTGGAGGTTTTTCAGAGCCATCCGAAACGGCTTCGGGTCGAATGTCAACGTAGGTACACATTTACCCGGAACATGGCGAAGCCGGCAGGGCCATGCTGTGGAGGGCAACTCTACATTGTGGTCACTTTTTGAAGCCGCATAATCGAAAAAGAAAAGCGCACCATCTGAAGGAAGAATTATTCGACCCATTAGGGCATTCAGAAACAGGGATTTTCTATGAGTTTGTGAGAACAAATTAATGTGCGGAATTTGACGCAACATACCCGGCCTTCACCATTCCACAAAAAGCAATGGAAAATCTCTGTGTTTCCGCCCTTGCGATCGCAGACTTGAGACCGAAACTCAACTCCTTCAGGTTTGCATTGGTGATCCGTTCATCCCCCAAGTTTGCAAACTGCAACTTCTCTGATTCTATCTGAGGGACGTAGGCTGCCCAGAG
>Ga0307517_10007726_pt1 | contig 15604 bp, 17 predicted proteins | sample 23_EM_MG_FD_194515 | JGI IMG/M metagenome (GOLD analysis project Ga0307517, IMG submission 194515) | Populus trichocarpa ectomycorrhiza microbial communities from riparian zone in the Pacific Northwest, United States - 23_EM | ecosystem: Host-associated > Plants > Roots > Unclassified | place...
TTACGCGAGGATTTCAGGGAGAAATTCCATTTATCGTCGGTGTTCTGAGTGCGGACATTATGGCGACCCTTGTTCAGCTGAAGGTGGAGGTGGAGAAGAAGTGGGGGAGTAAGATGAGGATGAGTTTCGTTGGTGGCTTAGAAGCTCATTTGATTGCGAAGGAACTTGGTATGTGACTCCTCATTCATAGGAAGGTTTCCTTCCTTACGGACATCAACTCCGCAGGCGAACACGAAATCGGCGTCATCCTAGACCCTCCACGTCCATTTCCAATCGTATGGAGTGGACGCAGAGTGTGAGTTAATGACCAGCTTCCCTTCCGACTCGCTCCTTATCCTATCGCCGAACAGCCTCGACGGACCACCACTCACGAGGGAAACTGACGTCACAACCCTTCTTTCGCACAACGTGACGGTCGGGCTCGGAAGAGGACTATATGCCTCGCAAGCGAAGAACACCCGATTCAACATGGCATGGGTATGTACTTCGACGCAGAAATAGATCGTCTCCGAGTGACCCCATGAATAGAGCGCATTGGAAGCGGGCGGGAGGATCAGCCGTGAACAGGCATATGCATTTGTCAGCACCAACATCGAGAAGATCCTCGGGTTGGATGATGTCGCCGACGGTGGCTTGGACGACCTCGTTGCATTCGACGGTGGAAGCGCGTTCGAGTTCTCTTCAAAGATAGTGGCCGTACTCTCGCATCAGCGGGGGTTTGTAGAGGTGTTCTCAGGGTGATTGGATTGAGTAATAGCGAAACAAGATGCCATCTTGATTGATGAGTGGGTAGGTAATGGATAATGAGAGGAACTGGGAAACGGGCGGTTTCATTGTTTGTTGGCTACGCCGAGAAGGGCTACGCTGTTCTTCAACACTCTCCCTCGAGCCGCGAATAGGCTGATCGCAAGACAGCTGACGAGGAAAGCCGAGAATCTATTCACAGGCGAGAAATACGGTACGGCAATGGTCGCTGAGCAGACCTGACGGGCGGTTTTTCACCAGAGAGAACTGGAGGAACTTGCCTGAAGAAGGCCGCCCGCGAAATAGACCGTTCCTCAAAGACGGTTCTCGACGAGGCGAAGATACCTCGGAGGACGGCAGGGGTGACTGGGATCCTGCTGGACGACTGATCAGGCGGTTGCTGGCTTGGTTTGTCTGCCCCAAAGGTGGAGGGAGTGACGGTCTTTGTGGAGGAGAGGGATACGCTGGAGTTGGAGGGCATGATGGCGGTTGTCGAGATCAGAAAGGTCGGGTCGAACGGGTCGCGGACCAGTGGGCCACCCGCCATACACGATGCAGGCGATAATCTTATTCTAATCCTCGCATGTCCTCCGGCGTGGATTCAGTCCCCTTCCTTCATTTCACCCAACTCGACTACACCAGCCCCCATCCGTATATTGGCCCAACAACGACGATGAAATTCTCGGCGATGTCTCCACTCCCGCTCGCTAAGCGGCTCAGCCTCCGACGGGGCATGAAGTTATCACGTCCGCATAATGCGAGAAACCCCATCCCCGAGTCCATGAAGGTCGTATCTAGAGTTCCTGGTCCTGATGAACTCGAGAGGGTCCGGCACATCCTCTTCCCGACTGGTGACTACACCGACATCACCGACGAAGAAATCGCCTCCTTCATCCCGAACTGCGTCAACCTCGAGGTCGTGCAACTGTCTGGAATAGAGGACACCTCGGATCGGACGATCGCCATTCTCGCTGCAACAGCTACGAAATTGCGCGGTCTCGACCTCGGAGGCTGTAGCCACATCACGGACGAGGGCGTGTTGGAACTCGCGGCCAAATGCACGACGTTGGAGTGGATCAGGCTGAGCGGTGTCCCCGGCATCACGGACTCTGCGATTTCTGCACTCGTCAAGTCGTGTCCCAGGCTGTCCGAGCTCGAATTGGATTCATGCCAGGGCTTGACCGCCATGTCGATCAGGGATATTTGGACTTTCACGAGGAGACTTCGCAGGCTCAAGTTGACCAGGTGCAAACAGCTCACCGCGAACGCCTTCCCGGCGTTCGTGGACGAGAACACTTCGGTACCCTATTGGCAGCCGACACCTGGGGACGAGAAGGATTCTATTACTGGATCTACGACGCTATTCCCTCCACTTATTCTACCTCCGGCTTATTCACCCGACAACCTTCGCGTCCTGGATTTGGGTTACTGCACCAAGATCACGGATGACGCGATGGCTGGCATTATCTCCAACGCGACCAAGATCCAGACACTCACCATCTCCGGGTGTGCACACCTGACGGACAAGACGATGGATTCGATTTGCACGTTGGGCGAGAACTTGGAGGTGCTTGCCATGGCCCACGTATCAAAAATAACTGATATTGGGGTGGTGCGGCTGGTGCGTGCTTGCACGCGACTCCGGTCCGTCGACGTAAATTGTGAGTTCCCATCATAATTCCCAAGGTTAAGGTAGACGCTCATAATAGATTCCCATCTACAGTCTGCAGCAATCTCGGTGATCTGGCTGTATTGGAATTGGCAACACTGCCATCGCTTCGGAGACTCAGCCTCGTTCAACTCCGCAAGTTGACAGATAACGCGGTGTTCTTCCTCGCAGAACACACCCCGACGTTGGAACGGCTGCACCTCTCGCACTGCGACGGTCTCTCGTTGGATTCTATACACCATGCGATCAGAAAACTTCCGGAACTCGTCCACCTTTCTGCGACAGGAGTTCCTGCGCTCGAGCGACCGGGGGTGGAGCGGTTTTCTGAGCGGCCGTCACAAGTAAGTGGCGGGTTTCCCCCACAACCCGTTGATAGAACGAAATAATTCATGTCCAAACCTGATACAGGATAGCCCACCTGGCAACCAGGATCTGTTCAGGGTTTTCGCCAACGAGAAGATTGGGTTGCTCTGTGGGTTCCTGGACAAGGAGATGGGGCGGCAGCGAGAGGCAGAGGCCCGGAATATCATCTTCGTGCCACGCGCAGACGACGTGAAGGATCTATACTGATCCTCTGGAGACTGAGTGGAGGGCTGCTTAGGAGTCAGGCCGCAGCTGAGCCACTGACAAGCGTGGGATCGTACCTTCATTCAGGCTCAGCTTGCGGGGCCAACCGTTTATCTTGGTGCTGACGGTGTGTGGGGTGGTGTTTCCTCTTCATACAAGTTTCCAGGGTGCTTTCCTCTCCTTCTTTTGAATTTTTCTACTATTGTTGCCAGTGTAATCGTTGTATTGTGCGGGGAATTCACGAGCGCTTTTCCCCCCGTGGCTTCTCGGCGACGGGCTTCCCTGTCAAGGCACGTGCCGAGCCCGTCAAGAGCGATTGTGTCAAACGTCCTCTCCTCTGGCTGGTTTTGCCAACGAGCTCGACGCTCGCACGGTCATCTTCCTCTCCTTTCCCTCCACAACACACCCTGGTCACCCCCAGGCCTTTGTGGTGCGATCTCCGAGGCAAGGGAGGTTTGCTAGTTCGCCTCCTGTTCGCTTCCCGGGTATATTCAAAAAGGGTTCAATCCAACAAGATTGAACGTAACGCTTGTCTCCTGGACATCGCCTCCTTCCAACCCAATTTCATCCCCGGCAACTCGCTCGCCAGTCCTCACGGCGTCACCACCTTTGGCGCCGCATCCCGATAGCCTCAAGGCTACCTGCTCCACCTGACGCACCTCCTACGTTGAGGACCGCGGCTCGGTTTCACAAAGTCCGTATTCCATCTTACTCTCGGGCGCCATGTCCAAGCCTAACATCTCTGCTGTTGAAGCTATTGTACCCGTGGTATGGCTACTGGAGTTCGCCCACTCCCCAGACCGCCGGGACTCCTCGATGGACGCTCGGTTTCACGACGACAAGTACTCCCAGACCACCCCACCGACGCTCCCACGCAGAATAAAGATGACGCCATTCGGGGTGCCCGTGGGAGTTTCACCTCTCCGTTTACGCTTACACCATTGACACCGATTCTCGCCTCGCCCGTCCATACTCCGGCAATCACCACCTCAACCTCGAGCGCGAACCCAAACCCACCCGCTTCTCCCTTCAACTTCTACCAGAACCCTGTTGGAGGGGTAAGGCGTAAACGATCGAAATCTACCCTGAACCGGCTGCATGTGGGATTGCCGGAGGGTCATTCCGGCACACGCAATCGCGTCAGATCTGCTACGGTACCTACCATCCCGGTCCCATCGACATCCCTCGGTACTGGGCAGCTTCCCGGTCCCCCACCGTCCCCCTGCATACTCAAGGATATTATCATCTTGGATGGCATCCCTATTGCCAAAACCCCTTCACCTGAAGATGATTCTACTCCTCAAAGAGTGGACTTCCCGGCCGTTTCCTCGCGAGTCTCAACCGCACCGAAACCACCAAAACCCCGGACCAAACCGGTTCGGAGATCGTTCATGTTAGGATCCGATGATGAAGACGACATGTCCAGGCAGCAGCAAAAACTTGAGACGATCGCAAAGGCGAAAAAGTTGGAGAGGCATGAAGATCTGAGGAGGTACCACGCTCTCATGGAATTGTTGAAGACAGAGGCGAAATACCTGCGAGATTTGCGGACCCTCGTCAATGTATGCACTACTCGTCGTCAGCTTCGGACCTCTACTAACTCTCCGCAGGTATATTTACAGCAGCTGCCTCATGCGGTCACTTCTCGCTCCGTTTCCTCGTACTTTGGAACATCTCCATCACCCTCCAAGCAGACACCGTCTCCCTCCCCTTCCACTTTCAACTCCACTCATACACAAGGACTACCCCCGAACCCCCCTCCCTCGCCCATTAATTCACCGTCCACCATCCGCCGAAGTCTTGGAACAATCGATCGCGCCGAGATTGAGAAAGAATTGCCGTTCACCCGTCCCGTATTTACGGACGAAGACATTCAACTACTCTGTCGGAACTCCAGCAAGATTCTTGCTTTCCATGAACGCCTTGTCGATGACTTGAAAGAAGCGCTGACCCCCTTGGGATCAAAGTTTCGGTTTGATACTGAGGATGAGTACGCGTACGTGGATATGCCCAAGCACGATACGCTTGAGCTCGCAATTCAAATCGTTGTCTCGATGTTCGTCGATCGAGTGAGTCCCGAGTCCTCCCTATTCTCTTGGTCTCGTCATTGTCGCCATTGCTTTCGTTTTCCGTCACGAAATTGCGTCATACCGTCGGCTAATCCATTGTCAGGCCCAGTCTTTCAAGCTCTACAAATTCTTCTGCTCAATACATTCCGAGGCCGTTGAGTTGGTTCAGCGTGCAAAGAGAGTATCCCCAGCCGATTGGGAAACTTGGGAAAAACGGTGTAGGAAGTGTGTGCTTGACAACCACCGGTATCATTCGTTGTCAGCCCCCAGCACCAGCACCGCGGTTCAGCTCGAGTTGGATGGAAATTCGAATCCCAGTCCTCAAGGATCGTCAGTAACGAGGAGCGCGACGACAAATAACAACCGTCCAAATCCCTTCATGCCTTTGAGAGCGAACACTGCTCCCCCACATCTCGTATCCCGTCACAACCACCATTCCCATGGCCAAACCCCTAGACTGGAATTTCTGGATCACATGATCAAGCCCGTCCAAAGGATTTGCAAGTACCACCTTCTCTTAGACCAGCTAAAAAGTCGTGCTCCTAGTCACTCCCAGAAGTGGACAGAAGGAGGATCAGACCATTCGCATTCCAGCCCTGGCGCCGACGTAGACGTGATTTTCGACCACGCAGAGCTATTCAGCGCAGGGCAGACGGAATCCCTCGTCAGCCATGCGTGTGAGGTCATGCGTGAAGTCGTCAACTCCGTCAATGATGACCGACGGAAACACGAAGACCGGTGGAAGGCTCTTCTCATCTCTTCCCGCATTGTCCCTTCATCTTCTGCCTCGTCTGCCTCCCCTCCCCTCCCCCAGCTAACCTCAGAGTTCCTTGTGACTCTGGGGAACTGCTCGATGAGCGGCGCGTTGGACGTAATCTACCATCGACCCACAACGAGCACCATGACAAAGGCGAAGTACCTCGGCACGTTTTTGTACGAACAGGGTTTCCTGGCGCTCGTAAAGGTGGGGAAAGGCAAGTCATACGAACCTCAGCATTGGTTCCCCCTCAAGAACTTTGATGTGCTCGATTTAAATGACGAGGATTGTGAGTTTCGACCTTGATTACAATCCTCGGAGGTTTAACTCGACTGATGAATAATCATAGGGACTTTCCCATACTCCTTCCATCTCACTGGTTGCGGACATCATTTCCAGTTCGCCGCTGCTTGCCAGAGGGAGAAGGAAATATGGATGGAGGGTTTACGGAAGGTGATTGCTACTGTGGCTGGAAGTGACTCAGCAGAACTGCCCTCGAGTTTGCTGGATGAGAATAAGGAAGACGTCCCCCCTACCCCCTCGGTCACGATTCATGACGCTCCGAAAGAAGGGTTACCCACCATCCAGTCGGAGGCAGAGAATGTCGAGGATTTACTGGCATCCCGCTCTGGGATTAGAAAGACTATGCCAGAGTCCAAAGCGTTCTCCGATGACGGACATTCGATTCGGACAGATCCCCTCTCACATTCCCAACCAGTCAGTAGACGTGGTTCGAGCAACTCTGTTCGAGCCATCTTCAGCCCCTTTCTGTTCGATTCTGGAGTTCGCCTCGTACGGCCAACAGCGACACAGCGGCACCATACCGATCATGGCCTCTCGGACGTCTTCTCGAATTCGTGTCGGGATGCTAGGAACCTTGCAGAGTTGCAGAATCAGGAGTTGTTCCAGTTGCCCAGGCCCATCATGAGATCCAAGAGTGGGGCGGCCGTGTCAGGATTGAGGGGGAGGAAGGATAGTAGTATATTCAACAGGAGGAGTTACGGTGGACCCATCGCTGCTCTTTCGTCATCCTCTGCAAATTCGACCTCGACCACGATGGAGAAGAAAATCAAGCAGAAGAAGGAGCGACCATCGAGCGTGATGGTATTTACTCAGACCTGGGTTGGGGAAGACCCGACCTCGCATTGCGACTCCACACTGCGGTCCCCCAGCCTGCTAGTTTCAAGTCCAGTGGAAGAACAAACTCACCCCACGCCTGATGCATCGCTGTGTTCGTCTGCGAACGTCGGGTCGGCCCTTAATAGTCCAAGTACGCCAGGAACCCCGCTCCTCGGTTCACGGTACACCCTCGTGGATGCGGCGAAGGCTTGCTCCGAGGGTGGCCCAGGCGCGGACGAGGACCGCCGACCGAAGAGGAGCAAGTCAATGGTCGATAACGTCAAGTTTTTCTTTGCTTCCCCCTCCAAACGGCTGTCCAGGTATCCATCTACGGGAGCTGATTTGCTGGCTGGTGGCCTGTCTTTGACGAGGGGGGAGACTCGAAATCCACCCACTTCTTACCCCTACGGCTCCCCTGGACCCACTCTACCATCTGTCACCGTGCACCCTGTCGACGTCGGCGCCGTCACACCAACATCAGATACCTCGGATCAACCTCTGCCCGATCAAGGGAGAAATCCGGTTGGTGCTATCGGACGGAAACGATCGTTATTCACGTATGGACGACGCCATGAGACCGATGTTTCCAGGCTATCGGCACTGTCGACTGCGTCGGCAACATCGTCGGCTACCGAGACGAGCTGCTCGAATTCGTCGGTCAGTCGACGGTCTGTAAAAGACATTCTGCTGCATTTCCGAAACGGCTAATGCATACAACACGACTACCCCGCCACTCTTTTTAATCAGTAACTTATTCTAGACTATTTTCTTTTTCGTTCATGCCTTGTTTTCATTTATCTGTGCCACACAGATACACAGACACCACTAGCAGACTCTTGCCCTCCCCCCTCCCTTCTTCGTCCACATTGGACACGTGTTTTCTCTCATTGCTAGTTAGACGCACTCTTTGGCCGGCGCACTCGTTTTCCCTAGACCGAAGCCATCAGCACATTTGTATTACACATTCATTCTATCACCCCCCACGCACACCCCTGCATCTTGTTCCCCACCCGCTGTATCCTATCTCTCCCCCCATTGATCCCTTTCTTGGACGCCATCTATCCATGTGGTCATTTCCACTGTCCGGATCCCTTCCCACCCATCCCTCCTATTCCGCATAATCCATACACCATGGGTTCTATGTACTATCACGCGACCCTATCGTCTTGGCTCAGATACCACTCTCATCCTTTTTCCCTCCCCCCACCCCACGTCCGCCAAGAAGCTACGTTTTCTAGTGACTCTTGCCTCTCTCCTATGCAATTTATGGTTCATATCTTGGTCTTGTTTCCCTGATCCCATCCTCGGTCTTTACTGGTTCCTGTCCGAGATTCATACCTCTCGTCAAGCACACCGACGGTCCCGTAGACGCATAGCATGTATTGAACTACCGGACGCCGGCTGGCACCCAAATACCCATCCCATTCCTTGCCCACAAGCACCAGCCATACTCCGTGCCTTCTGGGATTTCATCCAGCGGAAAAAGGTAATGGCTGTATGTACATGTACTATTTTAACATATTGATACAAAGGCTGGCATGAGTATTAGATGATGGTGACAGCCAGAAAAAGGGTCGAAAGCTAAGAGTGTCTGGGGCATGATATGAGGGGATAAGAAAATTTTAAAGTTCGGACGAATAGAGAAAGGAAAAAGAAGAATGGACAGCAGATCTCAAAACATATATAGAACATTCAACACGGAATAGATTTCTCTCAATCAAGAAGGGAGGGAGAAGTGTCAAACTTCCCCCTGGAAGGTCCGAAGTTTCTAGGGTATCAGCCCATGAGCTCGTAGTAGGGCACCCCACCTAGAGTCAAACTACTATCAGAATCCGATCCTCGATGAGAAGATGGGGGATCTTTAGCTTACTCTTCTTTCTGGCGATCTGCCTCGGATAGTTGCAGCTTCAGTTGTCTGGGTGGTTCAGGGATGTCAGCGACGTCCACCTGAACCGTTCCAATGGGAAGGACTTACGCATTCTCCTTTGACAAATCGTTCCTCGCCTGTTTGGTATGTTGAAGATCGGCAGCCAGTGCAGTCCAGGCTTCGTCATCCGGTAGCTGAGAGTCATTGTACATCGAATCGAGTTCCTCGTTGAAGGCCTGGTGTATTGTAGCGAGAGTGAGACAATTAACCCATATGAATCAACGACTCCCGTTACCTCATACATAATCTCCTTCTCTGCGGTAGCATCTGCAAGGAGGTTCTTGACGACTTCACATTGACGTCTAATGCTCTGTAACTCAATCTTGACCCGTTCATGTTCCAGAGCCCGCTACGGTGTTCCTTGTGAGTCAGGCGGCGCAAAGGCGGGGAAATGGAAGGGCCATACCTCTCGCAGCTTGGCGGAGATTTCCCTAAGGCCCTCTTGGACGACGTCCTGGTTCTCGGCCGCCTGAGCCAGTTTGCCATCCACATCGAAAACGAAATTTTCGATTGCTCTATCGAGACCATCCAGACGAAGAGGCTCATTTATCGTGGAGGTGGGGAGGGGTGGAGTCTTCCCAGAGGTATCGATTGTTGGTCGTACCTTCCTTGGTGTTAGGTCGCCGTTCCTTCTTCCAATCAATTGCCGCATCTCATTCATCCGCTGTTGTGCTTCCCTGGTCTTTGATGAGAGTGAGAACGCTTCCGTAGGAGGATTATGAAAGCAACTTACCACAGGAGTCGAGGGGGTTTGCGGTGTCCGAGGCGCGCGTTTGGTTGCCGAGGAGGGAGAGTCGGGCTGAGAGTCACCCCCCGGCGAAGTGTGCACCTTCGAAGCCGAGTTCTTGAATTGATCAAATTCCAGTTTAATCCTCTTGACTGCTCTCTTTGAAGACTCGATCTATACCGAGACCATAAGAACGTCTGTGGCACCCAGGAGTTCAGAGGCACTCACGTCGATCTTGGTAGATTCAGCAAGTTTAATCAACTTGTCCAAATCATCGTTCTTGAAGGCATGTTCTACCACAGCCGGAAGGGGAGTTGCCGGAACTGGATTTGTCTTGGCCGGTTGAGCGATCCTGTTAACCCTAGGCGACGCAAGCTTCGGCGACATGCCCTTCCCAACAGGTTTGGACAAGGGTGAGTTCTTAATCGAGGACTTCCTCCCTTGACCAGGTGACGACCGAACACTGGTCTTCTTCTTGATAGCTAACGGTTCAACGGGTCTGGGGATACCGCTCACTTGTGGGGCAGCCTTCGGTGTAGCGTCCGTGTTTCCCATTGGTTCAAATGGCTGTCGCTTGCTTCGAGGTATCGAGCTTGTGGAGATCTTGCGGGTGGGCGTGACAGGAAGGTTCGTCATATCTGTGATCGCAGAGTCTAGTGCCAGCTCCAGATCTGTCGACGGTAATGTAAGGTCGGGTACCATGGCTGGTACCTCCGGAGGGAGGGGTGATGGACTACGAGGACCAAGCGGCCGTCGCCCAGACGAATGGACCGAGGTAGATCGACTGTGACGCCCGTCCGATGTAATCGAGGTGGCCCTACTGTGTGGTCTTGAAGGGGGAGACGCTGGGCGTTGTGTAGTAGAGGAGCTGGTGGTTCGTGAGGTATTTGATCGTTGGCTGTACGTCCGCTTCGAAGAAGCCCTCGAAGAAGGCCGCAGTGAAGCAGGAGGTTCCTCTAAGTCAAAGGTTTTGTCAGTTCTCTAGGAACAACCACATTGTCTTTGTTACCTACCTTCATAGATGGTTTCTTCGATAGGCTCCTCTAAGAAACTCCTCTGGCGAGTAATGGGCTGACCTTGACTCTTGCTGTTACGCCGAGCCAACTCCAAGTTCTGAGTCAAATCCCACTCGGAATCCTCGCTGATGCCGGACTTGTCGAAGTCCGGTGCTGGAATCTTGCAAAGGTACTCTTCATCGTCGTCAGTAGGATCCGGATCAACAGATCGTGCACGAGAAGGTTCAGCTCGCGTCCTAGAATGACTGGGCGGCGGAAGCTCGTCTCCTGGGTTGATCGGTGCAGGTGACTTCCTCTTGATCAGCTTCTGCTTGGTGCTACCCGGCTTGGTGCTCCTACTGCGTGACAATGAAGATTCGCCCTCCGATATTGTGGTCGCGGCGGTGGCGGTCGAATTCGATCTCGAGAAACGGGCCAAGCTCCCGTCGGTGTAGACGGAAGAACGAGATGACTTAGTGCGACTGCTTACACTACTAAAAAGGTCGCTCCTGATGTTGATGCCCTGCCCGAAGAGGTTTCGCCCAATGACATCTAGACCAAAGATCGCGGCCCGAGATCGCATGGTGGCGGTGGGCGTGGAGGGACGCGAGTTGTTTCCGGTGGAAAACTTGAACAATCCGTATTGATGGACTACCAGGGAACGCGGAGGTGAGCGGAATCCACTTTCCAAGAACACCCCAAACTCAACTTGTGTGCACGATCCGACCGGGAACGCGGTCTGTTTGGATGATATCCTCCTCGCCTTCATCTGAAGAGTCACTCGAGCTGACAACGAACTTCGAAAGTTCCCCTGCCATGGGCTGGACCCGTATGACGACCATTGGAGGACCCCCAACCCCAAAGGGTATCTGGTCTGCAATCCCATCACCATCGATGTGGACAACCACTTTCGTCTAGTTCGACTCGATGAGCACGGGGTCACAAGACAAAAATATTACAAAAACTACCTTTCGACGCTCCCCCATGAATCCCATCCTCGGATAGACGTTATAGAAGGTGCTCGCAAGTGTCATACGTCCTCCACGAGTCTCGACCTCCTGGTCTTCAGATCTGATGACCACGGATTGCTTCTCCTTGGTACGATACTTCGCTTGGGCCATCCATAGATTCTCCAAAAATGCATTCTTATCCGACTCGGCACGTTTGGAGTTGAGGTTAGGGGGGCTGGGAGGATGGACGACGGTGAATGCGCGGAACGGCCTCCCCGACCACCGTTCGGAGACATCCTGGGGAGGATTTTCCAGGTACAAATGGAACTCTAGGGGTAAATCTCCATTGAGATTCGAACATCCCAAGTGATAGATTGGGAAACGCACCCGAACCGCCAACATCGGTTGCCACAACGTCTGTTATCTCCACTATCCCCTTGAACTGCAGACCGGACTTCTTCAAGCTGATAGGTCGTGAAGCTGGTTTTTGTAGAACCTTATTCAAGTCGTTCAATCCGGACAACGCCCCCACCGGTTTGTCCCCATTACGTTTCACGATCATCAGTTTGTCATCAAAGAGGAACAAGCTGCACTTGAGAGGATCGATGCCCGCTCCGGCGATATCGTCTATCGAACCTCCAGCGGGACAGTAGCTGTCTTCCACATCTATGCACTCAATGAATCTTCGCGAATTCGATATCAGGGCAGGTGGGAAGTCTTCGATCGTCGAACCAAGGGTATACATGACTTGGCCCCGTTTGGTATCATCGTCCAGCTCCGCATGGGCAATACGACTGGCAATCTCGTCCGCCTCTATGAGTTTCGCTCGTTGAGGGTCATCTGGGGCCATTCGCTTGATCATATTCCGGAACATTAGTGTATATCGGGGTATCCGCTGGACCGGGTCCATGAGAAGCTCCCGAAGACCGATCCTGTTCTTGATGTCAGCATCCGAGTATTTCATTCGCTGGTACAAGTCAAGGTGGAGCGTGTCAATCAATCAATCAGGTACCTGAAGTATGGAGACTCACGTCTATATAACTTGGAAATCTCGAACCTCTTCGTGTTATCTCCCCCTCGAAAATAGCTTGCGCCTCCTCCCGCTTGGCGTAGTATAGTCTGTAAAGGTGGAACCCGCCGTCATTCTTGAAGTGTTTGAGCGAAACGTCGCCGATCCCCCCAACGCTGCTTCCATTCTTGTGTCCATCGTTCATCCCGGCAAGCATTTTGTCCAAGTCCTCGAGGAACGCCTCGTGTACGGGAATCAACGCGTCGACATTCCCAAACAGCGTGTTCGCGAGATACGGCTTGATGATCGCGGTGTCTTTGGATCGCGCAAACTGTCGTAAGGGATCTGCGTAATCTTTCTTGAGGATGTGAAGTTTGTCGACGTAGGACCTTTCTGTGCTGACGAATTCGTTTATTTGATCCCTGAGAGCAGTCGAATCCGTCATGGCGCGTTGTCGTTTCTGTTTGGCATCCTACGATGGCTTATCGAGTGAGATTCGATGCTGAAGGTGCGGCGGAGAAGAAACGCGCGTATAACAGGAAGGAATGAAGGGTTTCGGATTCGAACGGGAGAAATGTACACGCACAGCTTCAGATCGCTCGGCGCTGGGGGTCGGAGGAGGTGGAGGCGCGGATTTCTTTATTTCAAGCGGGACACCGAGGGATGCAACAAGATCCTGGACATCTGGAAACAAAAGGATTCGGGCGAAAGAGTCGAAATGAGTTTAAACGCGTCAATGACCTAATCGCGTACCGTCAGAATATTCCCTCCCTGGTGCCGGGCTCTCGACTATCACTCCGCAAAAGAATGCACGCCTGGTGATTGTCGGCAGTGATTTGGATTTTCCCCTCCATTCTTCGCCGCTGCTTAAAGGTATGACTTTTCTGGGCGAAGAGCTTAAAGCCATGCTCTGTTTCGGATCGTTGTTCCGAAGGCCAATGGCGCGTGTAGAATCGAACAGGTTTGAGTAAAAATGGGGTCGTTGGTAAGGCAAAGAAAGGACAGCAAAGTGAGCGGAAGAAAGTGCGTCAGCAGAAGTGATGCATCAAGCGTCTGTCTCGTCAGAGACGGGTCGTAAGCGAAAGCGAAGTTGGTGATCGTTGGAAGCGGAGGGGAGGAGGAGAGGGTTCAACTCGGCAAGTTCCGAAAGAACTCAAGCTCAGCCGCCTCAACGCGTCCCAACATGTGACCCACACCCCCGCGTCTGCTATCGCGTCTACCCCCCATACCACGGGACACGACCCCACGGGATTGGTGAGTGGCTAAGGCTAAGCCAAACGAGACAGCCAATGGATATTTTGGCCCTACACGTGTGGCTGATTCGTCCCAATCGGCCTTTGGAAGCGCGCACTTGACAGTGATTCGCCGAAATCTTGCTGCGACCCCAGGTGCATGGCAGGCATGCGCTGGCCTTTTCAATGGCCGTCACCTTTATGACCTTAACGATGCCCGCTCATTGGCTGCTATTCTCTCTAGTCGGAGACTCCTGCTATCTCCACTGAGTACCCCCCGTCCTCGAGGCATCTGTTGGTCGCTCCCCGGATGCACTAATATCGCTCGCGGCTATCTTCTCCATGTGATCAGGTGCGTGTTGTCAAAATTGGCTATTTCATTGGACCTAGAACGCTCCGGACCGTTCTCTGTCCGAGAATGAAGAAGAATCATCTCAACGATCTTGATCTACTGCTCTCCCCCGTCTTGCGCGCCGTTCCTCTGTCGAGCTCCCTCTCCTACACCGTCCTCTTATGACCTAGCGGGGCCAATTGCGCCCAGCACTGTGGGCGCCACGGTATGACACACGATTCCGAACTTGAACACGGGCAAGTACACCTACACCGCACACGATGGTCCGGCGACATGAAGAAAACGGGCACATTGTGGCACACATCTGTTCAGGAAGCTACACGGTGGTGATACATGTATCTACTTTGCGGGAGAGTAAAAACTGAGGAAAATATGATTGAATGCCATAGTTTCAAGCACACAGGAGGGAAACACATGGCAAAATAGGAGGGTGATAAAACTGGGACACGCCACGTCTGACCCAAAGCGGAAGAAAAAAGCGAGGGACGAATGTACGAGTCTTGTGATTAAGGCGGGGATATGCCAACTGGCTATATGCAAAACGACAGCAGATGAACGAGTGAGAAAAAAGATATAGTTGGGCTACATTGAGTCAGTTCCGATGCAGGAGGCGACAAGGGGAGGTGAAGATTGGGGAACTCACGTTGTTGCCATGTTACGCGTTGAGGATAGGCAAGGAATCGCCACCCCAGTTCCTCATCAGCTCCATCCTCACTCCTGTCTCCTGAATGCTGGACCTAAACTGACCGATGGTCGAGGGGATCTCAAGCAGTCCGGCATCAGACAAAGTCTCGACAATGCGAATTATAAAACTTGTGTTGGACCAGCCGAGTCCTCTTGTGTTGTATGTGCTCTGGCCGGCACCCATTTCGGTAATGTATTGGTCCAAATGATCCTGGGGCATGTCCACCGTTCCCAGATGCACGACACCGATAATCGTCGGATCCAGGGAAAGCATAACACCGCAAGAAAAGTCGGTGAACCAGGGCACCTTGGCTCCGGACGCATCACGGTTGCTGATCTGATATAGGTGTACGGGAGCATTGCTGTAGGTGTGGGGACGTTCTAAGGATACCAGTGCCCAGTGTGTGTAGGAGTATTCGTTCTCGGTACGTCTGAAGAGCGCGATTCCGATGTCAATATCTGGATGAGGTCGAGCAAGGCCCAGACGGTTCGTGTTCATATCCACTGGATGGAAAGGGGGATGAGGGGCAAGGGGAGGATTTGGGTTCGCGGACGACTCACGGAACTGGAGGACACAATCGTCGACTGAGGGGGAGTGATGCTTGGTAGAAGAGTGTGATCCCCAATCTCGCTCGATGGATGAATTGCCACGGGGTCTGAATGCGATCTCCGTCGTCAGTCCCGATTTTTATTTCGCGTTCTCATCTAGACCGTCGTTTGATCCGAAACGAAGCGAGCCGGTCGGTGCGGAAAGTCGGCGAGGGGGGAGGGAAAAGTTTCCAAGAAAGTATCGTTGCTGATGC
>Ga0307517_10007727_pt1 | contig 15602 bp, 14 predicted proteins | sample 23_EM_MG_FD_194515 | JGI IMG/M metagenome (GOLD analysis project Ga0307517, IMG submission 194515) | Populus trichocarpa ectomycorrhiza microbial communities from riparian zone in the Pacific Northwest, United States - 23_EM | ecosystem: Host-associated > Plants > Roots > Unclassified | place...
CCTTTGTGACACAGTTGTGCTGCCTTATGTTGCTGCTGCCTCTTGGACATGTGCTTTTAGGGACTACGAGTGATAGCTTTTATTTATCTCCCTTGTGTTTCTTTCTTGTGGGAAATTATCATTCTTTTTTTTTTTTTCATGTGATATGTATTATTTATCCACACAATAATATTTATTAAAAAAATTTACGTGCTCTTTAATATTTTTCTCCCAAGTGCATTCTAATCCCAATACGAACCTGCTCAATAAGTAATTTACATAATTATATAAATTATATCTTAACATTTTATTAAATAATTTAATTTTTTAAATTAAAATAATTTTTTTTTATCAAAGTCTAAATGATAAACTAGTCAAAAGTTTGAATCTTGATAATGATGAACTTGTAAGAACTTCAAGTTCAAATGAATTTCACTTGCTTCTAATTAAAATAAATTAATAATACATAATAGTACTTTGATATAAATTCTAAGTTTAAAGATTTTTTACTTTTGAAAATATATTAAAAAATAATATAAATTATATTTTAATATTTTTAGAATCAAGATAACATTTAAATTTCAGGTTTAAAGAGTTCTAATGTTATGTAGGTTTTTGAGAATGTAAATAGCTAATTTAACGACTTGAATTGGCACATATATAAAGGAGACACACGAGAACTTTCAAAATGTATAGTAATGTAGATTTCAAAGGTATAACAAATTTAATAAATGAAGGCAAGTGTACAAATTCATGAAAGAAATCTTGTTCCCAAGTTGAGAGCAATTCAAAGAACTAGAGTGGTATATAGTTTCTACAAGAATGGACGCTAGTTTCAGTTCTTAATGGAATCATGTTGTTTCCTTTTTGTTGATGAACAAAAAAAAGAATGCTGCTTCCTATTAGTCAAGCCATTGGAGGAGATCTGTGGTATGCTGGTACCATTACAGGGAAGAACATTTGTCTAACCCCTTCCCCCTTTATTATAGGAAAGATGATTCCTGATGCCCCCTGAAGATATTCAGATGTTAACCATGTTAGAAAATCATTTTGGCGAACAGAAATTTTTAGAAGAAGTTGTAAGAAAAGAAAGGTCGTATCAAAAGAAACCTACCGAAATCAATCTAGCACTGGTCCACAGCCGTTTAGGAGATGGTAAGGGAAGCATTAAGCGGCTGACTCCATAGATAGCCACTGCAAAGAAATGGAGAACCAAGCTCAACGGCCGAGGGTCTAGACCAGAAAGTAGAGCTATTGGCCCTTTCGAAAATACTCCTCCAAGGCTCAAGTATTCGAAACATGCTTGGCGCATTTCGTTTCTAGCTGGATCAGGTGATGCGCTAAACACCTTGTACAGGGCACCTGCCAATGTGTTAATGGTAGATGCCACAGGCTGCAAACAAATCCACGAATCATTGGTTAAAACCGGTCTCTTGTTTTCTGTTGACAAGGTTTATTAGGATTTTGCTTGGCTTGTCTTACCTTACGCAGTGTGTAGAAGGACTCGAGATAATTGCAAAGGGAAGACGCATCATTGAGATTGTTCAGAGGTCGAAGAAGGTCACGTACTAGCACAATGTCTGATAGAGCCACAGTCATTCCTCCTCCAGTTAAGGGATGCCTCATGTTGAATGCATCTCCCATTAAAAGTGCACCTGGAGTAGGGTAAGGAGAAGCTGGCATGCTTCTGTTTGTCATTGTTCTCATGCCCCCTTTGTCAATTGCAGAAATGAAAGCATCATGCAGCTCAGGAGGAATCTGAAATGTGCAAGTTGCGTAGTCTTGTTAAGAAATCGCTGGAATGAGAGAGAATTTATTTATTTAGAGCAAGATTTGTATACCTGAGGAGCTATTGTATTTTTCAGATAGTGAGACATCTCGCCATTAGAAACAGAAGGTACTTTCTGTCCAGGAACATCTACCAAACAGCGAATCTCTGTATCACTAATAGGATAAAACAAGATTGGAGATGGGTCGGCTAGAACAACATGTCCATGATTTGCATATGGAAGGTTGCAGTTCTCCAGCACCAAACCAACAAAACAGGATGGGATTTCAACCTGCAGAATTAGCAGGGGCCTCTTAATTTTAGCATGCAATGAAGATTAAAGAATCCAAGTGCCAAATTAACTTAAGTACTAAGAACCTATTCGGTGAAAAATGTTATATCTTAAATGCAAAAAGTCATTCATTTCGCAATTCGGTAAAGAGTGATCATCACCTTGGGATTGCAAAGGGACTGCCGCAGATTTGAAAAACAGCCATCGCAGACTATTGTTAATGGAGCATATGCTGTCAACTCTTGACCTACCCTGGTTTTGTACTGAACTCCTTTGATAGTTCCGTTTTCTTTCAGCAGAGATGTTACAGTTCCTTGTTCCAGTTTGACACTGGACAAAACGTTGAAAGAAAATTGAACTTAAATTGCTTAAGGAAATATTATTGTTTATGCAAATACCCCAGAAAGATCATGATTGGAATACTACTTTGAAATAGAACATAAGAAGTAAAATGATTCTGAAGAAAAGATTACTTGGAAAGAGTTGCAGCTTTCTCTCGCATTTTCTGAATAAAACGGCCATGATGAAAGCTTCTTCCAGCAACATCTGAAGGAAAGTTCTCTAAGGGATATGATAGTTTGGTACTTTTCCCATCTTTGAAGATCGCATATCCAAGCACTCTTTGAGCATCAATGTCACTCACACAGTCTGCAGGTACACAACATTTTCTTAACACTTACTGCTAAAATCATGAATAGTTTTGACATAGAAAATTTTAGCTGGTTCTAAGGATGTATTGAGGCTCTGGCTCACCTTCAAGGCCCAATTCAATTAATTTCAGGTAACCTCCAGGTTGTAGGAGTTCTCCAACAATTCTGTCAGGCTCTGTCAAGTCTCTTTCAATTACGTGTACTCTGCGACCATCCTACAATATGTAGAAAAATAAAATGAGATTGCAAATCACTCCTCTAGTCATTTCTACTGAAGCAAGTGTCATGCAAAGTCACCTTTCCAAGAGTGTAAGCAAGAGCTGAACCGGCAACACCAGCACCAACAATGATTATATCTGTGCTTTCAGGATTGCGTGCCCAGCTCATTCCATTTTCAGAGCTTTTCAAAGTACTGTCCCTTGGAATATCCATTGAAACTCTAACCTTTTTCCTTCCTTTTGCATGAAAAGCTAAAAGTAACCCCCAAACAAAAACAGAAGCAATGACTCCTCCCAATAGATACTGATATTCCATTACTAGAGACTGATCAGAAAACATGGGCTGAAAGCTGCAGTTACTACTTACTAGACTTTGCCTTTCCTTTTTAGTCAATGAGTATGGGAGGACTGATCTTGTGCCCTTTATAGGGCCTACGAAACAGCTAATTTTTTCGGCATTTTCTGTAAAATTGTTAGATATTAATTACATTGAAATATACCTCAAGATGACTTCATTCAAATAAAACCATGGGAGCCAAAACAAGGGGTGATTAGCAGTTTCCTTGTTACATTATTGTTACAATTTATTTTATTGACCAACTCCTGTAATCTCTCCTGCAATGTATACAAAGTATAGAATCCTTCATTAACTTTGACTACACTGTTAACAGGTAGAACAGGCGTTCTGGGGGGGCCTTATTTTTTAAAACTAAGGTTTTGTATCTTTGTCTATGTTTTGCTTGACCTAAAACTTGTAAGAACTACGATTTTAGTGTTTTAATATCATAGTTATTAAACTTAATATAGAATTGATCTAAGGTAAAGTTCATATTCCGGATCAAGAAAGTTAACTTAGCTTAACTTAAAAAATAATCAGTTTTAAGACTGAGTTTCACTTAGTTTTTAATCGAGTCAATTTCTTTTTATATTTTTTTCAAACTCAAATCCGTTTAGATTTTGGATCAAATCGCCAGGCAATACAGATTTTATAACTATGGTCAAGAAATGTGTTGCTTGACCTAAAAGAAAAACCATGGGAGCCAAACAATGGGTGATTAGCTGTTTAAGAATTTCACCAAAATATAAAAACAGTTTAATGGCCAACTTTGTGGCCATCATGCTATTAATTTATACAGTGTATATAATCACTTGACAAGTTTGACTAAACTATGGACAAAGAGAAGAAGAGGTTAGGACCACCTTCTTTAATTAATGATTTTCTGTCTTAATACATGTTTTGTATGACATTAAACTTGCAGCCATGTGTACACCGATTGCCCAAAAACCCAAAATAATAAATCTTTGACTTAAGTTGGTCCATGATGCTGATAGGAATCTTAAATCATTTCCCTTGAACTTCTGCCAAATGATCATTAAAATGGCTTTGCTTTACCATAATTTTAAAAAATCTATCATGAATATACCTGTCATATAATCACTTGGGGTGCTTTTGTTTTGAAAACAAATATTATTGAAAAACATTTTTATTAAAAAAAAAAAATTCTTGTTTAAATTTGTTCTGGAAGATAATTTTTTTTTTTAAAAAAAAAAAGAGATTAAAGTTCTAGGATCTAGGTAATAGAGGAAAAGATGGTTTAAATGGTCATGATGGTTGTGTCGATGACCGCAGTAAAATGGTGGTTGTTGCGGTGGTGTTATAGTCTATAATGTTGAAGTCTGTAGATAGTCTCCCTAATCACTTACGGAAGGACCTGATCTATAACGTGTAGAAAACTTACCTGGTGACTTCAAGGAAAAATAAGGTAATCTCAACGCTGACCTTTAAGATAAAATAGAGAATTCATTAATGGATGAGGTTGGTTGTAAGACAGGCACAGACGCCAGTAAATTATGGTTCTGATCAAGGTACTGTTGGACTACACACACACACACACTCGGACAAGTACATCAATGAAATTGAAGACTTCTTAATAACGTAGTACATACAAAGATGCATTTTGCCAAATCCCAGGAAGAATATGATTTTATTAGGGGGTTTTATGTACAACCAGATGCGTTTTCACATTGATCAACCATGGTTACTATCCGGAGAAGCATAATATACATACATGGTTTAAATATTGCAGCACTCTTCTCTTACTGAAAAGCGTTCGATCAATTCAACTTCAGGCATCGACGGATACACTCACGGCATTTAGCTCAACGTGCTGCTTCCCCTCACTCTGAGGATGCACGGTTACAGTAGCACAAGCCTCTGCGGGTGAAGATTGATAATCTCCTGCCTGAGAAATGCAAATTGAACTCACGAAAGGTTTTCTATTAACCATATTATCATGGTCATCTTGTTCTTCTGAAATGATTTCCCACTCCTCTTTAAGTGAAGTAAATTGTAATCCACTCTCTTTGTGCCTTTCCATTTCGAATGCAGTGGGTAGAATGACGTAATCATTTATTGGATTGTAGAAAGGATCAGAATCTGCCTTCAGCCAATGCTTTACAATCCTGAATAAATGATGGTCGCTGAGAATTCCACGGTGCTCACCAGGCACTCCAACCCTTGCTTCTGCATTGAGACCATCAGCCTGGAAGAAAGTAAAAATGAGGAAAAATACATAAGTTTAGAAAGAAGCATATTTCAAAATGCAAGCATCTTGTCCTTCAACAGCTTACATGAGCTAAAGCAGTGGCCAGTGAATAAAAGCTTATTCCTAGCGTGGTTACTTTTGTGAATTAGTAAATCAGAGAGTTAGTGAAAAGCAAGTCACAAACCTTGGCTGATTCAGCAGGAACTGTACCATCACCGTCAACACAAATGTATTTAGGCTGAAAACATATGAACAAAAATCAGCTTTTCTGACCAATTCAACAATCACAACAAAGTGTTCATACAAATGCACAATTTACTAAAAGAACTATCTGTTTGCTCTGATATCAACCAGAGATAGGAGCAAGTCAGAGAAATATCTGATCAGCTGATCCACAAAGTCCCAATGATCAGACATTTCTCTAACCTTAGGGCATTATGCGAGTATGCATACAAGAATTGTGTAGCACAACTCTTTAATAAAAAAGAATTAAAATACAAGAGAAGACAAACACAAGTATTCCATGTCTACTGCACAAGTTACCCATATAAGAAATGACATCATCAGAATAAGAGAGTATGAGATAATGACCTCACAAAATTGCAATTCTGGTAGATCAGCGACAGGTACCTCTGCACTTCCATAGCTGCAGAACAGTACTTTGTGTAAGAGGCAATATACACAAATAAAATTGCAAGAAATGTTAAGACATCATCAGATAACGCAGAGCTAAGATGTTTAGAGAGTATGCTAGTGAGACAGGGGGTTTAGAATTTAGGGTTGCAGAATGAAGTTTAGGGTTTTTCTTATTTGCATGTTTTTTGGCTTTTTGACAGTTCAAAAGTTTTGGAAGTGGGTGGGGTGCATTGTGAAAGAAAGCTCCTTTTCAAGAGGGACAGGTGTGACAAAGGATCTCGTTAATCCTTGGCCGAGATTAAGGGATTAATTGAGTCCGAAAAGATTTAGTTATGACAATGATATGGTGGCTGAATCTCATGGAGTTTTACTGGAATTCACATCAGAAAGCAGGAAAAAAAACGATGCTTTCCTGTTAGACCTAAATAATGGTAAAAAATGGTGTAGCAAGATATACAAACTCTCGCTATTCCAACAAAAGAACCTGGACTCCAAGTAAACAAAAAATTCATACTTAGACTACAAAACCTAAAACACTAAAACAGACAATTACATCAAAGGCTAGACCCCATGGGCTGTTAGTCAACTCAATTCAGCACTACTGCCAATTATAGGATATTCGAACTGACTTTCAACATCACATATCAAATCAAACCAGTAGCCTTCAGCATTCACTGTGAAAAAAGCTATTCCTTTTCTCAAAATAGCCCTTGAGTTTGACATGTAATAAAAAAATATCAAAACCTTTAAGGTATGGAAACCTTAAAATAAGACTTCATATTGACAAGAAAAGAACTTGACGCCAGTGGCCAGCCTGCAACATATAGATGAAACCATAAATATTCCTTTGATGTTTAGTTCAACTTTTGTTGTTGCTTTTGTTGTTTGCAATCTTATGCGACTAGCTTGCATTCAGTTATAAAGTGCAAAGCTTTATCTAAAGACCTCATTAGAAGCATTACCAAACAGTGTGAGGCGTTTCCAGACTGATCCCGTAAATATTGTAGAATTTAACTCCAGGAGGAACTTTAGCATGAGACAAAACCTTCTGTGTTTCATCAGCCCATTTCAAGATATCTAAGTTAAAAGGTAATGGAATATCCTCTCCATCATAATTGACCTGGAATGAGAAAATACAGAGATTACCATCCAAACAAAATGATACATGGAGAAAGATCACTAAAATAATCAAAACATGATAGTAAAAGGGCACACTATGCACATCGTTTTCTTTTTAATTTAAAGCGTGAAAAGTTACAAAAAAGAAGAGGATAAATCAGATTTGCAACATCATTTTTTTAGCCTAATCAATTATTTAATCTGAAAAGTAAAATATATGAGAGAGAAATGAAACAACTAATCATGATGAAAAACATTGGAATGCACTCTAATCAAAAGATGATAAACTTCACCAATCTGCATTTACATAATACATGTTCTAAGCTCACCGTGTTACTTGAAAGAGCATCTTTGAAAATTTGGATGCTCTCTTCAGGGGAATATGACTCTAGGATTATCTGAGAATTTTCATCGCTATCTTGCTTCTCTCTCCAGATTTCCAAAACAGGAAGATGTTGCCAATGAAAATGTGGACAAGCCATCAATTCATATATTGATGGACATTCAATAAGCTGAAAAATCGTTGCACATAGAATCAGTATACGATACTCAGAAAAGCCATTCTAAAAGAATTGAGTTTGAAAACCATTCATAATTCTCATAATTCGAGAAACACAAAATGGATCAATAAAAAAGGGAAGCTAATAGATATGTATTAAATGCCAAAGTACATGGGCTCCTACCAGCTGGTGCATGCTCCATTTTGATATAAAAAAGTTCTGCTCCCACCCTTCAACAAAGGACATTCCATTTAGAAAGGTAGATGTAACGTACCCAGGTGCACCTGTTGGACAAATAACACATATAGCTTTCATTTGAACACTGTTCCAAAATCATATCAGGATAACCTTCCTTGGAATAGCTGAAATAGCAGAAACAGAAACTAAAAGCACAAAGCTGACTGAACAAACAACTATAATAAAATTTGAATTCCAAAGTTTGATTAAATGTGTAAATTGGAAAAGTTATATTACCCTAACAGAATTAGAAGTTCTGCTTTGTAACATGTAAATATACACTTGGCAACTGGTCTGTATATAAACGCAAATCTAAACTGCCAGATATAAGCCAAAATATTTTCTATACTTTCCTTTTTCATATGGAACAAAGAAATGACTCCTGTTTCAGGGTATATCAGTTATTCCAATTGTAAGAATAATTATTAATGGAAGTAGTTATGGAATTTTTAGTATGCTAATAAAATTAGAAGTTCTATTTTGGTAAATGTAATTATATCACTGAAAAACTTGATAATTGGTTCATATTCAACTGCAATCATAAATTGTCAAAAAATAAGCTGCATTTTTTCTAATATTGTCTTTGTCCATACACAACAACGAAATCTAAATAAGGTAAAGTCACATGCTTCCCACAATTCATCAGCATCTAAGCTAATTACAGTTTCTTATGTGTGTAGACTTTTACATAGCACTAGAAGATGCAGACCATGGGAGGTACAAAGGCCAACTGGTTTCAATTACACACATATAATAGAATCACTTACCCCGGAATGGGGCAGCAATGGCAATCCAATTCTTCACATATTTCTCAAATATCTGCCAAAAAAAAGGTATAAAATTTGAGGTTTTTCATCAAAGAAATACTAAAGAAGCATCAGATAGCAACTTAATCATCCAAATATAAGGAAAATAAGAACAGAACATTGCTCCAAGAGACGATGTGGGAAATTTACATCACTGTGCAGGGACATGAAGCATTTAACTAGCAGACCCCCCATTGAATGACTTATGATGTTTATCTTTTTCCCTCCTGATGCTTGATACACTGACTCTAACTTTTTAGCAAGGCGCTCTAATGTCTCTGGCAACCTAGAAATTAAGCAAAGCACGAGTGCCCTAAATCATGAAGAGTAAAAGGAAAAGAAATGCTCCATACATTGTAAAGCCAACTCCATTTAAAAAAAAAAACGATTTGGGGCTAAGAACTTGGTAATTATAGCAGTATTGGAGATAGCTGGTTGGTTTAATACATACCTGTTGCTTTGCCGAAAATCATACCCAAACCCGAAAAGAGTTTTTCCCTCTTGAAAACCCCACTTGATCATTTCAACAATCATATCATGGAAATAATAAACACAGTCACGTCCTATTATCTGCATGAAACAAAATAATGTGTATGAAACTTCCATGCAAATTTAATTGAGAACTAAAAGCCAACCTTTATAGCAATATATTCAATTTTGATAACATCTGATTATCACTCTTTTCCACAATAAAACTAATATCTGAAGAAATTTGAGACCAAGTTGCATACCAACCCGCATCAGCCATGAATTTGACGTTTTACAATATAATGGAAAATAGAAAAAGCTTCTTATACATGAGAGACATTAGAGATGAACTAGATTAAAGGTGAATTTTGAGATATCAAGTAACTTGAACGTTGTAGCATATACTTAAGAATTGTTTAAAATGAACAAAACTATAATGAAGTTCTAGTTGAACAAAGCTTGTAAATTAAATCAGAAAACATCCAATATAATGCATTTGAATTTTCCAGTAAAATGGACTCTTCTTTCTGTAAAGTTGTTCTCCAAAACATCTCCTATCTCAAGAGCATTAACAAGTCCTTTAATTGTGAGCTTATGTTTCAATTATTCAAATTAGAGCTGACTTTCTCTGTTGCAATTGTTATTGAATAAAGTAGAACTTCCTATTATAAAGCAAATATAACGGAATCATAGCTCCCCCCAACCCACCTAGTTAAAAGTGGAAAATTTTACTCCATAGCAAGGTTTTGAATCTAAATACCATGTAAGATAAGCATAAAAGATACGAAGATGAAGAACATACCATGTCAGGATCCAACACATCAATAGCATGCAATCCATATCTATCTTCTGGAACCACAATATTTCTCTTTGGATCTAAAGTCACAGACCTTCCTGTTTCCCATAAACACATTAATTTAACAGCATAAGTAAAAGGCAAACTATTATTCAGCATCACAATTTCTCATCATACAATTTCTATTTAATTTTTTTTTTAATGCTTCCTGATTCTCAAAAGTATCATAAAATTAACAAATTTTAGAAATTCTCAAACTTTACCCCCATTTTCTAACTACACTAAACTTTGCCCAAAATCTAAGCACCAAGCATGAGGATGAAATACTGACAAACCAAACGCGCATTAAATCATTTGACCCCAAATAAAACAGAATTTGTCTTTTGCAAACACAAAATATATATTAATTTAATGATTTCCACAAAGATCATAAACTTAAAAACCTCTATAAATCCTCAAACCTTACCCCGTTTTTTTCCTTTTCCTCCCGTAAATTAAAGTTTTCCCAGATTCTAATCAACCAAGCTTATGCTTAAATTCCTTAACTTTCCATCAGTTTCTCAGCAACCAAACACATCCTTAACTACAATCCCATAAAATCACTCAAAAATCCCAACTTTTCCTTCCATTTTACAAAAAACAAATCCACCGTAAAACAGCTAATTAAAAAAAAAACCCAATTGATTAACCACAAAATCACCAAAATAAAAACCCTTAGAAAATCAAAATTTTTTATTTTTTTTTACCAGTTTGAGGATCAAACCGAGACCAGAGCTTAGTTCGGCACGTGTAATCAGCAGCAAGAATCCGAATCCAAACCCGTTCTTCTTTATCACCATTCTCCTTATCCACCGCTTTTAGAATCGAACCGGCGATACCCGGGACTAAAAGGACCGGGTCGAGATTCGGATCAACATAAGGTTGCGGTTTTTTTATCAAGCGTAGCCATAATTCCACCGATCGAACAATGTCTTCTAGTAACATAGCCATGATTGATTGATTGATTGATTGATCAGACACCCTAATTTCTGCTCTTGTTGAGAATAATTGGGAATTTGAATTGAAATTTTGTGGATTGGGGGCTTTTTAGAGCGGAGATCTGAAGGCGAGAGAGAGATTTTAGCCGGTAAGAGACGGAAGTGGATAACTATGATTACAAGCCAGTCCTCGAACTACTAAATATTTTCTAATTTTATAATATTTTTGCAATTTTATCAAGGCGACTACCATTGACGAATGACTTATTAATATAATTAATTAATGTTTCTTTCTGCAAATAATATGGATTTTGCTAATTTTCATGTCCCTAACAATCTAATATATATATATTTTAAATAAAATATTATATCTAGTGCGTTAAACATGTCGTGGAAATTAAGTTATTATAATTAATACAAGATTTTATTATATAACACAAAGTATTTTATTGTATAATACACAAGCAATGAAGTTGACGAAGCAATATTGATAATTGAGTATTAAGGATAATAATTTTGTTTTATGATTAAATGGTCTATTCAAACTAATTTTTACGTGTTTAGATTTGGAATTGATTCACATAAGCTATTTATATCAAGATTAAGAGAGATATGAAAATTTTAATTGGTATGATAATCCTTTCAAATTAAAGGGTAAAATACAATATGAATTAGATTTTGACACCAATATTACAGATACATCCTCCATTCTCAAATTTATTATTCTTTCCCAAGGTAATGTCGATTGTTCATCGTTTAAATTGAGTCTTATACATTACATTCGATTTAATTTTTAAATCCCTACTATAATTGGGTGACTAATTTATAGCTAATGTAAATTTTTCTGGTAACATTGCCGGATCATGCATGTAGCTTTAAATCCCTTCTATGCTGTTTATTTTTATATTTTAAAAATGTTTTTGAAAAAATTTAAATTTTTTTTTTATTTAAAATTAATTTTTTTATGTTTTTAAATTATTTTGATATGCTGATATTAAAAATAATTTTTTAAAAAAAATATTATTTTGATATATTTTACAAGTGAAAAACACTTTATAAAGTAACCGCAACCACACTTTCAGGTATTAGTGGATTAACCTTGAAAAAATTGTATTTTAGAGTTTGATTTCTATCAATTTTAAAGTTGAATTATAAAAAATATTACTTTAATAAAACCCCATTAATTCAGTTATTTTTTAATAATTTAATTGACTCGATTGAGATGGGTTTAAGTTAATTTAAAAAAAATTAAAAAAAAAAAAACAAAATCATTTTAATAAAATAGAAATTACTCATGACATCATATACTTAGTCGAGGATATTGTTCTTGCACACCAACCTTTGGAAAATTATTGCTTGCATTCCTAGAAACTTGTACAGAGAATCTGTGGATTTCGTAAACGTAGGAACAACGTATTGTTCTCAATCATCTTCTTGTGGTGTTCGTTTTGTCTTTGACATAAGTTGTCAAAGAAATCAGTCCGAGTTAGATGATCAACTCGTTTTCTTGAGTAATGTAATCAACTTTCTTTTGTTGACTAATTAAGTTTCTTCAGAACCTGACAATTTAGCTCTTAATATTCGGCTTCTAACACCAGATTTTTTTGGAGAAAAGGACAAATAATTTGCACATTGAATCCCCCAATTAATTGGATGTTATCCGATTTAGTCCCTATTGATTAATTGTAATCCTAAATTTAGTTCGAATCTTGATGATTTAGCCACCATTAATTATATGCTTGAGCTTATAAGATAATATCTGAATATCATATTTATTCCTTCATTTGTTCTTTGAATTGGTTAGGATGGTGTTTAGAGTTCTATTACATTATATTTTTTAAAGTGTTTTTATTTAAAAATATATTAAAATAATAAAAAAAATTTATTTTTAATATCCGTTCATCAAAACAATTTAAAAAAAACTATTACCTTGAAGCTAAAAAAATTTAAAAAACTGTGTTCCAACCATACTCTCAAATGAAATATATTATTGTACAAATAATTTATATGTATCCACAAGGGTGGAGCCATGAATTATTTTTAGAGGGGGTTCAAAACTAGGAAAATATTTTTAAGGAAGCAAAATTTTAAATTTTGCTAGTTTTATAGGGGGCATATTGTAAACTGTTTTTTTTTTTAAAGGGGTCGAGGCTCCACCACCATTTCACCGAGACTAAATTTATTCTACGGTTAAAAGATAAAATGTATAATGTCCATACACTGAATGTAAAAAATTGAGAGACAATGTATTTTGTAGCCTATAATTCATCAACCACCCCCCTCGCCTGTCTCCACCGCCTTCTCCATTTACGCTCTCTTGCCACCAATCTAAAGCCAAACCCCAAGATGTGGATTCCATCTGTGATGTCTTGTTGCAGCCATGGACCTTATAACTCCCTCTTGATGAAGGTACTTATCTATATCTCTCCCTTTTGTTTTTGCTCACGATTTGCAAGCTTGCTGAGGGCTGTTAAGAATGAGAATGTCACGTTGGAAGGGGAACGAAAAGCAAGGAGAAAGCCAAAACCCAGTTGTTTTAAAGCAAAAGGAGGTGAAGCTCGTTAAGAGCTTGGCTCTACCTTTAATGGCTGCCCTTGTAGCCTTATCTCCCATTGTCAACACCCCAGGTAACTTACAGCCATACAAAGGATTTCTTCTTATCTACTTCTATAGTTTTAGCTACCTTCGTATGCTCAATTGATTAAATTGCCCTTGCTTCTATTTCATAATGCCACAATAATGCCATCGTGATTTTTAGGCTTTGCTTTTCACCTTAGAAAATTGTAGTAGCATTCAAGGAAAATACAGTATTAAGTACGTATTATAATAAACAGTATCTCAAGTCGTGTCATCGTAATTGCCACTGCAAGTGACATAAATGATGCTAAGCTTAAATAACATGATAACAGTGAAATGCGAGATTAAAGTGTATTTATAATTGCAAATCTTGTGTAAATTTATTTTAATTAGTGCAGGACATGGGCAATTAAACTTAAATATCTACGAACTTTATTAAAAAAACAAATTGTAGATACTTTTTCTAACACTATTTGATTTTCTTACAATATAGGGCTTTAAATCTTCTGGGCCATGTTTTTGTTTGTGCAGTGTCACTAGGACAAACCCTAGATGTACAAAGAGGAGCCTCATTGTTTAGCCGCACTTGCATTGGCTGTCATGATGCTGGTGGAAACATAATTCAACCCGTGAGTCTTTTGGTGGAAGCTTATCCTCTATAATGTTGTTAATTTTAAGAGTTTTTTTTTAATTAAAATAATATTTTTAATATTAATATATTAAAATCATTTAAAAATACATAAAAATCTTAGAAAAAAACACTTTGAAAAAGATTTTATAACCCAAAAATAAACACTGAATTCCCATCACCATCTCTCAATTTTCCTTTTCCAATATCTTGTTAATTCTTGTCAGTTTCATATTGATTTCAGGGTGCAACGCTCTTCACAAAGGACCTACAAAGGTACTTAAATTAATATACAAACGTAAATACCATCTCCTCGTCAAATTCCGTTGTATAATTTAGGTTTGCACACTAAATTTCTGTCTTTTAGAGTTGAAAAACTTGTTTTTTTCCCCTAAAGAAGTAGAAACAAATTGAATGATGGCACTCGCAGGAATGGAGTAGACACTGAAGAAGAAATTTATCGCATAACATACTTTGGCAAAGGAAGAATGCCTGTAAGTTTTCCATTGAAATCAAAGTATCGTTATTTGTTTTTTCTTGATTTTGGTCAAGGAGATCATAGGTTTTGCGATGCTAATAGGGATTCGGTGAGAGTTGTACTCCAAGAGGACAGTGCACATTTGGACCACGGTTGCAGGATGAAGAGATTAAGCTCTTGGCTCAATTTGTGAAGTCACAAGCAGATCAAGGCTGGCCAAACATAGAAATTAGTCAAGATTGATTCTTGTAAAGAAAAAAAATTATGCCCAAGTGCCCGAAACCATCGTCTCTGAGCTATTCCATCCATATCTCATTATGGATCAAACCCATTTTAAATTAAGTTACAAATTGATAGTTTTCAATCCCTGCAATGATTTTTTTTTCTTCTTTATTTCCCTATTAATATGACCTGCCGTCTTGAAACAGTTGTATCAGAATGGTACATGTTCTGAATTGAATAATAATTTCTAGTATAGCAAAGAAGAAAAAACTAAGAAAAGATGAGCTCTTGGTATAATCAAATGATTAAGATTAAAAGTACGTGAAATCATTGATCCCATTGGTAAGCAAGTGATAAGGCTTATGCGGAAGTGATCAATGGGGTTAGAGATGGAAACAGGGAAGTTATAGGTTTGAAGATATTTATATGAGGAGAGCCGAAATTATTTTGATAGTTGTTGATCTTGAAAGCCTTCTTCCTCGTTAGGTTACTACATGTGTGTGTTAATAGATATGTTAGTTCGGACAGGATATTCTTCTTGGATTTCTTTACGCTTTGATCAAGATAAAGTTTTTCTTAGTCTGATCTAGTTAAGGAAATTTAATAAATATGTTTTGGATTGTCCTCAAAATTTGAATTCAGAAAATCAGACCTGAAGAACTCTTACAACCTGGAGGTTACCTGAAATTAATTAGGTTAGGCCAT
>Ga0307517_10007728_pt1 | contig 15601 bp, 13 predicted proteins | sample 23_EM_MG_FD_194515 | JGI IMG/M metagenome (GOLD analysis project Ga0307517, IMG submission 194515) | Populus trichocarpa ectomycorrhiza microbial communities from riparian zone in the Pacific Northwest, United States - 23_EM | ecosystem: Host-associated > Plants > Roots > Unclassified | place...
ACGGCTCTGAAAGTCCAATTTTGTATGTATGCACGTAGTTGGGTTCTGATAGAATTGTTAATTGAGAGGGAAAGAAAACAAGGACTTCCCATTTGCCTCTTTAGTAAAATCATGGCATGTAGATGCTAGGGTTAAAACCTAAATTTTGAGAAGGATATATGTATTTATCGGTGCTTTCATTTTTCTTACCCACTGGCTGGATTGAGCACGGGGAAGAGATGAATGCTTGTACCTTCATGTATATACCATTTGGCTGGCCAGTCTTTACGCCGTTAGAGGGGATTCAGTTTGTCAGAGGCTTCACTCTGGGGTTCCGGGAAATTATTATATTTTCCAACATGATGAATGCTGCAACTTCGATTTTGCCGATATGTTCAGTACAATAGAATTCAATCAGGTCTTTAATTCCATGTTAATTCGGATTAGTTGCACGAATATTTTTTTAAAGGGTGTTTTGGATGTTTTTTAAGGTGTTTTTTTGTTTAAAAATATATTAAAATAATGTTTTTATTTATTTATTTTTAATATTAAAATATGAAAATAATTTAAAAATATCAAATTAATTAATTTAAAGTAAAAGGAAAAAATATATATATATATTTTTTTGCTGTTGAAAAGTGATGGCTAATTGCAGCGCCAAACAACCTATAACAAAGGGAGAAATTAATGTTTTAGGCGTCTTGAAAGTGATGTTTCATGTAGATGCATGCCTTGTGATTTTGTTCGCCTCTTGAGACTGCACTTACTTTAATTCTCTCTCTATGGGTTTAGTTGCTTTAAATATGGGCTTAAATGCTTGTGTACTTTTTACATTGTAATTTAACTGTATTTTAAAGATTTTTTAAATTATTTTTTAGTTTTAAATTATTTTTTTTTATTTTTGATTGATTTGATGTATTAAAATTAAAAATAAATTTTAAAAAATAAAAAATATTATTTTAATACATTTGGAAGTAAAAAGTAATTTTTTTTTTCAAATTAATTTTTTATTATTTTTAAAATATTTATGGTATATTGATGTTAAAAATATAATTTAAAAAATAAAAAAAATATTATTTTAATATATTTTTAAACAAAAAAAATATTTTAAAAAATAATCATTATATTAATATCAAATGTGATATATAACGCGGCCATTTATCCGAATTGTAAAGGGAAGATCCTGAAATTGTTAGAGTTTGAGGGGGAAAAAAAAAAAAGCAAACAAGAAAAAGGAAAATTATTTGGCGTGAATGGGAAGCCCATACGTAGACGCAAAAACTTAAAAAGTAATTCTTGCAAGATTAGAGTGGTTAAGGTTACTCTGGTTTGCTTCAATCTTGCTATTGTTTATAAATTTTTTTTTTTTTGGATTTGGAAAGAAGGGTGCAATAAATAAATTATGATGTAACGATTTGAATACACATGATGATATGCGTACATGGATAATTATTGAATTTTGATATCCAAAAGATTAAGCTCATATGGAAAGAAGAAAATAATCAAAGAGATAGAGAGAGGGCAGGAAAGACTTGAGATGGCAGTCAATTTGAAAAAAAAGATGATGTTGGGTTGGCCCTCCATGTGTGGAAGAATATGAAGGATTGGTATATCCATAATTCCATGATCCAAAAATATTAAAAATTAAAAATTAATTTAAAAAAATTAATTTTATTTTTAAAAACCACGAAAACAAACACTTTCGGGAAGAAAAGGAAAAGGTTTCAGCTGGGATTGATGGTCCAAGAAGGAAGCTTCTTCAACACGCACGTAATATTTGATTTGATTTGATTTATTTTTTTTCTTAAGAAAAGTTGTAAGCAAAAGCGTAGGCACAATAAATAGCTATCTGCAGTATAATTAATTTGACTTTTGAAATAATATGCAAATTTAATACTGGTGGATGGCTGCTGACTAACACAATCGTTTAAGACTTTGAATTTTGATTTCTCTTTGCCCCAATATCTATCTGAAAGGAAACAAAAACCAAAAAAGAAAAGGGGGCAAAGGGAAAGTTAAATAAAATCCTCTGTTTTGTTCCTTCCCTAATCTTATCAACTGAAGCAAGCAAGCAAGGCTTTCTTTCGACGACAACCAACCCAGTCTACGAGGTTGTCTCCGACTTCTCCGACCGGCGGCTCTGATTTCTCCGATTAAATTCCCATCAAGGGTAAACTACTAGCTTTCTTTCATGCTTCAGAAAACAAGAATAATTCATACTTGGAAGTTATTTCACTTGTTGCTTTATTATTGTTACTATTGATAGCAGCAGATTAGGAAATTTTATTTACTTGGAAGAGCAGAAGAAGATATATATTTTCACTACAGTTTATTAATCTCTACCTTTTCTTTCTCTTTTTGGCTGAACAATCCCATCAAGAAATTCATAAATCTAGATCAGTCTAATCCATTTTACTTACTCCTTGAATTTGATTTTCTCAAGAGTCAAATTAAATCAAGCTTCCTGCTTCTTTTTTTATTAGTTAATTTGCGAAATTTCTATCAGCATTTATTTGTGACAAGTATGGATAGAGTGCATGCTTCCTGATGTCTATGCGAGCTCATAAATAAGTCACCACTTTTTTTGTAGAGCCAAATCATCTTCTGTTTTTGGGTTTTCTTTTCTTTAATCTTGACGGGTTTTTTTTTTTTTTAATTATGAATGAAGATGGCACAGACTGCGGAGGAGTCGGGAAACGACAGCGGGAAGTTGGAGCATCATGGTAGGGAAGACAGTGAATATGTTAGGCTTGTTATATCCGACGAACCAAGGGCACCTGAATTTGATATTTCACAACTGCAATCGGGAGCTAGGATTAAAGCTTTCATATGGTGGATCAAAGCTTTAATTTGGTGTCTTGTTATCACCATACTTCTTCTCGTTTTCGTGAAATGGGGGGTTCCATTTCTTTTTGAGAAGGTGCTTTATTTCTCTCTTTTCGTTTTGTTTGTATCTTTTGCCTGCTTTGGTGCTGTCTATAGCTTTAATCAGCAAGCATTGCATATACCATTTTGTTACATGTCCAGCATTCATTTGCGCTTTTCATATTTGAGTTTGTACTTTGAACTTTCTTCTGTTAGTGGGCTTGGTTTATAATTTGTTCGAGATGGTTCTTTGGCATCAGTTTGGATTATGAATGCAGCATGATGGTTGGCAAGCTTTATCAAGTTTGCTAACTTAAGGTTTAAGAATCAACTTGGCTTATAAGTTTGGTTATGCCAAAGATTAATCAATTTCGTTGTAGGTTCTCTTGCCAATGATGGAATGGGAAGCAACTGCCTTTGGACGTCCAGTCCTCGCCCTTGTGCTTACTGCTTCTCTTGCCTTGTTCCCAGTGTTCCTAATTCCTTCAGGTCCTTCCATGTGGTTGGCTGGAATGATCTTTGGATATGGTATTGGGTTTGTGATAATCATGGTTGGAACCACTATTGGGATGGTCCTGCCCTATTTGATTGGGCTAGTTTTCCGTGAACGCATCCATGTAAGACAAATGATTTTAACTGATATAAGCTAGACAACTTGGTTTTCATATTGGATCTTACTTTTCTTTCTTCTGCATCTCCATTTTTGCGAATTATCTCCTGTTGAATGTGCAGCAATGGTTGAAGAGATGGCCTCAGAAAGCTTCTATGATTAGACTTGCTGGGGAGGGGAGCTGGTTCCATCAATTTAAAGTGGTTGCCCTCTTTAGGGTTTCACCATTTCCGTACACAATTTTCAACTATGCAATAGTGGTAACAAGTATGACATTTTGGCCCTACTTGTGTGGTTCAGTTGCTGGAATGGTACCAGAAGCTTTTATCTACATCTACAGGTCCGTTCTCTTGGTTATACTTTTTTTTCCACTATCAGTTCTTATTCCAAAGAAACATGCAAGGAAACAAAGATACCTGGGAATTCTTTTGAACTGTTTGTCCAGATGATGACTAAAAAAACTGAAAGCAAAATCAGTTGTTGCAAATCTCTATTTATCCCAGCTCACCAAAAAGCACTACATTCCGAGTTCTTCTATTTGAAGAAAACTCTGTCAAAATAATGATATGCCAATTTGTTTTCCCTACCTCCTGCTCAACCTCATGCTTGTGCTTCTGTGCAGTGGTAGGTTGATAAGGACATTTGCTGATGTGAAGTATGGGAACTATCACTTGACTGCTGTGGAAATAATATACAACATCATCTCCTTCATTATTGCTGTTGTTACTACGGTTGCTTTCACTGTTTATGCAAAAAGAGCTCTGAAGGACCTTGAAAAGGAAGAGGCTACTGAAGAAGTTCCCCCCACCCACCAAGAAAGTCATGAGATGAGAAAGCTTCCACTTGAAAGACCTAAGCATGCAGGTTTGTCATCTTTTTCATTATAGGCTGAATACTTAGGAGGAAAATACATGTACCTGTAAAAATTGATATGTTAGATGGCATTTGTTGACTGACTGATCCTTGTAACTTCCTTATTCACCCCTTTTTTTTAGGGGGTTTTGGTGTTTATGTTTGTAACTACAAAAATAGAATACAGAAGAAAAATTAATCGACCAGCTTTTGTGAAAGGTGCAACGTCTTAGCGTATTTTTCCTCTGTTTTATTTTCTTACCATTCAGTAAACTTTTTTCTTATTAATTTTTTAGCATCTTCTGAACAATATATGTAGTATGTTCTTAATATATACAAGGAGACACACACCATCTTGTGGGTTTGGAATGAGGGAATAATTACCTTCTATTATTCAAGTTATTGAGAATACGAGTTTTTGACCTTATAATCTCATTCACTGATGATGTTTTACCTTCGTCATGCATTGATGCGTACCTGCAAAAGTGATAAGAAAGCTTGCCATTCGGTGGCATGAGAGATTGGATTCAGTTTTTAACTGGCACATTTATGTGATGATAATGGAAAGAATAAACAATGATCGTGGTGAGAACAACAGGCATTCTGTACTGTATCTTACAAGAAAGAAGCGATAAAATTATCTGCATTTGATTGAGGCTTTGATATTCTTTTTTACCACAAGGGCATTCGGTTCAATAGGTGGTGGAGGGATTTTTCGTGGGATGAAAAGAATAGCAATGACTGGCAAATTAAATAAAGCAAAGTGAAAAACATTCACAGAATATTAAGTTATGAGCAATGGTTTGGCTAAATGTTGAGTCTGCGGAAATTTAAGGCTTGAGGAGATGTAAGTGGATGTTCCCTTTTGCCTTTTTGCCGAAGAACCAAATTTCAAGATACAGGCGCTTGGGTCACAGAAGAAAGCTCTGTGCCTCCATCAATAACCATTTCTTGTGCCGCACTATGAGATGATTCTGTGGCTAGTTTATGCATACGTGCTCCGTGGTTCTCGCTTGGGTCCCTCTTGTCCTTTGCTCCGCCTGCCCAGATTCCTATTGCCGCTTCCACATCCTGACCAAACATCCCTTTCCTAAAACTGGTGCCCATCTTCCCTCAGATACCATCGGCAAAAGGTTAGAAAATGAGTTTCTGAAACATGTCAATCATAAAGGAGCTCATGTAAAGTAAATCTTGGGTGTATAAGTTCACCAACCTGTGAGACTAGAGCATACAAAGGCAAGGTGCTGTAACTGCATAGAACTTGAACAACTAAACTGCACCCACCAAATAAAGCAATAAGAAGGCTTGTTTTCTTGGATACTTGGGTAATAAACAGAAAAACAGAATCATTATATATATATATAATGGATCATAAGGTTTTGGAATTACCCCATAATAAGCCTTGGCACAATGTAGCCCACTCTTTCCATGATGCATGAGCGGAATCCGTATGTGCTCTGGAAGGGGAGGAAACTAATTAACCAAAACTGCAAACGCACTTGTATTGCTATGTATGCATTGAAAACTATGGAAAACCATGTGATAAACTTTGGAAACTATTTGCCAAGAACATGTGTACCCAAATCCAGAAGAAGAAAGCAATCTCAAATGAATTCTGAAACAGAATGAACTGAATCAAGTCAAGAACAATGGCAGGTTTCTCAAGCCAGAAATGTTCATCTGAAGGCTGTACTCGTGCTTCATCGATAGGAACTGTCTTCTCTGCAACTCTGTGGCCTAAACTAGTGATAATGTGTTCTAACTTAGCGCCAACGAGTAGCAGAAGCTGCCATTCAAACCAGCTCGATGTTATTAGGCTTGCATCAAATGTCATTCATCAAAACATGTCAACTAAACCCTTCAAATCTGTGTGTTTACACACACGTACGCACACACATATACATTAGCTCAGTTATACTTACAATTACTGGTAAAAAGGACAGCCAAAAAAATGAATGCCACCCTGCATTTTCATTCATCAGCATGGGAAAGGATTAATAATGATACCTTTTTTTTATGAATCACTGGAATTTAATTGCTCAACTTCGAAAAAGGAAAATTACCTTCCACATTCATCAGCAAAAACATCACAACAAAGAGCCACAGATACCAGCTGTTGTCCAATATTATTTGGTATTGTTCAACTTCAAACCATTGAATACTGAAATACAACTCAATAAATAAATAAATAAACAAACCATTATTCTAAAAGACTTACCTTATGGTAACAATTCTTTTGAAATCAATCTGCAGTGTCCGCATCATGTAATTGTGAAAATCAAAATTCAACACATGGGGACAATGCGCCTGGATTGGAAAAATCAATGATCAATAAATTAATCGAACACATCTTGCAGAATTATATAGTGAACAGATATGTGGTTAATGATTGAAACTTACTGTGATAAATCCTTTTCGAAGAGCAATGTAGTCTGATTTGGTAATGGAGTGATAAAATTGTTTGAAGAATGCTATCTGAAAGTGAGCAGAGAAAACTGCTGAATTCTATATCATACTCTTGTATAAAATTTTCAACTGTAGATTATAAGAGGCAACATAGGCTGGCTTGAAACTCACCAGCCAACTTAAAACAGCTGACTTTCTCCAATATCCTTTTTCGTGTTTTTTAATGAACTTGTGAAAATAATGGTGTTCATGTTGATGCTTTGCTTGATCTGCACAACAGAAAGCATACATTTAACAAACTACAGAAGTTCTATTGTTTCTGTGCAGAAGAAAGGAACATTTAGATTCAAGCCAACCTCTGAATGTTTCTGATGGATGTCTTATGGAATCCTCCCAAGTCTTCCATTGTCGTATCTATGGAAGGTGGAATTAATACATATCACAATAATTCGAAATGTAAAGAAACTAATGGACGTAAAGTAGATATGCAGGAAAGGGGGAAAAAAATACTTGACAATGATGTAAAACAGTTAGGGTAAACAAATGACGAAAATTCCAAATCAGTAAGAATGGCTACGAAAACGAGCTACACAATTGAAGCATATCAACTTCAATTCTTGTCTGTTCAGCTCAAAGGGGAAAATGTGACCAATTAATTTGTGTGGAGCAGGTTATAAAGGTAAGAGACTGATACATTACCCTTGCCCCTCCAAGAATCATTGTAGATACACAAAAGATAACATGGACAATTGCCAACACAAAGATGAAAATATGCAGTTGGTGCAATGCTTCCACAGACACCAATGGAACCTTCCCCTGTGTATGGAAAAGGCATGTGCAAAATGTTAGTTTATAAGATTTAATGTGAGCACAGCTAGATATATTAATTCATATAAGGATTTTCGCTATTCTATATCCATTTTATCTGTATCAACCTTTTATGCCTCTGCTAAACTACTTAACAAATCAACAACTCAACTTTTCAAGACCAATCCTCATTCCAATCATCAAGACAAGACCTTTGAGCCATCCCATGAAGGAAAATATTCCTCCAAAATAACCATGGCCCCTTCTTGGACCTGCTTTACTAACATGCTTAGACTAATCGTCATGTGGATCCATCTAGCACATTGTGGAGCCATTAGCTTAGATTATCTCATATTCATGTATAAATACTAATTAATGGAATGGCCAGTATGTGGTTTTCTAGTTAAATTTATCTTCTCCTCTGCCTAAATAACAACTTAATTTAACCGCAAAATAATCAAATTTACATGGACTAGTTGGTAAAAAGTTATGTTTACAGCAGTAAACATAGTGACATACCTCACGAGCACAACGTTCTGCACTATTAGTTGCAGATAGTAGATGACGTCGATTGTTTATAGCTTGATTATAGATTTTTTCGTGGTTGCTGCTCTCAGTTTCTCTCTTGCATGGCAACATGGTAATAGCAAGCTGAGGTGGGATGCATATGCGGCTTATTGTATTTTGGGTAACTGTTAGCAGAAGGGAAATGAACCCTAAAAGCATCAATTCTGTAGGAAAACATCAGGATAACTTCCATTAGACCCAAGAGATAAAAAAAACCTGTCAGTATGCTTTACTTTTAAGACTCCTATTGTGGCTTCTCAGACTTCATGAGAAATTGTTTTGAGAAAATAACATCCAAAACACAGTATTCTTTGGAGCACACATTGAGAACATATTTAGATCATATTTTAGCATTATACTGCAACATCGTCAATTATGTCTCGCAATTAGTGAAACAATTGTTTCAAATCCATTGTAACCTTGCACTTTATGTATAATTTCTGGACATATTTAGAAATGCAAACTTGCCAGCATTAGTTACGAGTTGTGGATTATGGAGAATTCGTCATTAGATATAATATACACTTGTATAGGAAATAAAGATTGGGGAGAAAGGATCGTCTGACCTTCTTTTAATTTTTGCAAGGCTTCAAACAATGCATCTTGCTCCGTATTCCTCAAGAACTGAATTTCCAAACAAAAAAAATCACCAAGTCCCTTAGGAAGTTAGGAATTATGCACCAAAAACCTCTTAAAAATGAAGAAACATCACCTCTCTGCTTAGAAGCTCTTTCTTTTTACTTAAAAATTCAATTGATGCAAAAACAACTTTTATGTGTGTGTGTGTGTGTGTGTGTGTAAAAGCTGATAAATTTTCTTGGAGAGGAAGAAGAGATACATGTTCATAAATAGTAACGTTTTTAATTTAATGAGCAGTGTACGATTATACCACACACTAGTACTGCAATCAGCAACATTTCGTACATTCATTTCTACATGCTGTGGCAGTGCATAACTTCAAATTTATCTTCACTTCAGTTTGAATTTTGGTCCAAATAAGATGTGTTCAAAAGAACAATTTTAGTAGTGATACTGAGGATGTTCAATTTGGGAACCGGGAACCAAAAAATTTAAATATTGAAGGAAGAAAAATCAAACCAGAATATCACCTAGCTCAAGTGTAAAAGATACTATAGGGAATATATAACATACCTTTCCCAGTTTATGAAGACCTCGCTCTGCAAAAATGGAGGCGAGAACAATGACAAAACAGACAGCAGCAATCACCCATGTAGGTGTGTACTGCAAAGATTTGGATTCTTCCGCCATAGTACCCTGTGAATGTGATTTTTGAGTGTCTGGTAGAAGAATTTGAAAGTCACCTGAAATATATATAGACCGTAAGAATGCCAAAGAATAAGCACACTCCGAAGATAAGAGGAAAGAATATGATATAATTGACACCACCATATTAAGTAAGGCATATAATTTACAAACATTGGAAAAGCATTGGTCAGTATCACAGAAGTTCTAAAGGAATCCCTTGAAGCCGACCTCATACGTTTCCTCACGTGAATGAGGTTCCAGTTTTACTGTGAGCACACTTCAAACTGGTGGTCATGGCCTTCTTTACTCGGTAGTTGATCTATGCCAAGGAACTACTGATTACCCTATTTTTATTAGAAGCTACATGCAGCAGTTGCTGCCACATCATCAACTGGAATAGTCTTATTCCAAGCATAAATTTGGTTGCAAACAGAGGGTGGATGAGATGATTTGATAGGGCACTTGTGCAATCGACACCACCAAAGTTGCTTGTGAAATACTTAGTGGTGTTTGTTCCAACCGAAATATGCACAAAATGTGTCCACATGCATGGAAAAGAATCAAGATAAGAGGGAAAGAGATCCAGTAATGAGACGAGATCTGTTACAGATTTAAATGGAATTTATTGTTAATCAGTTTTGAACTGTTGAATTCACGTTTTTCCCCCAAAAAAGAATACAACGTTTCATATCATACACATATACTATTTATATCAAAAACTACGACAGGCATCTTGGGGTACAGAATATCAATTTCTTAATGATTGTCCAAGTTCTCAACCACGTATGCCCTCGTCATCTTCACAAACCTCGTCATCTTCACAAACTTATGCTCTGCAGTCCTTCGCTCTGCAGTCCTCCTTCCGTGGAGTCGCATTATCTTTACCTTCCAAGGAGTTCCGAGTCCAAAATCTATTGCAGCAAAATCATCTAACCAAAAGCCCCACAGATATATTCTAAAAAACTGTGGCATCTCATGGTCTCCAAGGTGCTGGAGGTGGCGGCGGAGTTGGAAACATTGGGGGAACTGCAGAGAATATGGTGTTCTTATCAATCCCAGTAGTTTTGTCACCTGACAAAGCCACAAGTGCTGCAACTAATCCAGCATTTCCAGCAATCGTTGGCTCTGTATAATTGTAGTTGGTGCGAACATCACGGAAACCATCATGCCTGTCAGGACCAGCAACCATGGCTCCAACAAGTGTATTTGGATTTGGCTTCGTGGTGTCCCTCCATTTCCATCCTCCTTTACAGTTATACCTGATCTTGTTCTTAGGGATAGATGCACCTCTGTGGTGGACATGTTTTGGATAATGATTACCAAAACCCACAACATAGCTCATTTTACGAGGATTTTTGCCCAGGATGTAATCAATCTGTCACAAAGACAGAAAAAAGGAAGTTATAAACCGCTCAAATTATGCCAGGGTCCAATATAGAACAACACCTTATCGCATAGGGTATGGCATACCTGAGTCTTGGCAAAATCACGCAACACGTCAGTAGAGTAAAAATTTGGTCCACAGTACCATCCAGGTGTATCAGCAGCCTCAAGATAATCACTATATAGGGTAGCTAGGAAGGCAGCGTTGACAACATACTGAAGGGGCTGAGGCCTTCCATGATTTAACTCGATCAAGCCTCCTGTAGAACATCACCAAAACAGTTAGAATGGGATCTGAAAGTTAATCCATTCACTTGTGACCAGGCCAGTCATATAGGAGATGGTTTACCTCTTGTTCTATTAAACTTCGTGAAAATTGGCAGGTACGAACACATGATTATACTGGTCTGGTTGTGAAATGTCCTTAGTATTTCTTCATACGGATAACCAGGGCTCAAGAACAATCTTAAACGGCTCAAAAGTAGCTATCACACAACAAAATTTATTCATCAGGACAGAAGTATACCACCATATATTTTCAAAGTAAACTAACAGTGAATTAGGCACATTATGATGTAATATGTAAAAATAGCAGCAGAAAAATATCAACAGGATCCAAATAGGAGATCATCATTGACATTTCCACATTAAGGCGATGATTTTATATGTCAACAGCAGTTCATCAGGTTTCATGACATAATAGTCAAGAAAGTAGAAATGGGTACAAATAAGAAAAGGCAGGAGATAAATTAACAAATTGAGATTCACTTTTAGAATTTTGAAAAAAAGGAGGAAACCTCAGAACGAGATCACTTTATTTGTAGCAAGACAAGCAATTAGAGGAACCCACAATTCTTACTCATCAAGAATCAAATAAAAACGCATACATATGCATAGCTACCTTATATTTCCGTTGCTGAGGAAAATAGATTATATCAACTCCTAAAGATGCTTATCATTTGGGTATATTATATGAAACAACATGTGATACCTTATTAAATTAGAAACATGAACAGATGCATGGCAAAATTAATAACATTCGGAAGAAAAGTTAATTGCATGATTAGGAAAGGCATGATAGAAAATAGATAAGAAGCTTCACTAACCTGAGTACCAGCAAGCTTGTTGTCCCAGCTAAGGACACCATAGTCCGGCCCTCCCCAAAAAGCACCAGCATGCTTGGCTATGCCAGGATTTGTAGCAAGCTGAAGATAGGAATTATTTCCAGTTGCATAGTACAGCCAAGCTCCACCCCAAACAAATTCATCCCAGTAACTAGTTGAATTATAGAAAATGGCAGCTTCTGACCCTCTTTCACTGTATCTACCTCGCTGATCTCTTGCAAATTGAAAGAGAGTTCTGGCACCATGAACAAGTTTCTGAGAGTAGGCCTTGTTATCTTTGAAAACAATGGATGCAGAAGCTAAGGCAGCAGCCATTTCAGCAGCAAGATCAGAGCAATGGCTGCATTCAGTTACAAGTCTTTCATAATCAATGTCCTCAGGACGCATCCAGCAGTAATGATCATTTGGAGTGGTACTCCCACCAGAAGTATCCCCCGTGCCAACCTGTCAAATAGGATGGAAATCAACATCTGTCAGACCATAAATCCTATGGCGGATCGACAGACAAAGATAAAAATAATAATTTGATGAATAGCACACTTTTTTGAATCATGTTTATGTGATGATGGCCAATACAATAGTAGCTATAAACAATCTCGACTTCAGTATTTGTGTAACCAGGAAATTTTCTATGCATAGGCGGAAGTTGAGTTTTCCATGGAGAAATTGTCAGATGAAAAAACCTTGCTAGTTTTGATCCCAGTAAGTCAAAATTTTGAAAAAAGCCCTACCCTTGCATTTTCACATGAAGTGCCCCAAGCAAGATCATGTTTTTATTGTAAAACCAAGCATCATCAACATTAAAGTTAAAGACAGCTATGAAATAAATTCATTCAGATGTACAATTATATCTATGTTTAGATAAATTGTGTAAAGTTACTTCACCTGGGCAACCATCGTGTTGATGGTATCAGAAGAACTGTTAAATGTCTTAAGAAAGTAATCAGCTCCCCACTTAATAATTTCTTTGACATGGTTAAGCTCCCCAGTAGCTTCATATTTCGCACTATATTCTATAACACTCCAGCTCAACATTGTCATCGCAAAAGAAGCAGGGAAGTGAAACTTGATGGCATCCCCAGCATCATAATATCCACCCACCAGATCTTTGTAAAAACTACCTTGTTTACCTTTCCCGTCGCTCAAACACGAGCTTCCCCTCCATGACACATTATTATGCTTTGGAAGCTTTCCTGCTGCAATTTGCCATCAAAATACACGAACATAAACAAAATCAAGATCATTATCAATAACAGTAGCAACAGTAACTGAAACTTATGATCTGAATCCGTGCAAATCAATGATTTTCTTCAACAATCCATGATACCAAAGGTAAGCCACATTCAAACTGGTTTTTTTTTTTTTACAAAAAGAAAGGAAGAAAGAACGATTTCTACTTTCCTGAATATAGATGATTACCAATAACAGAGCAGTAGTAAAGTAAAATAAATTCATGATCTGGGTTTGTTAAGATTGATGATTCATGTTCCCCTAAACAGTTACAATCCCGGATTCATTGAAGAAGTCTCTCCTCATTCTTGCAACAAAATGATGCTATCTTCCAAATTTAACAAACAAATGAATTCAAAAGGTATACAAACATCAACTAACAGAAATCGGACAGATCAGATCAAGAAAAGGAAAAGATACATACATTTTTGCGCATTGAAGAACATGAGTGCCTTGTGTAGAGCAAGGGTGTAGTTATCAGCGGGGGTATGATTGTGACGATGGCGAGGCACAGCTTCAACAATAACAGTAATCAAACCAACCAGGAGAGCAGCAGCAACAATACTCCCAACAGTCCACACAAAGATCTTGCGACTAACAATGATACAACCCAGATCCACATATTTCTTCTTCTTCTTTTGCTCAGCTGGACCCAGTAACCAACTCTGTTGAGTCTCATCCAACGGCCTTGACAAAGCTGCCCTGTCTAAGTCATTCAAGTTCCTGCTCCTATCATCATCTGTTGCCGAATCTGCTGCATTTATCTCCAGGGATCCTCCCCAAGGATCTCTACCATACATGCTCATCCTTAAAGTTTCACTATTTCTTCTTGTATTTAGTAAATTAGCTCTCTTTTGATTCTCCCTCGATTCAAGAACAAAACTTGAAGTGCCACCGACACTGTATTGACAAAAAGAAAATGTGGGTTGTCTTTGTCTCTCTCTCACACACACACACACTCTTTGTTGGGTGTGAGGAGGAGAGACGGAGGGTAGTGAAGGTGTGGGAATGGGGATGGAGGGTATTATGGATGGTGGACAGCGGAGACTGATGACGGTGGAAGAGTCAATAATGCTGCGGTGAGTTGGGCTTGATTCTTTATTTTAATAATTAATTTGTAGTAAATCTAGTTGGTGACCAATCATCCACTTCTAGGCAAAGACAGTCTGTGTAATGCTGTGTTTTTCTATGAAGTTTTCCTAACAGCTAAAATCTGTGATGTATTTCTTTCTCACTCTTGAAGACAGTGGACAGACAGGGAAAGAAAGAAAGCAAGAAAGGTAACAGTTTGGTAATTGTATGGTATCTTGCTTTGCAAAAATTCATGTTAATGCCTGAAAGATGCCATTAAGCTCATCTTTTTAGCCTTTTTTTTCGCGGCCACATCATTTTGTATTTCTATTAAAGGAACAATTAAAAATCAATCAAGGAAGATTTATTTCCATATCATACTAATCTCTATAAAAACCCAGTTAAAAATTAGGATAATAATTCCCTCATATACGGATCTGAAGAAACTCCTCGTATCCGTAGTGTCATTATTAATATTATCGACATATATCACCCCGTTATACGACGTATGTTGAGAAGAGAAGGGTTGTCTCCAAGAAAATTGCTATCCCACCCCATCTTCTCTTCTTATTTAAAATTCTTCCATTTTCATTCTTTATCTCACCCTTATGCACATGATGTTATCAACAGATCATTTTTTATATATAGATATATAAATCGGTGCGTAGGATTTAAAATTTGAAGTTAATTTTTTCTCGAGGAATTTGTGAAGAGTATCAATACAATACAAGATCATGGGTGTCTGAAAATATTATAACATTTGGGGAAGAGGGACATGAATGACCGGTGTTTTTTCTTTTATTCTCAAACTTTTTTTTTATTTGCATCTTTAAAAAAAAAAAACATCTGAATTCTTATAGTTTGTTATGAAAAAACACAATTAAAAAATATAAGATTAGAGTGTAAAAGGTGATAAATTGACATGAACAAAGTTCTTTTTAGTCCCCATATTTCCACTTTCCTTTTGTTATGATCCTTTTAGTTTTTAGAAGCTGTATTTCATTCCACAACTTTATTTTTCTTGTTTTTCAACCTTGTTTCAGAGAGAAAAGAAAAATTTACTGAATTCCAATAGTAATAAAAAAAAAATATCATTAACACCGATTTCACTTTTAAAAAATATTGATTTTGATGTCAACAAGTTCCATAAAAGACATTCATCTTGTATGAGAGAGTAGGCATGGACACATAAAGTTTTTTAAATTCACGTTGATTTTTCATCTTGAAATCGATTTTTTCCAAGTTTAAGACCACAAAGAGGTTTTTAAGGCCTTTAGAGTATTTTTTAAGTGTTTTCAAGTGAAAGAATTGTTAAAATTTTGGTTTTTTATGTCCAAAAAAATTAAACTTTGATTTTCCAACTATCATAATGATGGTTAGAATATAGTGTCACAGACTATGCGTTGTTTATTAGCAAATAACACGTTTGTTTTTATAAGAG
>Ga0307517_10007729_pt1 | contig 15600 bp, 14 predicted proteins | sample 23_EM_MG_FD_194515 | JGI IMG/M metagenome (GOLD analysis project Ga0307517, IMG submission 194515) | Populus trichocarpa ectomycorrhiza microbial communities from riparian zone in the Pacific Northwest, United States - 23_EM | ecosystem: Host-associated > Plants > Roots > Unclassified | place...
TTTGAACGCAACGTATATGACCACTACAAACGCGATAAAGTCTTTCGACAGAAGAGGGACATTACGATGTCGGTTGACTAGGGGAGGTGAAGACCCTCATCTCACCGTAGCCGAGTGAGATACTGGTGTATGCCACTTCCGCGGTCCTTTGTCGCGCAAAGATGCACATTCTGAAAGCGTCGTATGGGATCCCCGTCGAAAGGGCCGTCGCTGGAGAGAGTTTAAGAGAGACTATGACAATTGCATGTGAGTTCCAGGCCCCTACCCGGATGAGTCACCATCAAACACGTCAAATATATCCCAAGCGCTAGTTGGGACAAACTGATCACGACAAAGCCTGAGGTGACGAGCCTGTTTTTCCTTGTCATTGCGTAGATCCTGTATGCGTTTGTTTGTCACAATCAGTGTCTGATGCAGGGGTCGTCGCGCTTACCTCAGGGTTAAGACCGTTTGGGCAAATAACGTGCAGACGACGAAGGAAAACATTGACGCGAACGATGTCTTGTTACACCTGTGAATTTATCGAACGTAAGACGAGGTCCTCGCGAGATAAGGATGACCGTACAGCTGCAAAAGGGTACATTAGTCATAATCCGCAGAACAATCAGTGTAATTGGACGACGCACCTCCTGTGTAAGGTTAGGCTGGACGGAAACTGAGATGGGTGATCAACCTCAGCCCCACACCTGAGTGGAACCAGGGACAAAACACGAACCAACCAACATCCATATCAAGAAAGCTAGCGGGAAGTATCTGTTCTGCGTATATGGTGAGATTAGCGTAGGGACGGGTAAACGGTTACATACCATCAAGAAAAGATAGAATGCTGTACAGTCGTTATCGAACGCCGTCAAATCACCACGTGTGACATACCCCCAACCCTGTTCGACGACCAGGCGTACTCGATCTGCGTAGATAAGCTTGGCTTCGGCTCCAGCAACCGAGCGTGCGGAACGGAGATCCATCCTCACCTCGTCAGGTAAGAGTAAGATGTACTCGTAAAGAAAGATTGTGATCATTGCTACGGCATAATACTGTATCATAGGTTCAGACCGTCAGTGCGTATGGTTCCCCCAACTAAACCCACATACCTTGAATGCGGCGCTGAGAGACCGCATACCGCGAGTTCGATCCGTTTAGTTTTGGCCATCCAGGTGAAGTGGAAGAAGGAATGCGGGCACGAGCTCACATGTCATTCCCGAGTTGGATGAGTTCCTCCAGCGAAGACATGGACAAAGGCGGGGTCACCGGCATCGGTGGGGGGCGGAGGGAGAGGATCGGCACGAAGCATGGTGGCGAACCACCCGCTTCGCTTTAAAAGAGCCCTGACGTGAAAACTGCCTGGCGTGGGCTTTTGAGTGAAAGGCCGCTGGAAAAGAGACAGATGACCGTTGAGTATGGCCCATGATTGGTGTACGCCCTCTTCTGATACCTGAGACGCCGACTCTCCCCACTTGTCACCACGAGTTCCGTGATGGCTGGATCCCAGGTGGGAATCGGGTCCGGGTCACCGGATTGAATTCAGGCTGGAACACGGCTGATTTCTGTCAAAAAACCATCCCAGCTGGATGAGGACGACGGTGGATATCACTACTCCCGTATTCGGTCCGGCAGGGGCCGGAGGGCAGTCCAGCTTTGACCCGACGATAGATCAAATCTTATCATAACTATGCGGCTACTCGCTTGTAGGCGGGATTGTAAAACAACATGGGGTATCTACAGCGCCTTATAATTTACCAGGCTGAAAGCTGTCCAAACAATAACCACACCTTTCCACTACGCTCCAGGGGAGATCGGTGAAACCAGTGTGTCGTCATCCTGTCTATTATTAAGCGCACCACGATTGATCGCAAATCGCATGGTGTAGACCTCATGATTAGGACCACGGTTCATGGTGGATTCGGCCATACTCCAATGCGATCCAGGTGAATGAGCAGCCTTCCTCAAGGAAAGCATAAGTCGTGTGATCATAATCGGAAGAAACCTGTGATTTGTGTTGCACGTTAGTTCTACACCCCTTCAGAGACAACCCCATGAGTCCCGACTCACACAACGGTTCCGCTTTAACGTTCGACGTATGGCTCAGTTTGAGAACAGGAGGGAGGAGATAATTCTGACTTACATGCCCGGGAGTAGTCGGACGGAGGGCTAAAAAAACTCTTAGCATCGTCGTAATTCAGAAATATCCTCGAATTTACCTTAGCAAATAGGACAGTCATGGTGAGGGTGAGATGTCCCGTGAAAATCACAATGAAGTATTTCGTCGCGTCCCTAACAATTGTACCCAGTAAACCCTTTCGGGACGTCGACCGCCTGGCCAGATACAGTATGACCAAGAACGCGAGCAAGTCTGCAGTGGACGAGGGTTGGTGAAGCCGTTTGGAAATTAGGTAAGTTAGGGAACGCCGTACCATACACTAGCGGAATCACAAAATAGGCAACCTCTGTCCCCCTGTGGGGCGGGGAGATGCACAACTTGAAGCCTTTAACCGGAATTCTAGGGATGACCTCCGCTACGGTCGAATCTAGGAGTTAGAAGGGGCGTGCGGGCGATCCGCTGAATATTTATGGCTCACGTGGACTCGTTGTCGCCAGGAAAGCCAGGTAAATCCCCAGGGCAAGCTGGGATACGGTGATCATAGCAAAACCCGCAGCAATTGGCCTACTTTTGCCAGTCACGGCATATATCCTGTTGGATTCTTTGAGAATGCAACTCCCCCAAAATCAAGCCCCTGGACGGTAAGCCATCCGGACTGGTTCTCACCTTAGGGTTAAAACTATCTGCGCAATTAATGTACAGACGATAAAGGCGATGCTCGAAATATATCCCGTCTTGTTGCACCTGTCGGTCAAGGTATGAGATATGCCTAATAGGATCGGTGGTAAAACACAGCCGTACAGCTACAGAGGGGAGGTGAGCAAGCGCTGTGTGGCATAACCTAGTCCCCAACTTACTTCTCGTGAGCCTAGCTGGTAGAAAGCTACAATGAACGGTTAATTGCTTGAGACTTGGCCCTTTCGTGGCTTTGAGCACGAACCGGCCAAAAACCAGAACTGGAATACCATTGGGATGTATCTGTTCTGTGTGTTCCTTCAGAAGAAAACCCCAGTCAACCAACGCGTGTGTACCTACCAGAAGGAAAAGATAGAAGGCTGTCCATTCGTCAGATATCTTAATGGTCCCTTTCGTAAGAGATGACAACACACCCCAAGTTTTGTTTGATGGCCATGCATATTGGATCTACGGAAGCGGTGTCAGCCTCGAGTGGAAATCACAAAGGGTCGGAGAAACCCGACGACTCCTCACCTCATCAGGAAGCATCGTGAAGTACTCGTAGAAGAAAATTGTCGTGGTCGCGATCCCACAGTACTGGAATACCACGTTAAATCAACCCACCACCGATGGAGAGTCTGCACACCTGGAACGTGGCGCTGCCGATTTGGATTCGAACGTGGATCGGTGAAGATGACAGTGTCGAGGAACGGATCAACTCACATATCCTTACTGGCTTCAATGATCTGGGCAAGCTCAGAAGACATGACTGGATGTTTCTGGCTGGGTGTTGGTCAGGAGGAGGGACGGGGGGTGGGTTAGAGCCACCATCCTATGGTTATAAGAGCACTGCCATCGGTCTGTGAGTACGCAGATAAATACGCGCTGCGGCATTGACTCACAGATGCTAACTGATACACCCAACGCTGAACTAGTTGGAGCGCTCGGACGAAGATTGGGGTCCTCTCTGATCCCGAGGCAGTTCCTTGTTTGAAGATGCCAGTTGGTTGGATCCGTTGTGGCAAACGCACACTCCCGGGTACTCATCGTTAGAGCCTCCGTCAGCCATTAATCGAGAATCTAATGTATTTATTTTCTAACTCGTCGCATGATCGTATCTACAATCCCAGCCAGGGTCGCGGGATGTCCCTGAGTCGACGAGCAAACATTCAAGTCCGCGGTGGCCCGACACCCTCAACTAAACGTCCCTCAAACAGAAGACGGTTCCCCCCCACCAGACCCAGCATTGGCAGCAATCTTAAGCTCACCCCGTCCTTCCCCTTTCTCAACGAACCCAAAGCTTCCTTTCCCCCACATATTCCTCCGCTTCTCCCTCTTCCCCTCACCAAATTCATCATTCCACTTCCTCAGCTCGCTCAACGTACCGAGCGATTCTGACGATGACGGTGTGATCTCTTTCAGGGCTTTCTCAAAGTTCAAGAGCGAAATCACCCGAAGGGGATGTTCCTGAGTAGTTTCTGTCTCCGGAGAAGCCGAAGCGGCGCCTGTAGAGGAAGATGCGGACGGCGAAGGGGATTCATTGGTTGATGCGGAAGCTGGATCCGTCGTAGTGGAGGATTCGTCCCAGGCGTCTACATCGTTCTCGACGACCAGGACGTGGGCTGCAGTCTCGCTAGCCGACACATCAGCGGTGGAAGAAGTAACGACAGGAGTACCTTCCGTCGGCAGCTTGGTGGTCCCCCATGGCAATGTCACACCCGCCTTGACTGCATCCAGGGCAGCTGCAACACATAGATCTATCGGGGGCAAGGGCTCGTCGGTCACAATCCATTCTCAGAAAAGGTGGAAACATACGTTTGAGATCGGATCCAGAGAAATCACCCGTCCTCTTCGCCATCTCATCGAGGTCCACGTCCGCCGCAACATCCTCCTCCCTCAATAAAATCTTCAAAATCTCCTTCCTCTCCTTCTCCCCTGGAAGGTCAACAAGCAATCTCCTAGGTAACCTCCTCAATACCGCATCATCTAAATCGAACGGCCTGTTCGTCGCCCCAATCACGATCACCCTCTTGTCTTGGGAGTTGGAACGAAGACCATCCATTTCGGACATAAACTCGGTGATGACCCCACGGTGTGCTAAAGCACCACCAGTCTCGCGAGACGACATACGGGCTCCAAATAAGGAGTCGATCTCATCGATGAAGACCACACAGGGGGAGAGCCTTCGAGCCAGGGAGAACACAGCTTTAACCAGCTTCTCTCCTTCACCAACGTACTAAAAGAAACCGACCATGTTAGGCTCCGGCCATAGGACAAAACGGATAAAAAAGACTCACCATGTCCATGACGTCCGACGGAGACACCGCCAACATCCTGCACTCAGCTTCTTTCGCCAACGCCCTCACGACCAACGTTTTTCCCGTACCCGGAGGTCCAAACAACAGACACCCAGTAATCCCGTGCTCCTTGAGGATACCATACTGGAACGCGTGCGGGTGAAGAAGTGGCAGAGATACGATCGATCGAACGGAATCTATAGTGTGTGGGGGAAGGTGCACTTGTTCGAAAGTACTGGTTAACGTCCCTGTAGGAGAGCGTTCGAGAGGCGAACAATCAGCACAAACCAACCGACAAGAAGTGAAGAAAATGGAAATTGTTCCGACTCACGTGGATCGACAATACACGCTAAAAGCCTCTGCTCGTGTTCATCCAAATCAGCATCCTTCTTGACCCTCTCAATCACCTCATCCACTTCCTCCTCTCTCCCTTGCCTACTACCCACGTTCGTGCCTTCCTCGCCATCTTCCCCTTCACACGCCCTAGCGGTCTCTTTCGCCCAATGTCTCCTCATCGCACCTGCTGAAGCGTTCGTCAAAAACGCCCGAGCGATGGCGCTCCACGGAACGACCGTAGGATCCAATGTGAGTTTCGGTATCTTTCGGGATTTTGACTGCTGTTGGCTCTGGAGTTCGTGTTCTTGTTGTACGATCGAGGCTGATCCAAGTGCCCGGTCTGCTGCTTGCTTGACAACGCTCCAAACAGCTACAACGCGACCCCAAGCTTCCCACATCCTCACGAGGTCAGCTCGTTCTGTGGGTGGGATTGCATCCGCCTCTGCCTGCCCAAGCGCGTTCTCAAGGAATGGCAAGTCAAGAGGGGGGAGGGTACCTCCAACAGAAGCCATGGCCATTCGGACTGTAAGTTCGTTGATCTCCCTCCTCCGATTCGTCCGTGAAATTTTCTCGTTCTGCACGGATCTCTGTGAAGGCACAACCACGGAGGACCGGAAAAAGTTGGTTAAGTTGGTTTGGGACGCCGACCCGTCTGTCCCTTCAAACGAAGAGGAGGAAGACGATGAGGATGAGGCAAAGCCAGGGCGAGAGTCAGGTGAGCCCATGAGGGCCTGTAGCACTGGACCAGGAACCACCCCAGACAATGGACCGAGTAAACCGCCGGCACTACCCCCCACGAAACCAGGGAACGCGCCTTCATATGGCGATACCCCATTCCGTGAAGGGAGGTCATCAGAAGGCGACGAGTTCGACTGGAGAGTTGGTAATTCATCTTCCAGAAGTAATCTCTCGCCCTTCTCCCACTTCTTTAACCTTTCCTTCAACCTCTTCTCTCTTGCGCGATCACTAGACTCGTCTTCTCCCCATGCACCCTTCACAACCGTCGGCCCACCACCCGACTTTCCCGTGCCCTCGATGCGCTCGCGTTCAGATGAGGAGGTGGAGCGCTGGTTCATCAGCACGTTAATCGCACTTTGTGGACCGCCGATTCCAGAAACTCCCCCGCAGGGTCGTAACTTTGGGACTACAGGTGGCGTCACGCCGAAGATTATTGTCGTCGGATTGAGCACGGGAGACGTGGTCCTCGCGATTGGACCGGCCCTTCTCTGGCGAACTGATTGGAGCAGCGCTGGGTACCAGTGCCCCGCAGAGGCGGCAAGGGTATTGAAGTCCCTCACGTACACAATCCTAGGTTTTCTGGGCGATGGACCAGAACCCTCGGCGGAAGCATCTGTGTCTACCGGTGGTGGGGGTGGCGTCACGTTGATCAAATCATCGAAAAACGATTTAAGTTTCGACTGAGGGGTCCTAGAGATATTCCGACTTCCTACCCGATTGACCGTGATCTGGGGCGTCATCAAGTGAACGGTCATGTGCGCAGCGGGGAACTGGTTGGAGTAAAAGAGGTCATCACCCTCCTCCCCGGCAGATGCAGAATGTCTTGCGGAAGGTGGTGGCGAGGAAGACGCGGAAGAAACCTCGAAATGAAGGGGATGGTCGGGTAGTTGAAGCACACTTGCAGCTGTATTAGACGCATATATTCAACGTTCCATTTTACCAGGAGGAGAGAGAAGGCGTACCCGAACCAAACTGTCCAGCTGAGCCAGCAGCCAACTGGACACAGTCCAACACTACGACATCCGCTCCAACCCTCCTCGCGAGCTCCTTCACAGTCTCATCAACAACATAATCCCCACCCTCGATCGGACAATACAAAGCCAGGGTGGGTTCGACTGTCGAGCTCGCACAGCCGTCCTGGGGAGTGTATGTGGCACGGTGTTGGATCTGAGGATGGAAGGTGACGTGAAGGTTGTCAAGTACACCCCCGAAGATTTCGGAGGGGGGTAAGTCGAAGTTTTGGAGGTCGGAGGTTGTGGAAGCTCTGGGATGTGGCTCGGGGGTCCAAAGGATATCCAGGGAGGCTGGGAACTGAGAGGAAGAGGAAGAGCCGTTCCCATTCCCTCCAGCACTTTCACTGTTGCCACTCCCAGCGTTCCCGTTCAGTATCGGAGGAGAGTTAGCAGGATTGTCTCCAGAAGGGGGTTTGACATTAATAATCGGCCTTTTCCGTTTCGGTCTTTCAGTTCCCAAGACACCCTCTTCCGGGGGCGAGGTGGGTTGACTGTTGGAGCTTATGGGGGAGGAGGCAGAGGGTTGGTCATCCGGAGGCGGGATCGAAGAAGAGGAAGCGCGTTTGGTGGATGTTGGATTTGACCTGCCAGGAAATCTGGACAGCCTGGTGGATGAGATGGAAGCCTGGTGAAATCGTGTCCCAGTTGACGAGATGTTACTGGCTATCGACCGTGACGAAGAGCGGATGAACATGCAAGAAGAAACGACGAAGGGTCGACGGTCCGGGTCCGCGACTCCGACCTCGCAGAGGAACGACGCGTCAAATCGCCAACAAAAAAATTTGACCGAGGTAGTACTCGAAACTACAACCTCCTGATTCGTAGTCAGACGCGCTACCATTACACCACACGGCCAGCTGAGACCTTTGCCTTGGTTGTGCTTACAGGTCGTGCTATTACCCAACGGTCGTATCAGATTCAGAAACTTTCGTCATATCCACATAAACTACATAGACTAAGGGTCGTTTCTGGCGGTAGAGATACAGAAATAGCAAAGGAGTTGGACGTCTCTCTACATTACTGCGTGATGTATTGGTAAGTGGTGAAAGGGGGAACAACCGAACGTGCCGACTTGAAGAATAGGTAAAGATACCGGTGGCGTGGGATCGAGCTCGTCGATGCGTACACGCTAATACTTCAGGATGATATAGAGTGCTGAGAAGTGGTCAGGGTTAGGAGCAGTCGGACGACTGGGTACGAATCACGTACCATGAATAATTCCGGGGCTGACCGAGGGGGCTTGAGTGAGTTGGGGATGAAGACGAGACAATGATATAGACGTACAGGTAACCCAAAAGGGTCTGATAAAGCAACGTTAGCAGAGTCGGAAAAGAAAGGGTGATAAGGACAACTCACGAGGATGATGTTAATACAAAAGTCAGCACCACATCCCTTCTCGAGAGCAACACCGAGAGGTGGGAGGAGGATGGCGAAGCTAGCAAAAGAATGAGACCAGTTCACAATCCTGACCTGGCTCGAAACGGGACGTACATGATCTGCAAGAGTGGAAATGAGTGGGTTGGGTGAGAGTTAGTGATGCTTAACGGGAAAACGTACCTTGCAGATGTCTGAACCAGTGAAAGCCATGAGAGTCGAGGTGAGGAAAGAGAGGGAAGGGAACCCCACCGTTGTTTTATGTCATTCCAACACGGCAAGCAGCAGACGTCATAGATTAGCCGCGAAGACCGCCCGTGACGCGGCGGGTGACCCCGGTCACAGCTCCGGGCTGCGGCGCATCCACAACTCGTCATTTCTGGCGGATCCTCTTTGTCACGGCATCCACACGGGCCAAACTTTCCTCTCAGGCAGTCCTCACTACTCCACTGGCTGTGTCTGCCGAGTCCCCGATTTCCAATCTGGCTGCTGGCTGCGGGTTATCTCTGTCTTGTGACTCCTGCGGCTTGGCTGTGGACTCTGGCCTAAGCTTTCGGTGTACAGGCCAGGCGCCCACTGACTTGATTTCCACCTCCACCCCCAACTTATACGTACTTACCCACCGGGAACAGTGCCCCTAATCTTCGACATGAATCTGTTCATAACTACTCAAACTGTGCTTTTTTTCTCAGGCATCAGGTGCCGCATAACCCGTTATAGAAACGAGTTCTCTGCGGTGAAGCACGCCTCACCCCCTTGGGCTTTTCTTCTCACCTACTCACACACTTTCCCCGAGCAATTGGACGGCTCTCCAGCGGTGAAGACATATAAAACAGCCTGTTCCTGGAGCATGTTTTCGCCCTCGATCTCTCCGCCCCTATGCTCATGGCTGCGACGATGGCCATAGCCTGCTCCCCGCTCCCCTCCGATCCATCCTTTCTATCCGCTGGCGTCAACATTGACGCGGTCCGTCACAATCGCACCCTCACCCCCTCCCTCTCCCCCTCGGCATCTTCTTCATACGCTTCATCCGACGACGACAGCGACGATAGCGACGACGAGGACGAACACAATCTCCGCGTAGCTCCGCACTGGCAAGCTTACCGTCACCTGTTCGAGTCCCATGGCTACCACCTTGACACGTACAAGGACGTCCGTCAATTTTACCTCCGTTATTGGGAAACCAGGAATATTCAACAGAGCATACAATGCTGCGCCGGTTATAAATCCGCGTGTCGAGAGGACAGAGACGATAATGAGCTGTGTAAAGATGAAGGTCTAGTGAGTCCTCGTCTTCCTGGCGCTGCTTCATCCCTCCTTCTCTCCCTATTTCTGGATTCGCGTTCTGCCGTCGCCAGTCTTCTGCTCGTGACCCTCGTCTTTTGATCAACCGTTCACACTTCGGGATCACGGCGGTGAGAAACTGATTGAATTTTCATTGCCGGCATGCATTTCACACCCTCGTCCCTCGTCCTGTTGCCCATAGCCGGAGCGCCTGTTCCGAGGCAAACGCCTGTCGGACGATCTCCCCATCGTAATCAAGGCCGTGCACAGACGGTCGAGAGAGCTCGAGGTCATAACCGCGTTGAGCACTCCACCGCTGAGAGATGATCCCATGAATCATTGCATACGTAAGTCAATTTGATCCCGAAGTACGCATGCACGGGCGCATACACGCATACATGTGCCCCATCACTTGACTGACTCCTTGGCCGTCTTGGCCCCCCAGCCGTACTGGATATCATCCACGCTCCCCTCAACGTCCAGCACGCCTTCTCTTATTCGGCGTATCGAGACCAACTCTCCTTTATAGTCATGGAAGAATGGTCTTCCCAGTTCGCCCCTCCAGAACAACCGTATACCCTTCAGTCATACCTCAATTCCCTCCGACACTGCATCCAGCACATAGCCTTCATGCATACCCATCGTTTTGCTCACCTAGACATATCCGTCCGGAACGTGCTCACGGACTACGACGGACGGTACGCCTGCATCGATTACGAAATGAGTAGACAATTCTGCCGGCCCCCGGTGGAAGTGGAGGGGGATCCGAGGAGCAGCGTGTTGATTTACCATTCGAAAGCGGCGGAAGTGCCACCGGAGGTGGAGAAGGGTCATTTGACCTCGCCGTACGCCATGGACGTGTGGGCGTTGGGTATGTTGATGTCCAAAGCTATTGCGTCGACCGGATACGACGTACCCGAACTGCGTTCGATCACCAAAGGGATGTTGGAACCCCAGTGGGAAAGGAGGCCGAGTGCAAAGGTGGTGTTGAGGCGGTTTGAAGAAGCCATTTTGAATGTATATCCGAAAAGCGGTTAAACATTGCACCTCATCCCTCATCGACGGTTTCGAGTTGACTACATATTAGGGGTATACCACATTACATTCACAAGTAGATTACATCACGTACACAATCCTCCCTGCGCGAAATTCGCCACTCAGATACCGGACTGACGGACTAGTTGGATTGATGTCCGCCATCCAGTTGTTGCTGATCCTGTGAAACTTGTTCCTCCTCAAGCTTCCTCTTCTTCCTCGCTAAATACCTTTCCCTCGCGCTCTGGACATCCTCTTCGTTATTCCGCTTCGCCACGACGCGTTCCCTGGCCTCTCTCTCCCTTCTCTCCCTCCCCAACCGTAGTTGCTCTTGCTCTTCGGCCATCTGAGTCTCAATCTCTCTCGCTCGACGCGCATTTATCGCGTTCCGCGAGGCAGCGACTCCCACTGCTCGGTGCGCGTCGACCGGTTCCGAAGGAGTATTGGATGAGGAAAGGGTAGAAGAGGTTTTCGAACCGAGCTTCCGGGTGTTGGCCATGGACAGGTTTAGCCCTGCGGACAAGAGTTCTCGCTTGTCGACGATCTGGTTGTCGTCGTTCAACTCGATCTCCATGCCTTTCTGAGCCGCTTCTTTGGCGAGTTCCAGATCGGATTTCGTCCCGGGTATTGGTGGTTCGGAAGTGTGGGGTTTGGTGATCGTGAGGTTGGGTCCTTGAGGTCGTTTACTCGGGGATGGGTCGGATGTGGGGGATGTGGTGAGGGCAATCGTCTCTTCGTGTGCTTTGGCTTCTTCCTCGAGAAGTTTTTGGTAAAATTGAGCCATACCACCACCAAACCCCTTCTTCTTCTTCTTCTCAACCTCTGCGTTGGAACAGTCAATATCCGAGCGGGATAAATCCATGAGGCGAGGTCTGCAGGACGTACCTTCTCGTAGTTTCTCCTCCTCCTCGGCCTTGCGGAGCTCGACCATCTGGTCTTTGTAGGCTTGAGTGACGAACGCTTCCTTATCCTTAAACTCGTCGCCCTCCATGTCGCGTTCCCGCTGGATCATCTTTTCCTCCGCTCGGAGGCGGTCCAGCTTCCGTGTGCTGGCGGACGCGAGCAGCCCCCCAATGTACTTAGGCTACGAAATGATATCCAGTCAGTACATTCGTTAAATGCAGAGAGACAGAGTGAGCAGACGGACCTTGCGTTCCTTAGATTCAGCCATCTTCGTCTCCTTGACCTTCTGTTTCGCCACCTGGATCTTGTCCCATACCTCGTCGTATTCAAAGACGGTGGAATCTACGGCCATCTCAGCCAGCTCGCGTTTCTTCTGTGCTTTGGACGTTTCCGCTGAAACGGTTTGGATTCCAATCCCGTTCTTCTTGTTCGTCTTTGAGCCAGAAGCTGGTGAGTCTTCGTCGTCGTCGTCGGCATTGAACAGAGAGGGTTTCTGTGTGGGTGCGGAGGGTTTCTTGAGCTGAAACGGCGATTGTATTTCGGGCTTTTTGGTGAGCGAGAAGGAAACCTTCATGGTGGTCGATCGGTGGAGAGGTTCTGTGTCATCCGCTTACCGTCATACTCCCCCCCTCACTCCTCCCTTTCCCTCCTTAGATCCACGTAGACAGTCCATCCGGAGGGATGACAGATAACAAGGAGAACACAGCTTCCGGGTCATCGCCAAATCTCGACGCATTCCTCAAACGGAGACGAGCCTCAGTCATCGAGGTCGTGGACGCAAAATCCGCCGTGGACCTCGCCACCGCCCAGTCCTATTCCGAGAATGTCTTCCTCTTCGTGCCAAATCTCATCGGTGAGCCCACCCCCACACAACTCACACGACCGCCTTCTTACGGTGCCTCGCTCGTTGTCGTATCGCGTGGCCCACTCCTTGGGGACTCGACTGTTTTTGTCGGTTAACGGATGCCAAGGGTACTGTCGAGTGCTCCTCGCAGCCCTCGCCATGCACTACATGAACCACCATCCAAAATATTCGACCGTCGCGTATTGCATCTCCCAGCTTTTGGATGCCGTCGACGGACACGCTGCCAGGTATCTCGGCCAGGCGTCAAAGTTCGGCGCCGTGCTTGATATGGTCACTGATCGGTGTGTCTAACTTTCTATCCAAGTTCTGATTCTGACGGTTTTGACGATCCGGATCTTTAACATGACAACAGGGCAACCACGAGCTGTTTGCTCTGTTATCTTTCCTCGGTGTATCCACAATATGCGCTCATCTTCCAGTTTCTTATCGCACTCGACTTTAGCAGTCACTACATGCACATGTACAGGTACCAACTTTCGGTTGTCGTCTGCGTGTCTGGGTCTCACTCGTCCGCGTAGCTCGTTAGTGACCGGTTCGAAATCCCACAAGCTAGTCACTTCTGACGTCAGCCGTATCCTCTGGTTCTACTACAACGATCCGGTACGTCCCTCCCACCTAAGCTGGTTCCCGTTTTTCACCACCCACCCATGTTAGACAACACTTTTCCTCATCTGTGCCGGAAACGAACTCTTCTTTGTCGCCCTCTATCTCGCTCACTGGGTAACCACACCAGCTTCCCTCCCCATCTCCGCCTCCCTTCCCCTGTTGGAGGGCCTTACCTGGCCGGAGGTCGTTGCTCTCATCTGTTTCCCTGTCTCCGCATTGAAAAATATTATCAACGTCGTCCAGCTGTGGAAGGCTTCCAAGATCCTGGTTGGAGTGGATTTGGTCGAGAGGGCAAAGGCGAGGGGGGAGGGGAAGGTCATCAAGGCTTGAGACCGAGGGTGGGTCTTTCAAAAAGATTGTTCTTGTTTCTTCACTTTTGTTCGTTCTCATGCTCCCTTGATTCTTCGTTCTGTATGTCCAATTTCCGAACTTTGCCTTCAGATTTAATTATAATGAGCCGTGGATACGTACATCCATCCATCCAAGAAAGAATTGACCAGGTGCCACCATATCTGATCGGTATCGGCACCTCCCGCTCCGTCGTCCATCGAATCCATCACCATCACCTGTTCTTTGGCAGTGTCTTCACAGCAGCTCCGCTTCGCTCCCCACTTCCCCGATGCTCATCGAGTGGAGTTATTGACCGCATTTATGACGCACTTGTGAGCTGCAGTATATCCAACTGGGTATATGGTCGCCCCCCGACCCACTGCTCGCACCGTAAGTCGTGGATTGAACCCCACCTCTGGGGGTTACCAGTGCACCGTATTTTGGGTTCACTATCGTAGCTCCTTCGGGTAGTTGGCTGACAAGCCTTTCATCTTTGGTCCACATGCCAACCTGGATATTGCTCGAATAATCAGTATCGCCGACAAGCGGCATTGCCCACGACCGGCGTTTGGGGTAGATTTGATCCCAGAGTTAGCGGATGAGGAGTCTTGTATGTAGCCTGGACATTCATTGGCACAGTGTATGTGGACTCCGATGCAGCCTCGGGACAGCCACATGGAGAAGCCAGGTCAAACCAGATGAGGACCGTGGGGAAAACCGGTTTCAAATTTGCACGGGGGTTAGGTACAGGTGGGGGGATTGGGCTTGTGAGGAAGAGTGGATGTAGGATAGATTCACGGACATCCCACTCCACAATGCCGCTTCGGCAAACTAGTACGTAGGCTATAATCTATCTTACAGCAGGTTTCATTTCGATAGACCGTTCTGCGTAGGGTACAGCTCCAATTTGTTGTTTATCTTTTGACGGTATTGGAGCTCGGCATCCCGGCATGATGCAGGTGCCGGGGCCCGGCACCCCGGCATCGCGGCATCGGCCAGCCCGTGCGTTGGCCTCGGCAGGTTGGCAACCTGGTTTTCCCTCTCGCTTTTTGGTCGGTAGGGTCGTCAGCAACCTGTTGTTTGTGTCAGGGATATATTGTCATTTTTTACGAGCGGAACAACAGTGGAAATTAGTTCTGGCTGGGGGACTTGGCCCCGGCACCTGCGTCATGCCGGGATGCCGAGCTCCAATACCGTCAAAAGATAAACAACAAATTGGAGCTGTACCCTACGCAGAACGGTCTATCGAAATGAAACCTGCTGTAGGAGAACCAAGTCCATACAGCCCCCAAGTTGGTCGAACCGTTCCGGAAAATAAACGTTGATATTGCAGATCACGAAAGTCCGTACTAATGGTATTAAATACATTGATGTAGATGGAATCAAACAAAGCATATGGTAGAGAGGAAGCGCGATAGGAAGGGGAGTGGTGTCCGCTGGAACAAACTCAAGCGCCAGCTTGAGCTGCACGAGTCGAAGTCGGGGGATAGCGAATAACGAGCCCTTTGAGCGCTCCCGTCATGTGGAGGGCCGACCGGACGAGGGTGGAATAAATGACATATCCTCCCAATGTTTCGTCGTCGAAGGCGGCGGGTTCAACTTCATCCTCAGCTTGCTCCAGCTCCGGTAGCAGCCGTCGCCGGCGCATCCTTTGCTGTCGATCGTACTGTTCTTTAGCTTGAAATCCGCAAGCAAGGGACTCCTGGAGATTCAGTAGCCAAGCGCGAAAGTCCTCGAAGGATGGAGACAGGTTGGGATACTCGAACTTCGAAAAGAAAGCTATCTTGTAGGCAGCAAGACCTTTGTACGATTGCTCACCGAACCACAACTGATAGGGTAATTCCTTGAGCCCCTGTCGCGTCCGTACCCCTCCATCATCCCCCTTCTTGGGAGCTTGAATCTCATAGTGCGTGGCCAGGATCAGCATGATGTAGAAAAGGGACTCTACGTCATGCCTATACAAGTGGAGGGCGTCCGTTCCATCGAGCAATCCGTGGGCCATGAATGGGGGGGTTCCCGTCCTCTGCTGTGAGGTTTTGGTATAGT
>Ga0307517_10007730_pt1 | contig 15597 bp, 6 predicted proteins | sample 23_EM_MG_FD_194515 | JGI IMG/M metagenome (GOLD analysis project Ga0307517, IMG submission 194515) | Populus trichocarpa ectomycorrhiza microbial communities from riparian zone in the Pacific Northwest, United States - 23_EM | ecosystem: Host-associated > Plants > Roots > Unclassified | place...
AAAACAACTAATATCACTTAATTTACAAATTACCCATGCATTTATTAATCAAAAATAAATTATTATTTAATTTTAAAATTAAAATTTACAAAGTTAATCGATGAAGGATTTTCATTGTAGCCGGTGAGTAAAAACATTATTCAGTTTTCATAGCTTTACTTCTTCATCCAAAAAACTTAACACTAATTATTTGGAGCATCCAAGTTTTTTGCCAAGGTTTATTGGTTATTATCAAATTGATCAGAAATAAATAAGTCTTTTCTCGTTTCAAATACATAGTGAAACGACTAAAATACTTCTGGAAGTAAAAAATTTAAAATTAATATCAAGGGATAATTTCATCCCTTTTTTTATAGCTAAAGGATATTGGGAAACTTCATCCGCTTTCCTATAGTTAATTGCAAACTTCATTCCCTTTCATATTGGGATGTCATTGCAACAACCTATTTTGATAGAAGAGATGTAGTTCGAGTGTATGACCTAAAATGAAAGGTTAGTCAAGCTAAACAAGACAATGGGTCTCTTAAGGACTATTACGTTAGACTCTAAAATCCCTAGCGAGAGAGATTGATTTCAGACGCCTGAACCCTATGGTCTATGATAAAGACATAAAAAAAAGTACAATAAACTAGTACAAAAAAAGACCAAATCTATACCTTTTTAGATGGCTTAGATGGCCAATTTGACTTGAGCTGTCAGGACATTCTTCAACAGACACCACTTTTATTGGTTGAGCAGACTTTTGCTCAGGTAAGAAGAGAACACAATCGAAGAACTTTGATGATGGAGACAACAAGAGTAGATGATAATAGTTTTGGCTTGTTAATAAAAGGCCAAGAGAGGGATACATGAAATCGAGGAGAGACGAGAAGAGATGTGAAAAATCTAGAGGTGCATCGTTATGATGAGAAAAATATGGTTGTTGGTTCACAATTGAGGATGATAAGGATTTGGTTGATTTGAAGGAATTAACTCTCACAAGCCCAAATAAATGGGTTGGACTAGGTGGAAATCCACTTAAACAAGCTCATGATCCCTTATGGGCTGGTAGACAGGTCATTCAGTCTAAGCCTAGTTCTCATGGATAAAATTTCAGCAGGCTATCTTTTGTTAGAATTGGAGCCTATGAGGGTGAGTCCACTCATTGTGGAGGAAATAACCACCCAAAGACACATGTTTTCAGTTACATGGGTACCTGGAATGGTGGTATGAACTTGAAGGATGAAAAAAAAGGACGACCAAACAATATTAGTCGCTAATGTAGACCCATACACATTTGTGCCACTCAACAGTCAACCTCATCATCAGTTTACCGACCTTGACCTAGGTATTATCGGTTCTATAAATATAGTATTGAATGGTGAAAATGTAAACAATTGGATTATTAACTTAAGGGGATAAATCACATTACATATGATCCAAATGAATTTAAAACAAAATCAATTCCTTGAAGGTAAGCTATATCAAATGCCAATGGTGATACATGTCCAGTTTCAAGAAGAGAAACAATGAATTTATCAACCATGTTCACTCTCCCCAATACTTTTTTTATACCTTCCCTCTCCACAAAAGTGTTATCAGTGGGTTAGGTAGCAAAAGATTTAAACATGAAAAGAATTAATTTTTATTTTTTTATTTTAAATTATTTTTTATATACTCCTTATTTTGTTTGTTTTAAGATGTTCTCACGAAGAGGATATTTGGTTATGGTACTGAGAGAGAGGGTTATATTATATGGATGATCTGAACCTTGGTAAAAACTTATTATGTTCGATCTTCACAAAGGCAGGGACAAGAAATTTGGTTGTGGCATTACTAGTTAAGACATTTACCATTTAGTTATTTATAACATTTATTCCCTATTTTATTTATAAATGCACTACCTTCTAGTTTCAAAGTCATCAAACAAATTACCCTGCTAGTTATAATAAACGCAATGCACCTTTTATGATTATCCATTTAGATCTACAGGGTCTTGAACCCGTTACTACTATTGCTGGTTTTAGATGGTTTGTCATTTTTATTGAAGAATGTACTAGGGTAACTTGGGTATATGTATTAAAATATAAGAATGATATCCTATTTATTTTTAAGTAGTTTTTACATCCTATACAAACTCAGGTTTCCATACGCATTAAAACTCTTTGATCTGATAATGAAGGGGAACATATTAGTCAAAAGTTCAAAGAATTTTATGACAATAATGGAATTAGACATAAGACTTCATGCCCACATACTCCTCAAAAAAAGAATAGAATTGTTGTGCATAAAAATAGACACATACTAGAGACAGTACAAACAATTATGGGAGCAACTCATATGCCTTAATGATTTTGGCCTGATGTCGTTGGTACAATTGTTTATCTTCTCAATTGCATGTCATCACGGGTACTTGACTTTCAATAACCCTTCCAAACTTTGGAACGATATGTTACACTATCTTTAATACTCTACATACCTCAAAAATATTTGGTTGTGTTGCATTTATACATGTTCAAAAGCATAAATGATCCAAGCTGGATTTGTGTGTTGTTTGGTGTGTCTTTCTTGGATATAACTCATATATAAAAGGGTACTGATGTTATGATCCTATCTCATGCAGACTCTATGTTACTATGGATGTAACTTTTTTTAAGGAAGAACATTTTTTCAATGTGCCCATCCTCTTTTGCTCTCTAGGGGGAGAATAATAATGAATAACAACTATGGGATTGGGTTCGTATTGAAAGTCGTGTTTCAATAGAGATTATTGAACATACCAACCACATCAACTTACATACTTTAGCCATATTGAATAACCCCCTCTTCAACATATAAAAGAACCAAGATTAGAATCATGAGGATATCTATGACACTTCAACTGAGATAACATCTCTTGACTCTCCTGTTCTACCTGATTTTGTGAATTATGGTTTACCTCACAAGCATAATCAGGGGATACCCTTAAACCAAAACTCACCAGAAATTAAAGGAAGGAAGTCTAGGGACTCTTGCAAATTTTGTAATAATCCATAACGTGTCAGATGCAACAAAGGTCTTTATGGGAAAGGTATTTTTAGAACAGATCCCATAAAACATCAACAAAGCCATGATAGATAAACACTGGAAGATGGCTATTTATGATAAAATGAAAGTTCTTTAGAAAACATTACTTGGGAGCTAGCTAAACTGCCAATAGAAAATAAGAAAATTGGGTGGAAATAAGTGTTTACAATGAAATATAATATGGATGGGACAATAGAGTGATACAAGGTAAGATTGGTAGCTAAAGGATACACGTGGACATATAACATAAACTATCAGGTAACATTTTCACTAGTAGCCAAACTGAACATAATTAGGATACTCCTATCATTTACAACGAATCTGGATTGGCTTTTGCATTAGTTTGATGTGAAGAATGCATTCTTTCATGTAGATCTAGAGGAGGAAGTTTACAGGGATGTCCCCCCTGGTTTTACTATAGAAAGAGCAAGAAATATGGTGTGTGGGCTTAAAAAATCACTTTATGGACTGAAAAAGTCCCCTCGGCATGGTTTGAAAGATTTAGTTTAGCAATGAGAAAGCATGAATTTAGCCAAAACAACTCAAACCATACACTGTTTCTGAAACAAAATAGAGGAAAAACAATGGCTTTGATTATCTATATTGATTATATGATAGTCACAAGTAATGATAAAGAAGGAATTTTAGAATTACAAAAGTATCTAACAGATGAATTTAAAATGAAGGATTTTGGTGGATTGAAGTATATAGACCAACAAAGCATATTCCTATCATAAAAGAAGTATGTACTGGACTTATTAACTGGGACAGGTATGTTAGACTACAAACATATGGATACAACGATCGTACAAAATCATCATTTAGCATAATACCCTAATTAGGTTCCCTCAAACAAAAAAAAGATATCGAAAAATGACGGGACGTTTTCATATTGCATATGCAACCAACCTAGTTAGTCGGTAAATGTATAACTTAAGTAAGGTATATATGGAGACAGCATTATGAGTTTTTAGATATTTAAGATCTTCTATAGGAAGAGAAATTATTTTTTCAAAAAATGATAAATCTTAACATTAATTGATATACTAATGTAGACTGGGCTGAGAATCTAACTGATAAGAAATCAATTTCATGATACTTTACCTTTGTTGGGGGCACTCGGTAACCGAGATAACCAAAAAGTAAAAGGTAGTTTCCTTATCTAACGTTGAAGAAGAATTTAGAGGGATGAGTAAAGGATTATATGAGGTATTATGGATAAAAAGGTTACTTGAGGAATTGGGATATCTTATGGATACTGAAAAAAAGATGTATTGTGATAATACAGTTGCTACAATTGCAATAGCTCACAACCTAGTTCAACATGACCGAACTAAACACGTGAAAGTAAACATGCATTTCATCAAGCAGAAACTCAATAAGAAGATTGTGATGTTTTGTTTTTTTTAATTTAAAGATCACGTAACAGATATACTTACTAAAGCGGTATCAAGTACAATGTTTCATTGCTCTCTCAACAAGTTGGGTATACGAGATATCTTTGCATCAACTTAAAAGGGGCGTTAACAGTAGCTAATCTAGCATGATAAATAAAAAACTAGAAGTAAGGAACCAAATTTCAATAAGAAGATTATAATGTTTTGTTTTATTAAATTTGAAGATCACCTAACAGATATACTTACTAAAGTGGTATCAAGTACAATGTTTCATTGCTCTCTCTCAACAAGTTGGGCATACGAGATATCTTTGCATCAACTTAAAGAGGGGCGTTAACAGGAGCTAATCTAACATGATAAATAAGAAACTAGAAGTAAGGAACCAAATTAGAAAAACAATTTTTCTATTTACAAAGGTCATTGTATATTTTTAGTTCTAGAGTTTCCATCCTTAAATAAGATATATCATTACACACACACACACACACATACATGCCTCATACAATAAAAGTCAAACTAAAGTTATACATATATTGTCTTTATAAAATTTGATAGATTGTTAAGTTTTTTGCCTTAAATTACTAGTGATGTAGCTTAATTTAATAAAAATATGAGCAAAAATACATGGTTTGAACTACTCTAATAAGTTTTCTACATAGGAGGAGTTTGAGATTGTAGTATAAGGTGCTTTTCAAAATAGCTTTTTACTTGAAAATGCATCAATATAATTTTTTTTAGATTTTTTTTATTTTTGACATTAACACATCAAAAACCATCAGAAAGCACTAAAAACATCAATTTAATATCTTTTTCAAACCAAAAGCATCTAAAAACAGAAACAGAAGTTGTGTCAAACACCCCTATAATATGGCCGACAATTATGATGCGTGAACACTTTTGTTAGTAGTCGGTGAAAACTATTTAAAAATTAAGAGAGAGATAGAGAGAGAGAGAGAGAGAGAGAGAGGAGAATGAGTTTGATTTAAAAAGGAAGAGCAATATGATGAGATATAAGAGATATATAAAATGGTGTTCTGTATTTGAATTTTGAAAATCTAACTATCCGTCTTTTTATCCTTAATAAGTTATTGGAATTACCAACAACTCACCATCCATAATAATTACAACAATATAGGTAAATTGGTAATCTATTAGAAATAATTATGAATAGATAGTTTGGGTTGGTAAGTTATTAGAAATTTTTATCTACAAATATTTTTGGTTGGTAATGCCTAGGAGATTTTTAGGTTCTTTTTTAATTGAATATATAAATATTTTTCAATTTCACCGTCCAACAACTCAATCTTCTTTCTTCTTATATAGTTTTTTTTTTCAATTTCATCCATCAATATTAGGTTGTTTTTCGGAATTGGGCCTTATAATTTTTTTCAATTTCTTTTATGTGGAGTTATCTTGGTCTTATCAATTTCAACCTTCAATATTGAATTTGTTGAAAATAGAGTGTAATATTTTATTCTTTGTTTTCTATGAAATTATCCTAGTCTTATAAACCAAGTCTTAGGTTTAATAGGTTAGCCCTCGTTTGCTTAGGTTGTTTTTTTGTTCTTTTTTTAATCTATTTTTTTTTCAATTTTATATTTTAATTTTGGGTTCATTGAAAATTGGGTTTTATATTTTTTTTTTAACTTTCTTTCTACGAGGTTATCTCAATTTTATAACTTGGGTCAAGGAACTAATAGGTTAACTCATATAGTTTTTTTTTGTTCTTTTTTTAATTTAATATTTATTTTAAATTTTATCCTTCAATATTGGATTGATTAAGAATTGACCTTTATGAATTATTCTGATTTATTTTTTATAGGGTTATTACGATATCATGACTCAGGCCATAAATTTCACAGGTTAACATAAGTCATTCTAATAAATCGCCGTCTCAATATTTAAAACAAATATAATCCAATATGTTACCATATCAATATCTTAAAAAAAATATATTTCAATATGCATTATATTTTAAGTTCATGATTAATATTTTTTCATTAAAAAACATGCTAACAACGCGGGCCAATAATCTAGTTTAAACTAGAGCTAAAGTTAGAGAGAAATCATGAATATACCCTATATTTTATTTATTAAAATTATTTTAAATTTTGGAGAAATTAAATTAATGTTATAATGTTCATTATAACATTATTTTACCAAAAATCTCCTATCATCCAAATTTAAACAAGATAACCAAAACAAATATTCCTTCCCTTTACGAACTATAATTTTACCCAATAATATTAGCTTAATATTTTCTAATTGTAATTTAATTTTATCCAAATAAAAGATAAATGAATATAATCTCTTTTCCTCTAATAATGTTTCAGTTTGGAATTTTTTTTTATCACTTTTAAATTTATACATACCATTTTCTTATGCTTAAATACATTGAATATAACAAAAAAGAAGGTGAATTCATTGTTTCCCTCCTTACATAGAATTGTTTATTGAAATAGTACTTTGGTTTTTTTAGTTTCTTTTAATTTAGTTTTTTTTTTAATTTTATCCTTCGATATTAGATTTATTAGGATTGGTTTTTTGACAGGTTAACCAAATTTGACGGGGTTTTTTGACCTTTTTATAATTGTTTTTCAATTTCATCCTTTAACTTTAGGGTTGATTGGGAATTAAAACTCATAATTTTTCTTAATTTTTTTTCTATGAGGTTATCCCGGTCTTGTGACCCAGGTTACTAGTTTACCATGTTAAATTGGCTTGACCTGATACTTTTTTTGCATTCTTTTTTAATTATTTTTTTAATTTCATTCTTCAACACTGATTGATTGAGAACTACTCTTTATAATTTGTTTTGATTTGCATTCAATGAAGTTATCTCAATCTCATGACTAGGATCGCAGGTTAACTTGAGTTGACTCAAGTTGTTTTTTATGATCTTTTTATTTTTTAAAATTTCATCCTTAAAAATTGAGTTGATTGACAAATGAGCTTCATAATTTATTTTGGTTTACTTTTATATGGGGTTATCATAGTCTCATGTCCCAGGATATGGTTTCGGTATGTTAGCTTAGGTTGACCTGAGTCGATCAAATATGTTGTTGTCTTAACATTTAAAAATAAATGTTGTCTTTTATTTTTTTAGTCAAACTATATTTTTTCCAGTCATCCTAGTTGACTTTGGATCCGCCAAGTTAACCGAGTTACATAAGATCAACCTCCACGTAGTTTAATTTTTTTTTCACTAGAAAACACGTTAGCAATACCTACAAATTTTTTTATGTTAAAAAAAAGTTGATCTGGCCCGTAACATAGTACTGACCAATGATTTAGTAGCATTCTATATAGTAAAACAATATGGAAAGACAAAGAAATATTTAATCAAGTATAAGAATCTATTAAAAAAGTTTTTTAAAAAAATCATAAAAAATCAAGAACGAGGAACAAAACATGTCATCAATTTGATGTTATTTGGTGTATAGTTGTAAAAGCTGGCCTAGTCTAGTAAGTCAACCTGAGACTCAGCCAACCTAGGTTGGGGTTTCAAAAAACATATTAACTTAGAGTTGAATTGATTTGACCTAGTTGACTCGATCAAAACTCAATTTGATTTTTTATTTAATTTGTTTTCAAAATAATGTCATTTTGAATAAAAAAAATTAAATGATGTTTTTTAATTTACAAGGATCAACTCGTCCAACACATGACCTAAGATAACTTCAATTTAATGTCCTTCGTGGTTTTCACTTTCTATTTGAGTTTTAAAACTAGATTGGTGGTCTGCGCTATGTTGCGGGTTGAACCAATTGTTTTTAAACATAAAAAAATGCTCGGCGTTGTCAACATGAAAAACTTGAGACTCGGGTCATAAACTTAATTAGGTTTAAGAAGATCGGTAATTTAATAATATGATTAAAAATCATGCAATGATAGTGAATCAACCACATTAAAAAAATGATAATGATTACATGCACAAAATGAACACTTGTCAATATTATGAAAGATATCTCGCTAATATTCTGAAAAAGGTCTTTATAATCTTCCTCGATAATAAAGTAAGGATTAAATGAAATTTAATAAAATAATATCAAAAAAAAAATTTTAGGTCATCTAACAATAAAAGCAAAAGGATACCAATCAATAAAATGTTGAAGGGTGAAATAAAAAAAAATTAATTCTAAAAAAAGACAAAAAACAACCCAAGTCAACTCAAATTAAATCACCAAACACATGACACGAGTTATGAGAAGGGGATAACCCCATAGAAACAAAAATGAAAAAAAATTCAAAGCTTAATTCTTAGATAGCTTAATGTTAAATGATGAAATTGAAAACAAAATAATTTAAAAAAGGATTAAAAAATCAACCTGAGTTAACCCAAGTCAACATGCTAAATTTAATATCCAATTTGTGAAATTAGGATATCTCCATATAAAAAAATTAAAAAATATGAAGCTCAATTCCCAAACCAACCTAATGTTCAAGGGTAAAATTAAAAAAAAAAATCAATTAAAAAATTATGAAAAAAATACCTGAGTCAACCAGGTTAACCCTTCAAACTAGGGATCGAAGTTATGAGACAAGGATAACCTCATATATAAAAAAAAACAAAAAATTAGAAAGCTTTAATCCCCAATCAACCTAGTGCTGAAGGATTGAATTGAAAAAAAATCAATTTAAAAAAAGCTATAAAAAAGACCGAAATCAACCTATGCTTACCTTCCAAACTCAGTGATTCGAGTCATGAGATTGAGATTACCTCATTCAAGGTAAACTATAAAAAATCATGAAACCTAATTCTTAATCAACCTAATTTCAAGGAGTGAAATTGAAAAACAATTCAATTAAAAAGGATCTAAAACAAAACAAATAACAATCAAAAGAAGGAAGATCAAATTTGATATAAAAATAAAATGGCAAGACACCTTGTTGTTTTAATGAAGATTTGTGTAAAAACTAAGGAAAGGAGAGAGAAAGAGAGGAGAAGAAAAAAAAAGCCATCCACGTGCCTCCAACCTTCATACGGGCCATATCACTTACAAGGTCTCATCGAGACCTTTCTAACACCACTAAGGAAGGCAGAATTTCAACATTGGTGGACGTTATACTCGCTGCCAGAGCGCGATGACTTGCTTCATACGCTGGCGTGTGTAACACATGTTCTAGCATCTTTGTTGTTCCCCATTAACTTTAGTCCCTAACATTTTTTTTATTATTTTTGAATTTGATCCCTTAAGTCTTAATTGTTTTAGATTAGAAAAATTGAATTTTATTTTGCAAAACTGAGTATCAACCGTGCACCAAAAAGTTTTCCTAGACATAATGGGATCCCCATATCAGGCCACCAAAAAATATTATTAAGTCCAATCCCAAATAAACTCCATGTAAAAGGATCAAATTTAAATAAAAAAAATTGAGACACAAAAAGGGGTTGATCTTTCCCTTACTCGTGTAATTTAGTCCTTAATTCTTTCAAGAAAAAAGGGTTGAATATATGTTTATTGTTCAAATTTGGTCCCTCTAGCTTCAATTATTTTAAAACAATTAAATTTCAATTAATTTTGCCAAACTGAGCATCATAATTTTTTCTCGACTCCCCCGAGATCTCATAACCTAGGCAACCAAAGTAAACCATCAATCCCAATCCCAAACCCAAATAAACACAATTTCAAAGAAGTAAAGAAAAAATTGAGGAATTGAAATGAAAAAAAAAAATCCGACAATGAAATTATTTAAAAAAAAAACAATATGGAATGCTATTATAATTTACAATATTTTCTCTTTGAATAGTAAAATCACCATACTCTTATTTTAATTTTTAATTGTGATTATGATTTTTAAAAATAAAAAAACTTTTTTTTTTTTTATTTTTTTTCCATAAAAAAATACAAAACCAGAAATCACCATCCAATTTTTTAACCCCACCTCACGTGGTTTTGAAATTTTTTAACAATAGGTTGGATTTTTATGTTTTGAAAAAAAATGAAGAAGAAAACAAATAATTTTTTTTTTAAAACTTAGATTTTAAAAACTAGAAAATAGAAAATGAAAATGATACATATACTTTTATTTTGTCTTTGTTGAAATCGTTTGATTTCTTTTTAAAATTTTTCTAGACGTTCATGCATATGTTTTTGTGGGCTTAGTCCCTGAAAAAGTCAGAAGAAAATGAAAATGACTCAATCTCAATCCAACTCGGCCCAGTTGCTCCGTCCCGCCTATACTCTGTGTTGTTCGTAGCTTAGAAAACCTAAGGTAAACAAAAAAGGAAAGGAAAATAATAAATAAATAAATATAAAAAACAGTAACAAGCGGATAAGTAGAAACAGAACCACAGAGCTGGTGATAACTGCAGACCGTCGTTGCCAAAGAGATCTAATGGAGAAGTACTTTGGAAATGCATACAGAGGAGACCCTGGCGTCCCACACGCCGACCCAGACAGATTCGTCAACATTTGGATCGGGTCGGCTGCGTTCTCTATTCTCACCTGGTCCAATCCCTACCTTTGGACTCTCACTAACCAGTTCAAGTAGTCTTTTTATCCCTTTCCTTTCCTTTTCTTTTGTTTTTATTTTTTTGCAATTTTTATAGTGCTTGTTTGGCTCTGTTAAGGGTTTTGTACTGTTTATTTAGGAGAACCCATTTGATTTTTCAATTTACATGGAAATTAATTTAGTTCAGTTACTAAATAAAATTTGAAATTAATATATTTAAGGATGTTTGTTCGACTCTGGTTGTTTTTTTTTCCTATGTTAATTTTTATCTGTTTAAGGGTGTCTTATGGATTGGTTTTCTTTTGTTTTAATTTGCATTTAAGGGCGAAAATCGTTAATTAAACAAAATCTATAATGAGAATGACGATCCTTCACCACCAAATCTAAGGGTTTAAGTATTGTGTGAAAAAATAAAGCACAATTTGGCCGTGGAATTTTTATGAGATATGAAGTTATGGTGTAACTTTTGGTAGGTTTCCCATATTCTGAACCTGTCTATTTTCTCTTAAAAGGATTATTTTTTATGAAACAAAATAAAAAAAATTATGAGTTTCTTCATGGAAAATTTTGGACGGAAATCGTAGCCATTACTTTAATGTACATTGGCCCTTTTGCATGTGCTGTATGAGATTGTGATTTATGATTGTTTTGTGGTTCCTTACTACTTTAAGGCTTGTTTCAATGTATAGCAAACTGAATTTGAGAACTGGATGATTCATCTAACTTCGATGCAACCGTAAAAGAGCAACCTTTTGTACTCTAAGCCTTCAAAAAGTCTTCATTTCTCTTGCTCTTCCAAAATGATAACCTTTGGTTACATGAACATGCATCTTGTAGTTATCTGAGAATTGCTGTCATAAGTATTTATGTTCTTAAAGCATACCTGAATATTTTTTACTGTTTTTTGGGGCTTTATTTTTGTTGTTTTTTAGCAAACGAATTTTGTTTCCATCTTACATTTTGATACACTTCAATGTGCAGTTGGCATGACAAGGCGTTTTTATTTGAGCAGTATCATTGGAAAAAGGCAATGAAGAAGAAGGAGCCATATAAATTTAAGGTGCGCTATTTGGCTAGCTTAAAGTTAAATCTTTTCAAATTAATTACTTTTGATGGTTTGTTTATTTTGTGCTTGCTGTAACTAGTTGTAATCTATCCAACTGGAACATTAATTTTCATGTGGTATTTTCTTTGTTGCAGTGGAATAAAATGGACAGAGAGGTTCGTGATTCATATTATTTCAACTGGCCAATCTACTTCCCATAGTTTCAGAAGCATGTTCTATAGAAGCTTATGCTTTCCTCAGTATCTTATTCACCTGCTTTCTTTTTATTTGTGCTTGTACTGGTGGATTGAAAATCTTCAATTAGCATCTCAATTTTTTGTTTGTTTATGTTTTTATCGAGCACTGGATCTTTAAGTTGCCTTTTGCAAGTGTATTTAGTGTAGAAAGCTCTGGGAAAGACAAGGTAAATGGTTAATGTGTGCTTTTAATTTGAAGAGCAAGTTGGCAATGAGAAAAAGGAAAACAGTTGATTATGGGTGGTCATTTTACACGAAAAGAGTAGTCAGAGAAACTGAACAGATTGAAATAGGTTGTAGTGACTTGTCCTTTCATTGTATCGAATGTGCTCTTTACAAATCTAAGAGATTGTTGTGATGCTGTATGATGTGGACCTGTTTGTTTTGTTTTTTTGGAAAAACTATGATAATCACCTTTTGAATAGCATTATGCAATAATAAGCTTATCCGCCATGAATGGCAAGGGAGCGGCTGCACGAATGACTGCATTAGCATCTCACAAATTGATATAATGGCTCTGCATGGATTTTGCGAACTGGTTCTTCTATTGTTTCTTAGATTGAACATGTATGTATAAATTGTCAATCTTTTGAAAGCAAACTAGAATGATTTATGGCCTCCCTGCTTTAGATTTTACTTGGATCATGGCCGCAGCGTATCTTTAATCATTTTTTTTCACATAAAAAGTAATATGTAAGTATTGTGAACATGTTTTCAGGTTTCAACCGGATTATATGAGGTAATAAGTATTAATTTTTTGTTATTTTAATATTAACTAAAAGCTAAGTTGTAAAGTTGGAGATTTTTTTTTATAAGGTAGCCTTTAAATTTTTCTCATTTAATTATATTGCTTAGTTTTTTCTTTAAAAAAGAACAATAATTTAAATTCTATTAAAATAAAATAATTTGCTAAAAAAAACCTAAAATCTTGTTCAATATCATTTGTTTAAAAAAAATAAAAAGCATCAGGCATACCAATAAAAATTTGGATGATTTTAAAATAAGAATAAAAAAGTTATTCTTCTAACTAAAACATATTTGTCTTATAAAATTTCTAAAAGTTTTTTTGAAGATTTTCTACCATAATATGTATTTCTTTTAAAACACTATCATTATTTTAAAAGTTAGCAATAATTATATAAAAAAATAATATTTTAATAATTTTCACTCATTGTATTGAAAAACATAAAAATAAGACAAAGCTTGCACGTCATAACATGTAGAGCACATATGACAAACTTATAAATGAAATATTTTAAAATATTTAAGAAATATATTTTTTTATTTTTTTATGCATGTCTGACAAATGAAGTCTTGAGCGATTTTTATTTTGTACTTGAGGTTTTTTTTTTTGTTTTTGTTAAGTGGAGACAATTTTCATTTCATAAAACAAAAATAACAGTTATATCTTATTTATTCTCGGGGTTTTTTTTTTTTTTAAGTGAAGGCTTTGAGCCATTGCCCAAGTGACCCTTAGACTCTGGCCGTAGGGAACATTTTGACAGTGTCATTAAACTCAATCTAGCGGTTAAACCTGAAACTATCTGACTTGACTCTTTATCTAGCCCGAGTTTTAAATTAAATAAACGTGACCATGTCGACTTTGTAGCTCAAAACGCAACTTGGACAATTGGTAAAAACATGGTTTAACTTATTTTTTTAAGAGGATATTTTTTAAAAAGAAAATAATATTGAGACAACAATATATTGAATTAATCTAGGTGAACTTACCAAACCTACGATCTGACTTGGTTTAATAATTTTACTTTTTAAAAACTATTTTTTATTTAATTATATGATAATAAAAAAAATATATGCTTACAATAAAGAAAAAGAATAAAATTAAATAAAACTAATTTTACTTTTTGTTAAGTGGAGGCAATCTTCATTTCATAAAGCAAAATTAATAAATATATATTATTTATTCTTGGGGTTTTTTGTTAAGTGGAGGCTTTGAGCCATTGCCCAAGTGGCCTTTAGACTCTAGCCAGCTCTAGCTGCAGGGAACATTTTGACAATGTAATTAAACTCAATCTAGCGGTTAAATCTAAAATTGTCTGAATTGACTCCTTATCCAGCCCGAGTTTTAAATTAAATAAACGTGACTAGGTCGACTTTGCAGGTCAAAATGCAACTTGGATAATTGGTAAAAACTATCAAAGAAATATCTTAACCTAAAAGCTTAAGTTGTTAGGTGAGATCCCAAGATATGATTTATATTATTCTCTAACACTCCTTATCCAGCCCGAGTTTTAAATTAAATAAACGTGACTAGGTCGACTTTGCAGGTCAAAATGCAACTTGGATGATTGGTAAAAACTATCAAAGAACACCTCATCAAGTGAAAACCTTTTGGGCTTAAAATTTGAACATACTCACATTACCTTGTGTTCAATTTTTATCTAATAAATAGGGATGATGAAATTTAAATTCGTGACCGCTTGGTCATTAAGGCTTTGATACCAAATCAAAGAATCATCTCAATCTAAAAACTTAAGCTGTTAGGTGAGGTCCCAATATATGATTTATATTTTCTCTGACTAAAATATGGTTTAACTTATTTTTCTAAGATGATATCTTTTTTTAAAAAAAATATTGAGACAACAATATATTGGATTGATACAAGTGAACTTACCAAACCTATGATCTGACTTGGTTTAATAATTTTACTTTTTAAAAATAATTTTTATTTAATTATATGATAATGAAAAATAAATGCTCACAATAAAAATAAAGAATAAAATTAAATAAAACTATTTTTACTTTTTGATAAGTGGAGTCAATCTTCATTTCATAAAGCAAAATTGATAAATATACCTTATTTATTCTCGGGGTTTTTTCTTAAGTGGAGGCCTTGGGTAATTGCCCAAGTGACCCTTAGACTCTAGCCACAAAGAACATTTTGACAATGTCATTAAACTCAGTCTAGTGGTTAAACCTGAAACTGTCTGACTTGACTCCTTATCTAGTATGAGTCTTAAATTAAATAGACGTGACTAGGTTGACTTTGCAGTTCAAAAGACAACTTGGACAATTGGTAAAAACATGGTTTAACGTATTTTTTTAAGAGGATATTTTTTTTTTAAAATATTGAACAACAATATATTGAATTGGCCCAGGTAAACTTACCAAACTTGCGATCTAACTTGGTTTAATAATTTTATTTTTTTAAAACTAATTTTTATTTAATTATATGATAATAAAAAATAGATGCCCAAAATAAAAAAAAAAAGAACAAAATTTTTAAAAAAGAAAGATTATGATGGGTAAATTTTTATAATCTTATTTGAAGATAAAATAAAAAGCAAATGGTGTTATATAAAATAATATATAAATATATTCTTAATAAATTTAAAATTTTAATAAAACAATACACCTAATATATTTTAATTAACTA
>Ga0307517_10007731_pt1 | contig 15597 bp, 16 predicted proteins | sample 23_EM_MG_FD_194515 | JGI IMG/M metagenome (GOLD analysis project Ga0307517, IMG submission 194515) | Populus trichocarpa ectomycorrhiza microbial communities from riparian zone in the Pacific Northwest, United States - 23_EM | ecosystem: Host-associated > Plants > Roots > Unclassified | place...
ATCGAAGGAGCAACTCGGTATGGTTCAACCAACTCACTAGCTTGAAAGACTTCATTTATCACACTTGTGTCTTCGTTCTCATCCTGAACAACCTCGACATGACCCTTGGGTTTTGTTTTTAAAATGGATAACCAATCAACTCTTGATCGGTCCTTTCTAAAGGAAGGGGTGTATGTGTAATAAACTTGTTGGCATTGCTTTTCGAAAACAAAGACGTCGTTTACGTTGCGGTGTGTAACAGTCCGACTGTACGACTCGATCAATGTTAAAAGTTCCCAACATATCCTCTTTATTTGAAGGTAAATTTTTATTTTTTAAAAAAAATTCAGCAGAGTTTCGTTTGCTTTTAAGACATCCCAAGTTATCGACTACTATCAATATACTCAATCAACCCATCATCACAAGGTCCCATAATTTCGGACCTTATATGAAACCTCATAATTCCACACCTCATACAATCCACACAATATATGTATCCTACGAGTAAGTTCAATTTGAACATAGTCCAAACATCATATCATAAAATTTAAAAGAAAAGGAATACTAACATGCAAAGAAAGCATTTACAACATAATAAGTGTTCTTAAATATTTCAAAAGGGTTAATTACAAGATAACTAAAATACTACAAGCTAAGCTGAACTTTTATAAATACATCAAGGTTTACACAAAAGTATACTACATAAACGTGTTAATTCTCTTTTGTTTAAGTTAAATATTTACATAAGCTTCACAAGTAAGGTCCTAAACTAATGATCTCCCTTGATATTTGATGGACCTGTTACATAAATAAACATACCATTTTGTTGATAAAGAATATATATATATATATATATATATATATATATATATATGCTCATGTAATGAATATGAATGGAGTATAAATTTTCTATCGGATCCATAAGAATTCTAACAGAGAACTTATATTTTGCTTGTAAATCTTTTAAACCCAATTAACACTCATTTATATATTCTTAATTTGAATACTCTTATTTACTTGCATGAACTGGGTGATCTTGCAAAGTCTAATCTTGAAATCCTATCACGGATGCCATTAGTTTTAGGTAATCTTGTAATTCATCTCCCGGCAATCCTATCACGGATGCCATTAGCCGAAGCTAATCTTGTAATTCATATCCCGACAATCCTATCACAGATGCCATTAGTCGAAGCTAATCTTGTAATTCACCAGACTTTATTTACATTGAACATGACATTTATTGTAATTGCACTCACTAGAAGAATTTTAAATTGTATAAGTGCAAATAGGAGGAAAATCACGCACCTACTTCGCCTGTCTCACGACCTCCCCTAACAGAAGATCCAATCCTGGTTGCTCCTCCTGAATCATAAGGAAGTTTTTGGTTATGATTCCTTCAAGCCGATATTATAGAGAATCCATATTCATCCATTACTCATATGTTACTTTCTATACATGGTCATTTCCTCATAATAACATACATACATATATCATGTATATTTTCAGAGTTAGTATCTCAATGTGCAAGTGTTCGTATGACTCAATTCTTTTATATTCTTATTTATAGTATTCACGTGAAAGTCAACTGTTACTATCTAACTTTGAATTGTTACTGTCCAATTTTCAACTGTTACTGTCCAACCATTACTGTCTAACTTTGAACTATTATTGTCCAACTTTGAATTGTTAATGTCCAATTTTCAACTGTTACTGTCCAACCGTTACTGTCTAACTTTGAACTGTTACTGTCCAACTTTGAACTGTTATTATCCAATTTTCAACTGTTACTGTTCGAACACTCATCAGATTTTAACTATATCTAAAGTTCTAAAACTCCATTTTAAGTGAGATTGATCTCGTTAGAAAGATAAGACACGAGGCTACAAGTTCTCTGAAGGGAGGAGAACCCAGTTTTGCCTCCAAGATAGTCAAAATTGCTCATTAACTAATTAGTCCTACTGCCCTACATAATCAGTCACGACTCAGTCTCAGTTGGTAACCCATAACTGGAGTTCTACATCTCCAAATTGAGCAAGACAAGTTTTCTTGGTTAGCTAACATTCAAATCTACCATTTCTATGAGGAACCTGATCCTAATTCCCTCATCCTCCTACCCGAAATCTCACCGAAAGTCAGGAGACAAGTCTATCCAGATTCGTCTCCCCCTCCCCTTCACACAATACTTTCATAAACTACATACCACATACATGAATTAACTTAATCTTAACAATAAGTACTTTTTTCCCAATTTATGTCTAAGAACCCTAACCTATGATTCAATATCAAGGCATCAATTCTTTATCAAATTTAAAATGAATTTTTTTAAGATCATGTTTAGAACACCTTACCCGGTACAAATTAAGATTTTGATCTTCAACCAATTGAAGATTTTCAACTCCCTCCTTTCTTTTCTTCTTGTTCAATCTCTTGGAAATCCTTTGCTCTCAAGTGTTTATCCCATCTATAAACTCTTAATCTTGGATGGGTTCTTGAAATTTTAGTGTTTCTCTCTTGATTTCTCAAGAATGGGTATAAAACTCCCTATATTTTCCCTTATTTGCATTTAGCCCCCCATTTTCCTTTGAGTGTATTATTCTCTTCAATTAAATCCAACCCTCAACAGTACCGGGTTTATTATAATGTCCCGAATTATTTCCCGCGAAAACTTATATTCAGAAATTCCTGAATTCCTGTTTTTTTTTAACCATATGCATGAATTTCTTCACTTTTATTTATTTATTTATTTTTCCCAGGGTTTACATGGTGTCTAGCTTTTGAGTTGATTTCAATGAGACCATAGTGAGGATCTACTCTGATTCCTCTATCAGTTGTATCATACCAATAGCATTTGAATAAAACACTCTATTCTGCTCGTTATGATATTGCAGTTCGATGACCTCTTCTAATCTACCATAGTAGTCAACTTCAAACTCACTAGAAGTCGATCCCTTAATACAAACACCGATGTTGTATGTCTTTCTTCCATGCCCGTATTCTTTAGTATGAAAGACATATCCGTTGATAAAATACCTATTATAGCACTTGACTCTTCTTTCAGGGTCGAGGCTTAGTAAAGATAGTGAAATAGCAGCACTACCTCCCATTTGATAAACCTTGTAAATTAAATACAACAATAATCAATAAACAAATATTATGTAGTATTGACGTACAATTAATTACATTGGAAGAGATAATGAGTTTGTGATAGAACTTACATGTGTTCTAAACCATGTGGCAAATTGTTCATCTTGTAATTGAAAGATCTGGGATTCAGTCAACTGTGAGTTATTGGACAGTAAGTATCGTCGATATTGCCTACAAGGTTGTTCCAAATTATATGAGTTTATGGTATCACAAAACATAAATAGTACACTCTTGACAAAGTTTAAGTCGAACATTTACTTACTTAATAAAAGGTCTCAGCTCATCACAGTTAAATAGGACATAATTGTGTGCTTGTCTGAACTCTATTTTAAACAAATATCTTCCCCTCACGACACCTTAGGTAGGGCGTATTTGGTTTATTTTATTTTATTTATTTTTACAGCTTTAACATCCATATTTACTCATGTCATCATACATATATTGGATATGGATTTATGCCTTCACACACCACGCATTTCATAATAAACATCTGCTATATCAACTTTAAGTTAAGTGGGAGAGTAGCGGTACCCCAATGGCTTTAGCCTGGGTAAGACTCGTGAAACCATCCAACTTTCGCTTGATTGTTTACTCGATAGTGGTTGGTATGCCTAACTGGTATTATTCAGGGCCTCTATCTTCACGCTACTTGTAAGCCTCATATCAACCTTTCGAGGAAGATCACTGAGCATGCGAAAGACCTTTCAAGACTAGATAACAACCTACCCCGAGCATTTAATGACTGGAACTTACCATTTAGGTTGTTACCTATGTAAATTTCACTAATGCAAGCTTAACGTATAACATCTTCATTACAGGATTGTTTGTGGGTGACATAATGGCCGTTAATCGTGAAATCACAACTGTTGAGTATGGGCTCGAATCTGAATCATTGCATATGACTGAGGGAGACTGCCCTAGACTGGATGACAGTGGGATACCACTGCTAAAGGATGTGAGATGTGTAAGAAATGATGCCAGTCGTTTGCTTCCATTCACCAAATACTTGGCCGATGAGACAGAATTTACTAAGATATATGGGAGAATTTTGCATCTTTTGAATGTTCCAGTACTGCCATTAGCCATAAAAGCCCTAATTCATTTTTGGGATCCTGATTATCGATGTGTTTACATTTGGGAATGTCGATATGGTTCCTACCATTGAAGAATACGGTGTTTTGACAGAATTCCCTGAGGATATCCATAAGGTTTACTTTCATCAAAAGATGGAGAATACTATAGAGGAGCTTGCTAAGCTATTGGGAATCCACCAAATGAGCTTATATAGAGAAAAAAATAATTCTGGGGGTTTGAGATGGAAACGGCTAGAAGAGTTGTTGATTGCTAAAAAGTCTAATCATGTTGCTAATTTGGAGGTATACCGAATATTGGCTTTGGGAATATTTGGGCTGATTTTGTGTCCTTCGACTGCTGGAATTATCAGTTTAGAGGCAGCTAATTTGTTTGTTGAGTATGAGAAGACCAAAATTAATCCTTCTACTGCGATCTTGGCTGGAACTTTTTTGTCTCTCAATCATTGCAAAAGGACCGGAAAAGGTTCTATGAGATGTTGTGTTCCATTGTTGTTCATTTGGATGGTAAGCCATATAGAATCCGAGACACCAATATTCCAAAATTTTTGGTGGTTTGATCAAAAGCCACTCGAGTTATTTGTATCAAGTGAATGGGAAAACTTTTCTAAAGATGATTGGAGGGTAAAATTGCAAGGAATTCCACAAAGCAATTTTAATTGGAGAGCTCCTTGGATTAAAAATGTAACATACCTAATGGGTTGTGGGAAGAAGCCTTGGGTATCTTTGATTGGAGTGACTGGATATATTAGCTATGCACTTGCTTTGGTTGCAAGACAACTTGGGGGCATACAAAGCATTCCAAGAACAGTTGGCTTAGCTCAATTCACCGGAGTCTACAAAGGTGCATATAATGAGATGCTGGAGAGCATTAAACATGATTCGGGATCTTTGGTGCTAGTTAAAAAAGAGATCAGTGTAAGGAATCCTACGGTTAGTGAAAAGTATCCTGAATGGCGAAATGGAGGGGTCATTTACGTGACAGAAATTTCTGAACCCATGGGCATTCGAAGGAAAAGAGTGAACTGTGAAGAAGAATTAAGAGAACAAGTAAAATTGTTACAAGTTGAACTTAAAACAAAGGAAGAATAGAGAGTGTCCTTGGAGCAGCAGTTAGCCAAAGAAAGGACTATAAGAAAAATAGCTGAAGAAGAAAGGGACTTTGTGGGTCAAGACTGGATAAAGGCAAAGGATGACTTGAAGACAATTAATAAGGACATGACATATTATATGGTAAAAGCTAAGCATTGGGAGGAGTTAGCTATCAAGACACAAGCTGCATTGAAAATGCGTCGGGCAGACGTAGTCAAGCTTAAAGACCAATTGGGAAGAGCTGAGATTGAAATAGTCAACACTAAACATGTGACTAAAATTCATGAAGAACTAAAAGTAGAGTTAAATGATCATAAGACTGAGGCAGAAGCACTGAGATCTAAGCTGGACAAAGAAGAATTGAAGACTGTACAGCTTATGGAAAGCCAGAAAATGATAGAACAACATAATCAAACATTGGATGCTGCCAATAACTTTTTGTCTAGAAACAACTTGATACATACTGAGAGGATAAGGGAACTACAAGATCAAGTTGATCAAGCAGCTACAGAAGCCCATTTATTACGAGTGGAAGCTCGCCAAGTGGGAGGTGATATAATAAAGTATCAAAGAAGCTTGGATAACACCGATCTTTTCTTAAAAGCAATAGCTAATAGAGGCAGTGTTTTTTCTCCTATAATAGATTAGATCAATTTTTCATTGTAAGCTTCTAATAAGTAATAAAGGGCTGAGACCCACATTTTCAATTCAAAAATGTGTGTTTATGGCTGAAAGCCCAAATGTCAAAAAGCTAAGCAGATCTCTTCTCGGCATCACAACAATGATATCAAGTTGAAGCTCAAACCACATATCCATAGAATGACGGCCATATGTCACAAACGAAAAGCGAATCCATATCCAATATGTTGCATTCATATTCATGCATCTCATACATTTGCTTATAAATTGTCATATTCTACATATAGCAAGTGAAATATAGGTCCCCAACTGAAACGTATCCATAATACTTGTTTACGGAAGAAAATGGAAAATGAAGAGAGAACCCGGTTAGAAATTCAACACCAAAAAGAGTTGGAAAGCCTGAAGGAGGATGTAGCAAGGCTTACCAGCTTGCTTGAACAGGCTTTGAGGCCTAGAGCTGGAGAAGGAACATCTTCTCAACAAACATTTACACCCCAGCTTCCCACCTCCCTTTATTCCATCATTTGAACCTCAATATGCTGCTCATTTCTTACCTACCCAATCAGCATATCCAATTAGGGTCCTCCATGCAGTTTTGATAGAGGAAGAACCTCAAAGGAATAAGATAGTGGAGGAAAATGGTCATGAAAAGCTAGCTGCTTTAGAAGAAATAACGAAGGCAATGGAAGGGAATAGTTTATATGATCCGGTGAAGGCCGCTGAAATGTGTTTGGTGCCTAATGTGGTTATTCCCACAAAATTCCGTGTACCAGAATTTGTTAAATATACAAGGACTCAATGCCCGATCACCCATCTTAAAGCATATTGTAATAAGATGGCTGAGGTAGTCCATGATGAGAAGTTATTGATCCATTTCTTTCAAGACAGTTTAAGTGATGCTGCTCTTGCTTGGTATATGCGTTTGGATAATACCAAGATCAAAGGATGGAAGGATTTGGTTGATGCTTTTATTAAACAGTATAAGTTCAATATGGATGTTGCCCCAAATAGATCAAGTCTGCAAGCCATGGAAAAAGGCAATAAGGAGTCTGTAAGAGAATATGCCCAAAGGTGGCGTGAATCAGCCGCGCAAGTAAATCCTCCATTGTTGGAAAGGGAGATGACTGGTTTATTTTCCAACACTTTTAAAGCCCCATACTTTGAATACTTGGTAGGTAGTGCTGCACAGAATTTCTCTGATTTGGTTGTCATAGCTGAAAGGATCGAACAAGCTGTTCGGACGGGTAGGATCATAGATCCTACTAAAAAAAGAGGTTTTGTTGGAAAAAGAAAAGAAGCAGAAATTCACAATGTCGAAAGGGAAAGTAGAGGAAAGAAAACCTACCAAGATAATTACAGTTTCAAAACCATTACACCTACCCCCTCCATATCCAACATAAAATTCACCTCACCTACAAACACCTAGAATAACCTAGCAAATAACCAAACCAACAATACCTACCGCCCAAGAAGAAATTTTTCAATAGACCAAGTAGAACTTCCACCACTACCTATACCTCTTACAGAGATGTATAAGAGGTTGCTCAGTATTGGCCAAGTAGCACCTGTTCCTTTAACTCCTTTACAACCATCATTTCCCCAATGGTATAAACCTGATAAAAAATGTGAATACCATGCTGGTCTCGTGGGACACCATATTGATGGATGCTTTGCATTCAAAAAAAGAATCCTTCAACTCATCAAAGCTGGGTGGATTTCTTGTGATGAATCTCCAAATGTGAATTCAAACCCTCTACCAAACCATACTTCTGGAAGTAGAGGAGTTAATAGCTTGGAGATAGAAAGGGAAAGTAAAGCAACATTAAAGGTGACTATGGATAGATTGTATGGGATGTTGAGGCAAACTAATTATCTGAAGACACCAGTCAGAATACAAGCTGTAGGGGATGCTAATGAATATTGTAAATATCATCAGTAGTTTGGGCATGATATTGACTCGTGTGAGTTTCATTTTGAGGTGGAAGATATGATGACATTGGGAATATTAAGATTGATGAACCCCAAAGAAGATGAGTTAGTAGGAACAATGACTGGTTGTAACAAGAAAGTGGAAGTTTGTAGATATATACCAACTGAAAGGGGTCCGCCAAAAATGATCCTAGTCAAGCCTATGAATACTGTCGGTGACCCTATAATTATGGTTATTCCTTTCATAGCACAAGTCCTGCCCCTGTTTTCCATGCCGAAATAAGAGGACTCACTCGGAGTGGGAGATGTTTTACTCCTAAAGAGTTGGAAAACTATAGAAAGGCTAAAGGAAAGAATATGGTGGAAATGGCAAAGACAGATGAGGTTAACAAGCCAGTAAGTGATGAAGAGGCTAATGAATTTCTGAAATTGATGAGGCATAGCGAATATAGCGTGGTTGATCAACTAAAGAAAATACACATTAGGATTTCTTTGTTATCATTAATGTTGAGTTCAGAATTGCATAGGAACGCACTTTAGAAGGTTCTTAATGAAGCATATGTTCCTCAGTATATCACACAAGACTCCATAGAACATTTGGTGGGTAGAATTCAAGCCACTAACTACCTCTATTTTACCGATGATGAGCTGGATCATGAAGGGACCGGTCATAATAAACCACTGCATATCACGGTAAAATGCAAGGATTGTGTGATTGCTAAGGTGCTTATAGATAATGGCTCTGCTCTCAATGTATTGCCAAGGCATGTACTTGATAAAATGCCAGTTGATGCTTCTCACATGAAGCCAAGTATCATGACTGCTAGGGCATACGATAGGTCACCTAGACCAATCATTGGGAATATTGATGTTGAACTAATCATTGGCCCACAACCATTCTAAGTCACATTACAAGTAATGGATATTCATCCATCATACAACATTTTACTAGGGAGACCTTGGATCCATGCGCCCCGAGCTATTGCATCTTCTTTACATCAACCGGTCAAGTTCATCATCAATGGGAATTTGGTGACTGTGAGAGCTGAAGAAACTTTGTCAATGATGAGAAATGTATCGATCCCTTACATAGAAACTGAAGAAAGTAAGGATGAAAATCTGCATGCAATTGAAGTTATAAATGCTGAATGGGTACCTGAAAATATGATACGAAGAAAGCCAGAAATTTCTGAAGCAGCAAAAATGGCTGCTAAATACTTCTTGAAGCATGGGTTACCATTTCAATATGACCTAACTACCGGAATGCCTGAGAGGGTTAATGTGATAAAAATGAAATGCGCCGATCAGAGGTTTGGCTTAGGGTTTAAGCCTGGAAAAGCAGATTTTAAAAGAGCAGCTGAAATTAGAAGAGAAAAGAGAGTAGCCCGGATTGAAAGAAGAGAGCCAGATGAAGATCGAATGGAGATCCCACCTATCCATGTAACATTTCCAAGATCTGTGTATGTGATAAAAACTGAGGATTATAAGGAGGGGCTAAGAAAAGAATTCAGTGGTGCTACTATCAATTATCTTGAAAATGTTAGTGAGCAAGATGTAAAGGAAGAAAAGAGTCCTCATGAACAGCTACCACAACTAATTATTGGTGTTTTGGAAGACGGCTCATCCGAATTCGTGAGGAAGCTGGCTGAGGGAGAAGAGTTGGAAAATTAGGAAATTCATGAAGTCCCAATTGTTTTCAAAAAGTAATGTTTGTTTGCTTGTTCTTTGTTTTCATTATTGTATTGTTTGAACAATTGTGCCTTGCCAAAATCATCGTGGCTCAAGAGATTGGCAATAAGGTTTTGTTGTTGAGCCCTTCTATCCTTTAAAATTCAATGAGATCATGCATATTTTCTTTCAAACATGTTTTCTTGTTCTTTGTTTATTTATTTACTTTTCCAGAATTATACACTCATAACCGAAACACTTTCCGCTTTCAGGAAATCTGAAAGCAGATTGTCGTTAAACTCACAAATTCAATGCATTGTGGATAATTGGCCTAACTTTGATGAAACTATAATTGCTATGGATGAGGAAGAGTTGGGTGAGGAAGACATCAATGAGTTCGCAAGGTTAGTGGAACAATCTGATCGTACATGGAAGCCTGCAAAAGAAGAACTAGAACTGATAAATGTGGGCACCGAACATAATAAAAGAGAGTTGAAAATAGGGAAGCTAATCTCTGCTGGTATAAAAAGTGAGTTGGTCGTTCTTTTACAAGAATATGCTAATGTTTATGCCTGGTCATACGCTGATATGCCTGGTCTGGATACCGATATTGTGGTACATAAACTACCTTTGATAGAAGGTTATAAGTCGATTAAGCAAAAGTTGAGGAGGACAAGGCCTGATATACTAATCAAAGTGAAAGAAGCGATAACGAAATAGTGGGATGCAGGATTCTTAGAAGTTGTCGATTATTCTCAATGGGTGTCCAATATTGTAGTAGTACCCAAGAAAGACAACAAAATCAGGGTATGTGTGGATTTTCGAGATTTGAATAGGGCAAGCCCGAAGGATAATTTTCCTTTACCCCACATAGATGTACTTATGGATAATGCTGCTAAGAGTTCTACTTACTCTTTTATGGATGGTTTCTCTGGGTATAATCAGATTAAAATGGTCGAGCAAGACAAGAAGAAAACAACATTTGTTACTTCGTGGGGAACGTATTGTTATAGAGTTATGCCATTCGGACTAAAAAATGCTGGAGCAACTTATCAAAGAGAAATGGTGACACTATTTCATGACATGATGCATAAAGAAATTGATGTCTATGTGGATGATATGATCGCTAAGTCTAAAGATGAGGAAAACCATATCCCAGCTCTGAAGAAATTATTTGAAAGGCTGAGAACATATCAATTAAAGTTGAACCCTGCAAAATGCACATTTAGAGTGAAGTCTGGGAAGTTATTGGGGTTTGTGGTAAGCAATAATGGCATAGAAGTAGACCCTGACAAAGTGAAAGCCATACAAGCTATGACAGCTCCTAAAACTGAGAAAGAAGTTCGAAGCTTTTTGGGGCGTTTAAACTACATTGCTCGATTTATTTCGCAACTTACAGTCACTTGTGAACCAATCTTTCGATTACTTCGAAAGAAAAACCCTGGGGTATGGGATGAAGACTGTCAAGAAGCCTTTGATAAGATCAAACAATATCTGCAGAACCCACCTCTATTGGTGCCACCTGTGCCTGGGAAGCCTCTCATTTTGTATTTAACAGTGACTGAATCAGCAATGGGCTGTGTGCTTGGCCAACATGATGAGTTCGGGAGAAAAGAGCAAGTCATCTACTACCTTAGTAAGAAGTTCACTGAGTGTGAATCTCATTACAATATGATTGAGAAGCTGTGTTGTGGTTTGGTATGGAGTGTGAAAAGGCTCCGACAGTATATGTTATACTATACCACTTGGTTAATTTCAAAGATAGATCTTCTGAAATATATTTTTGAAAAACCATATATGTCAAATAGGCTGGCCAGATGGCAAGTGTTGTTGGCTGAATACGATATCATCTATAAAACAAGAAAATCCATGAAAGGAAGTGCAATCGCAGATCATTTAGCTGATAACGCCATTGAAGACTATGAGCCATTAAATTTTGACTTCCCTGATGAAGATGTGCTAGTAATAGAAAGTGATTGGTGGACCATGTACTTTGATGGTGCGGTGAATGTGTATGGTAATGGAGCTGGTGCTGTAATAATTTCTCTAGAAGGAAAACAATATCCCATCTCCATTAAACTGCAGTTTAGTTGCACGAACAACACAGCTGAATATGAGGCTTGCATTCATGGATTAGAAGCTGCATTGGAACTGAAGATAGGGAAATTAGAGGTATATGGAGACTCTATGTTGATAATCTGCCAGACAAAGGGGGAATGGCAAACAAAAGATGAGAAATTGAAACCATATCAAGAATATCTCTCCAAATTGGCTGAAAACTTTGAAGAGATAGAGTTCAATCATTTAGGAAGGGATAAGAATCAGTTTGCGGATGCTTTAGCAACCTTGGCCTCTATGGCCACAATCGATTGTGGTATCAGAGTACATCCTATAGGCATTGATATCAGAAGTTCTCCTACTCATTGTTGTTTAATAGAAGAAGAAGTGGATGGCAATCCTTGGTATGCAGATATAAAAAGATTCATCCAATATCGGGAATATCCTTCTGAAGCTTCAAAGACAAATAAGAAGACTCTGAGAAGAATGGCAATGGAATACTTTATAGATGGAGAAATCTTATACAAAAGGTCATTTGATGGGACTTTATTAAGATGTCTTGACAGATCAGAAGCCAATAAAGCCCTCTATGAAGTGCATGGAGGAATTTGCACTGTCCATGCAAATGGACACATGATGGCAAGACAAATGCAAAGAGCTGGGTATTTTTGGATGACTATGGAGAAGGATTGTATAGAATTTGTCCGAAAATGTCATAAATGTCAGGTGTATAGTGACAAAATCAATGCGCCTCAATTACCCTTATTCAATATGGTGTCACCTTGGCCATTCGCGATGTGGGGGACAGATGTGGTTGGGCCTATTAATCTAAAAGCCAGCAATGGTCATCGGTTTATCTTGGTTGCAATTGACTATTTCACAAAGTGGGTAGAGGCCTGCTCATATGCTCATGTGACTCAGAAGGTGGTCAAGCAATTCATTAAGAGATACCTAATTTGTAGGTATGGTTTGCCAGAAAGGATAGTAATCGATAACGCCAAGAACTTCAATGGGAAGATGATCAGGGAATTATGTACTAAATGGAAAATCAAGCATTCTAATTCATCACCTTACAGACCAAAGATGAATGGCGCTGTGGAAGCTGCTAACAAGAATATAAAAAAGATTGTCCAGAAAATGGTAGTTACTTACAAAGATTGGCAGGAATGGCTTCCTTATGCTCTACATGCATATCGAACAGCAGTAAGGACGTCAACTGGAGCTACACCTTATTCACTAGTTTACGGAATGGAGGCAGTGATGTCGTTGAAAGTAGAGATTCCTTCTCTAAGGGTCCTCATGGAATCTGAGCTAGAAGAGGCTAAATGGGCTAAGATACGATATGAACAATTAAATATGATCAATGAGAAGAGATTAGTTGCAATTTGTCACCACCAATTGTATCAAAACAGGATAGCAAGAGCGTATGACAGAAAAGTTCGACCAAGAGAGTTCAAAAAAGGAGATCTTGTATTGAGAAAAATCCTACTACTACCTAGTGAGAACCATAGCAAATGGGCGCCCAATTATAAAGGTCCCTATATAGTGAAGAAGGCATTCTCTGGAGGAGCATTGATACTGACAGGAATGGATGGAGAAGATTTGAGTAGGCCAGTGAACTCCGACTCTGTAAAGAAATATTATCCATGATTATATAAGTTCTCATCAAATCAATAAAAGTTTCAGCCAAGAAATTCACTTTGTATATCTTTTCTTTCTCTCATAAATGTTTATTGATACCAAAGAATCAACAAATACACCCTTGAAGCCTTGCATGATCTCATAGACTCAATTCACTGCTTATATCAAAATCTTTTTCTAGTGGAATTTTTGGAAAATTGAGCTTGCCTTTTTTATTTCAAAGATATTTTTTATGTTTATTTGAAACAACATTTTGACATTCTACTTGTAGAATAAGAAAGTGAATCAAGCAACTCCTTCATAGAGGTGACCAAACTCTAAAAAGAAAAAAAGAAAAAAGAAAATGAATAAACATCCTTACCCAATGACTCTTGAATCATTTGTTTTTAAATATATGAATAATGATATGTAGTGAACTCGTTGCTCATGACTCATGAAATGCATCTTTGCAAAGACCAAACCATCATACTAGATGAGGTCAAAGTTTATTGATCATAGCTGCTTGCGCTTGAAATGAGGAAATGCCATCTTTGTTATTCCTTTCACGTTCTGAAATAAGTACATCCCTTTTTATCCCCTTTTGAGCCTGAATAATTTTTCTTTCATGAAAAATCCCGACTAGGATCACACCCCACACTAGGGGCAAGTGAAATTTTAATGATCAAGAAAGATGATAAAGTCGTGAGTCAAAAGAGCCCAAGAAACTCAAATGCTGGGGGGCATGCCCAAATCACAAGAAAAGGTGATAACCAAGATAAAGTGAGTATGCTCTAGCAACACAATAAAAAAAGAAAAAAAGAAAAAAGGGCAAATCAAAGAAGAGCGGCAAAAGAAAATATGAATGACGTCAAGAGTCAAATTGTTGATAGTGATCTTCAGTCTTTGAAACCCTGAAACACTCTTTGAGCCTTATGAATCCTTTTCTTTCATAGCCAAAAACCATAGCCTACGTTACGTGCCTGTAGAAGTCCTTTTAATCAAGTAAGCAAGCAACTTAGAACAATAAACAATGCTCTCGAAATGCAAAGAATGCTTTATCATAAAATTCATGACATCAAGAACAAACTACTCATTATTATTCATGCTGATAAAAATGAGTGTTCAAAAAGAGACAAGTTTTTCTCATACAAAACCTCGAGCTTTTCTCGAGCCCTCCACTTTAAAAACCTATAAAAACAAAAGGTCATCTCATGATGTATTTTCACCGAAGACCTCATTGTCAAACACAAGAACGAATAATCTCTTTTCCAAGAAAGAAAATAACCAAGGAGTTGCAAGATTTCAAAAGCAAATTGTTTTAGACTCACATAGAAATAATTTTTGTTTTCAAAATGCAAGATCAAGATTTCAAGATTCATTCTAGACCCATAGTCCTTCACCAAACTGAAAAAGGATAGAAATGAGAGAATGGCCTCTTAAAACCATTATTTGTCTAAGTCGTTGACGGAGCACATTTAGGGGCAATGATTAATACAAGGGGGCAACATTGTGTTTAGAAGGAAAAATTCTAGAAAAGGAGATGCTAATTTCCTTCAACAAGACAATGGGCTATTTTGGTTTACAAAAGACTGCTTGATCCTTTCAGCTAGTGACACCGAATGTTTTTAGCAGTGAGACGAAGGGTAATGAATGATCCTCTCAAATTATTTGACGAGTCAGAAAATATTTAGCAAGCAAGCGGGTCATGATGGGCACCACAAAGGTTGAGTTGTGCAAACAAATCTAGAAATAGACTTATATGGGCTAACTCGAGTGGGCTAGAGAGCCAAACAACAAAGATGACCCAAATCAGAGGTAGCAAGTCCTCATCAATCAAACAACAAGAAGATTAAGAAGAAATGGGGGCCTATATTTCAAATCAGGTAAAGATGCATGCATATCATCTAAACTTTGAGACATTGGATAATGAGTTTTGCAAATTTCATTAAAGAAAAAATTCTAACGGAATCCATAAAGTGGAAGGCCAACTTGAAATGGTGAACATTGAAATTGCTTTTGAAAAATTTTCACTTTTGAGAATTTTTCAACCTGGGCACGCCGCCCATGAGAATTAGGCCACCAGAAAAATCTCTATGTTTTTCCACCACCTTTCATTTTCCATTACTGAGGTAGTGCATTTTCTATCCTACCTCCACTTGAGTGCACCTTCGAGCCCTCACCTCATTTCTTTTCGAGCGCGCCTTCGAGCCCTCGACCATCCTGAGGTAGTGCATTTCCTATCCTACCTCCTTTTGAGTGCGCCTTCGAGCCCTCACCTCATTTCTTTTCGAGCGCGCCTTCGAGCCCTCGACCATCAAAGGTAGTGCATTTCCTATCCTACCTCCTTTTGAATGCGCATTCGAGCCCTCACCTC
>Ga0307517_10007732_pt1 | contig 15594 bp, 13 predicted proteins | sample 23_EM_MG_FD_194515 | JGI IMG/M metagenome (GOLD analysis project Ga0307517, IMG submission 194515) | Populus trichocarpa ectomycorrhiza microbial communities from riparian zone in the Pacific Northwest, United States - 23_EM | ecosystem: Host-associated > Plants > Roots > Unclassified | place...
AGGCTTCGAACCCTCCTTTTCTTTCTAATGACAGCCGACCCTCCCCTCTTCTCTTCTTATTCAATTTTTTCTTGTTAATCCCTTTCCCACCAGGGTTTATTTTACCTATAACCCTCAATCTGGGATGGGTTCTTGAAATTTTGGTGTTTCTCTCTTAATTTCTAAAAATAGATATAAAAACTCCCTCTTTTCTTTCTTTACGTAGCTGCAGATCTGTTTTTGGTGAGAATAGGAGTATTTATGCTCTATAATTATTCTTATTTGCATTTAGGCCCCATTTTCTTTAAGTGTATTCGTTCTTGCCCCCACTTCTTTTTAGTTTAGTTTATTTTCTTTAATTTAATCCAGCCTTGGTTTTTTTTTTTCCTCGGGATTTACACTAGGCTATAGGAGAAATTCCTGGAATAGTTTCTATGGAAACTTCAATTTCTCTAACTGGAGGTAATCTAGGCAACTCTTCTGGGAATACATCTTGAAACTCCCTCACAACAGGAACACTAGCCAAATCTATGCTTCCCTTTTCTAGCTCTCACATGGGCTAACCAAGCAGAACAACCCTTCCTTAGTAACTTTCTAGCCACTAAGACTGAGATTACACAACTTGGAATTACTTTTCTTTCCCCTTTAAACACTACTCTTTTGTCACCTATTCCTTGGATTGTCACTGTCTTGGTGAAACAATCCACTTGTGCCTTATGTTTACTTAGCCAATCCATGACCAGAATCAAGTCAAAATCATATAGCTCTAACAGCATAAGATCCACCCTCAATTCTAATCCTCCAATATATAGCTTCACCCCTCTATAAATATCATGAATATGTAAATTCTCTCCTAAAGGTGTACTAACCGTCACTCCTACACCCAAGTTACTAGATGACACATGCAAGTTATTCACAATTCTATAAGATACAAAGGAATGACTAGCTCCAGGATCAATTAAAGCATACACTTGCATTGTATCTAACTGTAAAGTACCTACCACCACATCAGGTACAACTCCCACATCCTCGTAGGTCATGTGATATACCCGACCCTGAGTCCTCCCCTCTTAATTTCTGAGCCTCCCACGAGTAGCACTCGTCCCTGACTGGGTAGGCCTGATAGGACGATTGACTGTAACTGATTGCTGCTAGTTCTAAACCTCAATCCTCTAGCCATGGGCTCCCTCGGTAGTTCTACGAGGACAATCCTTTTTCCTATGACTCGTGTCCCCACAATAGTAACAGCCTCTGCCTACATGCGGGCACTCTTTCCATCGATGCCCCTCTCCTCTACAAATATAACATCTCCCCGGCATCGCAGAGCAATCTCCAGGGTGTCCCTGCTCACACCTCTAACATAATGGATATACTAGTCCCTTCTGCTTTGTAGACCCTCCAGCGGTTTTGACTCCCTGTCTAGCCTATCCTCCCCAAGATCCTTTTCCACTTACCTGTTTAGATCCTCCTAAGCTACCTCCTGGGGTGAAACTCCCACCTCTTCTCTAGAACTATCCTGATGACTGTCCGCTCTTCCCTTTCTTTGGGATCTTTGGGATAGGAGGTCTCCCAGTCAAAAACTCAAAATCTCTCCTCTTAGCTCCAGTTACCTGACTCTGCTCGACCACTAGCTTCGGGGTATCCCTTATTACCCTCTCCATACCCTGAACAACCCGTACCAATTTCCGCATAGACTGAAACTGCATGGCTATCAATATCATCCTCAGTTCCTGCCTCAGTCCATCACGGAACCTCTCCACCCTGTGGCGCTCTATGGGAAGGTAAGTGGAGGAAAAAGCTGCTAAGTCTTGAAATCTCCTCTCATGCTCTAGAACTGTCAAATCTCCCTACCTCAAATCCAAAAAATCTTGTTCTTTCTCCCTCCTATGCTCCCAAGAATAGTACCTCTCCTCAAACTCTTCACGAAAGTCCCTCCATCTCAATGTCTCCCCTGATCTCCTCTCTTTAATGGTCTCCCACCAAGTGTGGGCACTTTCAATCAATAACTAGTAACCCAATTCACTCATAGCTCCTCTGGCACCTGCATCTGATTTATAACTCTTTCCACTTTCCTCAGCCAATGCCCAGCAACCTCATCATCCTCTTCGTCACGGTAAGTTATACAACCCATCTCTCTCATACCCTTTACCCACTACACTATGGTGACTACTCCCCCTGATCTAAGAGTTGTACTAGAGGCTCCCGCTACCATTCCTGCTGCTATAGCTCTCACTATATGTTCCATAAAAGCAGGATCTGAAAATGAGTTTGACCCAGCTACCGGTGCCACTGGTGGGGGTATATTATCTCCCCCCTATCTAATACCTCAGACATTGATACGTCTGCCTAACAGGACAACGAATCATCTTGAAGTCTCACTAACTCACCCCTTTAAGAGTACACTGATGTTGCATGTATATGAAAGGAGGTGTCCGCTAAGGGATCCTAGTCTTGATCACTTTCATTACGAAAACTCTTATCACTTCCCCGAACTGGGATGGATCAATCCTGGTTCCTTGCCTTGTCCTCACCATCCTGCAACACATTTCAAAATCATATAATTATTCTTGTCCCCGGAATAGTAACCTGGGCTCTGATACCAAAATCTAACATCCCCCATTCCAGGATAAAAACAACAATCTCATATCAATAAAAAACATAGTTAAATTTTTTTTTCTATATCTATTCATGGTGTTCGTCTTAAAGTCTGATATTTTGATACAGTCTTCCCTATACCAGGAGGTCCCAAGTTATAGATATTTAACCTGTTTACACTTCTAATAACCTGCATCTCCTAACTCAATCCCGATCCAATCATCCTGGGTCTCAAACCCACAAACATCATCATATATATCAACCATAATATTTATGATAAACATTATATAACAAATATCATTATGGATGGATAAAAATATAAATACGCATACATGGAACGTGGTTATATGAACTACAGAGTTAAGTTCATTTAATCAAATTTAAACATTAATTATACAAATTAAGTTATACAACATTTTCATGTTTACAAAATACAAGGGTATACTCCCTATAACCTAGATTACAAGAAGTGAACATAAGCTAGGATTTACTCTTGTCGTGCATGCGATGGTCCTGAAACAAGATACATATTATTGACACATGAATATCACAATAAATATAACACAAATATCTAACAATTTAAAAAGGGTAACATGCATTCATATTTTGTTCACTTCTCACTTCTAGCTTTCATTAGAATCTCTTTCTTGTTCAACTACTAAAAATCATTTCCCCTCCCATTATCAACCTCCATTTCCAGATTTTATAAGATCAATCATGATTATTTCTACTTAACACATTACCGATACCAATTTCACTGGTATCATCATCATCACCCCGTAGGAGTCGATGCAAGGTGATCCCCTTACCCGGGATCCTAACAATAGTCAATACATGGTTGATCCCCTTACCCGGGATCCTAACATACACTAAATGTATGCTAGTCAATACATGGTTGATCCCCTTATCCGGGATCCTAACATACACTAAATGTATGCTAGCTAATACATGTTTGATACCTTTATCCGGGATCCTAACATACATTTAATGTATGCTAGTCCATACATGGCGATCCCCTTACCTGGGATCCTAACATACACTAAATATATACTAGTTCACGCCCCAAATCACACTTCTCATATTTCCATTGTCAGCAATAATTTCATTACTTGACAATTCACACAACAACCATTCACCTAGTATCCAATATTCTGTAATTCACATTTCACATTGGTAACATATTAAATCATGGAATTTAACTATAAAGTATAGGTGTGATTTACCTACCTATAATATAAGCTCTACTTGTGCTCCCTTGCTACTATTGTTGCACCACGCCTGTGGTCCCTCCTGCAAATCACAAGTTTATCTCATAAATTTTCCTCACTCAAGGATATGTTTTATAATAACCATATCAACAGCCAATAAGTCTTTCTTTCAGTCATTTCTTAATATTTGAACTGTTACTATTTAAACCTCGAAATGTTACTGTCTAGACATTGGATTGTTACTGTCCAACCTCTCCTCAGATTTTTAACTATATCTAGAGTTATAGAACTCCATTTCAAGTGAGATTGGTCTTGTTGGAAAGCTAAGACACGAGGCTATAAGTTCTTTGAAGGAAAGAGAACCCAGTTCGGCCTCTAAGACGGTCAAAATTGCTCATCAATAAACATTGGACTGTTACTGTCTAACTGTTACTGTCTTGATATTGAATTGTTATTGTCCGAACTCTCATCATATTTTTAACTATATCTAAAGTTATAGAACTCCATTTCAAGCGAGATTGGTCTCGTTGGAAAGTTAAGACATGAGGCTACAAGTTCTCTGAAGGAAGGAGAACCTAGTTCTACCTCTAAGACAGTCAAAATTGCTTATTAACAAACCATACCAACTGCCCTACAGGGTCTGTCGTGACCCAATCTCGGTTGGGGACCCATAGCTGGAGTTCTATAACTCCAAATTGAGCAAGACCAATTTCCTTAGTTAGTCAACATACATCCATCAATTCATAATCGACTTTGAAATGACTCATAAGACTATGTTTATAACACCTTACCCAGTAAGAATCAAGGTTTTGATCTTCAACTCCGTCCTTTTCTTTCAAATGATAGATGACCCTCCCCTCTTTTCTTCTTGTTCAAATTTTCTTGTTAATCCCTTGCCCACCAGTGTTTATTCTACCTATAACCCTTAATCTTGGATGGGTTCTTGAAATTTTGGTGTTTCTCTCTTGATTTGCAAAAATGGATACAAAAACTCCCTCTTTTCTTTACTTACGATTGCATGATTAGAAGTTCATATTAAAAATATACATACATAAACATGAGTTTGCATTCCTATCCTACTAATAGTCATCATGAATTTAAACAAAAAGGATCTAATAATAGTTATACGTTCAGTACATTGATTCATACAACATACATCGTGATTTAGAATGCAACTACACGATTCCTTGCAAAAGTAGGTTCTCGTGTATTGGGTTTCCTAGGAACCTCGTTGGTGTGACGTCCCTGCTGCACTACAAAACATTTATAAGAATGCAATTACTTAATAATAATAATGATAATAAACGGTCTAGCAGTTAATGAAACATTAACATTATCCCATATTTGAAGCGTGACATTTGTAGTTCCTTCATGTACTTGGTATAAACAACTTGTAGTACATATAGATGCACCAATTCTTGAAATCAGCCATAATCTTAAATTTAGCTATCCTCTTAAGGCATTATTTGTCGAGCTTAACTGTTCAGGTGCCATCAGCCAAAGCTAATCTGTAAATCCCGAGAAAATCAAGGCTGGATTAAATTAAAGAAAATAAACTAAACTAAAAAGAAGTGGGGGCAAAACGAATACACTTAAATAAAATGGGGCCTAAATGCAAATAAGAATAATTATAGGGCATAAATACTCATCTTCTCACCAAAAACAAATCTGCAGCTATCGTAAAGAAAGAAAAGAGGGAGTTTTTGTATCCATTTTTACAAATCAAGAGAGAAACACTAAAATTTCAAGAACCCATCCAAGATTAAGGGTTATAGGTAGAATAAACACTAGTGGGCAAGGGATTAACAAGAAAAATTGTACAAGAAGAGAAGAGGGGAGGGTCGGCTGTCATTAGAAAGAAAAGGAGGGATTGAAACCTTGATTCGTACCGGGTAAAGTATTCTAAACATCGTCTAATGAGTCGTTTCAAAGTCGATTATGAATTTATGTCTGGATGTTAAATTATAGATTTGAGTTCTGAGACTTGAATTGAGGAAAAAGTAAGAGTTGCTAAATTAAAGAACTTCATGTGTTGTGTGTAAATGGAAAGGTTGACAAATCCGGACAGTTTCGTCTCTTGACTTTCAGAGGGATTTCAGGTAAGAGGATGAAGGAACTAGGATCAGGTTCCCTCATAGAAATTGTAGTTTTGGATGTTGATGAAATTGGTCTTGCTCAATTTGGAGTTATAGAACTCCAGCTATGGGTCACCAACCGAGACTGGGTCATGACAGACCCTATAGGGTAGTAGGTCTGGTTCGTTGATGAGAAATTTTGATTGTCTTAGAGGTAGAACTGGGTTCTCCTTCCTTCAGAGAACTTGTAGCCTCATGTCTTAGCTTTCCAACGAGACTAATCTCGCTTGAATCGAAGTTCTATAACTCTAGATATAGTTAAAAATATAAGGAGAGGTCGGACAGTAATAGTTGGACAGTAACAGTTCAATGTCTAGACAGTAACGGTTGGACAGTAACACTTCAATGTCTAGATAGTAACGGTTCAAAAATAAGATAATAACAGTTGGATAGTAACAGTCCAACTGTTTGTTGATGAGCAATTTTGACTGTCTTGGAGGAAGAACTGGGTTCTCCTTCCTTCAGAGAACTTGTAGCCTCATGTCTTAGTTTTCCAACAAGACTAATCTCGCTTGAATCGGAGTTCTATAACTCCAGATATAGTTAAAAATATGAGGAGAGGTCAGACAGTAACAGTTCAAAAACGAGATAGTAACAGTTGGACAGTAACAGTCCAAATGTTTGTTTATGAGCAATTTTAACTATCTTAGAGGTAGAACTGGGTTCTCCTTCCTCTAGAGAACTTGTAGCCTCATGTCTTAGCTTTCCAATGAGACTAATCTCGCTTGAATTAGAGTTCTATAACTCCAGATATAGTTAAAAATATGAGAAGAGGTCAGACAGTAACAGTTCAAAAACGAGACAGTAACAGTTGGATAGTAACAATCCAAATATTTGTTTATAAGCAATTTTGACTGTCTTAGAGGCAGAACTGAGTTCTCCTTCTTTCAAATAACTTGTAGCCTCATGTCTAAGTTTTCCAACGAGACTAATATCACTTCAATTGGAGTTCTATAACTCCAGATATTGTTAAAAATCTTAGGAGAGGTCAGACAGTAACAGTTCAAAAACGAGACAGTAACAGTTGGACAATAACAGTCCAAATGTTTGTTGATTAGCAATTTTGATTGTCTTAGAGGTAGAATTGGGTTCTCCTTCCTTCAGAGAATTTTTAGCCTCATATCTTAGTTTTCCAATGAGACTAATCTCGCTAGAAACAGAGTTCTAAAACTCTAGATATAGTTAAAAATCTAAGGAGAGGTCGGATAGTAATAGTTCAATGTCTAGATAGTGACAGTTCAGGATTTAAACAGAAACAGTTCAAATATAAAGAAAGGAATGATAACTATGGTTGGACAAAGAATGACAATATTAATGGGTGAAATGAGAAAAATGTAAAATATTAAGAAATAAGTGAAAGAAAGACTTATTGGTTGTTGATATGGTTATTATAAAACATATCCTTGAGTGAGGAAAATTTGTGAGATAAACCTGTGATTTGCAGGAGGGACCATAGGTGTGGTGCAACAGCAGCAGCAGGGGAGCACTAGTAGAGCTTCTATTGCAGGTAGGTGAATCGCACCTATACTTTCTAGTTAAATTCCATGATTTAATATATTACCGATGTGAAATGTGAATTACTGAATGTATATGTATTCAAGGTGAAAGGTTGTTGTCTGAATTGCCAAGTGATGAAATTATCACTAACAAAGGAAATATGAGAAGTGTGATTTGAGGCGTAAACTAGCATACATTTAGTGTATGTTAGGATCCCAGGTAAGGGGGTCGCCACGTTTGGACTAACATACATTTAGTGTATGTTAGGATCCCGGATAAGGGGATCAAGCATGTATTAACTAGCATACATTTAGTGTATGTTAGGATCCCAGGTAAAGGGATCGCCATGTATTGGCTAGCATACATTTAATGTATGTTAGGATCCCGGGTAAGGGGATCACCTTGCATCGACTCCTATAGGGTGATGATAATGATACTAGTGAAATTGGTATTGATAATGTGTTAAGCAAAAGTAATCATGTTTGATCTTATAAAGTCCGGAATGGAGGTTGATAGTGGAAGAGGGAACGATTATTAATAGTTGAATAAGGAAGAGATTCTAGTGAAAACCAGAAGGGAGAAGTGAACAAAATATGAATGCATGTTACCCTATTGAAATTGTTAGATATTCGTGTTGTGATATTTATTGTGCTATTCACCTTTCAATAATATGTATTTTGTTTCAGGATCATCGCATGCATGACAGGAGTAGATCCTAACTTATGTTCCCTTCTTGTAATCTAGGTTCTAGGGAGTATACTCTTGTATTTTGTAAACATGAAAATGTTTGTCTAACTTAATTTATATAATTAATGTCTAAACTTGATTGAATGAACTTAATTTTGTAGTTCATATAACCATATTTCATGTCTATGTATTTATATTTTTTTTATCCATCCGTAATGATATTTTGTTATATAATGTATATCATAAATATTATGGTTGATAAGTGTGAGAATATTTGTGGAATTGAAACCCATGATGATTGCGTCGGGATTCAGTTATGAGATGCGAGTTATTAGAAGTGTAAACAGGTTACATGTCGATAACTTGGGACCTTCCGGTATAAGGGGGACTTCGTCGAAATTTCAATAGATTTTAATATGGAGACCGTGAATATATATAGAAAAAAAATTAATTACTTTGTTTTTCAGTTGACATAAGATTGTTATTTTTATCCTAGAATGGGGGATGTTACATAATCAACCGTTTGTCCCAGTCATCCATTTGGATGCCATTAGCTGAATAAAATCATTCATTTGTCCTGGTCATCCATTTGAATGCCATTAGCCGAAGCTAATCAATCGTTTGTCTCGGTCATCCATTCGGATGCCATTAGCCAAAGCAATGCCATTAGCCAAAGCTAATCATTCATTTGTCCCGGTCATCCTTTCGGATGGCATTAGCCGAACCTAATCAACCATTTATCAACATTTAAGCATTTGGCAATCTAATATCTGTACTAACATAATACGGTAGCATTCATGATAAAGTATTTCATTATTCAACGTTATGAAAAAGGAAGGTGAAAGTCACCTACCTGCTCCACCTGTGGGTTGTTCTTGTCTTGACGAGGGTCCTATCCCGACCGCACCACCTACGACATCAATGGTCAGAAATCAGTACATTTGTATCTTTGAATCACATTCGTCACCAAACTTATTTCAAAAGTTCATATGTTCACATTCAAGTGTTCCACATTTTACACCATCATACCATGAAATTGTTACTAGCATTTAAGACATTTATGTCGGGAGGTCTATTGTAGAAATCGGCTGTGAAAAATGGTTCGTTGTAGGCTGCCCAATTTGGCAGCGAAAACTGTTTCGCTGTTGGCGCCACAATTTCAGCAACGAATGCTACTTCGCTGCAGCCAACACGTTTTGAGGTAGCGAATGCTACTTCGCTGCTGACAACTCACTTTCGACAGCGAGTCACAAATTTGCTGCACACAATACAACTTCAGCAGCGAATCACAATTTTGTTGTAGAACACACAATTCGGCAGCGAATGCTAATTCGCTACATGCAACTCAGTTTTGGCAGCGAATCACAAATTCGCAGCAGCCAATGCAGTTTCGGCAGCGAATCACAAATTCGCAGCAGCCAATGCAGTTTCGGCAGCGAATCACAAATTCGCTGCAGAACATACCATTCGGCAGCGAATGCTAATTCGCTGAAGGCAACTCAGTTTTGGCAGCGAATCACAAATTTCGCTGCAGAACACACAATTCGGCAGCGAATGCTAATTCGCTATAGACAACTCAGTTTCGGCAGCGAATCACAAATTTCGCTGCAGAACACATAATTTGGCAGCGAATGCTAATTCGCTACAAACAACTCAGTTTCGGTAGTGAATCACAAATTCACTGCACAACACATCTTTTGGCAGCGAATGCTAATTCGCTGCAAACAACTCAACTTCGACAGCGAATCACAAATTCGCTGCACAACACACAATTCAGCAGAATGCTAATTCGCTGCGGACAACTCAATTTCAGCAGCGAATCACAGATTTGCTGCAGACAACTCAACTTCGGCAGTGAATCACATATTCGCTGCAAGACACACAATTCAACAGCGAATGCTAATTCGCTGCAGATGACTCAGTTTCGGCAGCGAATCACAAATTCTGTGCAGATAACTCAACTTTGGCAGCGAATCACAAATTTACTGCAGAACACGCACTTCGGCAACGAATGCTAATTCCCTGCAGACAACTCAGTTTCAGTAGCGAATCACAAATTCACTGCAAACAACTCAACTTTGGCAGTGAATCACAAATTCATTGCAGAACACACACTTCGGTAGAGAATGCTAATTCGCTGTAGACAACTCAGTTTCGGCAACGAATCACAGATTCGTTGCAGACAACTCAACTTCGGCAGCGAATCACAAATTCACTGCAAAACATATAATTCGGCATGAACACACACATACGCATGTTGTAACAACCCCACAACATAAACTGTCACTAAGTTCCAGAAGAACACACATATTGAAACCATCAATTCCAGCATATAATCTTTCATCAAATTTCCAACAGAACACACACAGTAAAACCATCAATTCCAACATATAATCTTTCAACAAATTCTAGCAGAACACACACACTGAAACATCAATTCCAACCTATAGGTTTTCAATAAATTCCAGCAGAACACACATATACATGCTGGCCAACCCCATAGTTAAGGCGGCCCTCTACCATGATTTGTTCTTTCCATTTTATTCATTTTTCTTTGTTAGATGTTCTGGGAATTGGCCTCATTTCGTTTCTGTTTCCTTGTCCTCTTAGTAAATTTCAATTTCCTTCATAGCTAGCTTAGGTCTTAGGTCAATTTTCTTAGGGTCTTCTTCTTCATTTTCGATTCTAGGTCTTAAGGACAAGAGGAAGGGAGTTTCATGACCTATACCTTTCGAATCTAAGTAAGTTTGGGGAAGGTTTGACAGTATTCTTTCTCTTCTGCTGCTGGTTCGCCTCCTTCTTCCTCTCACATTTTCTGACCCCCTTTTCCCTTCCCTCTAGGCAGCTGTCCAATCTTCTCTCAAGGTCTCAACTCTCCCTCACACGTTCACAAGGCACTCTCTGCTAGTTTGGTTTAGGTTTCCGTTGGGAATGAGGAAGAGAAAAGCAACATACAGCTGGACATGCAGCTGTTGCAGACAACTTTGGAAAGAGGAAGGGTCACCTTCTCTCTCCTCCTTGTATTTATACTCCCCATTAAATGAGGTGGGGTGTTTGGGGTTGGTTTAGATGTGTTCTTATCCTTGTTTTGGTCTCTCCAAAACCGTTTTTCCCCTCCCTCCCAGCTCCTTAAGACAGTCCAATTTGTTTCCCTAACTTTTAATAAAACTGTGTCATTGCCGATTCAGAAATCGACAGCCAGAAACTGTGTTGCTGCCGATTCAAAAATCAGCAGCGATGGTGGAGTCATTTCATCTGTACTTTTTTTTTTGTTTACATTATTGATCTGCCTACTTCTGTAAATCTAGTCCTACCCAATGGTTCACCCTTAACTCAACAGGTAATGTATGAATCCTTACCTTGCTTTTGCAAACAATGCAGGGTTCTCGGGCATACAACTTGTACCTGCAACATAGGAACTGGTCACAAACATAAGAAGAGATCCCATGAAGCTCCTGTTCGCTTTGGTTGTTCCAGTCCTTCTGCCGAAACTGCTGCTGTTGAGAAACAACAACCATACAATGAGGGCCTTCATGACGAACCATCCATAAATCTAATGTCTGTTGAAGTTGCAACAACTATGGATGAGAGGTTTGTATCTTCTGGGCGCAAACGGTCTAAATTAGCTGAAGCAGGACATTCAGATGCTCAACACTCTGCTTCCCCAAATGTTATACATGTCTCTGACGATCGTAATGTTATTGCAGATATGGAGCCTATCAAAAGGCAATATCTAACTCGTAGTAGAGTCGTTGTGGCCACCAGGGGAGACATGCAACCAAGAACCCCTCTATGGCTGATCCAAAGCATCGAAGCAACTCTGATGATTCTGCTACCTCATCCTCTCTTTGACTTTTTCTCTTTTGGTTTCATTATTTTGTGGATCTTTATTTGTAAGGGAGCATGTTCCCTGTGTTAATTTATGTGTACCTTGTAATGAACTTGTTGTGTTGTTCTTGATCTTATGCTGATTAAGTCCCTACCGGGTCTTGGTTATATGTTTCTCTTGTGCTGCTTGTTTTGCTTGTGGGCCTGTTATTTTGTTGGTTCTTCTTGATTGCTTTCTCTTAGGCTTTGGGCTGAGGTTAGCTAGTTGTTGTGCCGCTGGTTTTGCCTTTTATGCAGCGTTGTTGGGTGCTGGTTTTTGCCTCCTGCTGAGGTTTAGGTGGTGGTTGGTTGTGGTGTTCCTTTTGCTGGATTGGCTGAAGGCCCTTGTTATAGCTGGCTTGCTTGTTATTGGTGCAGTGTTCTTGCTTGTTTTATCTTGGCTTTCGTAGTCGAGTTTTGCTTGTTGTAGTGTTGTTGGTTGGGTGTTATGTTGCTAGTTGTGCTGAAGCATTACCTGCTTGCCTCCTATGTTGCTCCTATTGGTGTTGCTGGCTGATTGTGCTGCATTTTGTTGTTCAGTTTAAAAGTGTCCATGCCTGCTCCTGGCTTTGTAGTCGAGGTTAGCTTGCTGCAGTGTTGCTGGTTGCGCTAGTGCATTGCCTTCTTGCCTCTCAGTTGTTGTTTTAGGTTTATAGGTTAGGTTTTCTAGCTTCAGTTGTAGTCTAGCGGGGCAGTTGCTGCTTGTTTATTTTCTAGTTCTTTTGTTTAGGGTTGTTCTCGGCCTCTATAAGAGTTTGTTCCCCTATCGTGTATAAGGGAGCATGTTCCCTTTTTCTGTTCATATTTGTACATATTTTACGTTTTTCTCATTTCACCCATTAATATTGTCATTCTTTGTCCAACCACAATTATCATTCCTTTTATATATATATATATATATATATATATATATATATATATATATATTAACCGTTTCTATTTAAATCCCGAACTGTCACTGTCTAAACATTGAACTGTTACTGTCTTGTTTTTTTTTTTAACTGTTACTGTCTCGTTTTTTACTGTTACTGTCTAGATATTTAACTGTTACTGTCTCATTTTTTGAACTGTTACTGTCTAGATTTTGAACTGTTACTATCTCATTTTTGAACTATTATTGTCTCATTTTTGAACTGTTACTGTCTCGTTTTTGAACTATTACTGTCTAGATATTGAACTGTTGTTGTCTCGTTTTTCAACTGTTACTGTCTCATTTTTAACTGTTACTGTCTAGATATTGAACTGTTACTGTCTCATTTTTGTACTGTTACTGTCTCGTTTTTGAACTGTTACTCTACGACCTCTCCTTAGATTTTTAACTATATCTAGAGTTATAGAACTCTGATTCAAGCGAGATTAGTCTTGTTTTTAAACCTAAGACATGAGGCTACAAGTTCTCTAAAGGAAGGAGAACCCAGTTCTACCTCTAAGACAGTCAAAATTTCTCATCAACGACCCAGACCTTCTACCCCATAGGGTCTGTCATGACCCAGTCTCGGTTGGTGACCCATAGCTGGAGTTCTATAACTCCAAATTGAGCAAGACCAATTTCATTAGTTAGCCAACATCAAAACCTATAATTTCTATGAGGAACCTGATCCTAATTCCTTCATCCTCCTACCCGAAATCTCTCTGAAAGTCAAGAGACGAAACTGTCCAGATTCGTCAATCTTTCCATTTACATACAACACATGAAGTTCTTTAATTTAGCAACTCATACTTTTTCCTCAATTCAAGTCTAAGAACTCAAATATATAAATTAACATCCAGGCATCAATTCATAATCGACTTGAAATGACTCATAAGAGTAGGTTTAGAATACCTTACCCGGTACGAATCAAGGTTTCGATCATTCCTTTTCTTTCTAATGACAGCCGGCCCTCCCCTCTTCTCTTCTTGTTCAATTTCTCTTGTTAATCCCTTACCCACCAATGTTTATTCTACCTATAACTCTTAATCTTGGATGGGTTTCTGAAATTTTGGTGTTTCTCTCTTGATTTGTAAAAATGAATATAAAAACTCCCTCTTTTCTTTCTTTATGTTATCTGCAGATCTGTTTTTGGTGAGAAGAGGAGTACTTATGCTCTATAATTATTCTTATTTGCATTTAGGCCCTATTTTCTTTAAGTGTATTTGTTTTGCCCCCACTTCTTTTTAGTTTAGTTTATTTTCTTTAATTTAATCCAGCCTTTTTTTTATATTTTTTTTCTCGGGATTTACATTCTCCCCTCCTAATAAAATTTCATCCTCGAAATTCAAGTTACGTACCTATGTCAGAGAATAAGTGCGGAAACTTCTCCTTCATCTCGGATTCTCTTTCTCATGTTTGTTCTTCTATTCGAGAGCTTCTCCATAATACTCTCACTAAGGGAACTCTCTTATTCCTCATCTCGATCTAAGATCTTGACGGACTTAGTTTTCATGGTTAGATCCCCTTCAATCTTTATGGGAACTTGTGGCAATACCCGTGAGGGGTCTATTTTGGCCTTTCGCGGCAATGACACATGGAATACATTGTGAATCTTATCCAAATATACAGGCAATTCTAATCGATATGCAACTGGCCTGATTCTTTCCTTAATCTCAAAAGGGCCAATATATCTTGGGGCTAATTTCCCTTTCACTCCAAATCGAATGATGCCTTTCCAAGGACCCACCTTTAGAAATACCTTATCCCCGACTTGGAATTCCAAGAGCCTTCTTCGGCTATCTGCGTAACTTTTTTGTCTATCCTGGGCTTCCTTCATCCTCTTTTTGATCACCCTCACCTTGTTAGTTGTTAGTTGCACCATTTCAGGTCCCAAAAGCTTCCTTTCTCCTACTTCCTCCCAACAAATTAGGGTACGACATTTCCTCCCATACAATGCTTTATAAGGAGCCATACCAATAGTAGTTTGATGGCTATTATTATAAGTAAACTCCACCAATGGCAGGAGATCCTCCCAATTCCCTCCAAACTCCAACACACAGGACCTCAGGAGATCCTCAAGAGTTTGAATGGTCCTTTCAGATTGACCATCCGTCTGAGGATGAAATGCCGTGCTCAGATTCAACTTTGTCCCCATTGCCCATTGTAAGCTAGGCCACAATCTCGATGTGAACCTTGGATCCTGATCCGATATAATTGAAATTGGCACTCCGTGAAGTCTAATTACTTCATTGACATATAATTTTGCCAGTTTATCCACCGAATCAGTCATTTTCATAGGCAAAAACAAAGCAGATTTTGTTAGTCGATCCACGACCACCTATATGGCATCATTCCCCTTCTTTCCCCTAGGTAGTCCCGTCACAAAATCCATAGAAATATCCTCCCATTTCCATTCCGGAATTGATAATGATTGTAATTCCCCTGCAGGTTTCTGGTGTTCTATCTTTACTTATTGACAGATCCCACAGTTCGACACAAATTCTGCTATTTCCCTCTTCATATTTGGCCACCACTAGTATTCCTTTAAATCTCTATACATCTTTGTACTCCCAGGATGAGTACCAAATCGAGATTCATGAGCTTCTCTTAATATTTCATCTTTCAAAATCTTATCCTCAGGCAAATAAATTCGTCTACCCATAGCTATTAGCCCATCGGATAACATTTGAAATGATGTCTCTATACCCTTGTTTAC
>Ga0307517_10007733_pt1 | contig 15594 bp, 17 predicted proteins | sample 23_EM_MG_FD_194515 | JGI IMG/M metagenome (GOLD analysis project Ga0307517, IMG submission 194515) | Populus trichocarpa ectomycorrhiza microbial communities from riparian zone in the Pacific Northwest, United States - 23_EM | ecosystem: Host-associated > Plants > Roots > Unclassified | place...
ATGACCAAACACGATGAAAAGAAGGTGAAGGAGTGCCATCCAAAAGCTTTTTCTTCTAACAAGATGTGATCATTTAGGCTCTGGACATGCTTCGGGCCCGAAATACCACAATACCAGCGAAATGGAAGTAAGTCATTTTTAACCCTTTACTCTCAAAGCCGATGTGATGTCGTTCTTTAGGAAAGAACTGCAATATATGCTGTACAGTCGGCGAAAAGCAGAAATTGAGATACTGTCGTCATCAGACGTGATTGAATACAAGCCTAAGCATTTCGAGCCTCACGCACCCCTTCTGCGGTATATTACATTTAAACTTGAGCATTTTGTTCAGGCAGCTGCAGGTGGAAGTCGATAATTATTATCAAATTATTATCTGGGTCATCGACATGTGATCTAGATGAGGAATACAATTGCAACATATTTAGCTACAGCAGCATGGCGCAGTGGTAGCGCGCGGGGCCCATAACCCCGAGGTCACTCGATCGAGACGAGTTGCTGCTATAAATTATTTTTGCTTCTCGTTTATCTTTCTTCTTCACCTTAACTACATAAAATGTAATCTTCGAATAGTCCTCCTAATTTTTATAAAACTTATGCAATGGCGCAAAAGTATGGAATCCCTTAGAGGAAGAAAAATATGTTACATTCCAATTTATCTCACGTTTCCTCTTCCTCCCCTACATCAACATTCTCACCATTAGCCAACCGCTGAATAATTTGATCGATTCTCGCTCTATGGATCCGGTGATGCTCTTGCCAACCTTTCCATGGATGATGAGGATGCTGTTAAAAGTATATATACAGGTCAACACACACAGTTAAAGAACTCACCAAGCGGCCAAAAGCTTGAAATACTTTATCAGAAGTCCCATCTGGTCTATCCGAGAAATATCGCGCAAGAAGAATATCGTCATCATTGCTATATCGCAGTTTTTTGTCAGGAGGAGGGGGGAGCGGCTCGTCGCCATCTTCCCAATCCAACTCGTGCTTATGTCGCCTCCAGAATTTCATCCAAGATGCTCGAGAGTGATGGGGCGCCTTGGTGGCTACATCCCTCCAGAAAGCGACCAGATCCAACGAACCCTGAGATCTGCGATAGAAATATATGAACTACGGGAAATGACACATACAGAAATACAAATACGTACTTTCGATAGGCCAAAAATCTCATCAGGAAATTAATGTCTTCCTGGGTAAAAGCCACTCCTTTCCCAGTAGTACTCCTGAAGAGTGATCGAGGTGGGGTGGGTGAGCGAGTTCTTTGTTGCACTGATTGACCCGCCGCTCTGGCCGCGGTCATATCCAATCGCACGCCAGCATGGCCAGGGGCTACCTCTGCAGTACGACTCGAAGATGCTACAGCAGTCCCAGTGCTATCGACACTCATGTCCATGGGCTGATCATCTGCGGGGGTTTCGGAACTGTCGTGATGCATCGTATATCCGCCTAACTTGATTTTGTGCTTGTTACAGTAACGACGCCAGGAGAAGAAGCTGTCTGTGAATGAGAGAAATGAGCACATGGGGGTCTGGAAAACATACGTATGGTGGGGAGCCTGATAAGAGGGGAGCGGTCAGGACTCGATCGAGGAAGAAAAGCTCGAGTTACCTTCACAGCAATTCTTTCACATATCTCACGTAGACTAATTCGCAGACAATTTTAGTAAACTCATCCTTGAGTTAAAAATATCATCAGACCTGAGTACCAGACATTGTTCTTGGCAGTAATCTATGTATTCCTTGAGGTACATCACATCTTCCGAGGTGAATAGATTTCCGCCGTACGTGCTCTTGATTACCCGAGTGGGAGGAGTCGGGGATCTAGCAGGTGGATTCCGATTCACGACTAAAGAAGAAGCTGGTACAGCTGGAGCAGGCTACACATATCGTGGTCAGTCAGGGATGCACGAAGGGAATAAAGTACCAACTTGAGGGCGGGTGCGTTTGCGTCCACGGGGTCTCTCTGGTTCCAAAACCCCGGCCTGGCTAGAAGGACCAGGTAAAGGTAGGGGCGCTTGTCCCGTAACGGAATTTGAAGCAGATGAATGATCCGGCTGGTCTTCCAGATATGGTGCATGGGCATAACTATGGTCATACTACATAAGACAACAGATGAATGGGTGTGCATGAGTGCAGGGTGAATAAATCATACCGCTGCACCATAGTATGAGTCTGGGGGGACCCAGCCGTTCTCATCCCTGTAGCGATAATCATATGTACCTGGTTGTGCAGAGATGTCCTCGGGAGTGTGATAGCCTTCCCAAGGGCCTTCACGAAAGGTCTGATCATGAGGTTGAGGTTGGCCAGGTGGTGGCGGTGGTGGGAGTCGCTGGATGATGTGTTGAGAAGTGGGAGGTACTGCCGTGATAGTCTGAGAAGCTTCTATGGGGTGCCACGCGGGACCTGCAGGATTAAGATGACGAGGGGCAGGTTGGATTGGGGGATACATTTGAAATTGATAGCTCATTGGGTCCACGGTAGGTATTGGGGGCTGTAACGGTTGAGTATGTAGTGACGGTATTGGGCGACTAGCGGGAGTTGTGTCACTGGTCTGCCTTTGAGTATACACACTTGGACAGGTGGAAGTTCAGCTGCATATTCTTATCAATGGCGAGGAAAATCTTACGCTTCTGAACCCGTAACTTTGCATCCCCCCCAACTCGATTGCCAGGTGAGGAGTGCGTTTGCTTTGATGCACTCATTAACCCAGCGGGCATCTAGGACAGCTTTACCCTCCTTTCCGGAATATTGTTTGAAAAGGTTTTGGCCGGAAACTTTATGTGGATCCACTGGAACGCATTATTTGGAAGTGTAGACTGGTTGAGAAGGGGTTCGTACCAAGAATGTAGGCGACATTTCCGCGACTATAGACGGGCGAGACAGTGCCTCCATGCTTCTGTGAAGAGCAAATGAGAATTATCGGTGAATAGTGGGAAAGACTACCTGGATGAGTTGGCAGAGAACGTCCTTGTCTTCCAGATCTTTCTCGATGTAGATTTGCAAGGGAGTGCCAAAGCTGGGGTCCAAGAAGAGCTTTGTCGCACTGTGTCCGTCGTTCTGTCCATCCTGTGCTGCTTCATGATGAGACGCAGAGGCTGAATGAGCCCCGCGCCGAGTTGAAGAACGCGCTGGTGCCATGGGTCTTACACTCTGCCAGGATTATCACAGTTGCTGCGAACAGCATGGGTGGTTGGAGTCCGTGCCACCTCGTTGGCTTAGTCAGCCAATTCATTCAATTTCATTGTTTCGTCACCATCAATTCTACAAAATGGTTACCGTGAAGGTGAAACGACCCGACGGTAAAATGGGGGTCGTTTCATCTTCACGGTAACAAGTGGGAGCTGTGCTCAAGACAAATATAAGAGTAGCACATTGTCGTTACCTCCCCACTACAATGGTCAAGCCCAAATTTTCACCTCCGGAAAATAACCAGAAATACTATATCCACAACCTTATGAGTGGTAATGTAATAGATATCTCTTCAACATCTGGCACCACAAGTGTGTATATTATGGATCATGGTACTTACCTTATCTCACTGGTTGTCACAGTCTCATGCTTTTCTAAAAACGGGGGACAGAATCAACAGGTATGTATCCAAAACGGATCGTGGCTTCAGGTCTCATTGTCATTGCCGACCTAGTGGACCATGGTCGAAGGGAGTCTGGATGGAAGTTGGCACTTCTATAATTCTTCCTACGGGCTATACCTGGCGCCGGCTCCAGGGGATCCCGTCAAGGATGATTATCTTGGTCCTTGGTTCGATCTGATTGCCACTACAGAACTCCACTATTGGCGTATTAAAGAAATTACAAATGATCTTACGAAAGAGTCGGGATACAGGTATGCTACTATATCATTTCATATATTCCAAGTGACCAGATTCCTTTCAGTTTTGTCGATTATGATGACAAAATGAAGTGCATGTATGCACAAGGTTCGGGCATACAAAACATCATACTAACGGAAGATCGAAACTCGGTTTACCAAGTGTGGGGTTTTGAACCGATTTAGTGGGAATGCGTGGAAGAAATTTCTTCAAGCTTGGAAGCCGTTGTTATTCCTTCATAATAATTTACTTCTGCTTATTCCGTCAATTATGAGATAAACGTGCCCATCTCCCAAAGGGTGCGTAGGTTCAAGTTATAATCGCGCCTCTTCCATCTCGATACGATGCGGAGACGGAAGCAGAGCGTTTTCTTTTCATTTCTCTTGCTGATACGACGTGCCCAGTCAACGGTTGGTCAACGGGTAGGTCACCGGGCTGATACAACTCGAACGGGAAGCGGGTTTCAACTCTTTTCGTCTACGCATTCTCAATACCATCCATATTTTCGACGCAGTTGTCTCTTGTCGTCGTTCTCGGAGGTCTTTCTGCATTCATTACATGTTTCTCGCAAGTTTTATATCCCAGCCGACGCCACTTGTGTCGGGGGATATTCCCAAACGCCTCGTCTCAAGAAATGATGTACTACAATTTAAACTTACAAGTTTCCGGGGATGACTTCAAGGTTCTCGTATCTGCCATGTCAGATCCTTCGGGTTGACCGACCCCAGCATTGGCGATAGTTATCATTTCGTGGGGTTTGGATCATTGGGCTTAACTTTTGTAAACTCCGTCTATCATTATCCCATCACATCCGAACTTGAAGCAACACCGTCTGATGTGTCTGATCGTGATTCAGAAATTAGAGTAAGAGGAAAGTGTCTCGATTATTCAACCCGGCTAGTTTCAGAGCTCAAACTCAAGACCCATTTCTGTAGTAAAATTGTGTCCCAAAGTGATCCCTTTCCATCCCATGAAAATCAAGACCTCCGACGAGTCAAGTTCCAAAAATATATCACGTCGGTTTTGATCCAACCAGGAGCAAGAAATTGGACATTTGCATATGTAAATGAATGGTGGTTCAAAGTAGCTCTATTGCTAATCGTTGTGACTGAACTGGTGTTGTCACAAACTGTATTGGGCGCTTAAATCGGGCGCTTGGTCGATAATCGATTCTCTACGATGCCAAAAGAAATCGACCAAGATCTTATGGCGGGATTGAACTTCAAGATGGAGGGCCCATTGGCACCATGGACTTGAAAATATCATACAGATAGTACCCACTAGGTGCTCCAAATAGCACCTATTCTTGAATGTGTCAATGACAGACGACTTACCAAGGAATATGCGGTTTTTGTCGTGCCACTGGTAGCGCCTGTAGCCTCAGCAGTCCTCCACACATGCCACAATGGGTAACGGAGATGTCAAAAAAATTAGTAAAGAAGTTCGACGGAATATGCTCTGTACTGGTATCAAAGATGAAATTCCCATTCAAGGAAGATATCCAGTATCTGATACCGTTGATTTATCGTTTCGTTAGTTTGCAACAATCTATGATCTAAGGATCAGTTTATACTTGATTTAAACCAATTGCTGAAAACTGCCGTCACAAGTACCACTGAAGGGAATGATAAGGGCTGGTACACCTCATTGAGATTATGATTTCGACTCGTACATCAATGTCGCACATGGACTAAACAACTACCGCGACACAATCAATCATCCGGTATTCCAGGTGACCATGGCAAATCACCGGAAGTGTCCACGGCAGTTGCTTTGACATTTCTCTGCAGGTTGAAACTCAGGTTTTTTAATTCCTAAGCGGTGAAAGACTAGCAAGTAATAAATCACTTCCTCAGTGCAGCCTTCCTTTGGCCGTTCAAAAACCGAAGCTTCGAAGAGTTGCCTTCAGCCGACCGCAATCATAGCTGAAAATCCGCCGAGAAGCACCAGATACTTGTCCCCCATTCCGAATCTATAAATGATGTATGTTACCTGTAGCCGGGAGAGACAAGGGGTGATGAGGTGATGTTGCAAGTTCTAAAGATATGATCGGGTCCACTAATGGGAGTGCGCATGCGCACCGCACGCGAGCAACGTTTCAACAGAGTTATCCGCAACGCCACTTGAACGCTAATACGCCAGCGCATTTTACAAGACAGTGACTCACTCTGTGGTATATTGTGTAGCAACACAGTCGTAACACATACATAATGTTTCCAACTTGGGCAACACCACGAAGCATAACAATTGCCATCCTCGCCACAAGGTTGGATGTGTATAACAGGAAGCGCATTATACTTAAGCTTGTTTCACAACTTACTTGAATTATCGAGTGCTTTGTTACTCGGGTATACTTCTAAAGAACAATAATCGGTAAGTCTGCCGGGTTAGATCGGAGTTTGAATGAACAGTGCCCGTTCAGAACGATTCCCACAAGTGAACTCATCCCCCTTCACCGCTGTCCACCATGGCCTCTGTCGCTGGTCGCAAAAAGTCCATAGTCTCGACAACGGGTCTGCAGATCGACACAACCGCCAACAACACCCTCCTCAATAAATCAGCATCACAGTCAACGTCCCTCTACCAACAATGCTCAGCACTAAGATCTCGTCTCATGCGCATCCGTGGTTTCTCCCCCTATTTTTCTCTCTCTCCATCTCCAGACTCCAGGCGCTCAACAGACCCTGTAACACAGCTTTGGGATCTCTTTTCAACTGGCACCCCCCTTTGCTACGTCTTCGATCAACTGCCAGAGGAAGCAGGATTCAACAAAATCAATAACTCGTCTTTCGATACAGAGCAGTATGAAGCCAATCCAGACCGAGTCATGAAGCGCGCGATTGCCCTCTTTGCCATGCAGATCAGGGAGGAAAAGGTTGCAAAGGAAATCCCGGGTTGTGAGCCCTTTACTGTGACGGACCTCTGGGATCGGAACTCCACTGACGGCCTCGTGAAGGTGTGTATCGTAGTTTCTGTCAGCTAATCCAATGTCACTTACCCCATTCATCGTAGGTCATAAACACCGTCACGGCAATAGTAGACCACCTGCCCCCAGATGCCTTTGAAGACGACCCTCCCTCTCCCCCCTCACTCCTCGAGAGCGCTTCTTTCGACTCACTACCGGATACATTAGCTTCTACTCCGGCTAATGCACAAGAGTCCGCACGCAACAACATTATCAAGGAGACTGTAGAGACTGAACGTAAATATGTACAGGACCTCGAAATCATGCAGGTAAGCCACCACAACTATACAATCAATGCCCGCCCATCTCTCCTGTGATACAGAAATATGCTACCGCCCTCTCCCAAGCCAACTTAATGGATCAAGATACAATTCACCTGCTCTTTCCTGTTCTCAACAAACTTGTCAACTTCCAAAGGAAGTTCCTCATCAGACTAGAGGGTATCGCAGACCTTCCTTGGGCCGAACAACGATGGGGTCTTCCATTCATTGAGAGTGTGAGTTATTTCTTGATGAAATTGCCTCATTCTGAGTGGCCTTTGTCATTGCGACTCACGCGTAATAACAGGAAGACGAATTTGTTGTGTATGAGCCATATTGCTCGAATTACACAAACGCCGTAGATGTTATGCTTTCCAACGAGCAAAACCTAACTGTAAGTTGCGACCTGCATTTTTCCCTTTCTGTTCGATCTGCATGTCAAGGCTTTCGTCCCTGACAACACGCTTCCGGGGAATTCCGCTAACATACAAATATCTGTACACAGCCGCTGAACCACATGATTAACTTCAAAGGCGAGCTGCCTGGTTTGCTCATCAAACCAATTCAGCGCATTTGCAAGTACCCTCTTCTCCTCAATGTGAGCCCTTTTTCCATTCGGAAAATAATGGTTTCTGAAATATTTGTAGTCGCTTGTTAAAGCCTGTTCGGAGTCTACTTGTCCCTATTACGAGGAACTCAAGAAAGGTGAGGATGCAGCCAAACGCATCACCGATAAGACCAACGAAGCCCAACGTCGCGTGGAGAATGAGCAAACAGTCAAATTACTTCAGGCCAGGGTCGAGGACTGGAAAGGTCATCACCTCGAGAACTTCGGTGATCTCCTTCTTGATAGCGTCTTTGTCGTGACAAAGTCTGATATTGACCGGGAATACCATGTCTTCCTGTTCGAGAAGATTATCCTTTGCTGCAAGGAGGCGGTCGCCCTACCCTCGAAAGGCGCCAAGGGACAGAAGCAAAATGCCTCTCTACTCAAGAAGCAGGCTGTTCCTCCCGCGTTGGCATTGCCAGGAGGGGTTGGCAAGGTGCAGAAGGACACTCCCCTTTTATTGAAGGGGCGTATCTTTCTTGGTAATGTGACGCAGGCCATCCCAGTCCCTGCCCGAGCATCTCCTAGTGAGTGTCTATCTAACCGTTCCAACATCAGACGTTGATTAAATTTATCAGCGATTGGCATTCCGACCCATTACCCTCTCGCCGTATGGTGGAAGGGTGACGATGATCTCGAATTTTTTACCTTGCGATGCCGAAGAGAGGATCAAATGCGACAATGGGAAGCTACAATAAACCGTCTCATTAAGGAAGCTGCCCAACGAAGAGCGACTGAGCGCAATGGCATTTCTCGTGTGATTGCTACTGTGAACTCATCTTCTCATAGTCGGATTATCAATCAACCTCCGCATCAAGCACAACCCCACTCTCATATGTCACAGATATCAAGTGTTGGTATTCGTCATCGACCCAGCATTACGAGTGCTGGACCTCAGGGAAATACACCTCACGACGGCTTCGACCCCGATTATGATGATGACGAATCCGAAGATGCGAGTTCCTCTTATACACCGTACGGATCTTCGATTTCAGCTCGCACCCCAGCATTCCGCCGTGGCCCGAACGCACATAGTTTACCTCCAGAGCGCGAATCCAATTCAATAAGCGAGCGGCCGAGAGCGCAAACAGAAGGCGGGGATGGTCCAGTCATGGCGCAGTGGAGATCAAATGGACAGCCCCCTGTACCGATCCCAGTCCAATCTGCTAATGGCATTCGTCCAACAACACCCCGATTATACTCAACGACGAGTGTGACTTCATATGCCTCTGATGCAAGCTTTGGGTCAATTATTTCCGCGAAATCTAATCGACCCCTTCTGCGGAGCCAGTATAGTTCGACAAGGCTACGCAATGGGTTTGATAGTCCGAGTAACGGACAAGGTCCCTCACTTGCGTCTGGACTTAGCAGCAACGGCGGCGACTACCGAGACTACCGAGATTCAGGGGCAAGGTCTGCAACTCCTACATTGGTCGCCCCACCATTAAATCGGTCAAGGAGTGCGAGTCAACCACAAGCTTATATTCCACCTCAATCCAAGTCTGGTAACCCGCCCATGGTGCCTGCACCGTCGGCCAATCAACCACAATGGAACAATCGCGACCTGCATCAGCACCGACTACCTAATGGTCTTCCTGGTGCTGCAGTTTCAGAAGGGAATAATAAACGGGAGAGCGGATCAAGTCAATCTACTGAGAGCTCAAATGAATCACCCAAGACTACGTCTCCCATTACACCGTTTGGATCGAGCGAGTCCTCGCTTGGTGTTGGCATGATTATTCCTCCTCGAATGCACGCATATGGTCAACCCAAGTTGCATACGACTGCCATTACTGCTTCATCGCTACCTGTAAAGGTCAAAGTTCATTTCCATGAAGACATCTTTGTGATCCAGGTTCCTCGGTCCACAGAGTATGCTGATTTAGTGGAGAAGGTGGGGAGAAAAATCAGACTTTGTGGACCCCGTCGTGACGATGGTCCCTTGCGGGTGAAATATAGAGACGAAGATGGGGATATGATTTCACTTGGGTCAACGGAAGATGTGCAAATGGCATTCGAACAATATCGACCAGGTGGACAGGTTACGCTTTTCGTGACATAGCGTTTTTCTTTGGGTTCATTTCATTGAGACTGTTTTCGTTTGGGCTTTCCACTTTCTCACTTCAATCACTGCTACCCCTCATACGCATGCATCTCTGTTTATCTTTCATTAAGTGATAATCTTCTTCCCCACCTAAAAGGCGAACATCTCATTTTCGCTCTCCCACTCTCTTCTTTTCTCCTTTTTCCTTTGAGATTCTTCTCTCGAGCAACCCGGAGAACTACAGTTCACAGTCTAAAACCCCTTTTCCCTTCTTTATGTATTATTGAATTTCGACGATTCCCCCTCATTTCGTTCCCATTGGACAATTTTACCCAGTTATAGCCTGTCCTGGTTCCATTCCTACATTCCGCTCCCTCCTCGCTTTTCTCGGAATCACCTAACCTCCCTCCCAGACATACACACACACTACAACTCTCTCGTTTATGTAACTGACTGTTATTCTTGTGTACGCACTTTGGATCCACCCCTGGCAGAACCAGCAGTTGTGGTTGCATTACTTAGCACCTTTGTAATAACAGCCAGCATGTATTTATTTAGAGGAATCTTTTTTATCACTTTTATTGTACTTCATTTAAGATTTAGAATTTTGGCAACAACCTCGATGCTGAATCAGTTCGATTTGTTTGTTTGTTCACGGACTCTAATTCAAATTTGCACACGAGGCTCGGAACCGGACCATCGATTTTGTCCAGAATTGGAGAATGTGTCGAGAACAATGCTCATGATGATCATACCCAGACTTCAGGATGCCTTACCTTTGTTCAAGTTGCATTTTGCAATGGACCGTTCAGGTTTCTCATTCATTTTTTTTTATGGGGACTCAAACGGTTCATTCTCAGTCGGTAGGCAACTTTGTTCCAACAAGACCTCTGATCTTATCAATAGAAAAAAAAAATCTCCCTAGCTGTGCTGATAACGAGGAATTCTACTGGAATTCTAACTACAACCCATTGGGGACATGGGTAAATCAGTGCCGATTTTCTGTCATGATGAGCACTTCCCTTTGAATTGATTTGCGACCTTGGCAGCAAGTATTGCTTGGATCATGATCCACATTTTTGGGGCCCCTGAGCACATAATAAAACCCCCAATTCAAGAAGGCGAACTGGGTTGAACGTTGATATGCCAGCTGGAGTGTGCGTATATATGTCATTGACAAAGTCCGAAACAATAAGTTGTTATCGAGACCTTATCACTCGACTCCTTTTTTCTGCATTACTTTCAAAGTTATCGATTTGGAGAGGAGGTTGCAACGGGTTTCAGTTAGCTCCTGATGCCTGATGCCCAAGGATTTGCTCCATTCTTCTCCTGTGCATCAGATTCCTAAGAAGATCAGCGTGTCAAAAATTCCAATTTCGAAATTCCATATCCGTATTTCTTTGATTCCAGACAGAACACATTGCAAATAAAGGAGGAACATTTAGGTGACCCAATCCCGTCCTTTCATCAGGTCTAGGCCCGGCACCTTAAAGTGCATCGGGTGATATATCCCCAAGCGTATTCAACTCCCACTTGTCAAATGCAGCGCTGGCCGTGCTGAATGCACTCATGGACCTCGCATCCTCACCAAACTCAGATCTAGAATCGATGGATTCCTAAAATGCAAGCGTAAGGAGTAATCAAAAAATGTTTATTAGTGAGACCCACATCGAAGTAGTGACGCAAAACACTTCGTGGAGCTAGAAAAGAAAATCAATCAGAAACTTGGGCAGGGGGCAAGTAAATCAGGAAGGCTGAACGTACTTCTAGGTGTCTTTGGTAACCTACAGCCCACGCCGCTTTGCAAGATATGATACGCAACCAAACCTGACCAGCCAGTTTGATGTGAGGCCCCTAAACCTTTCCCAGTATCGGCATGGAAGAACTGCACCACCAACATAAATAAGCAGCGTTCTGTAGAAAGACAATCGTCGTACCTCGTAGAACCACACATAGTCACGGAAATGGGGATCATAATCCAACTTGGAATTTCCTCCATTCGTCGCTCGGCGGCCATCCATGTCCCGTCCAAAGATGTGGATAATTCTGTGTTGAATTTCTTCAGCGACAGCGATCAGATTCATAAAGTCTCCGCTCCCAGTAGGGCATTCAACCTAGGATTTTTTAATTGTTGGCTGTATACAATAGAACAAAAACAAAACCTGGACGCTATCGCCATAATACTGGTAGAAGCGTTGTAAGCTTTCGATGAGTAGGAAGTTGGTAGCAAGCCCTGTGCATGATTGTCACATGTTGGTTAAACCGAGAATCTAGGAACTCACAAATGGGTCCTCTCCAATTCGAATTTCCGCCAAACATCCCCGACTTCGAGTCACCTGGCCAATAGCCAACTTCATACCGCTGTCCTTTAACTTCCATACCCCAAGGATATTGTTCATGCAACTTCGACAGCCTGTCAAAATAACCCTGGATTAGCCCTGCTCAAAGACAGACCATGGCAGAACGCACGATCGAATACCGTGATCACTGAAGAACTCCGACTCATCTAACATCTTTTCTAATATCCTCACCAATCGCTCCTTGCTCGCTAATGCCAGCAGTCTACGTTGATCCTTTCCACCCACTGGTCGCTACACATCAGACATATTGAAATGAAAATAATACATGAGTCTCACCTTTCATGTTTGCCATGTTCCTCTGGGATACTTCTGGCCGATTATCAAGGAACCACTCCATCCGCTTTTTGAAACCAGGGAACCGGTTTATCACGCCCGGCTCCAATACCAGTGTCGCATACAATGGGATTAGGCTTACCAAACTACGGACTGGGAGCTGCATGGAGTGTCCTGGATGAAAAACAATAGCATCATAGTACATTCCGTCTTGCTCGTTCCAAAGCGAGGCCTCGCTGTCGCCAACCTCGTAGGTCATCGCATCAGCTATGAAGATGAAGTGCTGTCCACCAAAAAAGCGATAAGGTTATTTCATAATATCAGCATGATCGCTGGACTGACCTCAAAAAATTTAGAAGCAATGTCTTCATAAACCGGATTATGTTTTGCCAACTCTAGTGCAATACTCAGCATATTAAGGCAGTAAAACGCCATCCACGCCGTCCCATCTGCCTGGCGAAGCGTACCTCCCGTTGGGAGCGGTTCAGAGCGGTTGAAGGCTCCAATGTTGTCAAGACCCAGGAAGCCGCCTTCAAAAACATTGTTCCCCCCTGCGTCCTTGCGGTTGACCCACCTAAGAGACCAAGAATTACTATACCTCAGAGGAGAGTGTTGAGTTACTAACCAAGTGAAGTTGAGCAACAATTTCTGGAAAACACGTTCTAAGAACGGCAAGTCCTCGTGACCATGCATCTTCCGCTCAATCTTGAAAATTCGGAAGGTGGCCCTGCAAAGAGTATTTCATAAGTTCGTGGACTGTCGTTAACGCGCGTATTTTCCTCACCATGCGTGAACGGGGGGATTCACATCACCAAAATTCCACTCGTAGGCAGGAATTTGACCATCAGGTTTCATATACCATTCCCTTGTGAGCAGGTCAAGCTGTTTCTTAGCAAATGCCGGGTCGACTACAGCAAGCGGAATGCAGTGGAAAGCCGTATCCCAAGCCGCGAAGAAGGGATATTCCCATCTAGGTTTACTCCATTAAAAACAAACGCAAAAACTAGGAAAGAAAGAAACATACTTATCGGGCATCGAAAGAACATCCTCGATATGTAGATGTTTCCATACCTGACGAATAAAGTCTCAACGTTGCTAACTGAAAACAAAGGTACCCACCTTATTTCTGATGTGCTTCCTGTTCGGCGGAGGCGGGGGTTGCGCTGGATCGCCTTCCAACCATTCCTTTTGAATGAATCTATAATATTGCTTTGTCCAAAGCATTCCCGCAAATGCCTGTCGCATAATCTGGGTAAGGTCATCCGACATCGGACCGTACGCAAAAGATTTATAGAATTCATCAGCTTCCTGTCGCCTCTCTTCAACAGCATCGTCAAACACGACTTCGTCTTCGATGCTGACGTCTTTCCCGAGGCGGGAAGGAGTGAGTTTCAAGCGGACTACTGCACAACCACCATGACCAGGTACATCATGGAATGTGTAATGTGCAGCACATTTGGTGCCCTTGAGATCGGGACTAACAAAGGAAGCAGACAGAGGAAAGGGTGTGCATGGTCCTTCCTCCACCATTTCCGGGTGTTCACTGCCAAAAATGGAAGCCGTTCGTGAGCGTATGCGGGGAGTGAATAGTTCTTCTGGTTGAGAATCCGATGCCGGTGGTCTGTGCGATGTAATGATGTGGTCATGGAACGCGTCTTTCACGTACATCGTCTCATTCGTACCGCCATACAGGCGACTGAAGTTAGTGTTGTTTTCTGTGAAGAGGAGATTGGGTTGGACAACATCTATTTCGGGGTCAACTTCAAAGTCGTTTGTCGGACCAACAGGCGGTGGAGATGGCAGGCAGAACAAATGAGTTTTTCCAAGGGTGGGGTGTCGTACGGAGACGCAGCGAACGTTATCGTTGCCTCGAACCGACCCACTCATAACAGGCATCGGGGGTTTTTCCCGGGGCCATGACCATGTGTTCGGGAACCAGAGCTGAGGAATTACGTGCAAAGTTGCCGGGTCTGGGCCACGATTGTACGAAGTGATCCGGATATAAAGGTTGTCTGGTTGGTCCTCGTCTTTCGCATACTGTGAAGGTGTTCGCTGAGTCCGAGGTCAAGAAAATAAATATAAGACTAACCTCGACGAAGACATCCCAATACCTATCATCATCAAAAGCATCGGTGTCCAGGATCTCGAACTCTGGCATTTCTCTACTCCTCTTCTGATTTTCAGTGACCAGTTCCTCGTAAGGATACCTTTTCTGAGGGTATTTGTATAAGAATTTCATATAAGAATGCGTTGGGGTGGAGTCGAGGTAGTAATATAACTCTTTCACATCCTCGCCGTGATTTCCTTCGTGGCCGGTTACACCAAAAAGGCGTTCTTTAAGAATAGGATCTTGGCCGTTCCAGAGGCTGAGGCCAAAACACAGGCGTTGGTGGTTATCACTGATGCCGGCGATACCATCCTCACCCCAGCGATATGCGCGAGATCGAGCATGAGAATGAGGAAAATGACCCCAGGCATTTCCATCGTGAGAGTAATCCTCTCGGACAGTGGCCTAGCAATCCAACACGATCAGCGAGTTGATGAACAAGAAAGAATTATTGGATACAGACCCATTGTCGATCGCTCAAATAAGGGCCCCATCTTTTCCAGTGCCTCTCGCGATTATTGTCCTGAGCGAGGCGATATTTTTCTGCGCCTTTATATTTATCGCCTAATTTTTCCGAGAGACGATCTCGATAAGGTCTCAAAGGCGGGGTTGCAGCTGCCTGGCCAACATCATCCTCTGAGTCCGGGTTGTCATTCTTTCTCTGGGGAGCTGCATTCGGGGAATTGGCGGAGTCCTTGGGAATATTAATCGTCAACGAGGGTGGCTGATCAACGCGTTCAGAGGACCCAGGACTTTCTAAGGTGCCTTTGTCGCTGCTGGTCGGTGCTCTACCAAAAAGTTTGTCTTGTATCTTTTGAACTGTCGACGCCATCGTGGGCGATGGCAAGATGGAGCTGGTTGAGATTTCAATTTCAAGTTTGTGCCATGTTAGGGAGTGACGTCACGACCTCATCATATCGATTTATTGCTCAAAGCAACAAGTAAGTTGAAAAGAGTGTGGTTGGGATTATAATACATACCCATTAGTTAGACAGCAGACAGTTGTAATATCTTGCAGTTCATGGAAGAAGTCAGTGCACCGGCCCGCAGTCTTGTACAAGTCTGTCAAAGTCTTTCGTGTCTGCTTTCGGAATGCCACAGTGCCAAGTTAAACTACGAGTTTGTTAGGTTTGCAGCTGCAACCATTTCA
>Ga0307517_10007735_pt1 | contig 15593 bp, 9 predicted proteins | sample 23_EM_MG_FD_194515 | JGI IMG/M metagenome (GOLD analysis project Ga0307517, IMG submission 194515) | Populus trichocarpa ectomycorrhiza microbial communities from riparian zone in the Pacific Northwest, United States - 23_EM | ecosystem: Host-associated > Plants > Roots > Unclassified | place...
TGCTCGCTCGCTTTGCCATGGCTGGAGTTGCGGGAATTCTTTTCACAGATGTGAGTTACACAAAACCCGTCTCGGGGTTAAAACTAGTGCTGAAATAAGTCATTGAGTGATTGTAAATATAAACAATTAAATGTATAAATTATATTACCTATAATATTAGAATTTTGTCATGTTATTTACTAGTTTTGTTACAAGTATAAATATTATATATGAGATGTTGTAATCTTTTTTTTTTTTTTTAAGTTTGATGTAAAAACTCCAAAAAGTTATTTTGGTACTCTTTAAGGAACTTGTAATATATTATTGTAATGCATATAATTATATTATTTTCATATATTTAATTGAATTCAATTAGGAATTATTGAATTATTATGGCTATGAAGTTGTTAAGAATGACCCTAAGTATATATTATGAAATCATTAGTCTAAGAAATGTTAAAATTAATTAGGGTAAGTCTAAGGGTACCTGTGTGGTCATGAAATTATATTGTAACGTGGTACAAGCATCCTTTTAAGATTTGGGCTTCTATATTGAAAAGGTTGGGAAGCCCGGCTATTAGTCATTGGGCTTTACGAGAGCTCATGTTCGGGCAGCTAGCTAGTCCCAAAGATACGAAGCTTTATAATGAAAACAGGAATCCTTGATTATAAAATCGTCCTAATATTTTAAAAACTTTTGATTAATTTTCAAAAGTATTATTTTAACTATTGGTAGGAGTTTATTATTTCAAAAGAAACGGTATAAATAACAGTTAAATTCATTTATCAAATGAACTTGAGCCAATAAAAAATAACACACACACACACACATATATGTATAATAAAAGTATCTCAATGCATATACTCCATGTGACTAAAAAAAGTATTTTTATTTGGAAATAGAAACAAATATAAATTAATTGATAGCTTTTTTATAATACCATAAAGATTCAATCTAAAAGAAGCTAACTATAATTTCATTAATACCAAATTATTTGATTATCACCATGTATTTTGATTTGACTTTTATCCACATGATTGTATTTTTTTATTATAAAAAAAGATTTAAGCTCGATTTTTTTTTTAAAAAGGAGGGTATTAATATTAGTTAAATTATAGTTCATTAATTTTATCCACACAATTATTGTCAATATGCACAGTGTATCTTACCATTTAGATGTGCAAGAACTCAAATACAAAAAATTAAAATCTAGGAACTCAATTTTGTTTTTTTTTTTCCCTACCGAAAGTACAGGTACTGAATTTGGCGATTGATGTCGTCAATTAACAGATAAGGAAAAGAAAAACCAGAACATTTCCGACCTGCGGGGATTCGAACAGCAACCTAAGGATTTCGTCATCGCACCACCGTCCTTGCTTTACCCGCTGAGCTAATGTCGTCAAGCCTAAGAACCTGTTTTGTTTTTAACATATTAATAAGAAATTGAAAGATGCTGTTGCTGAAGTCCGGCAGCGATATTCAGCATGCAATTTGATACCCACAGGGGAAAAATCCAATCTTGTTTATCACCAAACTTACAAATTGACAAAATTCTTTGATTAAACCAATCTCACACCTTTACAATGATTCGATTCGATGGTCGAAAGTCCAAAAGCCTACATGTATATCATGAATCAGTGAGACAAAAATATAAACCAATGAACTTGTAATGCACGATTCACAAACATTTACATTTAACCACGAACTCTCATCTTTTCCTATCAATGTGAAAAAAAATACCCAGTAAAGAGAGGTAAATCATGACAAGAAGGACAGTGCATCGAAGTTATCCTGTCTTGGAAGGATGTGATTTTTTCCTCGCAAAAAACAATAAAAATCGCGGGAACAGCGATTTCTTCTTCTTCCTTGGAGCCTTTACTTCTGGAGAGGAATCGGTTCCAGCGTTACTTCCAGGTACATTTGATTTTGGATTTGAAACATAATCCACGGCGGCATCCAGTACACGATCAACACTCTTTGATTCTTTCCTGACCTCGAAGCTTTCCCTTGGGCTTTTATTGGGGTTTGCAGCTCCCGGACCAGAATTGCTAGCCCTACGTCGTTGCTCATTCTCAGCCCTCCACTTTCTCAACTCCTGTTCTACACCCAACTTCCCTTCCTTCGCCTGCTCAGCCTTATCCAATGCAATTTTCAGAGCTTCCTTTCTTGCGGTCATCTCTTGATTCACTCGTTCCAACTTCTCGGCGGTTCTTGACTCTGATTCCTTGGCTGCTTCGATCTGAGAAATAGCAGTTGCTACCCTCAGGTTGGCCTGCTCCTCTGCTTCATGGGAACGCTTGCTGAGCTCATAGTACTCTTCTAGAGAGAGTGTTACACTGGTAGGTAAATCCACATTATTGGTGCTTTGAGCTGATTCACTCTCTTCCAAAGCTTTGATCGCTGCTAAAGCCAATTTTTCAGAGGCTCTGGCAGCTTCTATTTCCTTTTGAGCTGCAAGTAATCTACTCTCCATCGTACTTGCACCAGCTTTTGCTTGTTCTGCTTCTTCCTTCGCTTTGCATAGCTCTTCACGAGCCATTTGAGCGAGTGACTTGGCCTCATCAGCTGCTTCCGCTGCTAGTTGCAGTTGCTTGGGAATCTCAACTGTCTTTTCTCTGGCTTCTTTCTCTTCCATCTGAACCAGGGCTATTTCCGACCTAGTCTTGTCCAGCTCAGCCTGAAGAGCAGCAACTGTTACTGAGGCCATTCCTTCTCTCTGCTTGATTGCAGAAAACAATGATTTTTCTTTTTCCAGCTCTGTTTGTAACGATATGGCAGCCACCTTCAAGCAATTTACTTCTGCAGTTGCTTTCTCAATGTTGAGTTTTACTTCTTCCAGTTCCTTCTTTGCTGAAGCAACTGCTGCTTGTATGTCGGTGTGAGTTGTTTTCTCTGGTTCCTGCTGCTCAGCTTTTGGTTTTCCTTCAGTTCCCTCCTTTGTTTTAGATTCCATGTAAGCTGCTAGTTCAGCTTTCAAATCAACGAGCAAAGCTGAAGCAGTGTTTAGTTTTGATTTGAGATCCTTTGCTGAAAGAATTTGTTGGTTAAGTCTTTGGAGCTCCTCTTCTGCTTGCTTTAACTCCTTCTCCCAATGAAGAGAATCTTGCTCCTTGGCCATGGTTGCTCCTATTCTTTGCTCCTCTGCTTCCATATGAGCAGCATGCGCAGACTCTAAGGATTCCTTGGTAGCAATCAGCTCGATTGTAAGTTCCTCTACAGTCTTCTCAACTTCCCTGGATGCAGAAACAGCATCTTCAGCTTTTTTAACAGCTTCATCTTTCTCACTGACCAAAGAAGCATATTCCTTGTGCAGTGCTTCCACCTCATCATTAACAGTCTTTAGTTCTGACACCGCAGCTGAGTACCTGGCTTTAGCAACCTCAAGTTGTGCCTTGGCTGCAACACTAGCTTCATCAGCAATCCCCTGTTCCATTTCTTCCACCCTGAGCTTGGCAAGCTCAGAATCTTGTTTTGCCTGATGCTCTTCAGTCTGTGCCCTCTCCAGATTGAGCTTTAGCTCTTCAATAAGTCTCTTAGTGCTGTCCAGCTCCTTAAGAACTTGTATTTTTTCCTCTTCAGCAGCCTCTGACCGTTTCTTGTACTCAGGCATCTCCACCTGTACCGTCTCTAGTTCTTGGTCTACAAGTTTGCGTCTCTACAAAGTTAGAGAAAAGGCCTACAAGTTAATAATTATCCAGATGGAAAAAATGTTTTCTGGTGGAGCACAGTCATCAAACGGATGCAATGATTGGAAGCAAATAAAAAAGAACTCAAATCACTAGGCCAGCACTTAATCCAAGAAGAGAAGCTTCCGATTCTTACACATGCAACAAATGCACAGTCAGATAAGATTCCCTTTTGCATGAATATCTTCATTTCCACTTTCATTTCCAAGAAACAGTCAAATATGAAAATATTTTTGAAAATAAAATGAGCAAAGAAGCAGTTTGCAGCAGCAACTCTTAACATCATTTTTTGGAAGCAAAAGGGAAGTCTTTGCTGAAGTGATGATGCATTCACTACTTTGATAAGAAAACATTTTGGATTTTCCTTATGGAGCATCACCAAAAGCAGCGTAAGTGATCGATCATACATGAGAATATGCTGATGTTTTTAGTCGAAAACTAACAACATTGAATGTCTAAACCCAAATCCTCTACTCTCTTCTATTGCTGTATCAAAATGATGCGAAGTGGCTTCCTACATCACACTAAAGCTTTCATCACAGACTCAAGGGTACATTCATCTTAAGCCTCCTCAAATGACAACCTCTTATGAAAATAAATAAATAAACCATCAAATAGATATCCAACCTTTCCTAAACCACTGGTGCAACCGGAATTCCCATAGGCTTCAACACACACCAATTCAACAACACATTCTTGTTTCCGATATGCCATTTACAATGTAGATTTCTATTAAACACAGACACGGAGATTTTCTTTGCTGCAAAATCCACAAGAAGATAGGGAAACAAGAAATATTGTTGCCCTTCTCTTTATCAAAAGTATTGACAAGTGCTTGATCGAATAGTGCTGAAAAGTAATTATCATCAAGAAAATGCAACAGGGTGTGTGACATCAATGACAATGGCAGATTGATTGTACCTCTACAGTCTGGATTCTATGGGCTTTCCAATCAACAATTCCTCCAAACTTGGAAACAGCTTCTTTAACAGATTCAAAAGGTGCTGCCGTATCAATTAGACCTCTGTTCATGTCACTCTGCTTAAAAAGCCGAGGAGAATCAGTAGAATTCGGTGTCCTGAAATCAGGACTGGCAACATTTGCATGAGGAGAAGCAAGCTCATCTTGCTGCACTCTAACCTTTACATGGGGCAGAGCATGTTCCTCGAATTGTGCTCTTTCAATAGGAGAGGAAGTAGCAGGTATACCATCATCAACATGGACATGAGGACTGCTGATAGGATCTTGAGGTTGCCGTACACCAGAAGAATTAGGTACGGGTTCAGTTTTTCTTTGAGATTTCTGTCCATCTGAGGAATTCTGTATGTCTTCGGTTTTCTCTTGATCTTGCGGACCATTCGAGGAAATTTTGACGCCTGCAGTTTTCTCTCGAGATTCATCCTGTACATTCAGCACATTTTGTGTTGCTTCTGATTTGGAATCATCCTTCAATGCACCTTGGTGGTATATCTCTGTTTTATCAACTGAATCGTCTTTCATGGCAACTTGATCAAGTTCTACATTTGCATTTGTCGCATGGCTTGATGAAGCTTCACCATGAGAAGGACCATTATCTTGGGATGTTGAAGAAGGTTCCAGAGGAGATATAACTTCAGTAATTTTCACATCCTCCATCAGAGAAAAAATTAGCAATCAGAGCCAGAACGGTATCTGAAATGAAAAAAGAAGAAGAAACAATTAATTAGCCAAACACCAGCACCAAATATCTCCAACAAATTCAGCAGCAAAAATACATAACCATTTTAGAATTGAAAACAAAATGCAAGACCAGATTCAAAATGCAAAAAGCTCTATGATTTTTTTTCCCTCCTAGCAGAGATATAATCTTCTAGCCAGAAATCAGGCTAATATCCTCAAGCAAGGATTTAATTAATCTCCGACTTTCAAGTAAACAATTTAGACCAATAATTCTGCGAATTCTTCATTTGGTTGCTGAAAATTGTTCTAAAGAGAGTAAAATAATTAATAGAACTGTAACAGCAACCTTAAAACTAACTAAACTATTGGTTAAGATTATGCAATATCATTGAAAGCTCAGTTTGACTCGAGAAATTTAATGTGAAAATCATCAAACCGAGCTTCATTAAATGATTTCCAAAAACAAAACAAAAACAAAAACTTACTCAACGAAGTCAACATAGGAAAAGAAACTAAATAAAAATGAGAAACTGAGAGCAATCGAATAATAAAATTTCAAGCTGATTCTGGATTTGGAAGGTCTGACTGGTTCAATATAAAAAAAATATAAAAAAAAAAGAGACAAGAAAAAGAAAACAGAGGAAGAAAAAACATACCTGGTCATAACCATCCGTGGTCGAGTAATAATTGAAAGGAGTTTGATTCTCACGTAAGCGAAAAATAGAAATGGAACCAAAAATAGAAATAAAAGAGAAAGAAGCGGAGAGGATACACGTGCGTGAACTGGAGCCTCCTTCGTCTCCCAGACTAGATCCATCTGTCTCCCCCCTCAAGTCAAGTCAAGATTAGATTGTTTTTTTTCTTTTTTTAGTCTTTTTTTTCGTTTTATTTATTTATGGAGCTAGTGGTGGATTTTTATTTGAACATTTTTTTTTTCTTCTATAGTGAGAGAGAATCTGAGAAAATAGTTTTTTCTTAAAAAATAGAAATCAAAAGTTGTTTTTAACTAATAGAGTGTTCGAATATTTGATAAAAGTTATTTTTTAAAGTATTTTTATTTAAAAATAAATAATATTTTTTTATTTTTTATAATTTATTCTTTACTGCATATCAAAATAATTAAAAAAATTTAATTTAAAACAGAAAAATTAAAAAGTTATAAAAACATGTACAAAACTAAACACAGCTTATAACAACGCAACTCAACTCAACTCAGTTTTTGGTTCTGCAACTGGCCGCAATTTTCCCCTCCTATTTATTTGTGTACTTGATTTTCTATTCCGTAATTAATTTCCAAGGAAAAGAAATACCGTTAATAATCGCAATAACAGTCTGGATCGCTTTATTGGGAGACAGGAACGCTCCTGTTGTTGTCAAAAGACCGAAATACCCGTATCACGGTTTTTTTTTTTTTTGTTGACCATGACCTCTTTGCAAAGTTCCTTGCTCGTAGTTCTAGTGTGGGGACAGGAAGGCTAGCTCTAGCTGTCTCACATATTGATTTTGGGTGGATTTTGCAAAACCATCTTCCCTGATTTTTTCGAGCATCACAACAGTCAATTTTTCTGGAGAAGCAAGTGACGCATCCACGTCTAAAATAAACGTGTTATTTTTTTTTCTTCAAAAGAACTGTCCTCCACCCATTAATAAGTGCCTGCGCTTTTTTTAACACCAGGCGCCTAAGCCACCCACGCCAAGTATACATGTCTATGTTTTTTTTTATTATTATTTTGTTTTTTTATATATAATTTCATCTTTTATTAATTTTTTTATTAATTTTAATAGTTCTTAACCATTTTTTCTGATGTTTTTTAAATAGAATATGATTTAATTTTAACCTAATTTACAAATAAGATTTCATTAATTTTTTTTATTTATGATAGGAGACGTTCTTTCTTGATAGCTATACTTATATTTTATTTTATTTTTAATTTTATTAAAATGCTTTCTTATGTGTTTTTTTTATTATCATTTTATTAAATAAAACATTGGTTCCAACAAATAATGTTATTAAATATAATCTGAGCCTATGATCCATGTTTCAAAATAAGATATTTACAACTATATCTATCTTTTAACTTTTCAATTTTATTTTTGGTTAAATATCGTTTATTTATTTTTTGATTCACATAAAATTATAACTTTTTTTTAATATATGCAACTTTGTATAATATATTTTTTTCTTTGATTTTATTCAATTTCTTTCATGTGTGTGCTTGTTTTTATTACCATTTGATTAAATAAAAATTTTATTATAAGAAATAAAGTTATGAAACACAATTGTGTACATGACCTGTATAGAAAAATCAAATATTTTAATATATATTTATCTCTCGATTTTTTCAGTTTAATGTTTAGTTAATGTTAACAATTTGTTTTTAATGTTTTATTGACACAAATAATTGTTTGATTAAATAAAGAATTTATTCTAAGAAATTTTTTTTATTAAACACGACTGGGTATATAACCTATTTTGCAAGATCAAATATCTTGATCTACTTCAATTTCTCGAATTTCTAGTTTAGTCTTTAGTTATCATTAATAATTTTTTTACATTTATTGGCATGAATAATTTTTGATTTATTTAATTGGATGCATGCATAAATTTTTTGATTTATGAATTAGAATTTTTTTATGTTAAAAAACATGTTGGAAAGCCTACATGTTTATTTTTTTTTCTGAAAAAAATATTCAATCCGTAATGAAGTATGAGTCAAATAACTAGTTAAAAAAAAATTAAAAAAATATGAAAAAAACATTTTTCCACCACATCTAATTTTAAATTTTATTGATTACAATAATAATTCACAATTTTTTTTTCTTTTTAGTTTGTTCTTTTTTTTATTTGTTCCTGTGGAGTTATTTATCTGCAGCGAGAGCGTTACGTTTGGGTTCAGAGATGGAATTGTCTAGGAGAAGAATATAATAAGGTCACGCTTGGTACCCTTTTCTATTTTCTTGATATTATAATTAGTGATAAAAAAACAATGAGGAAGGTCGTAGCGTCTGTAGCTCAGTGGATAGAGCGTCTGTTTCCTAAGCAGAAAGTCGTAGGTTCGACCCCTACCTGACGCGTTTTGTAACCATGAAATTTATATAATTTTTCTTGTACGAAGTGAAAAGAATATCACTTGATACAATGATTATTTTTGGAACCAACCATACCTTTTGTCCACAAAGGCGAAGCGAGTTTGCAAGACCCAGTAGGTAATGAGACTTTCTGTTCCAACTTTGCCATCTCCGGCTCATAGAACCACCAATCACCTCACTGTTTCACCTAAACACCTCCAACAGTGGCCTGCATTTGCTCCAAAAGACAGCCTTGGTCCTCCAAATCCAATCCTTCCCTTTGCCTACCTTTTGTTTTACAAATCATGTTACACTACTAATTAATGGAGTCTACTATGTTCATCTATATCTGTCTACCAATATGTGAATCCTACCTTTTTACTTCTCAACTTTAAACCTAAAAATAGCCACTGGCTTAATATTGACTCTCTAAGCCATGTTAATTTCCGGGTTTTCTCCTGTTGAGAATATAATCGTAAACCTACTGCAGCATTCCCCCCTGAAAATGTAGTCCTCCAATCGAGAGAGATTGCTGTCATTTGCACAAATTACAGGTAGGCGACCACCCATAACTCTTTGGTTGCCCTGTCTACTTCCTATATGCAATATAATGTCGTTTGTTTCTTGTCCGATATCAATTTTATTTCTTTATTAAGATGTCCGTCTGTTCAAATCCAAATGATTATGGGAGAACAGGCTTACGTCAGATATCAGCATTCCACAACTCGTTAGAATGTTTTCATATTATGTTTAACCATCACGATTTCGCCATGTCAGCCATTTTAGACAATTAGACCATCTGGAAGTGTGGACCTAAAAAAATTAGGTCCACAACAAAATTAGATTTATTCAAAATTATTATTGAAAACGATCAAAAATTATTAAAAAATAGTATGGTTAAATTCATTTTTAAAAAACGAATTTAACAGGAGGGTTGGAATAAAATCGTTCACAATTTCGCCATGTCAGCCATTTTAGACTATTAGACCATCTCTCTCTAATACTACAGTTGTTGCAGCTTAAGCACCATATGATTTTCCATGTATACAACAACTAACACCTTGTCACCAAAATCCATTGTCAATCTGGAAATACTGCCTACTGTCTCATTTGTGAGTTCTTTTTTTTCCCCTCTCTTTTATAACTCACTTGTGAGTTCTTAAAAGTATAATAAAATGGCACAAAGAGGCATCAAGATCCTGCAGGTTTGCTAATGAAATTCCTCAAATCGAAAAATGTATCCCTTCTTTCATCTCAAGCTACTCTAGACCAAATCTATGAAAAACAATTTTACATGGTGAAACTTCATATCTACTTGTCTCATGCAAAAATAAAACGGACAGTGAGGGAAAAGAGATGAATAGTCATAATCGCCAACCTGCTTCATAAATATAATCATGAGATGGAAGACGCAAAATCCCTGCTGCTAGCTCATCCCTTCGTACAGTCAGCCAGAACAATGAATGCAATGCATCATACCTTAGTTATCTCATGAATGTGTTGAGAATGGCTTTTACCAGGTGGAATGAAAATCAGATCTTCCCAGCCAGATTTTTTCTCGCTTATCTGTATCAGATCAAAGAGTTCAACATTGAATTCCTATTTCTTGCCGCCATACTTCATGCAAAATTTAAATGCATACCTCCATTTTTTTAAGAACATCCTCTAAACTTCCCACCTGTTCAAACAACAAACCGGACCGTGGTAAATGTGCCAAGTGAATATCAGCTACAACACTTCTTTGGTATGAATATATGGTTTAGAAAATTTTATGTCTACAAAACGAAAAGCACAAGGTAAAAAATTAGTCATACCATAATATGTTGAGAAAGACTGGGGCCCCTTGATGCCTTTGAGACCTTCGACAATTCTTTTTCTATATCTTCCTGCATAGCAAGAGGAAGATAGCCGGTCATCCATGTACTCGCACCTCAATTTTACAGAAGTTGTACACTCAAAATCCTATAATGACATCCCCAGGGAGTTCGACGGATCAAACATACCTTTTGAAAATATATTGGGCAATATCTCTTGTTTTTCTTCTTCACAACCAGAAGGTCTGACTGAAGACACAGAGTTCATGAGAAAACAGTTGGCACAATATTCCTTTGCAAGTTTATTCTCTTAGTTGTGGTCCCTGTACTCAAATCAAGGCAGATGATATGCTACAACATTTTTTGCTTGGGCACCATTTGATGATTTATGTATCTTTACTTCCCAAATAAATAACAATCTATAGTAAATGTTTGAACCAGATGACTAACATATTTGACATTGTTTGCATATATTTCACTAAATGAATTACACGGAAGGTTAAATACAGAAACATCAGGGAAAGAATGATCTCCATAATTATGTTGGCAGTAATGTAACATAGTGTAGAAAGTCAATTCATGTAAGATACAAGTTACAAAATTATTTATTTATTTGATAGTTATCCAAGAGGTAACTTTTCTGACATCTCCAAAAGATTCTATAATCAATGTAGAAAAAAACAATCGAGCAAATGGAACCAATCAAATACTCAATAAAATCAAACTACTGTTCCCTAAAAGAGGTCCCGACACTTCTTGTCTTCCACTTAAATGGCAAGGATTACTGAACTAATTGTACCTGTCTCCATGGAGGTCTTCCCAGCATTTACCCAAATGGAGGTGGGTACGGAGGTACTTTTGCCTCTATGAAGGCGGAGGCGGAGATGGGTAAAATGCCCAACTTATTTCGGTACAGATTTTTCAATGCAAACACACGATAAATTTGTTTAGTTTTTTTTTCCTAAAATTACCTTGATTAACTTGTGTTTCTTAAATGCACATTGTTTATTTTTTTTCATGGCCTATGTAGTATGTAATTAATGGAAATTGGCCACAAAAATATCACGTGGACCTCCATTGGAGTCCGCCTCCAATGGAGGCAGGTATGGAAGTTAGGAAGCCTCCATGGAGACGGAGGTGGAGGGTGCATCCTCTGTCTCCATGGTCCCTCATAGCCATCCCTTCTAACTAATTTCACAGAGCAAAGGTTAAGTCAAACCTAGTATTGTATCCATTTGCAAACATGTGAACATATTAGCCAACCATCTGATGCATTGAAAGTCATAGGTATTTGACAAATTGATCACATCGACAGGCCAGCTTAGACATGCTTCTAATTTCAGAGAAACAAAGATAGCCTATACGTATAACCAATCACATAGCATACCTGGAAAACAGGAACTCCATCAAAGCCACTCCTGATATCAACAGCTTTGAGCTAATAAACATGAAAGACTATTATTGAATATTAGTCTAAAGCAGTTCAGCTTGTACAATCATATCAATATGCAGCTTGTACAAACAATGTGATTGAAATTTTGAATTGCTACCCTACTGATTAAAGCTTCCCCCCCTCCTAAAAGCCCAAAACCCACATGAAAAGTAAACACCATCCATACTTGTTCTAAATGACAAACAACACTTCCTCTTCTCTTTGACTTAAGAAACCCATAAGATTAAGAACACAAAAGGACATTAACATTATCATCCAGGACCCATCAGAACTTACAAGATTTATCAAAGGATAATGAACTCAAAAATCACTTGAACATGCAACTTCAACAATGTTATATTATGACACCAAAAACTGAAAGTTCATATGAAATGATTACTCATTCTGTACAAATAGAGATACCCCGTCAATGCTTTCATTCCAAAAGAAGAAGAAAATGGCCTTTGCAGCATTACATGGCTAAAAGCCATTTTAACTTTTCCTTCTGTTATTGTTTTTTATTCCATGTCAACAAGCAATATGTTTAATGACTCAGCAGAACTGACCTCTAGTGCATTCTTTATTTGAACCGGATCAGGTAAAAAACGAAATGCAATTCCTTCAACCTTCAGCATGTACACCTACAAGATTTAGAAAGGAAAATACAAATACAGTATCAACCACATTATCTGATTTAGCACTCTAGAGCAAGCCCTGAACAAACTCAATGTCCAAGACCATGCGATAGCTTCTACTAAATAACTGCAGGAAGAATTTGAATTTGAATAAATTAGTCTATTTCCCCCAGTTTTACAAGAGTTAAAAATTATACACAAATCAAAATCCATTGATTAAAGGTAGACATTATTACCTGGTCGAGTGTGATAGGCACAACCTTAGCTTGGCTTCGCAACTCCCTTCTCCGAAGCCTAACCTGAACTTCAAAATCAAGGGGGGGGAAAAACTCTCACCACAGAACATAGACAATATAAGCATATGCATGTAACGTGTAACTGAATTGAAATACTGTACCTGAGCAAGAAATGCTTCAGCGTCTTCTTGCCGAAAGCAAAGCAAACCAATGGACTTAGCTCCATTAGGATCCGAGATGAGCACGAACTCGTTGTTGGAATTGCTCACTGTGTACACGGCCGTGCCTGCCAGAGTTTTCGCGACGTGGTCCGAGCTGAGATTGGCGGTTGTAGCTGTCTGTTTCGGCTGCGATACAGAAGCGAAAGGCGGCGATGGCGCCAGGCGGAGCCGCCTAGGTGGAGGGAGGTTGCCGCCTAGGAATCGAGTGGTATCGCTGATACGAGTGGAGAATTCGGCACCGAGACGGAGGCAGTGATGGTGGATGAAGGTTGAGAGAGATAAGAGAGGGTTTGAGGGTCCAGAGGGTTCCATTTTTCCCCCCCGAAAATGAATAGACAGCAGTGAATCGAAGAGTGTTTGATTTTTGAGTCTCCTGAGAAATCGCGGAATGTTATTGTAGATTGCGGCCTGGAGAGTGAGCGAGTCACACTGTACGAAATGGTAATATTTGTGGGCCTCCCCCAATATGATACGGCCCATAACTTATTTAGAAGCCGAGCCCGGCCTCTGTCCTTTTTGCCACAAGGAAGTCCAATACAATTTCGAATCACAAATTTTACCTTTCAGCCTTTTCTAAGTAACTTGAAGGGCTTATGATTTTCAATTTACAGACTATTAAGTATATTTATTTATTATGATGTAAAAACACTCCATCATTATGCTATCAAATATTTAAAAGCTTTGAAATTATATCTATATGTTACATTCAATTCATCATCAAAATATGATATCAAATAAAGAATAAGAAATCTGAAAAAATCAGAATAAATTTCAAAAGACATTTGGTTAACCTGTTAAATCCATTACACTATAATATCCTCATAAAAAACAAATTGAAATAAATTTTGAATCTCAATTTTCAATCAATCTAATGTTAAATGATGGAATAAAAAAAAATAATTAAAAAAAATAACACATAAAATAAAGTTTATTCAACTCGTGTTAACTTACCAAACCCCTGATCAAGATCATTAAACCAAAATAACCTTATTAAAAATAAATCAAAATAAATTATAAAACCTAATTTTTAATAATTCAATATTACAAAATAAAATTAAAAAATATATATTCCAAGTCATCCGTGCCTTGCTTGCAGCTTTACCCAACATGGCTATTAACCGCACTGCATCAGGGCCCGTCAGCTGGACCACATCAGCCACCGCCCCAAGCCAAGATGCACCCATGTTGCCATTTTCACCACTCAAGCTACCTAAATCGGTAAATCCAACCCTATCTTTAAAAAAAGTCATTATCATAACTCCAAATATATTTCTTTCAACCTTAAGCTACGCATTACTCAAAACTGTTACATGATTGAAGTTACTTGACCACAATTGCTTCAATGCCATTATTACTAAATTGAAGCTACTTGTTTCTTTCAATTCCTTTTTTTTAAAACAGAAAAAACTAAACTTCTCATGAAAATTTCAGTGAGAAAATGTAATCAATCTCCGCGAAATGCTTCTCCAAATTCATTTTCACCACCCGACCTTACCATGCTTGCCCAAAAAGTCACATTAATCACTTTTTATTCAATCTCAAGTTTTTACCGAATTGAAGCTCTTTGACTGACATGCTAAAATTACAAAGCCAATGCAACAATAGGTATGATGAACTTTCAAATGAAAGATTTCGAAGAAAAATGTAGGCGATGTCGCATAAGAGAAGAGAAGAGAGAGAAAGAAAGGGACATTGTTTTTTACATAAGAAAAGGAAGAAAAAGAGGCGCGTCTATTATTGAATGAGCGATTCTAATCTTTTTATTGTGGTATATTACCTATGATTTTACTGATGAATAATTAAATATTAATATTTTTAATTATTTTTCGATGATTCCGTTTATAGTATTTAATTTAAAATTTTAATTTAATAAATTTTTTTAAAAAACCCCTCAAATATCACCGACGACTTTTCAATTAGTCGGTAATTTTGTCTGTAAAGAACAATAATTAATAGTGCATTTGAGAAGTGAACAATTCTAGAGCTCTTTGGAAAACACTGAAGGAATTAATTTGTCGGTGATACCCTTTATACTTGACATAATGAATAGTATCAGGGGGAGGTGAATAGTTACTTGATCTTTTTGGCTTTGAATAATTGTTTTAAGGTTGGGTTGTCGCAAACCACAAGTTGTCCAAATCCCATTCCATTTTGCGTGAGGATTTACAATCAATAGTATTTGAAAACAGATGGAACAATTTTTCTAATTCACTTAGGGTGATGAATCATCTCTTAATTATTTAAATATATACCTTCGTATAGTTCATGTTATACCTAATATATGCTCATTTGTTACCCCTTGATTAAGACAGCATATAGCAAGATCAAAACATAACACTCCTTATTTAAGATAACTTTGTGATATCAAGTCTAAGGATCACTTACACAACCGACACGCGAGTTTTTCCATGGACACAAGTGATCTCTTCATATGAAATTCTTATACAAATCAATTTAGTGTACATTAAGCATCTACATATTAGTTATAAGTATCCATCATACCTCAGCTGATAAGAACAACTGTTTTTTCCATTAAAAAAAATATAAGATGTATTAGTCTCTCTAATTAATTTTTAGTTTTAATAGAGTATTGACGAGGAACATTTTAGAAACAACTTTTTGATGCAATAAGAATATCATAATATAACAAATTTTAATGTTATTTTTACAAAGCATATTAGCCCTAAAAACTTTATATTCACTCTAGATTTATTAATTGAATATTTGATAAATATTAAAAATAAATAATTTTTTATTAATAAATAAAATATATTTATATAAATAAAATCAATCAAATGTGAGAGCAGCTGATTGAGTGACCACGGGGAATATATGCTAATAATATGATGTGACTGTGACAG
>Ga0307517_10007736_pt1 | contig 15590 bp, 15 predicted proteins | sample 23_EM_MG_FD_194515 | JGI IMG/M metagenome (GOLD analysis project Ga0307517, IMG submission 194515) | Populus trichocarpa ectomycorrhiza microbial communities from riparian zone in the Pacific Northwest, United States - 23_EM | ecosystem: Host-associated > Plants > Roots > Unclassified | place...
CTGTCGAAGTCTGCTGTCTCCTGCTAGCCAGGAGACTGGTTTAAATACAAAACCCAAGAGCGATAGCCTTCCTGCAATCACGATCATTACCAGTAGCTGCGCACATACCGGAATCCTGTAATCCTGCCTGACCAAAGAAAGAAACAAACAAACAATGCTCAGCCTTCGCCAGTGCTACATGACCATTCCATACCCGGAATCCTAAATATGAACTTCCAGCAAAGCAAACTAAACATAGCAATACGATAGCATAGCCTATCTGACTCAGAGACCGTGGCGGAGCTGAAATCAAATCAAATAAACCAAATATAAATCAACTAAACATAGAAGATCCTGCACTGCCCGCTCCTGTGTACCGTTACCAGAACATGTACACATGTTACAGAAACCCTGTGGGGGGGGGGTTGTAGGGCTTGTTAGGGAGAAGGAGATTCAAGTCGCAGGACGTCAGGAAAGAGGTAGCATGCAGGAGGGTGCATGGGGTGTAATGGGACGGTAAGGTTGTCCGCAGGCTGCATGGTTGCTGGGGGGGACAGCGTCTAGTTGCGTCCGGTGCGTCCGCACTCAGAACTGGAGTATGCCATACATCATATGCGCCCGCAACGTCCGGCGCACAGGGAGGGCAGGACGCAGCTGGGCGCAGGTTGATTTTTTTGCTGATGTTCCCTCGGTATTCGTCCTCGTTTTTTAGGAATTGGTCCTTTTTCGTCCAATAGTTCCTGGACTTGCCTCTGTAGGGCTGCGAAATCTGGTTGAGTTTTTTCGGTCCCCTCGCTCTCCTGCCGTGTCCTCACGGCACCCAACTTCCTTCGTTGCTCTGGCTCGGGGTGGTTCCGGTTCCATCTTGACAGAGTTTTTTTCTCACCAGTTTCCTGTGGCTAATACCCCGCGTTTGTTTTTTCTTGGATATGGACAAAGCACTTGTCCTCGTAGCATTTGTCCTACGCGGTATCCTTCTGGTGGCGTTTCCTCTGTTGTTTCTTGTTTTGGTGCGATATTGGTACTGATGGCATAGACCGAGATCAGTCTTGGGGAAACCATCCCGAGGCTTCCTTGTCTCGAAAGTGGGTCTTGCACCCGTCGTCCTAACATGCTGTCCATGACAGCTGGTCGTGCTCCTGGCGAGCTCGTTCTTTCCTTTCTGCTTCCTCCCACTCGTGTGGGCTTTCATATGCGGGGCTTGTTGGTCCCCCTACTGTGGTATCCCATGCCTCTTGCGGGGTCTTGGGTTTTGGGGGTCTTGGTGTCGTCATTCTTGGAGGCGGTGGTAGGGGTGACAGTTGCAGTGTTGGTGATATGGAGACCCGGGTCTCTCCGTTCTCTTGTTCTTCGATCTTGATTGTGAGAGGGCTTGCCCGGGTATTGTTGGTGGAACTGTTGTTTTGCGATGTCTGCATTTTCGAAATTGTCGCAGGGATACCGACTTTGTCGTACTCTGGAGGATAACCGGTCCACTTGGCTCGGTATTGTAGTTTTCCGTAGTGCAGGCGTGAGTCGATTATCTCTTCGAGTTCGTACTCTGGTTCTCCTTCAACGATAATTGGAGGTGGTGGTTGTCTTCGTTGAGAAGGAAACCCATCGTCGTGATAAAGTTCAAGAAGAGCGATGTGGAATATATTGTGGATCCTCATCCAGGGTGGAAGATCGAGCTTATAAGCGCTTTCTCCTATCTTTGCCAAGATTTTGAATAGTCCAATTTTCTTGTAATCCAACTTCTTGCATGGCCGTGTGGTGCCTATGTTCCTCGGCAATAACCAGACCATATCTCCTGATTGTAAATTCGGATCGGGTTTCTCCCCTCATCGTAATATTTCTTGTGTCTTAATTGCGCTTCCGTCATTTCCGCCTGCAGTATGTCATGTAATTGACTCATGCGTTCTAGTAGTCTGATTTGCTCTTGCATTAGGTGCCCGATGGTCTGATATTCGGGGTTGATTCCGTAGTTCGCGAAGAACGGCGTGCGTTTAATGCTTTCTTGGTGGCCGTTGTTGTATGCGAATTCCGCCATTGGTAGCAGCCGCTTCCAATTATCTTGTTGATAGTTGATGTATGCTCGGAGGTATTGTTGCAATGTGGAATTAGTCAGTTCCGTTTGTCCGTCCGTTTGCGGGTGGAATGCCGTACTCAATCTTCTTTCGATTCCTAATTGTTTGGTTGTTTCCTTCCATAAATCGGATGTAAATATGGATCCTCTATCTGTTATGATGTCTTTGGGAAGTCCATGTAGTCGAAATATCTCTTTCACAAATAGTTCCCGGTTGCCGTGCGTTCATTTCCTTCGTTCATGGGAGAAAATGAGCTATTTTGGTGAGTCGATCTATAACGATAAGGATTTCGTCATCTCCTTCCGACTTTGGTACGTCCGTGATGAAGTCCATTGATATTGATTTCCACGGCCGATTCGGGGCTTCGTTTGGTTTCATCAGGCCATATAGCGGATGTCGTACCACTTTCGTCCTTTGGCATGTGTCGCCGTTTTTGACGTATTGTTTTATCGTATCTCGCATATGTGGCCAATAATATGTGCGTTGCAAGAGTTCTGTTGTTTTTGCCGTTCCTCCATGCCCTGCTTGAGGGATATCGTGATGTCATCGTATAAGGTACACCCTTATTTCTTCTTTGTTTGGAACCCAAATTTTTCCTTGATGCCATAGGTATCCGTTTTTCCACTGACATAGTCCTAAGGCTATTCCTTTCATTTCTTTGCTCCCTTCGTCCAAGGCTTTTCTCATTTTTTGGATTTCGTCGTCCTTAGCCGATTCGTCCTGGAGTTCCTTATCGTTTTTTTCTTCGAATCTTATCGTTTCCATTTGGTGTATGTTGGCGTTAAAGTATTTCTCTTTTGGGAAGAGAATTCGTTCTTTTTGTGTGAGCATCTCATCTCCTTCCTGGGGCATGTCGGCCTTTCTCCTGGTTAGGGCATCCGGCTAGCCTCCTGCTTTTCCTGGTCGGAATTCGATTTTGAACTCGAAGCCGCTCAAGACTTCGCTCCATCGTATTTGTCGTTCGGTCATTTCTTTTTTTGTTGTAAATCTTATTAAGTTCTTGTGGTCGGTTAGTACTCGCAAATGTTGTCCACTTCCTCTGAGGTATCGTCTCCATTTCTTGAGTGCTTGAACTATAGCTAATAGTTCCTTGTGGTGTACCTCGTAGTTGCACTCAGGAGGCGCCATGGTTTTCGACCGGTATGCTATTGGCCTCCATTTTCCATCTTCATCCTGTTGCGATATTATCCCAGAGCAGACATATTTCCAGGCGTCGGTTTCGACAAGTAATGGCCTCCCTGGCTTGAAGTGTATCAACACCGGGGTTGAGCATAGCTTTCGTCGTAACTCGTCAAAGGCTGCCTGTTCCTTGTCTCCCCATTCCCATTTGAGGTCTTTCTTGGTTTTGTCGTATAGGGGTTTGGCTGTCCGGCTGAATCCTTCGATAAACCATCGATAAAAGTTGCAGAACCCTATGAATCCTTGGATTCTCTTTTTGTTGGTGGGTGGTTTCCAGTCCCATATGGCTGGTGTTTTCATAGGGTCGACTTTGACTCCTTCATTGTTGATGATGAATCCTAGGTATTTCGTTTCTTGTTGTTGAAACTCGCATTTTGATGGTTTGAGTTTCATCCCTTGCTTTCGTATGGCACGGATGATGGCTGCCACATCCTTTTGGTGTTGTTTCAGGCTATACCAATATATGAGTACATCGTCCAGATATACTATGCAGCATATATCGATTTATGACTCTAGGGTCCTGTTGATCCATCTTTGGAACGCTGCTGGTGCATTGGTTTGGCCCAAAGGCATAACCAGGTATTTGTACGTGCCGTATTTCATAGTGAAGGTTGTTTTCCATTCATCTCCTTCTTTGATTCTGACATTGTGATCGGCATCCTTGATGTCCAGCCTCGTGTAGTATTTGGCCATTCTTAGCCTGTCTAAGGCTTCCCCTATCAGTGGTAGGGGGTATCGGTCTTTCTTGGTGACGTAGTTGAGTCCTCGATAGTCGACGCATAGTCGGAGATTTCCGTCTTTCTTTTTGACGAACATGATTGGGGATCCTCCGTAAGAGTATGTTTCTCTTATTCATGCTCGTTCTTCGTTTTCCATGATATGGTTCCAGAGTTCCTTTAGTTCGTCCTGGGAAAGTGCGTAAATCTTTTTGACTTGCAATCCTTGTCCTTCCTCAAGGTGGATGTTCAGGTCCACTCCTGGTTAGTGAGGGGGTAGCTTCGTTTTTTCTTCTTCTTCGAATACGTCCAAGTATCCATGGTATTCTGGAGGCACCATTTCCTCTAACTTTCTTTCCTTCTGGTACTTCCCACTTTTGATGGCTAGTTCCGTACTGATGTTGACGGATTCTAGGCTTATTCGTCCTTCCTTCTTGTTGTATTTGAGGATCCCTGTGGTTGTGTCGGGTCTTCGGTAGAGCTTTCCGAAAGCTTGCGCGCTGATCTCACACATCTGTGCTTTGGAAATTCCCGTGCTTCCAAATCCTTGTTGTCTTCTGTCGGTCTTTCCCAGTTTGGAAGTTTGGTAACAGTTGCTTTCGACTACTTTTTTCCGCAATGAGTTGTGCGATTCGATAGCATTTTTGGATTTGATAGTCCTGGTCGCTCATATGGGCTAGTCCCACTTTAATTTCGCCGGTATAGTCGGAGTCGATCACACCTGCATTGACAGAAATCAGACGTTTAACTGCCATGCCGCTTCGTGGTGCTATCCGTCCATAGGTTCCTTTTGGTCGCGTGATTGCTATTCTGGTTGCAACAACTTCTTGTCCCTGAGCTGTAATAGTTTTATCCTCATTTGCGTATAGGTGGTGTCCTGCTGCTTTTGCCGATCCTCGAGTCTGTAATCTTGCTTGAGGGTCGAGTAACTTAACTCTTATCATCTGATCTTTCTTCCTTTGAGTCGCGCCGAACTCGACTTTCAAGTTCTCTTCTCGCGCTTCATCTTCAGGTATGGCGTATACCGTCGGCGATTCTTTTAAGCACCATGGTGTACACCGTTCGCTTTCCAAGGTGGTCTTGCCTTGGTCTCAATCAATTCGGGGACTGTGCTGCTTTAACCATGGCATTCCGAGGATGACCTCATGGTTGGGTAGTTTAGCCACTTGGAAGATCACCAATTCCCTATGGCTACCGATGTCCATTGGTACTTTCGCTGTATGGGTAATTGGGCCCATAGCGCTGGGTCTACCATCTGCCAGGTAAACTTCTCGTATTATTTTTGCTTGTGTTGTTCTGATTTTGTATTTGCAGCAGAACCCTTTGTCGATAAAGTCCTCAGTTGCTCCCGAGTCAATCATTGCATTGATCGTGATTTGCCTCGTTGTGCCATGTAGTCGTATCGTGACCATAATATGGTCATTTTGGTTGTTCAGTGCTTCCGTGTTGTTTAGTGGCACGTAAAGGTTCCTCATCTCAATGGGCTTTTGTTTGGTCTTGTCCCTCAGACTATTGCTTACTGGGGACTTTCGTCATTTTCCGACTCTGCTTCTTTTGCGACCTCCATTTCCCTGGCTTTGGCTGGTGGTCTCCATTGTTTTTTGTTTTCATTTTTTGATTCCCAGGTCGCTCCTTCTTCGCTGTTGGCCTGCCTTTGACATGCCGCTGCTGGATGTCCCGGTTTGGCGCATTTGAGGAATAGGTTGCCACGCATTCTTCTTTGGTATTCTTTGGCCGTGATGTTGAACCCCGGTCTTCTTGGCATTGCATCGAGCTCCATTGGATCGCCCTGATTATTGTTCTGAGGTCGAAAGGTCCCATTCTGATTCCTTGGGGTTCCTGATGATGCGGCCGTTGCTTTGCTGGTTCGCACATGACACATGTGTTTGATGGCTGCCATTTTGGTTTCCTTTTTAATGGCCTAATTGGCCTCGGATTGTGGGTCTTGCGAGTCTGATCCATCGATTCCCCATGTGTCTTGTAGTTCGGTTTTGAATCCCATCATCAGGTGGTAAGTCAGGGTGGCATCGTCGATCCCCGTTTGACTGGCGATTAGTCTATATTCGTTCCAGTATTCCGTGGCTCGTTTCGATCCTTGGGCCATCCTCATGAGTTTTGCTCTTCGTGCTCCTTGCTCGTCGATTTCGCCAAACTGTCCTTCCAATTCATTCTTGAAGTCGTCCTCACTGCTCCAGATTACATCCTGTCGTCTTTCAATGTATGGCGTAGCCCATTTCAACGCGTCCCCTCTCAGAAGGCCAAGAGCGTAGACAATTTTGTCCTTGTTGTAGTCGATTTCCCATGCTACTCCTTTGAAGTAGACTGACAGCAGGGCCAGCCAACCTCTGAGTTGATCCCGTTCACCGTGAAATGTGCTGGGTTCCGTGATTTTGGGCTTCTTTGTGTTCCCCTCTCCTCCGGTTGAGGCTCCAATGATTTGTTGTATCTGTTCCGGCGTGAGGTAGGGAAGCGGGGGTACTTCTTTTCCTTTGATGTCTGGATTGCGATTGGATGTGGACGTCATCATGTTCCTCCTTGTAGGTGCTCCGTCTGTTTCGTCCGAGTCTGATCCTTCTTCCGAGCTATCTGTTGTGGAGCTCGCCGTTCGGGAGAGTTGAATAGACTTGGCTAACGCTTCCCCTAGTCCCTCTAGGTCGATTTCTGTTTCAGTGAGCTCGATCTCCTGATCGACAGGTTGTTGAGCCGTTCTGTCGTTGGGTGTTGCGATTTGACGCAACCAAATCTAACAATCATATTGTTAGGTAGTCATGCAACAGGCAACGATAGTCATTTCCTAAAGTAAGCAAGTCTTCCTATTCTACTATAGGGCGTATGGAAATACTATCTCCTCAGATAGTACGGAACAGGTTTGTTGGTCTTGAGTGATCCGTCGAAGGATACTATCTCCTCAGATTGTAAGATGGGTGGGTTATCGTGCTTGGTAGAACTATCACAATAGTCCTATGTTCGGATAGCCCGTCGATACTGTCACAATAGTCTCCGCATTCTTGGAGCGTAGGTTCTCCTCGAGGAGGCATCAGCAAAAAGGTGGCCTGCGTCAGATACACTCATGTTGCATCCTGACTCTCCTAGCCTCGACTCTACGTCCTGTGCGTCCTGTGCGTCCAGTACCCATGTGCCACATCTGGTTGCGTCTGGTGCGTCTGGAGTCCCTTGCCTATACTGGGTTCCGTCCGGACACATGCAATGAAGCAACCCTGCCTCCCATGCATCCTGTCTTAACTCTCAACACCATCGCACATCAGGATTCACCACTCCCCGGGTCCCCCTGATTCTCCTTTCAGCCTTCTTTGTCTTCTAGCCCAGATGTGAGCAAGGAGTATTTCTTGGCAACGAAAATATAGTTAGTGCTGGCGCCCGGTGAGAAAGCCATCATACCCTTAATCTTAAATTTGCGCTAAAGACCCCAAGTCACACTCAGAGTTCTATTTTCAGAACAACATCTTTGAATGAGCGAAAATGCCAGCTCACTTCAGTCTGAAAGCGAGTGATAGCCATAACACTCTCAAGTCTAGCATAGTGCCTGGTGGTTTCTCGGCACTTAGCCTTAAACTGGACGCGACACGACACACTGTCTTTATCACAACCCCGGGCCTTAGGCTCAACATCCACACTCCAGGGCCACAGCTTCAACACTCCACAACAGCCACACAATCCATCCTGAATCCGACACCTGGAGGTTCCTGGGCTCGATCCCAGCTATCCAGCGGTATAAGATTCATCCTGAGAGGGCTATTATTCATGAAGTTACAGGGCTGAATGGGGTGGGGTGCTGGCGATCCCAGAACTCGATGGCAGATTCCTCCATAACCACTCATCCGATCCTGGATCCAATTGCGGGAGATGGTTGGGCTCGACGCCAGCTACGCAGTGGTATAAAGGACGTCTCCGCCGCATCAGGACTGATGAAATCACTGACCCTTCTGGGTGTTGTCTTTATTGGTACCCTGGCGATCCCAGAACTCGATGGCAGATTCATCCATGACCGTTGGACCAATCCTGAATCTGATTGCGGGAGGTTGTTAGGCTCGACGCCAGCTACGCAACGGTATAAGATCCATCCCTCCACGATCTTGATTCATGATGTTACAGGGCTGAATGGGATGGGACTTGGATGCTGCCGATCCCAGAACCCCATGGCAGATTCCTCCATGACCGTTGGACCGATCCTGAATCTGATTGCAGGTGGTTGTTATGCTCGACGCCAGCTACGCAACGGTATAAGATCCATCCCTCCGCGATCTTTATTCATGATGTTACAGGGCTGAATGGGATGGGATGCTTGCAATCCCAGAACTCGATGGCAGATTCCTCCACAACCACTTCTCCGATCCTGGATCTGATTGTGGGGGCTCGTTCGGCTCGACGCCAGCTACGCGGCGGTATAAAGGACGTCTCTGTCGCATCAGAACTCAGGAAATCGCTGACACTTGTTGCTGTTGTCTTTATAGGTACCCTGGCGATCCCAGAGCTCGATGGCAGATTCCTCCATGACCGTTGGGCCAATCCTGAATCTGATTGCGGGAGGTTGTTAGGCTCGACGCCAGCTACGCAACGGTATAGGATCCATCCTTCCGCGATCTGTATTCATGATGTTACAGGGCTGAATGAGATGGGATGCTGGCGATCCCAGAACTCGATGGCAGATTCCTCCATGACCGTTGGACCAATCCTGATTCGGATAGCGGGAGGTTGTCAGGCTCGATGCCGGCTACGCGACGGTATAAGATCCATCCCTCCGCGACCTTTATTCATGATGTTACAGGGCTGAATGGGGTGGGATGCTGCCGATCCAAGAACTCAATGGCAGATTACTCCACAACCACTGCTCCGATCCTGGATCTGATTGCGGGATATTGTTGGGCTCGACGCCAGCTACACAGAGGTATAAGGTATGTCCTGAGGCGACTTGGACAATTCTCCATGGAGCTATAGGGGGTGGCTTGGGTACGGGAGGCCGGCCTTAGGCAGGGGAGGCCAGTCTCAGGCTTGGATGTGAATTTGCCTGTTTATTAGAGCAATAGAAGCCTTCTTGTAGTAAATTCAATAGTTTGAGAGAATGAAATGTATTGTGACCCGGGTGATCAAAGTCAGAAAGCAGTAATGGGCGGACCCTTCGCTTATCTCAGGAAGATGTAGTCTGGCCTCAGATGGCGTCCTGAGTATTCAGTACTGCGTCTGGTGCTTCCTGAGTACTAGGTGCTGCGGCACGTGCGTCTTGAGTACTAGCTGCTCCTTCTGGTGCGTCCTGAGGATTTGGTGTTACATCTGGTTGAGTCAGGTGCATTGTGTGGTAGGGTGGTTGCGTCTTGGTTCCCGATTTGCGTTCCAGCGTCAGATGCGTCAGATGCACAGAACGCACAGAACGCAAGGTAATATTTTTCCTGATGGGAGTGTATGTAAAGAGAATAAAGAATAATCGTATTGCAATATCTTGAGTATAGAAAAGTACTTAGATGGTTGCGTGAAGATCCTATCCCTTGGTTGTTTTTTTGTTTTTTTTTTGTAATCATGCGTTATTTGTTTCTAGGTACAAACAGCCTTGTGCAGCGCTGGCTATGAAGAGAAAAAAACCTATAAATGCAAATCCACCGCCCGCTTCACCTCTTCATGGGAAAAATCAAACACCCCGAGTCCATAGGAAAAGTCTCCCCTGCCTAGCACCTAACATAATATACCCCAGACACGTAAGGAAACAATACATTGAAACGTACAGGTAGAAAGACCCAAACCCTTCAGCAGGCTCCCCAAAATAAAAGAAACGACGGCTGTTCTAAGGAGCTTTCGGGGCTCGAGGGAGAGGATAGATGATCGCCGACGTGGGAAAACACGGAGGGCGTGGGCCCGCAAGAACCCCTCGCGCGGTTGTGCAGGTCATTATATCGATCCAAGGCGTTAGTCCATAGCCACGGAGGCAGTGCTATACCAAGACTAGGCGTAACCGAGGAAGGGTCGAATGATCGGAGGGGGAGGAGGGCGAGCGGAGCCACCAAGCAGAGGGGATGCCAGCCAGGAAGGTGAGCAGTAGGGTGCCAGCCGGGGGAGGAGTTTTTAGCAGTAAGGTGCCAGCTTAAGGGTCAGTACGGTGCCAGCGGACGGAACCGGGAGGGGGGTAGAGGAAGGATCGCAAACGGGCTAGCCACAACAGACTAACGGGCCATAGCAAGGGCTTTTGGGACGACAGCGAGACCGAGCGGGACGGTGATGTTACTAACCGAAGCTTTCCCCATCAGAGGTACAAGCCCAGCAGAACCGAAGTCTTACTTAGACCGAGAGTCCGGACGCCATATCGCCGACCGTGAACGAAGCAAGAAGCTTTCCGACCGTGCAAAATACGAAGCTAGGTGCAAAGCAAGTGCGGGGTAAGGGGGAGAACCGAACTTCATGAGCGGGTGTCAACGCTGAACGGTAACAAGAACCCCAAGGAGGGGTGGCATGCGTGCCTCAGGAGCGGAGGGAAGATGGCTTAACGTCAACCCCTAGGCAGTAGCCATGATGGGGGAAGATAGGTGGGTGGGGGAAAGTGACGATAATTTCCCGTGGTGTTAAGATTGCAATCGCCGGAGGTGGAGAAGAGAAGGTTCGTGTCCTATCCCTTGGTCGGTTTTTTTTTCTTTTTTTTTTCTTTTTTTTAAATCATGTATTCATTGTTAAGGTACAAGAACTCGCATGCATCGTGAGATATGGCGTAAAGAAAACCTTAATTCCAACAACCGCCCACTTCACCTCTTCATGGAAACAATCAAACACCCCGAATCCAGAGGAAAAATCCCCCTTGCCTAGCACCTAAGACAATAATACCTCAGACACGTAAGGAAACAATTCATAGAGACGTACAGGAGAGCGACCCAAACCCTTCAGCAGGCTCCGCTAAAACAAAAGAAGGGATTGGCTCGCGAAGGCCCGATAGGGCCCGGGGGGGAGGATGTGTGATCACCGTTACGAGAGAAAACCACGGAGATTGTGGGCCGACATTGGAACCATAAACGTACGGTGGCGCCGGTAATTACCTCGATCCAAGGCATTGGACACCAGGCAGGGAGATAGTGCAATACCACGACTGGGCGTAACCGAGGAGTGGACGAACGATAGGGGAGGATGAGGAGGCAGTAAGGTGCCAGCTGCTGTAGCAGTAACGGTGCAAGCGGACAGAACCGGGAGGTGGGAGAATGAAGGATCGCGAACAGGCTAGCCACAAGCGACAAACGGGCCATAGCAAGGGCTTTTGGGACGATGACAAAACTGAGGCGAGACCGAGATGTTACTAACCGAGGCTTTCCCCATCCGAGGTACAAGCCCAGCAAGCCGAGGCCTACTTCGACCGAGAGTCCAACACGGTAACGCGGACCGTGAACCAAGCGAGAAGCTTTCCGACGGTGCAAAATGCCAAGCGAGGTGCAAAGCAAGTGCAGTGTAAGGGGGAGAACCGAACATCATGAGCAAGTCAACCACGAACGAGCACCAGAACCCCAAGGAGCGGAGGCCGACAGGCCTCAGACGAGAAGCAAAGGTGGCTTAACGTCAACTTCTAGGCAGTAGCCATCAGGGGAGAAGAGAGGTGGGTGGGGAAATGTGACGATGATTTCTCGTGGTGTTGAGATTTGAATGGCCGGAGGTGGAGGAGAGATGGTTCGTGCCTATCCCTTGGTCATGTTTTTCTTTTTGTAATCATGCGTTATTTGTTTCTAGGTACAAAAAGCCTTATGCAGCGCTAGCTATGAAGAGAAAAAAACCTATAAGTGCAATCCCACCGCCCGCTTCACCTCTTCATGGGAAAAATCAAACACCCCGAGTCAATAGGAAAAGTCCCCGTGGCCCAGCACCTAAGATAATATACCCCAGACACGTAAGGAAACAATACATAGAAACGTACAGGTAGAGAGACCCAAACCCTTCCGCAGGCTCCCCAAAACAAAAGAAACCGCGGCTGCGCTAAGGCCCTTTCGGGGCCTGATTGAGAGGATTGATGATCGGCGACATAGGAAAACTCCATTAGAGGGCCCACCGCAGCCATGATGTACGGTCAGGCAGGTCATTACATCGATCCAGGGCGTTGGACAAAGCCATGGAGGCAGTGCTATACCACGACAAGGCGTAACCGAGGAGGGGCCAACTGATCAGAAGGGTAGAAGGGGAGCGGAGCCACTGGGCAGAGGGGATGCCAGCCAACGACGATGAGCAGTAGGGTGCCAGCCCGTGAGTAGCAGTAGGGTGCCAGGCAGAGGGGAGCAGTAGGGTGCCAGCTGGGGGAGGAGTTTTAGCGGTAAGGTGCCAGCTTATGGGGCAGTACGGTGCCAGCGGAGGGAACCAGGAGAGGGGTAGAGGAAGGATCGCGAGTGGGCTAGCCACAACCGACTAACGGGCCATAGCAAGGGCTTTTGGGGCAACAGCGAAACCGAGCAGGACCGTGATGTTACTAACCGAAGCTTTCCCCATCAGAGGTACAAGCCCAGCAGAACGGAAGCCTTACTTCGACCGAGAGTCCAGACGCCATATCGCCGACCGTGAACGAAGCAAGAAGCTTTCCGACCGTGCAAAATGCTAGGCGAGGTGCAAAGCAAGTGTGGGGTAAGGGGGAGAACTGAACTTCATGAGCGGATGTCAACGATGAACAGGAACAAGAACCCCAAGGAGGGGAGGCGTGCGTGCCTCAGGAGAGGAGGGAAGATGGCTTAAGGTCAAACCCTAGGCAGAAGCCATAATAGGGGAAGAGAGGTAGGTGGGGGAAAGTGACGATGATTTCCCGGTGTGTTGAGATTTCAATCGCCCGAGGTGGAGGAGAGATGATTCGTGGCCAATACCTTGGTCGTTTTTTTTCTTTTTTTTTTTTTTTTTTGTAATCATGCGTTCATTGTTTTTAGGTACAAAAAGCCTCATGCAGCGCTAGCTATGGAGAGAACAAAACCTATAAATCAAAAGCATAAACAAAAGAAAGTCACGGCACCATGTAAGTATCCACTATCGCGCAGGTTTCTCCTCCGCCGGGCCAACGGCCACATGTAACAAGGAAAGCACAACCCACAGCTGAGTCGTCTAACAAGGAAACCCTACATACGACAAAAGGAAAGGAAACCCAACGTCCCTATACCTCAGCCAACGAAAAAACACGAAAAACCGGGGGGGGCAGCCTGGAGGGTGAGAGGGAAAAGGGGGGGGAAGAGGGGGGGGTGGAGGGCGGGAACATCGTGGGCGGAAATGCCGTGGAGGTGACGCCTATGAAGGTGGCGAGTCTTTTTAGCAGTGGGAGGGATGACCAGGGTGGGGCTTCGGGACCGACAGCAGTAACGCCGTGGAGGAGGCGCGACCTGCTGTGTTGTCTCGAGGGGCAGGACAGGACGGCGTGCTCGAAGGTTTCAGGCTCCAAGCCGTACCGGGGGCAGGAGGTATCGGCGTCGGGGGACCTCCAGGTTGGGTGGGCGGCCAGGTAACTCTTCCCGGCTCTCATCTGGTGGATTCTCCCGGCAATGAACTTGCCCAGGCCCATGAAAGGCCTCGGAAGCAGCGCAGGAGGGTGTAGGTAGTACCCCGGCGTTGGGAAAAGGGAGGCCCACTCCTCGAGGAGCTTCTCCCTAACCCGTTTCTTGAGGGCGGAGTAGGTGCTGTCCATCAAGGACTGGGGCGGGAGGGCGGGGGCAGGGTACACCAGGTGGGAGTTGATCATGGGCATCCTTGACAGCCCGAGGGTAAAGGGTATTGTCCTGTGAGCCACCGCGTCCACCGGCAGGTGGTTCCTTATCGGTGGGACAGGTCGGGGCGTTTTCCAGTGTAGCGGAAGGTGGTCGGATGACAGGCCCCTGGTTAAGGCTCGCGAGGAGTCAGGTGCCCGATGCACGGAGAGCGAAGGGAACGAGGGATGAAGGCGGGCTGTTGCCGGGTTCACGCTGGGGGGGGAGCAGACCACCCTGAGGGCCGCCAGTCTTTGCCGCTGGGCGATCAGGAGGGAGACGAGTGGGAGGCAAGATTCCACCTAAAGTATCCCTGTGGGCGTGGCTGAGAAGCAGTTTGTGGTGCACCTTTGGACCTTGCGCCAGAATGTATCGAGGCGGGTTGTCGTCCCCACGCTGGGTGAAAACAGGTCCGCGCCGTAAAGCAGGATAGGGGCAATTAGTGACGTTGCCAGCCTGTGGCACAGGTAGTGGGGGAGGCCCGCACCAGGCGGACTAAGGCGACGAATGAGGGCAAACGCCCCCTGGGCCAGGGCCAGGCGGCGGGAAAAGTGTGCGGCGGGGTCGAGGGCCGGAGTGAACCAGTACCCAAGCCACCTAACAGAGTTGCCGGAGTGAAACAATTCTCCCTTGATTTGGATTGGTGCGACGCACTTCGGTGAGTGCCTCTGGCTGGGGGTTCTCCAGTGTATCAGTTCCGTCTTCGCGACCGAAAAGGAGACTCCCAAGCGGGACGCCTTCCTCTCGAGCTTGTCGAAAAGGTCCTGGAGCCGGCGGATGTTGCCACGGTACGAAAGGGAGGCCACTGTGAGGGCAAAGTCGTCCACATACGAGATCATCAGACCCCGAGGGATCCCGAAATGTAGCGGCGTGACGCAGAGAAGAAAGAGGAGTGGGGAGATCGGAGAGCCCTGGGGTGCGCCTACGTTGACTGGGGCTGGGGTTCCTGGTGCCCCATGAAAGATCAGGGTGCAGCTCCGTTCTCCTAGAAAGGACAAAACCCAGGAAACCAGGTAGTAGGACATCCCGCCTTCCCTCAGGATACGGGATAAGGTATTGTTGTCGACGTTGTCGAACCCGGCCTTTATGTCCAGAAACAGGGAGGAGACCTTGAGACGGGGCCTCTGGAGGGTTTTGACGTCGTTGGTAAGGGTGAGGCACGCATCGTAGGTACTAAGCCCGGGGAGCGAACCGCATTGGGTGGGGTGCAAGAGCCCTCTGAGCCGGGCCGCTGTTAGTAGGCGAGTTGCTATGATCCTCTCGAGGACCTTGGAGATTGTACGGATCAGGACGATTATTGTGAAGGAGGATGGTGATTCATAGGAGGGCTTCCCTGGTTTGTCAAGTACCACGCCGTTCGAGCTTTTTAGCGACGCTGGGTGATACCCCAGGAGGACCAGTGGGGCGAGTATATAGAAGAGGATTGAGGGGTTGATCTTATTGACCTGCTTCCAGGTGGAGTAGGGTATCCCGTCCGGGCCCGGGGCCGAAGTCGGTGAGCACTTGGAGAGGGCAGCGGCTATCTCGTCTGTTGTTAGGTGGGGAGCCGACTTGTCTGGTCTGAGCCTAGGCGGCGGGGAGAAGGGTTCCTTAGGGGGGAAGAAGTGGTCCAGAAGGACCCTATGCATTTGTTGAGGGGTCTCAGCCCCTGGGAGGGAAGGAAAACGTGGCTGGGCACGGCTGTATGCAAACCTCTTGGCTGTCCACAGGCTTTGGGGGGTGGCGGTCAACCAAAAGGAGGACCAGTGTTTGTTTTTGGCGGCTTTGATTGCCTTGAAGTACCCCGCCTTGGAGGTTCCGGCAACTTCCTGCATGTGTGGCGTGTCGTGTTTTCTAGCTGTTCTAGTAGCCTTGTGATATTCACGACGGAGGACAGTCAGGTGGGGGGTCCACCAAGGTTTGGAGTGATGGGAGGGCCTGGATACTGGCGTATGCTCTTTGAGAAGAGCTACCAGACGGTTTAG
>Ga0307517_10007738_pt1 | contig 15586 bp, 7 predicted proteins | sample 23_EM_MG_FD_194515 | JGI IMG/M metagenome (GOLD analysis project Ga0307517, IMG submission 194515) | Populus trichocarpa ectomycorrhiza microbial communities from riparian zone in the Pacific Northwest, United States - 23_EM | ecosystem: Host-associated > Plants > Roots > Unclassified | place...
GAACTATTCACCGACGGATCATTTCCGTCTTTGATTCCGTCGGTAATATAATTACCGATGGAATATGTGTCTTATACCGACGGAAAAATTCCGTCGGTAAAACTGTTAAATCTTATAGTGTGTATCCAGGGGTGGAAGGAAGGGGGGGCAAGCAGGGGCCCGGACCCCCCTGAAATATTCTGCCCCTGTAATATATATAGAAAGTAGTGGAGTGTTCGCTTCAGATTCCCTTCATTTTCACTAGATTATTAAATAATGTGTGCCCGTATCTTTCTGGGCAATTCATATTAATAATATATATATATATATATATATATTATTAGGTAATTAAGTGTGGAGAAGGTTTTTTATTTTACAAAGGTGAGTTTTCTTATTGTAATTAAGTGTGATTTTTCAATTTGATTTTTTTAAAATTAATTTACGTAGCCCTAATATAAATCCTATAAAGATAAAATTATTACTTTGCTCAATAAATTCTGCAGCCGGTCAAAAACAAAAATATAAATATAAATCATAAGTAAAATTTTTCAACGGAAAGATTGAAGTAGAGCCATCAATTAATTTATTTTTCATCAAACAAACAAGGTAACTTAAATTTAAAATCTATTTTTATTTTATTTTGAGATGTTTGTTAATAATTTGATGAGGTTTTTTTTTTATATAATTCTATCATTTTTTCTTTATTTTTTTCTCAGATCTGCTAATTTTACAAATTGTTTTTTGAATTCTTGTTATAGTGCTTTTTTTAATTAATTAGATATATTTTATTGGTTTGTTTTGATTATACTTTGATTTTTTTTATGTTTTGTTTTTAGCAGAATCACCAAAATTATCAATTTTTTCTCACGATATATGTTTTGATTTTAGGTTGAACCATGAACAAAATAAGAAGAATTTGATTTTTTTTTTCAAAAAAAATATTGATAACTCGCAGCCTAGTGAACCAACTCCAATGTGTAATGTTAAAGTTATGGTTGAGCAACTCCAATGCGCCTCAGTTTACAAAGAACCCGCGTTAATTAGTGAGAATAGTTCTTTATTATTTTTTGCTTTATTTCAAAGTTTATCGAACATAAATAATACTTCGTTTTAGCTAATGTTTCTTATATACTTTGTATGTTTATATTTGATAGATATAAAGACCAACAACATTAAAGTGATGAATATATTATGAAGATGAAATTAACTTCGTTGCTTTGACTCAATTTGGTATTTCTTCGAACTTTTTACCTTATACAAAGATCATTATATATTTATAGTAAGTTATTTGAATAAAACTAAATTATGCAGGTTTTTTTTACAACTCATGTACAATAAAATAAAATAAATATTATATTTTATTATATTAATTATGGCCCCCTCTAACAAATAATTCTAGCTCCGCCCCTTTATATATATATTTGAAAGGGAAAGAGTTGAAGCGTGTATGGTTTAAACTTCTTGGGTGTTTCATAATTGGATAATAATTGTGGTTTATATTGTTTTTATTTGAAAATATTTTAAAATAATATTTTTTTTTTATTTTTTAAAAAATAATTTTAACATTAATGCATTAAGATGATCTAAAATTATAAAAAAAATAATTAAAAAATCTAAATAAATTAATTTTTTATATAGATTTTGAAATTAATTGAACTAAATTCATTGTTTTATATTGTTATAATCAAATAAATTAAATTTAAATTGATAAAAATTTAAATGTGCTATTTTTATATAAATTTTGATTTAGTGCGTTTGTAATAAACTTTTAATTTATAATGAGTTTTTTAAAATAATATAAAAAGAAAATAATTTTAAAATAGACAAGACCAAGATAATTGAGTAGACCTGGTTGAGTCAGTGTTCAATTATCCTTTCACTTCAATTTAAAATGATGTCAAAATCAAATTCTAAATCATTTCATCAATTGTCTTGCAAGTTTAAAATATGATAATAATGGTGGAGGGTCCTATTTGCTTTGACTATTGGAGCCTAGAAAGTCAATGGGAGGATCCTCTTTGCCTTTTCTATTCTTTTTACCGTGTAATACACGTATCATGTATCTCTGTGTCAGTATGGTAAGGTGTTTAGTAGGTGGTGCAGAAATTGATAAAAGATTGAGATTAAAAATTTTGTATTTCTTAGTTTTAAATTTAATTAATATGGTTGCTAATATAGTGGTCATTGAAAGTTTATATAGTTATTAATTTTAAGACTTATGGGATTAGTCGAAGTGCACACAAATTAGTTTGGATACCCACATTAATTAAAAAAAAATACCAAAAAAAATTATAATATATAAAATATAATACAAATTTGTATAGTAAAATTTATAAAAATCAAATATGTGGGCCGAGAGTAGCAGATATAACTCACGTCAACAGGATCTGTTGTTCCATTCTAATGTCAAAACCAGACGCCATAAGAATCTTTTTACACAACTTCACTTGTCATCCTTGCTTCTCCGTGTTCTCTGTCCCTGAATTACATCCCGGACGAGGACGTCCGGTTTATCCTTTGTGCGCCTAATTTTGGAGCAGGAGGTTTACCTCGGCCTCCACCAGCTACCAGTGGTTTGGCCCTAGTAGTAGGTGGAGGAGCAGCAATGGCAGCCCAGGGATCATCGTCATCAAGTGCTGTAGCTGATTTGACATTCAAAGGTCTTGCCGTGGTTTTTGGTAGCAAATTTGCAGCTAAGGAAGTAGAGGTAAAAATAATAATTAAAGAGACTTGCTGAATGTCTCATCGAGAGAACAGATGACAAGGATATGCATCTAATACTGAGCAGTTGATAATAGACAAAAAGACATACCTCAGCTAGGTGATTATGTGAGTTTATTGATTGTTTTACACCAATCAAGTCTAATTTTATTATTTTTCAAGCTTTTGATTTGATTTTATAAGTTAAATATTCGTAAAATTATATAGTTTTAAAGCCAGCCTGTAATTTTAACGATCTTAACCTCTGTAAATAACATTTAACCGCGTTGACCTAGTCTATTAGTGATTAGGGAGTCAACGGGAGAAAATTATCGGCCTTTCTTATTCTACCGTTTATTGTATTGTAATAAAGACGTAGACATCACATAATGTCATAATCAAAGCCATTATTCGAATCAACGCAAGTTCCTACCCTTCAGAGGCCTAGATTTTGCACTTTCCCTCTTAGATTTATTTTTTAGGGTTTTATTTAATTAACTAGAAGTCTAGAACTGGGCCTCTTGGTCTTGAATTTGAAACTATTTTGGGTCTTGAATATGAAACCACGCCGAGCCATCTTGGCCCGCACTAGGGCTTGGCTATAAATACATTTGAAACCATACCCAGTCCCGCAATCAGTCTTCGAGGGTGTTTGGATCTGCTATTGTGGCTGCGGTTAAAATTAAAAGTTGTTTTAAAACGTTTGGTTAATGCTAACCGCATTTTTTTTTCATGTGGACCCCACTTAAAAACTGAGGACCAACCTCAGTTTGTGAAAAGCAACTTACCATTGCTTTTCGTTGCTGTGCTCTGCTTTTCGTTGTTGTGCCCTCCTCTCTCTCTCACCAACACTGTATAAATTTAATTAACATTGCAAACTTTCCGAGCGCTGTTTTGCCATGGAGCAAAAATACGAGTTTTCAATAAAATGAAGACTATTTGTCAAAAGTAACTGAAGTAACATGTTTTTGTTTTACTTTTTTTTTTAATAATGGTATTACTAAAATAATCTCTTAAAAAAAACTTTTTTGTGCAGAGGCTGTGTTGTGTTGTAATTTTCTTTTTACATGAACATTAAAAATGCTTGAATACCTTTAGAATTGAATTTCTTATTTTACACCTCAAACTTGTTTGTGGTTTTTTTATATTTTTTACATTTATTTGTGTCACCTGAGTATCACTGACTTATTTTTTTATTTTTATTTTAATTAATATTATTTTTTATTATATTTTTTTCAAATAGTTTGATAGGACACTAAAAAACTTTTATTAACGTATAAGGATTATGTAATCATAATTATAAAATAATAATGTTTTGTCATTTTATATATATATATATATATATATATATGTCCTTTTAGGTAATTTTACAATTAAATATCATATAAAAAACATATTAACCAAACACAAAAAATTATTTTTTTTCAATCATAATTTCAACCGCAGTTTTAACCAAACACATCAAATTTTAAAACGAACCTCACAAAAAACACATTTTATTAAACTGTTTTTTTTAAATCACAACCACAAAAACAACAACAATACCAAACAGACAGCCTCTTCCTTCTCCTTCTCATTGGGGGCTTCAAAAAGCTTAACAGTCCCCACCGCCATCACCATGAGAGCTAAGGTAACCTTAAAATCTCTGCAACTAAATCTAAAATATTGTGCACTTGATTGCTTTTAACTGGTATCGTTGAGTTTTGGGTTTTTCGTTTTTCAGTGGAAGAAGAAGCGTATGAGGAGATTGAAGAGGAAGCGTAGAAAGATGAGGCAGAGATCTAAGTAGATTTTCTCATTTCCGATTACTTTCTTCTTCTTTTCTTCTAGTGTGTTTTAAATCAAACGGTGGAGTATGTAGTTTCCCCTTGTGTTTTGATTAATCGGATGATGGGCTTTATCTATGGATATATTTATTTGTTTTCTTTGAATGTTGATGGGTTTGGTTTCTTTCCTTGATAATTTCCTTTGGGATTTTATCTGTTTAAATGGAATTGGAGCTGGATTGATAAGATTGTCTGCTTGTGATTATCATTGTTTGCTCTTTTTTTTGTCGGGTTTTGTTTGTGGGTTAGATAGTAGTGAAACCACATTGTTTCGATATGGTTATGACATCTCGGTTTGGGTCATTTGGTTTGACAATACAATCCTGGTTTGATTTTGCCTTTTATTGTGATTTGTGCTGAGAGATTATGAAATCTTGGTGTGGTTATTTGGATATCAAGTTGATAAGTAATTGTGTGTCTCCTCTCATTTCGTCATCTCGTTATGCTCAAGTTGATTTTTGGCGATGCAAATCATGGAAGTTTTGAGGTAATTGGTGGGGTGTTGTAGTTTTGGGGATGATTAGGTAATTGGATGTTGTGGACGGGATGATGAGGTAATGGGATTTTGTGTGTTATTGTTGTCGTGCGCAAGCTGATTTGCTGCGATGCAAATGGACGGGTTGTGGAAGTTCTGGTGTGATTATTGGGTTATTATTGATCTGGAGTTGATAAGTAATGGGATGTTTCGCACTTTTTCGCACTATTTAGTCAGGCGCAGGCTGATCTTCAGCTTTGTAAATGGTTAGCGGCTAGCATTGCTTGATTTTACTCTTGTTACTTGCATTATGTATGATTATAAGCAGTTAGCATTTGTTGCATCGAACTGTAGGCTGTAGTTTTTTTAATGTGAGAGTGCTTATGTAACTGAAAAACTGTATTGCTGTGCTTAGATTCAGTATCTTTCCTGCCAAAGAGGACTATGTATGTTTCGTTGCTGATTGTAGAACAGAAGCAACTGATATGCATCAGATTAACCAAGTCCTTGTTAGTGTTAATGAGGATGTCTAGGAGTACGGCATATGAAGTGATTGCAGGACTGCAACCAGTTCTGCATTGCTCATAGCTAATGAGGCTTCGAATTGCAGTCCCAGATGTTTCATCAATAACAATCATTTTCTGAATTTTATATCCAAGATTCTACCTGGCCCCCTCCTCCTGGATTTGATGCTGGCATCTACAAGATGTGTGGCAGGAGGAGTAACAAGCTGCTCTTGGTAAAAAACTGTCTTCTTCCATTTCTTCAGCGTAGTCAATTAACCAGGTTCTTTAAGAGGTCTAGCAAGTGCTTATTTCCTCGGCAAGGTAGATCTTCTGGGAGTGGATGGTACGAAGATCTGTGGGTTTAGAGAGGAAGGGTACAAAGGTTGATTATAAAAATTATATAAAAATGGTCGGTTAGCCATTTCCTTTCAATATAAAAATTATATCTTTTTTTTCATACGAGAATATGTTTATAAACATGGTCACCTAAACTATTGATTGAAATGTAATTAATCCTTGAATAAATTATTGAATGCAATTAGTTCTTAAACAAATCAATTCTAATCCATTCTCTATTCTTAAACATGTCTCTCGTGTGTTTTTAACAGGTTAAGAATCGAATGAAGACCTGATTTTAATTAATAAAAAGGTTGCTTAAATCTTCACTTTTTTTAATGAGTAATTTACACTATATAATTTATTCATCGATTATATACATTTTAACAAATAATTCATAGATTGTTAAACACTCTTTATCATGTTATCAAGAGAGCTCTTCCATAGGCAATGTGCTAATAATTTTATTGAACTTTTACATAAATTAACTTATTTTTATTTATTTATTTATTTTACTTTCCTCATTTTTCCTTTCCAATCCAATGAATACCCTGATATTTCATGAAATTACTTCAAGATCTAAAAACATATTTAAAAATTAAATTAAAAATATAGTTTTTATTAAACCCGGACAAATCTATCTGAGACTTAACCTAAATGAGTTAAGTTTATTTTTGAATCATGCTAGAAATTAAACTCAACGGTTTTACTTGCTATCTGAATGAACAGATCAATCATTTAAAAACATTATTTTGAATAAAAAAAATACAATAGGATTAAACTGCCAAAATAAAAATTAATCCGCTACCAGTCCATATCATGTGCCGGGTAAAACCGCTTTTAAAAACCAAAAGCAGGCATCTTACCCCTGCTCGGATCGCACTAGCCCTGTTCAGAACTAAGGCAGCTAAAGACCAAATCCAAACATGCTAAAAAGCACTGTAGCTCGTACAGAAACGTTCAAGCTCACTTTTTTTACTTCCTAAACAACAAGAATACTACTCCGATTCTGGTGCTGTAACACAAGAGGAGGTCAAGTCGTCCTAATGGCTGTCGATCATCAAAAAATGGATATGGACATCGACAACAAAGGTAATGTAACGTTTCTTCAAACATGTGTTCACTTTATTCGCAAGGCTTTGAGTTATGTTCCCCAATTCAAACATTTTTGTGCGTTTTCTTGGCTTAAAAAGGTGAAGAACAGCAGAAAGGAAAGCCTGTGATGGTGATTTTAGTGGGTGCACCAGGAAGTGGCAAATCAACTTTCTGTGAACACGTAATGGGTTCCTCTTTAAGACCTTGGACTCGCATTTGTCAGGTTTCTTTTCTAATATCACACACTTGTTTGTTAATATGCCTAAATGGGTTTGGTTTGGTTTCAAGTTCGTTAATTCTGGATGTTAAATTGATAATTAGTCAATTTGAGGTTTCGGGTTTTTGTTGAAGGACACTATTAATAATGGTAAAGCTGGAACTAAGCCACAGTGTCTAAAGAGAGCAGCGGCTGCGTTGAAAGAAGGCAAAAGTGTGTTTATTGACAGATGCAATTTGGATAAAGAACAACGCTCGGATTTTGTTAAGTTAGATTGTGGCGCACAAGTAGATGTTCATGCTGTTGTGCTTGATCTTCCTGCTCAGCTTTGTATTTCGCGATCTGTAAAAAGGACTGGACATGAGGGAAATTTGCAAGGTGGGAAAGCTGCTGCGGTTGTGAATAGAATGTTGCAAAAGAAAGAGTTGCCTAAGCTTAATGAAGGGTTTGCTCGAATTGTGTTTTGTCATAATGAGAATGATGTTGAGGCTACAATTAAGGCATATACTGCACTTGGTCCTTTGGATACCCTTTCAAATGGTTGTTTTGGCCAGAAGAATCCAGATGCAAAAATCCAACTTGGTATAATGAAGTTCTTGAAGAAAGTCGAGGCTCCTTCCAGTTTAGGATCATGTTCAGATAGAGTGCAGGATTCTGCCTGTCCTCAGGCTAGTAACGCAAACAATACCTGCTGCAAAGGAACAACTAAAGAGTCTTTATTACTAGGTGCTGCTAGTAAGGATGTAAAAGAGAGTGAAGACTTGGCCAAAGACTCTGTTGACGCTGATGTATCTGTGGGTGACATTACCACTCTAGCATTTCCATCTATTTCGACAGCTGATTTCCAGTTCAACAATGAGAAAGCATCAGATATCATTGTTGAGAAAGTTGAAGAATTTGTGAATAAGCTTGAAAATGCCAGGTTTGTTCTTGTGGACCTGAGTCATGGATCAAAGATTCTGTCTTTGGTTAGGGCTAAAGCTGCAAAAAGGAACATTGACTCTAAAAAGTTCTTCACGTTTGTGGGAGATATAACTCGACTTTATTCGCAAGGAGGTTTACGCTGCAATGCGATAGCTAATGCTGCCAACTGGTAAGCTTTGTCATCTAGTTATGCTGTGCTGTTTATGTGGTTCTTGGATGTTGAATGTTTAAGAAATAATAGATTGTAGAGGCTTCAAAAGCTACAATAAAAGGTTGAAATAGAGATTCAAATGGGGTGTTGAATAGAGCCTTGAAATGTTAAAGCTGGGAATTGCTGTGAGCCATGTGTTATATTTTTGGACTACACTCTTATGCATATGTGGAACATGACTTTAATAGACACTTCTATCTCCAAACACGTCATCTTATTTTTCGTCCATGGGTATAATGCAATAAAACTTTTTAATTTTTGGTTCTAAGTTGTTCACCTTCTGAGATGCATGTATGTGACGCTTAAGCATCAATCTCCCCACTGATTTATTAACTTTTCATTTAAACATGTTTTTCTCAGATTCCAGATTTTATTTGCTCTGATGACGCGTAGCTGGTTCTTCTCTCTGTGTGTGTGCATGTCTGTGTAACTATTAGTATGATCATGTTATTTATTTGCACATGAATAATATCAACAAGATAATCCCCTGCAGGCGATTGAAACCTGGAGGTGGAGGTGTAAATGCTGCAATTTTCGCTGCAGCAGGTCCTTCCCTAGAGACTGCAACTAAGGAACGAGCAAAATCTCTTCTCCCTGGACATGCTGTGGTTGTTCCTCTCCCTTCAGATTCTCCATTGTATACTAGGGAAGAGGTATCCCATGTCATCCATGTTCTTGGGCCAAATATGAACCCACAAAGACCTAATTCTCTGAATAATGACTACACTAAAGGTTGCAGCATTCTGCGTGAAGCTTACACATCACTTTTTACTGGATTTCTGTCTATTGTGAGATCCCGTTCAAAATTACCAAGGAGAATCATTGAAAAACTTGAATCGTCACCTTCAGATTTGAAAGATCCCTCTCATGGTCCCAGGAATCATTTAACAAATAGTGATCAAAAGATTAAGAGAGATGATGACTGTGTATATGAGAGAAGCAAAAAATGCAAGGGGACTCACGATGAAACTGTAGCTGATATTTCTGCTCCTAGTTCCACATATGGAAAGGTAACTGGAGACAAAAGTAAGTTAGAAGGACCGACATCAAAGAGTTGGGGCTCATGGGCACAAGCTCTTTACCACATCGCCATGCATCCTGAGAAGCACAAGGACAAGTTGCTGGAGGTTTTAGATGATGTTGTTGTATTAAATGACCTTTATCCAAAGGTAAGCCTTTTAATGTTAGCTCCTTTCTCTATTCTTTTAAGGTGAATGATTATTTAGTAAAATTGCCATTAATTTTCTCAGGCATGCAAGCATCTCCTAGTTTTGGCACGACATGAAGGTCTTGATTGTCTTGCAGATGTGCATCAAGAACACCTTCAGTTGTTAATGACAATGCATGCTGTGGGTTTGAAATGGGCTGAGAAATTCTTGCATGAAGATTCATCAATGGTCTTCCGCCTTGGATACCACTCGGTATGCAATGAATGCTTAAGCTCAGAAGTTGTTTGTTAACTTTGTTCTTTTTCTGCCGTGGTCTCTGCTTATACAGTCATAGACTTCATTGAGTCAGATAAGGCAACTCTCGGAGCCAGACTGAAATTGTCTCGGAAAAGTTGATGGGTTTTCTTACGGTCTGACAGAATTTATATTGAGGGCCATAAGTTGCAGAATGGCAATAAAACACGGACCAAATGGGGTAGTTAGCTGATGTTATCTCTATTTACAGGAGCCAGGTACAATAATTTGACATAGGAATAGAGGTTGGAACTGAGGATGTGATTGTGGAAAAAGAGATGATGTTATTCATAAAAAAGTGTGACAAAACTACATAATAACAGAGCTGTATGTGGCAACAATTAAGAGATGAAACATCATTCTGAATCTGGGGCTGTTTTATATCTTTCATATTCTTGCGAAATATTTTCACCTTTCACCTTATTTATGTTTTTTTTCAACTCTAATTCTCATTTTCTACCCAACTCCATTACTGCTTTAGATATTGAAACTGTAAACTACAAAAGGAGGGGGGGGTTTTTAACGTGCTTGAACTGTCTCTCCTTGCAGGTCCCTTCAATGAGACAATTACACTTGCATGTGATTAGCCAGGATTTCAATTCCAATCATCTCAAGAACAAGAAGCACTGGAACTCTTTTAATACTGCCTTTTTTCGAGATTCAGTGGATGTGATTGAAGAAATCAAGAATCACGGGAAAGCAACAATAAAAGATGAAGATTGCCGGTTGTCAATGGAGTTGCGATGCCACCGATGTAGAAGTGCACACCCTAATATACCCAGGCTGAAATCACATATTAGCATTTGTCAAGCCCCCTTTCCCCATGCCCTTCTTGAGAATGGCCGTTTAGTGCTTGCACCAAAACATAATTGAAGTAATACCTAGGTATCCATAGATCATGCATCAATAAAAATTTTGGTGTGCTTCAACTTCTCATTTCTGGCGCAAAAGATGACTTACAAGAGGACATGAAACTCCTTTTGCTATAGGGGACCAAATACAGCTTTCTTCGCAGTTTGTGTTTTCCATCATGGAGCTGTACAGTGCCGTAGAAGTTTATGATTGGGACGGCAGTCTTTACTCCCTAAAGCAACACAATCAGCTTTAAATCCTTATTGTTAATTTTAACTGGGGAATTTGGGAAACTCGGAGACGGATGCTAACCTTTTCTCTCTTTTTTCCCCCTCAATCTATATCTATATTTGGTGTCTGCTGCATTTGCCTTTGCCACCTTTGCTCTTACCAACAAGGTTTTAACGTTCTACTCTTGTGCGGATTGTCAATTTAGCAGAGCATGTTACAGCTTCGTTGAGATTGTGGTCAGGACACGATCCTTTGTATTCTTGAACGCTTTGCATCGCAGAAGACCCTGAACACAACTCTGCTTGTGGATTAGAATGTCAATTTTGACTTCTTCGAAGGAAATGATTTTGAAATTCTAGCACTAAGCCAGCCGCAGCGGCAGCTAGCTACCTATAGTTTTACTTTGCCGCTTCAAGGTAAGGGAGTTTCAGGGAAGACTGGAGTATTTTCAATGTATCGAATCTTCGGCCTAATTTTTATGATAATGACCAGAAAGAGAACCTTGGCTGTATTTCATCTTTTCAACCGCTGTTTTCTGGACCATCTCTTTACCTGCTCGCAAATGATAGTTTTAAGCTCTCCTGTTTCCCAGGTCATGTCAAGAATCTACACTAGGAAACACAAGAAAAGGTAAATATAACCCCTTGCCATAAAATTTTCAAAGCAATTTGCAAGATATATCCCCAATGGACTTTGGTTACAATCTTGCTTGACGAAAAATGAGAATTTATGGAGGTGTATGAGTCAGGATCACATTCTCGTCAGTTGAAAACCTGTATTCTGTGTTGTACTGTAAGGTGGATGATTTTATTATCTACACTGCCTCCATAAACTTCGGATCTCTAGCGTCAATCATGGCGTTTGAGGTTTTGTCTTAGTTTATGGTTAGTTGGATTTAGATATTTATTTGGTAAAAATTATAATTAATATTTATGAACAGTAAAAACATGTATGAGATGTTTGAATAAAATTATAGTTAAATTGATTTAAGTAATGATATTACTAAAAAAAAACATGTAATTATTTTTTAATTTTTAATTACATGAATTTACATTTCATTAACATTAAATTTTATAAACAACCACATAAATTACAACACTTTTTTTTATTGCCCGCTTTACTTTTTATGCAGGCTTGTGTTGTGAAGAGTTCGGAGAATACTGTGTAGATGGTTGCTCTAATTTCTCTATTGATCAAATCTGGTTTCTTCATTTTTTGCCTTTCTTTACAAACGGTAGGAAACGAGCAGGGCAGGGATTTTTAGGGTAACCCTGGGCAGACATTAGAGCTTGCTCGTTTAGGGTGAGAAAATAAGTAAGCAGTGGCTCCACTATTGAGGAGGGGAAGAGTACTGTCACATGCACAAAAAATAAAGATATAAAGCAAGTCTTGCGGCATTACTATTAAAAATTACTCAAGTTGAGGTTATTTTAAAAAAATAAATATTTAATTAAAATTATAGTTGAAATTAAGGTTAAATAAAAAGTAGTTTAATGTGTTTAGTTAAGAATATTTTTAAAATTGAGGTTATAAAATAATTTAAAAATATATATATTAATATTGATGTTTTTAATTTAAATATTATAAATTTTACTATTGCTGTTATATCATGAAATAACTAATACTTTATATAAAATATTTTTTATTATTCCATTAAACAATCTACAATTCCATTACGTACAAAATTCATCCGGCAAGAACAACAATTTTCATAATTTTTTGAGCGTGCAATAAAATTAGATAAAATATTATCAAGAATTAAATTGATTTGATATTACAGTGCGAGTGAATTTAATTCACTCTACACTAGTTTTTGGGGGAAAAAATATTATTTACATGACTGTGCGAGTGAATTTAATTCACTCTAAACTAGTTTTTTTATAAAAAAAATTGTACAAAAAATAAACACACTGGAAAAAAAACGTTCATGCGAACAGTGCAAGTGAATTGCACTGTTCATTGTTTTGAGTGAACAGTTCAATTCACTTGCACTGTTCACGTGTAAACACACTGAAAAAAAAACCAATTGTTCACACGAACAGTGCAAGTGAATTGCACTGTTGCCTGAAACACTGATGGAGAAAAGCAGCCAGGAGCTACTTCGCCAAAATTGCGTGCAAAACGTGAATTATCATGGGTCCCACCACAAATAAATTGTGTTTTTTACGTAACCAAACATAATGTTTGCTGTGGTTGCTTCAAACGTAGAAGCAATCACGCAAACAAACGGCCTCTAAAAAAATTTAAGAACCCCAACTAAAAAAGCATGTATATAGAATCCGTTTGGCTACGCGTTAGAATTTGCGTTTCTTAAAAAACGCACTAAGTAGACGTTTGGTTAAGAAAAAAAAAGCTGCTTATTGTGCATGGGTCCCATAATAAATTGCGTGCGAAACACAGGGAGATGGAAAGCAGAAAATTGCTGCTTTCTTGCACGCCTAAGAAATTCAACCATGCTACACTGTTCACTGAATAGTGGAGCATAGCTCCACTATACCAGCCGAACCAGGTCCGATCCAACGCGCAAAATGCATTGAACCGGGTCCGACCCAGTAAAATAAAAAATATTTTTTTTTTATTTTTAATTGTGTTTTATTCGCTTGATGACGTAGCATTTGCAGAATTTGATCACAATTCTAATTTGTTCCTGATTATATTTTACAAGTTATGTTGTTGCGTGTTAAAGAAACCAAGAAAATTGTCGGATTATTTCAGACGTTATGGAATTGTAGATAGTTCAATGGAATAATAAAAAAATATTTTATATAAAATATGATTTATTTCATGATGTAATAGCAATAGTTAAATCCACAATATTTAAATTTAAAACCATCAATATTAATATATTTTTAAAAAAATTATTTTATAACCTCAATTTCAAAAATATTCTTAACCAAACACATTAAACTATTTTTTCTTCAACCTCAATTTCAACCACAGTTTTAACCAAACACCTATTTTTTCAAACCAACCTCAACTAAAAATACTTTTTATAAAACAACTTTTTTCAAACCACAACCACAACAGCTACCGCAATACCAAACACACTCATACTGTTGTGCAATTAACTGCGTTTTCAACTTAAATTTATGTGGGACCCGCTTCACCAAACTCAATTTTATTCAGAACCAAACAACTATTAATAGTGCTAGGTCAATCAGCTAATCAACCTCACACCCCTTGGGTCTAGGTGTTGTAGCCTGGGCCTAGCCTCGAGCATTGCTTAGCATATGCCCTAGCATCCTTTGAGCCCATGCATTACGGATTGGGTCCAATCTTGGCATTGTTTGGGTATAGGCTTATGGTTTGAGTCTAACACCTAATTTTTTAAAAACAATTTTATTAAATTAGATTTTTTAGCTTAAATCCAAAGTGCCAAGAGACTTTAAGCACCATAACTCTGAGGAGTCGGGTATTCCTTAGCTTATTGCATATAATATAAGAGTTTCTCAGCAAGTTTATATTTCACCTACAAGGTATACAAGAATTTCTCATAACCTACCATATTTATATCTCTTTAATGCATGTCTCACTGATATTTGTTCCTATTAATATTTATCTATCATTAATATATGTATAAATGGTATTTATCTCTCATTAATATATGTATAAAGAGTATTTATCTCTCATTAATGTTATTAGAATGAAATGACCTTTTAATCTCCTCTTCAAGCAAGAGAACAAAATTCATAAATTATAAATACTTCTTGAACTATCCATGTAAATGATTTATAATTTCTTCATTCTCAACATACATACATACATAACACTATTTTCTCTTACAAAACATTCATTACATAACAAACAACATTGTTCTTAGAATTTAAAGTTATTTTATATATTTGTTACAATCAAAATTGTAGTAATCCGTTGCTTTGATGTTCTAAACCATAGTTATTAAACCTGGACCGGCTCGGCGGGTTGATCTAGGACCCGGTTGCTGGACCTGTCCGGGTTTGTCAAAAGATTAAGCGGTGCAACGACCCGACCAAACCCGGGCGACCCGGCAGGTCGATCCATAACCCGAGCGAGACCCAGTATTTTTTTTTTTGGTTTTCAAATGTGGTTTTTCTACTCCTCTTTTTTCATTTTTTTTTAGTTGGCTATTAACACTTTTTAAAGTTCACTATAAAAATATAAGAAAAGTGTTTTATTTTTTCAATGTGGGATTTGAAACCCTTTAGTATATATACTCTATATTTCCAAGAAAAAAATTATTTTTTCAATGTGGGATTTAAAACCATTTCGTATATATACTCTATGTTCACAAGAAAAAAGTTATGTTTTTTCAATATAGGATTTAAAACCTTTTAATACATATACTCTATGTTCCCAAGAAAAAAATTATTTTTTCAATGTGAGATTTGAAACACTTTCGTATATATACTCTATGTTCACAAGAAAAAAATTGTGTTTTTTCAATGTGGAATAAAAAACTTTTTGGTTTAAATACTTCAACTTAAAAGGATAACATAATATCTTTTCAATGTAGGATTTGAAACCCTTTAGTATGTATACTATATATTCACAAGAACCATTAGTATATATACTCTATGTTCCTAAGAAAAAGTTATTTTTTTAATGTGGGATTTGAAGCCATTTCGTAGATATACTTTATGTTCATTAGAAAAAAATTATGTTTTTTTAATGTGAGATAAAAAAAAAACCTTTTTGGTTTAAACACTTTTACTTAAAAGGATAACATGATATCTTTTCAATGTAGGATTTGAAACTTTTTAATATATATACTCTATGTTTACAAGAAAAAATG
>Ga0307517_10007739_pt1 | contig 15582 bp, 12 predicted proteins | sample 23_EM_MG_FD_194515 | JGI IMG/M metagenome (GOLD analysis project Ga0307517, IMG submission 194515) | Populus trichocarpa ectomycorrhiza microbial communities from riparian zone in the Pacific Northwest, United States - 23_EM | ecosystem: Host-associated > Plants > Roots > Unclassified | place...
ATTGTGGTACCCTGTGGTACCATGTTGTTCCTTGGTGATCACGTTGTGGTGTGATGTGGTGGGACTGAGCATATGAACTCGAGGTCGTAGTTGGAAGTGGTGTTGCAGTCGAGGCCACAGTCGCGGTTGGCGGTCGCGATCGAAGTAGCGGTGACGGGAAGAGTACCTATGGCCCCACTTGTTGAAAAGCTGACGTGTCGAGCGCGTCCGTCACAAGAAGGTCACAGCAGACTCTCAAATCTATGTTATATAAGCTGATCACATGCAAAATGCGAGATGCGAGATGTGAGATGCGCCCAGCTTTGAACGTTCCTAATAGTAAAGGTCACAATGTGATCATCTTTTATCAATTTAAGTAAATGGCTGAGCAACCTTCGCCTTCTTGGCCTCTGCTGCAGTAAATAGCAGTGGATCGGTCTCGGTTACATCAGGAAAATAACATGCTGCTAGGCTCAAGGGGGTGTCACGTGTTGATTTCCCGACATGGGGTTGGTTAGTTGAGAACGTCGGATCGACTGGGAATGAGGTGCGCAGACCCGGTGCGTGGACCAGACCTCGCACCTAATTTAGAAAATTTACCACGGGCCCTCTAGATCTACAGGAGACCTGTGCACCTTGGCCCACCATCTCGTCGTACGTCCTGCAATAGAAACAGTCACTACATTGGAAAGTGCGGTTACGCAACACTGTTTTGGAGGAATAAGTAGTCACTATCCGGGCACAATTGAATGAGTGGCAATCTCGTTGACAATCCTAGTATCCATCTCTTTCTGGCCCCTTTTCTTCGAAGAATTATTATCCTTTTGTCAGTTACTATGTAACGGGTAGACTTTGGCTCAACAATAAGTAGAAATTTTGAATATAAAATGCATTTTAAAGATCTATTGACCAACTGGCTCAAAATTCCAACAAGGCAACAATAACCCCTCTCTGAATCCTGATGGATATCCTCACGCTCTCCAAGGTTCTTTGTAATAACCCGGAGCTCTGCTCAGTCTTCGACTACAAGGCTATCCAATTTTATTGATTTGATTAGCTTACTGCAAGGCAGGCTTCAGGCGCTACAAAATTCATACCAACTTGCAAGGTATCAGGAGGGTGTGAGTATCAGGTAGGTGTGAGGCGGAGGTACACTGAAGGTGCGAGACATGAGTGACAGGTAGGATTGAGGTCCTAATTACCAGAGTGACAAGTATGAGGTATAAAGCAGGTATGCGCAAGAGACCTTGACAACTTGCGGAAGTGCACGGGTCAAGGCCCGGTACAAGGTCCATAGTACGAAGACCTCGTACGAGGCCCGGGTGCGAACGTACCTGTGACCCAGTCGATCCGACTTTCTGGAGGATGGGTGTTGGCAATGTTATCAATTGAGATGGTTAACAAAGGAAGGAGATGCCGTCTCTCCGGAGTCTGCTTGGTGACGTTGCATTTGTTTGGCTGCACTCACTTCAATTACACCTTGGCCTGCGTACGACGACTGGCCGGCTGCCTCTCAGATCGATGCACCCACCTTGGTGCCTACATCAGCGACTAAGGCCAATTAGCCAACATACCATCCCCTCAAAGACGCTGTGAGAAGCATATTGTCCCCCGCAGTGTTAAGTCCCAAAGTATTCTGGTACTTCGCCGTATCCGCTCCCGTTGATTCAACAAGTACAGGTCCTCGTCACACCGCGAGTCCGTCGTCAGCCTCCGCTAGTACGGGAACTTGTGTAGAACAACCCACAGTTGAAGGTCGCAACACCCTCCAAGCAATCGCGACTCGGTCCCCTGCCAGTCGTCGCGCTCAAGCCGCACGTGGCCTCATTCCTTGTTTGGGGGAGGAAGGTTCGGTGTCGGGTAGTGCACATGCGCAGTGCCGATTAAAACCAGTTGAGGAGATCCTCAACACCATCTAATCCATGCGGTCCGTCTACTGCTCGTTGTCGACTTGTATCCTCACGACTCATCTCCTTTCTCTCTACATAGCTCCATCCTGGATGCGATGCCCCAGCTCAATGACCCTTGAACCTTAGCATTGATGTCCACCCCACCCCATCCCGCCCAGTTCGAAGGTTGACGTCTTCCCGTGTGGCCCAGATAACATGCCACGTTTACTATAACGCAACCCTGCCAGACAGGGAGCTGTGCACTGCTTTTGTGAATTCCAGTTCAACAACTCGGCTCGGCCATCAACACTTCAACTTGATCGAGCTTTTGTCCATACCCTCCTACTTCCCCACCGAACAAGAGATCCCCTGCAATCTCGTCGAGGCGATGGGATAACGGAGATGATGTTCAGGGTTGGGGACATGGCTATGATGACAGGAACGAGCAGAAGAAATTGTAGATCCACGATTTTTGAGAATTATTATGGCATTTTGAGCTGGTACGATCAGGTGTGGTATGAGGATGAGGGCGTGGTGTGTTCTCTTCCCTTCTTACATTCCTTTCTCTGATTTGTTATTAGAATCGCATGCGGGGATGCTCGCTTTTCGACTTGATACATATGCATGTAATCCACGGTGGTTCGTTAATAAAGTATCAGTCGCGCGTCTCTTTCTCTACCCCTTTATTTTCAGGATTGATGCATTAGTCTGTAGATCTTATTTCTTGACCGAAGTTGACTCGGACTTCCTGCGCCTGATACGCAACAGCCTATTTGTTTCAAGTCGTGAATACGATGTATCCAAATTGACGCTCTCGATGCCGCGCCTGCCTATGAGGCCAGGAAGGTTGGTTGAACTCCCAGAAGAACAGCAGGACCACGTGGTTGTGCCAGACTAGTTGCTATGAGTGTGTCCCGCAAATATCTCGCCGCGCTGTGTCAGGTCAGCCACATACCAGAGTCGGATTCATTAACTCGTTAACTTCTTCACAGATTCGACGCCGAGGTAAAAGTTGGGCCGAAGCTATAGAAATGTTCGGGGGATCCCAACTCCTTTAGCGGAAAAGGTTTGTCGATATCGATATGCCTCACAAACCCAGGTATTTAACGCACATATCGTAATCCGGGCAGAGCGGAATCTTGACGGGCGCTCTAATTTCTGTTCCCCAGAACGCACATAGGAGACGGCAGAACTACTAGGCACGACACGATGGACAGAGCCAAGGAGCGGACAACGGAAAATTGCTATCTATGTGATCACGTGTAGACATCTAATCTAATCGGACACTGATCCAGCGTGTAAATCACTGGCAACAAAATTGCTTTCGAGTTATACTGCTCGGTGTCTGAGCAAGCCAAGATGAGGTACCACCCTGGTGCACGAAACTCGGCTTAGATCAGGTCAAGTCTCGTGAGTGGTTTTATTTTCCGAGCCAAGCCGTCCACGAATCGATTGTTTCCTTCCGCCGTACGAGTCAAGGGATGGCCGAAAATCGAACAGGACGCAAATAAGACCATTGGTTCGCGTCCCTATACTGTGATCCTGACACGACCCCGTGTAACCATCCTCTTTTTGTCCAGTCGGTATGTATTGACGTGATTTTTATTGTAAAACTTTGCCAATTCGCCTCTACCCGTCTCCTGCATGAATCGCTCCGTCAAAGCTAAACTACGTTGGAACAAAGGAGACTGTTTATCTGGCGGTTCAGGTCGATTACACCACTGAAGCCGAATACACGATAACGCGTCAGTAATCTCATCAGTTCTGGTTCCATCAAGAAATAATGTTCTAATTTTTTGAACCTTCGTCGGTTTCCGCATGTGTAACTGCGAAGGCTTCCGCTAGAATTCCTGGGATCGGTGAAGGAGGCGCAGGGACAAGTGCACTTGGCTAGTAGTGCTGGGACTGGTGGGGAACTATCCACGGTTGAAGGTCGCAACAGCCTCCAGGCAATAGCAGCTCGATCCCCCGCCAGTCGTCGCGCTCAAGCCGCATGTGGTCCCTCATTCTTTTTGGAGGGAGGAACGTTCAGTGTCGGGTAGTGCGCATGCTCAGCGCTCGGTGCCGATGTTGAGGAGATCCTCGACACCGTCGATCCATGCGGTCCGTCTCCTGCTCGCTGCCAATTTATATCCTCACGAGTCATCCCCTTTTTCTATACAAGGCTCCGTGCTCGATGCGATGCCCCAGTTCAATGACCCTCGAACCTCAGAATTCTTTTGAGAATTTTTGAGCTAGTACGATCAGGTGTGGGGTGAGGACGAGACCGTGGTAAGTTCTTTCCCTCCCTACATGCCTTTCTCTAACCTCTTATTAGAACCGCATGCGGGTGGCTCGAACCTTTTCGACTTGATATGCAAGCAATTCACGGTGATTTGTCAAAGTGTCAATCCCGCGTCCCTCTCTCTGTCCCTTGATTTTCAGGACTGATATATTGGTCTGTAGATCGCATTTCATGTGAGTGTGGCCCGTAAATATCTCGCCGCCCTGTATCAGGTCAGCCACATACCGGAGTCTGATTCATTGCCTTACATCTTCACAGATTCGACGAGGTAAAGGTTAGGCCGACACTAGAAATGCTCGAGGGATCTCAACCCCTTTAGTGGAAAAGCTTTTTTGATATCAATATTCCTCACAAGCCCATGTATTTAACGCACATATCGTAATTCGGGAAAAGCGGAATCTTCAGTGCCAAACGTAGATCATGATAAAGGTATCAACGTGCATCAGGCGTAGGCCCATTCAACGCTTTGGGGCTGCAATGGAGGATCTTTCATCAGCATTTCTGGACGCACCGATTATTCGAAGAAAAGATGCAAGGTAAAGGACATGGAGATTGTTGTGTCGTGGGTTTTCGACGCGGAAGAGAGAGATGTCATGTTGAACAGGAATTATACAAGATCGTCCCGCCATACGGTGTTCAAAGGACAGACTTTTCTCCGAGTCATGAAACCTACACTATCAGCCTAAACCTCTTTCACACCCTCGAGTTATTTGAAAAACAAATTCAGGAGCCAGCGACACCAGTGGGTGCGCTCTGTGCGCTGCGGAGCAGAGAACCGAGCGCTCGCTAAACCTCTTCAGGAATCCGTTTTGATCTTCCTGGATGTACATACATACATTGGTTCTCGAAGGAACACCTTGAGCAATTAAACCAAAACAAAAAAAAAAAAAAAAAAAGATCAGCGGACGCACTCCGGGGGTAGGGAGCCGAGTGCCTTCGGATATCAGATTCATAATTTCAATCTTCTTGACAGGTAACGTTATGGGCGACAGCAAGCATGACATCGAACCCCAATTGGTGAACATGTACGTTTGGGCTTGGAACTCGGGACTTGTCATTGTCCTTGAAGCTAGTGATGTTTGTATTTAAACCGCCAGAAACACGACGTGACTACCAAAAAGACGGGAAACCATTAAAATCCCTCTCTTGCCCCTGAAAAAAGAGTGAGTGGGCACGCGGGCACGTATGAGTAAAGGAGTGACGCTGGCAGTGCTACAGGTATAAGGAGCGAGGCAGGCAAAATCTGCATTCGCTGTTGGTAGGCCAAGCCAGATGATCCCTGGAAGGGTACACCACAGTAAGGGTCACACAAGCTTTGTTAATTGTTCTGGTCCCTTCTTCTAAACTATTGCTCGGCTGCCTTTCGTGATAGAAGGAATGGATGACTTTCCGCAATGTTTAGAAGCGAGCGGAGTTGAAAGAATCTGTGTTTGTATTTTACCCTTTACATTGAATTTTGGCAGGAAAGAGGGTGCCGCGTCAAAGTCCGATGACAACAGTGCGACCCATTCATCTCGTTCGGCTCAGTAGCTCAGGGATGAGAATATATTAGAATCTATTTATATATTTCTTTCAACTCCGCTGGCTTCTACACGTTGCGGGAAGTCATCCATTCTAAGCCATTCTATCACGAATTTGAGCGTGTACAGTATTGCTCGGCTGCCTTTCGTGACAGAATGAATGGGTGACTTCCCGCGACGTTTAGAAGCGAACGGAGTTGAGAGAATCTGTCTAGTCACATACGTATTTTTGCGCCACGATGAAAGTTTTGCGGAAAGAGGGTGCCCGATGTCAACAGTGCAATTCATTGACCTCGGCTAACCGCTCAGGGATCAGAATCTATTTCTATATTTCTAAATGTTATATCCAATGACATGACCAGGTGCTGGATGCTATAAAGCCCAAGGCAAGCCATCGACATCGCCAGCAACCTGTCCAGTCCTGTTTGCCATCTTCCCTTGAGCGCCTTTCGATTCTCGCTAACTTCGTCGTCATGTTGTTCCTCGCTGTTGCCGCACTTCTGGCCCCGTTCCTGTTCACCCAATGCGCCATTGCTGCTTTGACTCCTGATCAAGTTATTACCAACATAGGAATCGTCACGACGCTCTCCGGGGACTCGAACACTCGCCTCGAGGGCCTCACCGTCAATTCGGATTCGGGCGCCGTACAAAATTCTGCTACCGTAAGTTCAGTCAATCCTCTTATGATGCGTGCACTCATTGGCCTACAGCAACTTCATCAAGATTTGCAAACCATTATTTCGTCTCTCACGGCTGATACCAACGCACAGCAAGCCACCTCCCCATTTACTGATGCGGATGCTGGGCCTATCGTGAACGCCTTGGACATTGTGGGTTATAATACGCATACGTTATCGTTACGGCTAAGCTAACGTCCCGGGCCAATAGTTTGTGCAGGTCCATCAGGTGCTCTTGGCCACTGTTATCGGCAAACACAGTATCTTTGCCCAATTTGCAGTCACTGCCCCTATCGCAGCAGTCTTGAGGTCCCTTGAAGCCACTATTGATGTAAGCCCAATTGAAAGTCAGTGTGCACCATACTCAAATACCGTTCTCTACCAGTCCTTCGCATTTTCCTTGACCAGATTGATTCCAACCCAGACTCCAGCTGTGTCCGCTGATCAGAGCACCCTGGACGATGCCGTTGGAAACACAATTTCGACCTATAACCAACTTTGCATCCCTAGCCCACTTTATCCGAGGGTCCTCCCTGTCTGTTTGTGAGAAGAACTTCAGGCATTTGTCGGTGATAGAACTATCGTTGACGAGTGATTCACCCACTTCCACATCCTCTACACCTGGGACTATGCTTCGTGTGTTAGTTTCGTACTCTTCCTATAGGGTATATTTTTTATCTTTTTGGGTCCAAAATGTCCAAGCAGCATCAGCATGTATAAGCTTCTTGACTCAGTGGGAGAGAAAAGTGAGTGGGATTCAAGATCGAGCCATGTCCCTCCTGTGTTCCTCAGGGTATATGAGCCACAGTTCACCCCGAGATTATTCTGTGGCACCGATGGCACCTTCAGACGTTCCAATACGGGCGAGGAAAGGAGTGTGCACAGCTACACGAGATTTGTCGTTCATTGAGTACTCTTATTTATACAAAAGGCGGGCTATAGAAAACAGGATCTGACTCGGAAGTAAGATGATGCGATGGTGGCTCTTATAAAACATCGTTGCATGTTCTCGTACTCCCCGAAAAAAGGTCTTCCTCGATGACATGTCCCTCCACTTTGACCGTGAGGATGTGTTCCGTGATCTATTCGAGGAGGATGGCCGTTTCTCGCTGGCGGCTGGAGTGATGCGGATTTCGTGGAAGGGGGCACAGGAGGGAGTCGAGCAGAAGGAAAGTGGAGAGCCAGAAGGTGGTTTTGGGTTGTCGTTCGGGTTTCTTGTTGGATCGTTAAATAGTCCCATCTTTGTGGGTCCTGGTCAAGGGGCTGTAGAGGATGTAATTTTCTGTTGTCGGTCAGCATACGGCCCGTCTTCGTGGGAAATCGGGTGAACGCACATTCCCGGGCCGGTTATACCACCTCGCCTCGACTTCTTCTGCTTCGACACATCGCCACAACCACCCCGCGGCGGACTTCTATCTAATGTGACGTGAGGCATTTACATGGCCATAGCGTTTGAGTTCCGATTTACAGTAAAGTATTTCGATACTTCGCCGTATCCGCTCCCGTTGATTCAACAAGTACAGATCCTCGTAACACCACGAGTCAACCTTAGCTACATAGAACCACTAGAACTGGTCGGAAAAGACCCACAGTTAAATGTCGCAACACTCTCCAGGCACTCGTGACTCGGTCCCCTGCTGGTCTTCGCACTCAAACCGCATATGGCCTCATTCCTTTTGGAGAGAGAAAGGTTCGGTCTGGGGTAGTGCGTATGCGCAGTGCTAAGTAAAACCACGATAGGGAGATCCGACACCATCCAATCCACGCGGTCCGTCTCCTGCTTGCTGCCAATTTGTACCCTCACGACTCACTCCCTTTCTCTCTACATAGCTTCATCCTCGATGCGATGGCCCAGCTCAATGACACTCGAACCCCAGAATGGATGTACGCCATGCCACCGCCATCTTGCCCAGTTCGAAGGCTGACGTCCTCCCCTGTGGCCCAGGTGACATGCCATGTCTACTATAACGCGACCCTACCAGACAGGGAGCTATGCAGCGTTTTCGCGAGTTCCAGCTCAAACAACCCGGCTCGGCCATTTACCAAGCAAGTCCTTCAACTCGATTGAGCTTTTGTCCATACCCTCCTACTTCCCCGGCGAACAAGGGTATCAGACGGTGTTCAAGGTTGGGGTCGGACTTGGTTGACGTATGAGCGATGGCGACAGGAACGAGCGGAAGAAGTTGTAGATCCACTTTTCTTTTGAGAATTTTTGTGGCAGTTTGAGCTGGAACGATCAAGTGTGGTGTGAGGACGAGAGCGTGGTGCGTTCTCTTCCCTCTTTACATTCTTTTCTCTGACTTGTTACGCAAGTGGCTCGAACTTGTTCGACTTGATATGCACGTAATTCACGGTGGTTCGTAAAATTCACTAAGTATAATTCGTATGTCACTCTAACTGCCCCTTGATTTTCAGGACTGACGTATTCGTCTGTAGATTTTGATTCTTGACCGAAAGAGGCTCGGACTTCCTGCGCTTGATACACAACAGCCTATTCGTTTCAAGTCGTGAATAGGATGTATCTCAATTGATGCTCTCGATGCCTTGCCAGCCTATGGGACCAGGGGGATTTGATTGATTGAACTCCCAGAAGATCAACTGGATCGTGTGTCATGTCGCGACTAGTTGACATGAGTGCGGCCTGTAGATATCCCGCCTCCCTGTGTCAGGTCAGCCAAATACCGGAGTCTGATTCATTATCTAACTTCATATATTCGACTAGGTAAAAGGTTGGGCCGATGCTATAGAAATGTCCGTGGGATTCCAACCTCTTGAGCGGAAAAGGTTTGTCGATATTCCTCACGAAGCCCATGTATTTGACGCACATATCGCCATCCAGGAAAAGAGAGATCTTCAGTGCCAAACGTAGATAGAGGAATCAAAGTACACTAAGTATTTCCATCGAAGTAATATTTCCGGTATTTCATGCTGACGAACGGGCGCACAGGTTTCCAAAGAAGCTTCCATGTCTCCCAACACCTCTACCAGTGGGCACTATTCTACGCACAAGCATTCATGGTGATAATCTGGGCCCGCGTATTGCGCCGCGGACCCAGCTCCGAACGTCGAACCCCACTAGGTGCACGATTGAACTTTGACGCGTGGGGCCAATGCCAACTTGTAGCTTGGGTACCGGTGGTTTGTGTACCTTAATCGATAACCTCTAATTTAATCGCCCTGCGCATGCGCCCATCCACCGACTATGGCCAACCTCCTGAGAACCGCCCCCAAGTCTGGAAACGATTGGACTAAGGCCGAGCTGGACACAGACGATATTACCATCGTCCCTCAAACCCAAGCCGAGTTCTTCGAGACTGACGGCTTCCCTGATCCGACTGAGCCGTCGCTGTTGGCATTTACGACCAACGAATCGAGAGAAAGGGCCATGGCTACTGCCACAGACAAGAAGACGACGCATATACTCCCCTACCTCGACTTGGCGGTGAATCCGTAAGTGGGCTAGGAGGCAGCGGCTGCTGTCAACTTCCCAAATGAATTTTTTGCGTGGTCTCGATTACGATTCCAACAACGATATGATTGTGTTCGTCCGGTTACAGGGTGATAAAGCGGCTAACGAGCACGAAGGGTTCGGAGCTTTAGCTCATCCCAACGTTAGTCGACAAGCGAGTGCCACGCTGACGGCGTGCCCGAATAGAAACCATCTTTGGTGCATCGGCGGAGAGTTTTTCGGCGAGGACGGACGAGCAGTGCCTAATTCAAAATTTACCACATCACAGTACTAACGTGACAAGCAGTTACAATGACGTGTCTAGATACTCATCAGACAAGGATGAATGGAGGAAGTTCGTTTCGCCTGCGTGTACCAGGCCCAAGGTCTGCCCATGCCGTCGTTTACCTCTCCAAGTGGGGGTGGCAAGCTTTGTCTGTTCGGTGCGTGTCCTTTCTCATCCAATTACAGAGTGTTCATTTTTCCCTTAGGAGGTTAATTCTTATCGCTTCATTAAAACTCGTTTCATCAGATTCATTATCACGATTTCTTGTGTTTCGCCTTCGCGACCCACTCCTGGGATTGGATGACACCAAGGTACGCCCGAGTGCGCGATCCAGACATTGGTGGGTGTAACGATCGATTTACATGGTTATTTCTCTATTTTATTTTCTAGGATGGCAGTTTGGAAACATCATATCATTCCTGTTCGAAGGATTCTACGACCCAGGAATAACTAGTAGGTTTTCTCACCTTTGAAGTCGATGAATCACTCAACGATCTATTAGCGCGATATCTGAACCACATATGGATGTTCGACACGGGAATACAAGTTGGCCCTCATCTAGTTCAAAGAGACGGATCCTCTTCTGTACTTCCTCTTCCTGACGAACACCGACATAACGCGAGGAGCCCTCGCAGTGGGTTCTCTTTCCTTTCTTGCGACTCCGAACCGCGTCAGAAAATTGTTATGTAATCTTCGGAGTTTTAAATTACCTTCGCGTCGAATGGACGCAACGAAGTAAAGTTTTCTAAATTTTTTGGAGACTAAGTGTACTTATAGATTTAGTTTAAGGAGCACTAATTTAAAAAAAATTACATTGAGAAGAGGAATCTTATTGTCCTTTTGATGGCAGTGGAGAATGACATCACATGATCATCGGCCTCGGCACAACCAGTTCCATAACTCTCCCATATCACGGTTTTACGTCTTAAAATTGTAAGACAATGTTCACTAGAACATTTTAAAGACCTTCCTCTCCACAATTGCTCATTAGGTGAGCGCGTCTAAATTTTCGAAGTCCGAAGATTACATAACAACTTTGACACGGTTCGGGGGGCGTGGTAAAAGACAGACTTCGTATAAGTATCGTGAACCGTAGGGCACTTCACATATATCGCAGTCTGGCTAGGAGAGACTAGGATACAGGTGACTCTAATTAATACTGGTGCTATCTAGCTAAGTCCCAAATTTACTTGCCCAACCAATGCCCAACTATTTCATTTACTGTGCACTAGATTAGTCCCGAAAGGATGGAACCCGCCGTCTTTAACAAGGCACGGATGCGTGGGCTCGTGCTCGCCGAAGAACTCTTCAAAATGAGGGAGCACCGTGACATCGGAAGGTGTGATAGCGTCGATTTGGATGCCACATTGCAAGTCTCTCTATATCAAGGTCCGATCTTGGTCACGGAGCTAATGAGGGCAGATTCACCAGATGTCCCCTCTATCCGAACATGGGAAGGTTGCTCCTTTCGTCCCATAAATTCCTCCAACTTTGGAACCTTGATCCATTTGTGGTCGAGAAATATCTGAGCATTGTTGAAAATGAAGTCGATTGAGAATGTCTAAATAAGTACGTGGGCACCTCATCTCGGAAATTATTCAAAAGGCGACTTGAGAAGGTATCAAGGAATGCGACATCGAATTCTGAAGACATTCTGGCACCGAGAATGAGGGTTGTATGTTCAAATGTCGCAAGCTGGGTCCTGGAAACTGTGGTGGGGGATAGAGAGGAAATGGTTTGTACGTGTCAGTTCCCATTGGACCAACGGGTGACATATATGTGTGAAATCGTGCATCCATCCTAACTTGCCGGCTTCTACTTGTCAGCTTTTTTGAGTTCCCACAAGTCACCAGAAGTCGTCACAAGGCACAAAAAGTGATTTTCGGAAATACTGAGGGCCCAGCGCGGCGGCATTGCCATTTTGTACCCGAGGGCTTGATATTAAATGCAACGTTCGTCGTAGAGTGAACCATAACGATGTTTAATCCAAAACCCAGTCGGAAGCCCAACTACCACCGCATATCGGATACGGAGGTCGGGAACAACCTGTCTTCTACCTCCCGTTCTTCGTGGCGGTAAAGTCCCATCACAATGTTGACAATACCGCACTAACTGTGCTCTCAGTACCGCATTTTGGAAATATGTGCCCTTCGGTCTACATTTTGCTTTAACAATTCTCGTAGCGGCCATCTTTCTATTCGTGCTCGATGGGCGTGCATTCAATACCAACTCCCGTCGACCTGAATATTTTGAAAGTGATGGCTCCATTTCTCATCTAACATCGTATTCCCCTCTCCAATCCGACATAACAACTGCTGTCTCACTGGCGGCTACGGCGACCCGTGTTGCGGGTGGATGGTGGAGTGGAGGGTACATTTGGCGTTGCATATTCGTGTCCATGGAGCGCGGCGGAATTTCTTTGGAAGGTTTATCGCGGGTGGTTTCAAATATACCTGCCAAACGCCGCCACTTCGCACGAAGAAGTAACATGGCCATCATATTCGTCACCATTTTCGCCACCTACGCCGTCGATTATTTCTCCGCTGCTTTGACTGGATCAATCGTATGGGAACCCACTTTCAGACACATACCTGGAAGAATCCCAGTAACTGGAATTCTGAGAGGAGTCAATGGAACGAATGTGGCGAGTTATTTCAGATATCCGGACGTTCAAACGTCCGTCGTAGAAATTGGTGCTGCTTCTGCAAACCTCGCTTGGATAGCGCTTCAGCGGAACTCCGCAAATATCACGGAACCCTCCTCGACTTTTAGGCGCGTGGTCAAAACTACGCAATACCTCTCCACCAATTCAACCCTCAAGAATGCTACAGTACCCTACTTCGTCGTGGACGCTTTCGAATGGATCACCGATCCAGACTCGTTCTTAACAACCGGGGTCGATCGAATAATTCCGTGGGCATGGCCCTTCGGTCCAGTCCCGCCGTTGAACGCGATAACTGAGAAGTCGCGATTCTGCCACGATCTGCGGATCTCCCAATTCATCCAGCTTTTGCAGTCCCCATTGACTGTCAGGTAACAGTCCCACTGCACCAAGACCAGAAAAGTAAGGACCGAAATTCGAAAAACCTTCGATTAAAGATTGCTAACTTTGAATTTTCATTACTAATCAGGGTCTTAGCAAGGTCTTGATCATCGACTCAACAACGCAACCACATCACCGGGCATACCTCTCCCCTCCACTGAGGGACGTAGGCCAGGGATAAGGTGAACGCCATCCAACCTACTTAGCAAACCCGACGAAAACTAACCAGCGGGTTTCCACCTCATCTGCCCACCACCACCTCTCTTGTGCTTCATGTCGCTGTCATTTTTTAAGCTCCGATTCTTTGTGTCAGCTTGATCACGAGTACGGTTGGCGAGCAGGCTCAGGTCTAAATACTTGTCAGTTTCGTTTGATGGACTAAAAATAGCGGTTGGGGTCCTGATGGGTAGTGACAAGTCAGTGAGTCACAAAATATTCGTGAGCTTTGTAATATAATTTCAAACCCAATGCAGTGAGCAACCTTTACGGGTTCGACGAATGTAATCATGTTCTTTGCTACCTGTGACCGTCCTTGCTGTGCTGCACGATTCCCTGCACCTCGCTGTCCATGACGATCCAGCCATTGCCGCACCCGCCACCTCAGCGTCGACCCCTCGTGCCCATGGCACGCGAGCCACATCCCTACCCTCTCCCCGCTGGTACAGCGCGCGCCTCATTACGATGACGCTGCACAGGAGGTGAGCCCGCTCGTCACATGGTCCCAATCCCATCACTAACCAGGCCCTCTGCAATGGTAGTCTCGCCGCACATGTGCCGCGCACCCTGTCAACGCCGCTACCCATGGCTCCTGCGTCAGAGGTGCCATGGTCTTCCCCCATTGCGGCCCTGCGACTGCGTTCAACGTCTACTCTTCCCGCCGCTCTTCCTCTCACGAGCCAAGTGATCTAGTGGCAAAAGTGTTGTATTGACAAGCGGGTTAATTCCAACACCCGGCAAGTTTCGGTGACTCGTGCTCACCCATAGTGGAGTGCGTGTTGCTGTTTATAGCCTCATGTACGTATACACGCATTGGCAAGTACTATATCATATATTGGAGTGCCAATGAGGCCTTTTCTTTGGCGCTATACCATAGTGGAGTGGCCTAGGCATTTATTGTGGCATCCAGAATGACCGAGAACGTCCACGCCGCGTCATAAGTTCGTGCAAAGGTGCCTTGCTCAAAACTCGATACGGCTTTCTGTTTTTGTCTTTATACTCAGATATTAAAAATTGATATTTCCACCTAGTTTCGACACAGTCAATCGTCCCACTCGGAGGTCAGACGCAGCCATTGAAATCTCGAACTTTCTTTCCAAATTACCTAGTATCATAGAACGGTGTGCAATTTCCAATGTCTAAATCAAAACCCCACCAGAAGGAAGTATCTCGATAGGTGTAGTAAGTCATTCTATTTTGGCAGTACAGGCCGAGGACCCGGTCTACGACAACGTAGTACGACAACGATGCACTGCCCACGCATCTCTATCTACGAAGTATCCATAATATCTCAATCGAACGTTCGTGGTTGGGAAAAGGCTATGTTGAAGGGGCACCACCTCAGTCTTGCAGGTGCAAACGAGGGAGGTGGGGGCAGGCGGCGGCATTGAGTGCAAAGTTTGAAGCGGCACCACCTCCACCTCGCAATTGCAGATCAGAGAAGTGGTGATAGATGTAGCAGCGTCGACCGCAGACATCGAGTTGCCGCTATGAATTTATTTGTCTTTTTAATTTTAAAGTTTGATTTTTAAAACATGTGACTCATGTGCATGAGCGCTTGAGAGCCGACTTGAAGCCGACAAGCCTCGTCGTTTTACGTAATGAAAGATCAATGATGCTGCTAAATGATACATGTTGCGTGACCTTGGGTGAACCTGGCAAATAGCAGCGTCATTTTGATTCCGAGCTTCACATGTGTGGGGGATCTGCAGGAGCGAATTTTGGAGCCATATCAGTGGGATACTATATCTCACATTTAATAATCATTTCTGGATTTCCGATGCAATATACGATGCCATAAATATATATATCATTCAAGGCTTAAGTAGAGTAGTACCGTCATGTTATAATCCCGATACACCCAGTCTTGTTGTCCTCTGGCACCTGGCAAGGCGTCATGAACATGGTTGGTAGTCTCAATCTGTGGGTGATACATCAAGTTCCGAGGCGTTAAGTTCCGTACTGAGGAAAGTGGCCTATAGACGAGAGCAGCAAAGAGCATGGAAGGGTTCAATGAACACGGAAGTAGTACAAGAGCTTAGGTACTCACTGTCATTAGTTATGTACCCCTCCCACTCGCGTTGGGTATTCATCCTATACGACCGCATTGCGATGGTCAGGGCCGGTGTTGAGGATCCCAAAGACGGTGGAGTGGTTGTCATCTTCATCATTGCAGTTGGTGCTCCAACTCGAAAACGTGCGAATGATTGCTCGAAAGAGTGGTAATCTTACTCACCTTA
>Ga0307517_10007740_pt1 | contig 15581 bp, 17 predicted proteins | sample 23_EM_MG_FD_194515 | JGI IMG/M metagenome (GOLD analysis project Ga0307517, IMG submission 194515) | Populus trichocarpa ectomycorrhiza microbial communities from riparian zone in the Pacific Northwest, United States - 23_EM | ecosystem: Host-associated > Plants > Roots > Unclassified | place...
TGGCTTAACGTCAACCCCTAGGCAGTAGCCATGATGGGGGAAGAGAGGTGGGTGGGGGATAGTGACGATGATTTCCCGTGGTGTTGAGATTTCAATCGCCGGAGGTGGAGGAGAGATGGTTCGTGTCTATCTCTTGGTCGAAACCAATCTCCTTTTATAGGCATCTTCTCACAACCCTAACCCTGGTGACTCATCACCTCGCTTTACATACTTCTATGACTTATAGTGAGTCATAGCGTGAAATCCATCAGCTGACTCTCATGAGACACTGTGCAACGTACCATTAATCAATCAAAACTCATAAACCAAGTCAGGTGCTCAAATGAGTCACCTGCCTGAAACTCATGACTCATAATGTGAGTCATGTGCGAAAGTCATTACATCATATGATGTCACAATCGTGAGTCATGAAAACATTAACCAATCATAATATAATGATGACTCACAAGTGCGGATTCAAGTAAGAACTATGAGTCGAATAACGTCATAGTGTAATATCCAACATACCTTATGACTAATAAATATTAGTCATGTGAAATCTTCCTTGCTTAGTCACAATTTGTGACACTCAACCATCCCCTGCGGATCCCCACTGAGCTTCTCACACAGAACCTCACACTTTGGGCATCACTTACTACCTATGCCTTGCAAGGCCGTATGCAGAGCATGATTGGTGATCCAGGCGGACAAATGGGAACACAAAGGTGTGTTTTACCATCTGTACAATCTATTACTGTTTCTTCTTGGGCAACCTACTGTAATGGTGCCAGAACAAGATTGAAGCTAGCTCTCAGGACATCTGCGTTGGTCTGCGGTTGGGCTTCGTTGACACAGGCTGATTCGCATATAAACTTTGACGGTACTACAAGCAATGCTATAACGAGGATTGGAATCTTGGCAGGGCTGCTTCTTGTCCTCAAAAGCAAATTCCCCATCATCATATGTACTGGCCAGGCTATCCTATCGCCAGAGAAATTAGTAAAGTGTGTCTGGTTAGACAATCCGATAATGGGCATGACTGTGGACCCAGCGGGCCAAGCTTTCTACCAAGGAACGGAATAGGCTGGGAGCATGGCAAACACCACTCCAAGAACTTGTCCGCATCTATCTGATATCTGCATATCCCACCACCAGTCCACTGTATGCATCTCTGAATATAATTGCTCTCCACTTGAATCATATTCTTGAATAGGTGTGTAAAGTATATCTGCTATACGTGACCTGACGAACCAGGTAGTGGACATAGTCAATAATATTTTGATAATAGAATGTTGTTTCCTGTGGACTATCATCAATACTTGCTTTTGCCCATACTAAGTATTCACAAAATGTGTCCTGTATGTTGAGGTGTTGTAGGAAGGGATAAGCAGAGTAGAATGATCTACGATCCATACAGCCTAAACCTTCGGTAAAGTACGGGTTGATATACCACTTGGCTAGTGTTAGTTACCAGGTGGGGCGCGGTGGTTTTTCACTCGACAAACCCAGCCCTTATATGGAGCTGGGGAGGAGATATTTCAAGTAATCGCACCCCCACCACCGTCTGGGCACACCCACACTCATGCCCTGGATGGGGTCCTGTTTGTTATGGTTCCGGAAAACTAGAGGTGGGACCACTTTTATTACCAAATGTCTGACAGTCTTGGCTGTAACATTTGATGTAATGCTTGGTTTTGGCTTAGTCATCTATATTACAAACAACTACATATATTATTCTAATCTGTTATATATATAATATTAATAAGAATATAACAGATTAGGAAATATCATTAGGGAAATTTATTTATGAGTTAGAATTAGTTTAAGCAGAGAATAAAAGCAGAAAGAATGCACATACTGTTTAATGAGAATGTATTGAGAGATAAAAGAGGATAACCTATTATACATTGAGAGCTAACTCAGGCATGCGTCGATGAGAGGTATAGCATGTAAATACATGTCTCTTGAAGTTCTTAGAACCATATACAAGAGTGTTTCAATAAGCTTCCATCATTCTTAGAACTTGTTAATAGTATTTGAAAATCAAGTTATTAGACACCTGTGCCAATGCTTCTGGAACAATACAAACTAGTGCTGGAAATGCGCATTCACAATGAGCCTAAGCATATAGCTTTGCTCTACCCCAATAGTACTCAATGAAACTGAGTTCACAATAGTATACTGGGTAAAATATTAACAGATGACCTGCTGGTTCAATAGTTTCGTGCAGTTCCCCTTTTTGTTCTTGAAAATCTGTCTGAGAAGAAAAAAGATCACTGGCCCAACATGATGCATTACTTGCATATTTGCAAGTAGGATTAAGCTTGGTTGTTCCTGGATTCTGACCTGGAATTGAACACTGAGTTAGAAACTTACGACATTGAGGCCAAAGGCCTTGCTCCTGCAATACAATTTATAATCCCTTCAATCTTCCATCAGGTAGTATCATGGACTAGCTCTGAATCACCCCCAGATTATGACCACTAACACATCATCCATCCCGCATAGGGACCGTGTTTTTCTCCCTGGAAGTGAGATTCATATTGCTAGTTCAAAGTGCATCTACCACATACTTTTGATGACTTTTAGCATGGTCAAAGGCAAATAAAATAAGCCTTGACATCCAGGAAAGGATCTCTTAAAAGGCGGAATGGTTTTATTGATCAGCTGCGCATGTCTTCTCCCATCCACCATGTGTCACCACCACACGTTAGAATGTCACAAACCTCGCCACCCCCTAAACGGCCAATCAGAGTAAGATAATCAGAGACATGCAGACCTTGTCCTTGATCTTTGTTCCGCAGAGGATTTTTGTCTTCATGGAACCAAATACGCTTTCTACCAGCATTTGAGTTGAAGGTTGATTCGTCATGTGTAATGAAGGCAATTGGCTTCACACCACCTTCTAACTCTTTCATTATTGATTCTAGGTCCTCATTCTACTACATCGTACGAGAATGGAGTACCGCCCTTCGCAGGAGAAAACCATTTTGATGATAGTGACAGACATTGGGTCGCTCGTGACCATCTTTGTAGACAGCCTTGCGTACTTCTTTCCGGTTCTATCCCAACATGGCTAATCAGGTATGTGCAGAGCGACTGGATAGTGCTTTATTAATACATCGTTTGAAACCATCAATGGTGTACAATTGAGCGGGCGGCCCCTCGTTGCTCTTAAGACTACCATATGTTTTATTCCAGTAATTTGTAATAGCTGCAGTAAGACCAGTAGAAGTAGAATCCATAGCTAAACAAGTTATATATTAGCCAAACTTAAACTCATAAACATGGGAATAGAATAATTGAATTCACTCTGTAGATTGACTTACCTTCACTAGCTTGGAACATATATTCCTTCATCGCGAAAATAGTTCCTTCATCTGACAGCCAACTGACCACCTTGGAGTGTTTTCCTTGCTTTGGTATGGGTATAATGCCTTGCTTAATATATTTTGCCTCCTGGAGGAGGATGCGTTCAGCTACAGGTTTTGACCACCCTGCCGAATGGGCAACATGTAAGGCAACCTCTTGCCTCGATTGGTGGGGAATGATTAGATCGGTAGGGGCACGGACCAACTCTATGTTCATTCAAAGTCTTTCAGCTTTTCACTGTATCTTGATGAAAGTGAATAGTTGATGATTCCAGTCAAGCTGAAGGCTGAAATAATGCTTGGAAGGTGTCTTCGCCTGACATTTAACTTGTTTGTACAGATGCTTGGATGCCCATTCCAAAATCGCTTGCCTGAACCAGCTCAGATCACTGCTAAGTCTTGGCTAACTCTCATAGGCTTGTCTCCGTATACTAGGCTGATTATTGGCTGGAGTCTCAGCTGTACTTAAATCCTAAGAGAAAATTAGTAGTTTGAATTGAAGGAAAAGAAACCTTCTCAAACCTGGTCAAGATTACTGGAATGAGCATCTACTGACTCACCAGCTCTTAATTGAAGAGTTGTCTTCAACCGTAGTTGCTTCTTTTTAGCGTAATATCTTTGTGATTTCTCACAATTCGAAAGTCATTTTGGTCTCGCATTCTCATTCCCCTCTCTGCGTCAGTGACGATACTGCATCACCAAAAATAATACCTAGCGTCCTGTGCGCCCCGTGGGTCTGACGCCCGCGACGTCGGAATGCTAATCGCGAATCAGGATGTAACGTCGGATCGACGTCGCGTCCTGACTTTGCGTCACCTAGCGCCATCCGTCCTGACGCCATCTGGACACGGACCCCTACGTCCTGTATGTCGTGACTGCGTCTGGTGCTCCTCTATTATCTCCTGACTTCCCCTGATCTACGACTCTTCCGTTCCTACTGCGTCGGGTCCTCCGCTATTGCGTTCTGACTGCGTCGGATCTATGACTCTCCCGCCCTGATGCCGGTTCCTTCTCAGCAAATGTTAGGCCTTCACTCATCTTCAGATCTCGCGTCCTAATGTTTTCACATCCTGCCAATCTCGTCCGGATCCCACGATCCGCATCTCTCCCTTCCTGACGCCTGCTCACTTCTTCCTGATCTTACGCCCTATATATGTGGCGTCCTGATCCAATCGTGACTCTATCTGACGCCGCGTTTTCATCCGGACGCATCGTGTACTTAGTCTAATGCCATCCTGATCCTACGCCTAGGCACTTCTTTTCTTTCAAATGCTGTCACCATGTGTTTTACTATCCTGATCGCCAGGATGCACCTGTTAAGCATTGGTTCTATTAATTCTATTCTGAATTCCTTGAGTTGGCTAGACGCCCTCATCTTAATACGACTATGCTCCTCGCACACTTTCCTATATGTGAGAACGCATCCCAAAACCACTACACTACACATGCTCAGCATTCTAACTACCCGCATCTATGCTCGCACTTTCCCCCTGCTCCATATCCCACAGATCAGTAGTCTCCTCCGCCGGCTCTAGATCATCAAGGCTGAGCGCGAGCTGTCGCAATGTAGTCGGAGTCACAGTATTGTCCAAAGTTAGCCCCCCAGCCACCTCCTGTGAGCCGTTCGGAGTCTGTAGGTCCGAATCGAGGAAGTTGAGTAGCCGGGTTGCCGACACCTGGGTGAAATCGAAAGACGTGACAGTTTCCTGTGAATCGTTTCGGTTATCCGGGGCTCCAGCCAGGGCTCCAATACGCAGGTTGCCGGGAGTTTGACTCTCAATCTGTGAAGTTGGACGTGTCTGAATGCGTGGAGTTGGGCGTGTCGGAATCCGAGGAGTTGCCCGTGGGGGGGCCGTCTAGACATCTGACTCTGCACCTCTGCCGCCACTGCTTCCCAATCGTCAGTAAACCCTTCACGGCGATCTTCCTGTATCCCATGCTCCTTCTCCATTTTCGCTTTGATGGTCTCGTGAATGTTCTTGAGGATCATTGTCTGTACCCAGTCTGGGCACGTGGCCCACGTCTGGCGCTGGCGGGCAAAGAGGTCTTCCGAGCTCATCATGAGGTTAGCATCCTGGCCGGAACTAGAGAACACCAGGTTCAGGGTCAGGCTCACCTGCTACTGCGTCCGGCTTGAAGACGCATGTTTCAAGATAGATTCCGGTTTGCCATGCTCGCAGAGTATGGCAGAGTATGGCACAGGTTAAACATACCATGGTGCCATTGATGCGACCAAGAAAATCAGGTTCGGCAATCCCACGCATTTTCCTGCCCTTGAAGTACTTTCCCCATATTGCCTCGGGGATCTGGGGCGCGAGGAATCGATTCGTTACTTGCTGGGTCAAGTCCATACGCATTAGTTGTGGCCGGGCTATCACAAAGCGCACACTTACCTCATACCCTCTCGGGGAACACATGAATCTATCCCTCTCGAGGAGGTAGTCCACCCTACGCGCAATCGCCGTCGGGTCTCGGGGGAGATCGTAATATCTTCCAATGCGTTCCTTTACGTGGAACAGAAACTGGGATCTTACTGCAGAGTGTCTGGCGCGTATCTGTCACATTTAGTAAGCACCCACGACGAGTGCGTCAAGTTTGAGTATCAGCGTCCACTTACTATTTTTATGCTTGCCACCGATGGTTCAATATTTCCTGCGTCGGATATGTCCTCGAGAGCCTTCAGCCAAACACGGTGGACCTCGGACATCAATACAGCGGGTGCTGGGAGAGGATTCACAAACAGGGTGTACCATAGAATAAGAGTCTTGGCCCGCACTATTACAGCAGCCTCGGCCCCGGTGGCCGTATTTCGCCGTGAGTTAGTATCCGGCCAGATGTGATGCTCGTGTTGTTGATTATTGGGATGGCTGGGAGGACTCGAGCTCCGGACTCCGGACGTAGTGGGACTATGGGTGGCCAGCGCCGACGAATATGGTGGTACACTGGAAGATGTGAACGGCGGTGGAGTATACGCACCACCCTGAATTATACGTGGTTGAGCAGCTTGAGTGCGCCCGACTTGCGCGGCTCCTTGAGATCCGGAGGTGGTCGAAACTCGCACAGTTGAAACCCGGGTATTTGCTTGTCGTCTGTCTGCAGTTCGTAATCGGTGACGAGACCCTGATCCAGTGTCGTCATCCGGGACATTATTGTCTTCTGCATCTGGTTCTGTGTCCGATTCAGTTTCATCAGATCTGCTGGAGTTCTGGTACTCATCGCTGCTCTCATCGCTCAGAGGAACTGTCGCTATTTGTTGTTGTGCATCTGGTTCCCTCTCAGGTTCACTATATGCCGTGGTCTGTAAGGTCCTCCTTCTGGCGCGCTTCACGGGTCGTGATGTGGGGCGTCTTGTGGTTTGTGGTGGGGAAGAACTGCGACCGGACGACTGTGTACGGTGGGAGCTGCTTGATTCGGCAGGCAGTGTTCTTGTACTATGGGAGCTGCCTGATTCGGTCCGCTGTGTTCCTCATCCAGATCCCCTCTGCGCGGGTATGGTATCGCGTCTACGCCGCTCCAGATTGCCTACTTGTGAAGTTGGCTGACTGAGTGATTTGCCTTGAGGTTGTTTTTAGACTTGGGCTCGAAACGATATACGGCGAAATGAAACGGCGCCAAGGAATCACACATGACACGATCGCACACAGAAGCGGGGGAAAAACTCTTCTCTTCACAACGACAACTCCTCGCTCAACGACACTTGTCCACTAACTCAACTAACTAGGGCAAAGACAAAAGTATATATCATCACAAACTCCTCCTATTCTCATCAGGAGGTACCATCAAACAGTTTGCTCCTTGTCCCACCTTTCCCCCTTTTTCCCGAAAACTCATGCTAACAAAATGCAAAAACAATCATCACTTCATCACACCCTCCGTACTTTTTCCCTCCGGGTGTCCTCCGGGTGTACAACCCTCATACTACCTTTCCGCCTCCGTTCGGATCGCTGCATTCCTACATAGGAAATGCTTTCCACAAACACACGCTCGGAGCCATATCCATATGCCTGAGTCCTCTGCGCATAACAGCACTTTCCCGGAAGCTAGGTAAAGAACAAAGGAGATACCGGGAAAGTCTGGCGAGCAGCATTTCCAATACTCCCACTCTGCGAGCCATGCTCCTCTAAAATAAAAAAATATAAAAAATAAAAATAAAAACCTTTTCTCCAATGCTCCCGTGTCCCTCATGTGCCTGTGCAATTTTCTTCTCATCTCCGGTACTGCTAACTCTCACAGATCCACCGCTCCTCCATATCCTCCGCCCGCGCTCCCATTTCACCACTCGTACATGCTCCCACTCAATGCAAGCCCATCTCGGCCCGGAACCTATTGACTTTATCGCGACTTAGGTTCTTGGTGAGACAATTGGCGATCATGTCTCCGGTGTGCAAATACACCAACTCGATTTCTCCGGTTGTCACCATTTCCCGGACGTAGTGCTCCTGTATGGCTATGTGCTTGGTACACCCATGAAACTCGAGGTTGTGGGCCAGTGCGATAGCGCCTTGGTTATCAATGAATATTTTTGTCGCCGGCGCTGAGGTGTGGGGTGGAGTATATTCTTTGGGGTCTTCGTTGCTAGGATCTTCGGTGCTGGGGTCTTCGGTGTTGGGATTTTCCGGAACAGTTTGTAGTTCCGCGATAAATCGTGATACCCAGATCGCTTCTTTTACTGCTTGGGTAAGAGCCATATATTCGGCTTCGGTGGAGGATAGCGCAACGGTCTGTTTTCTTTTACTAGACCATGATACTGCTGACCGTTTAGACTCCTCCCCGGTGACCTTTTTTCGGTCAGAACACGTACATATCCTCCGGTACTTTTGCGAGTATCCAGATCGCCGGCCCAGTCGACATCGCTATATAGAATCGGGTACTGATCTTTACTGGCAAAAGGACCGAGTATGAGACTGACATGTGAGGTTTTCTTCACATACCGGAAAAGGTGTTTCCCGGCATCCATATGGGTTTCCTTCGGTGAATTATTATATCGGCTTCGTGCTCCAACTGCGAATGCAATATCCGGCCGGGTACACAGCATAAGATACATGAGACTTCCGATCATGCTCCGGTACTCTGTCTCATCCGCATCCGAGTCTTCCATTTCCGGTGTGCCATCCTGAATGTGTGTCCTGGTTCTGGTTAAGCTCTCGAGCTTGGTTCCTGGATTTAGCGGAGTGGAAACCGTGTATGCGTTTGCCATGTTGAAGCGCTCAAGAATTTTCTGTATATAGGTGGCTTGGTTGAGGGTAATCTGGCGGGGTAGTTGAACACTTTGGATACCGAGAAAGTAGTAAGCTCTTCCTAGATCCGTGGCGGGAAATTGTTTTGCTAGCATAGATTTACCTTCTTCAACCGTAGCCCGGGGTCCGATCTACGGCACATCGTCAACCCACATTAGTACCCAACAATAATCCTCGCTCTTCTGTTTCAAATATACCGCATGATCATTCTTGCTTCTTGTGAACCCGCATGTGCCTACCAAATGCCTATCCCACTCTTGATTCCAAATCCTACCGGACTGCTTCAACCCATACAGGCCTTTCAACAATTTGCACACCTTTCTCTTCCTCGAGCAACTAGTACCTCTATTTTCCGAGTTCTCAACAGCCAAACCCTGCGGAATTTCCATATAAATTTCCTCCTCTAATTTTCCGAGCAGATATGCGGTCTTGATATCAGTCTGATCGATCTCATAATTGCGGGCAGCTGCGAGTGCGAGGATAATACGGAGGGAGGTGAGTTTGACTACCGGTGCAATGGTCTCCAGATAATCGATTCCATAGCGCTGGGTAAATCCCTTCGCAACCAGGTGAGCCTTATACCTAATAACCTCGCCCTCAGCACCGCGCTTGACACGAAATACCCAACGGCATTTTACCGGAGTTGGACCTCTAGGCAAATCGACGATTTCCCAGGTTCCGTTATCAGTAATCGATTTCAGATCCTCAGCGATAGCGATATTCCACTCCAATAACATAACTGAGTTTACCGCTTCAGCATATGAATCGGGTTCGTCTGAGTCTAGGAACTCGGATGTAGTAGCAAGAAAAGCCTCGTGATGGTATCGGGTAAATGTCAATTTACTAGCGTTTTCTCGGCGGGGTCTGAAGGAGGCTTGGGTATGAGTAATTCCACCGCTAGATTTTTCAAGCCCGTTATCATCTTCTGACTCTGAGCTGAATTGAATTACCGCTTCAACTGGCTTATTTTCCTGTATCTTCAAGCCTGTGTTCTCTGCTTCTCCATGTTTCAAGTTGACAATACGAATATCCCGCACAATCTTAATTTTGCTCCCAACCAGAACTCGGTACTGATTGGTACCTTCGTATCCAAGAACTTGGCATTCCTCTCCATTTTTCTCCCACTTGCTCCGCTTCGCTTTCGGAATATGCGAAAATGCTTGTGTACCGAATGGAATGAGGTGGGAAGGGTTAGGACGTTGATCGGTCCATAGCTGGTAGGGTGTAGAATTCTTACTGCAGGTTGGAGACCTATTTTTCAGGTAAACGGCAGTGTGGATCGCTTCACCCCAGACGTTATCGTTCATCTTATTTTCAAGGATCATTGCCTTTACTCTTCCTATAAGAGTACGGTTGGCTCTCTCGCTAACTCCATTTTGTTCCGGTAAATATGGAGCAGTTTTCTCGTGAGAAATACCAGAGTTGCGAAGATATGTGGAAAAACTATCGCTAGTGTATTCTCCACCGTTATCGCTTCGGAGAGCCTTGATCTTCCTGTTATGATAATTCTCCACCAACGCCTTATATTCCTTGAATTTGGAAAATGTCTCAGACTTCTGGTAGATAGTGAATACCGTAGTATACCTGGTGTGGTCATCAATAAACAGAAGAAAATAACGAGCACCACCGAGCGAGGGAATATTCATAGGTCCAGCAAAATCGGTATGAATAAGCTCTAGTGGAACGGTTGTGATACGTGTAGAGGGTAAATGATTTGGAATACGGGTTTGCTTAGTTGTCACGCAGCTAACACATGTAGGATTTGAGCGGCTCCCATCGATAGTGATTTCTGGGTGATCCTCGGCAAGGCGTTTGACATTATCAAAGCTGATATGACCAAGACGACAATGCCAATCATGAAGAGTGCCATGCTTGATGGTAACCTGAGTGGGCTTGGCTTCGATATTCGAGTGTTCAGTCTGGGTCTGAAGAAGATAGGCATTCTGCTCGAGCTTGGCGATACCATATAGCTTTCTTCCATGCCTGTTACTCACAGTATTCTCGGCAAAGCTAACTACTGCTCCGGCAGCCTGGATATACCGTACCGAGATCAAACCACTACTACCCATCTCTGGGACATACAATACCTTCTTCAAGATAACGGGAGTCTTAACATCCTTCACTGTCAGATTCAGAAGGACATCACCCTCACCCTCGGCCATCATGGTGGCACCGTTCGCGATAAGTATTGGCGTCTGAACGGGGTTGATATGTTGAAACTGAGTACGATCGGATGTCATATGGTTGGTAGCACCAGAATCTAAAACCCACTTTGACTGCGAAACATTCGCTGACTTCTCGTCCATCGCGGTCCATGCTTGGGGAGTTCCGGTACGTTCATCTCTTTCTACTATGGCTCTGTGAGCACTCGGTTGACCAGCATTACCCCAACCTTGGCGACCACCTCTGCCTTTTCCTGGCCCTCGCTTGTTTTGCAGCTTCACTGGGCACTTATTTGCGCAGTGACCTTTCTCCTTGCAAAAGAAACAACTATCTTTCCCAACCTGCTCTTTGTCTCTCCCGGGACCTTTACCACTGGAATATCCACCTCTTCCATTTTTACCACGAGCATAAAAAGCATTTGTGGTTTCCGATTCACCTCCGGCCTGACCCTGTACTAGTGTCAACTGCTGGTGCTCAAGAAGCAGACGGTAGCATATCGGATCATATGTGGTCTTATCATAATCGGCATTATTGCAGATGGAGGTACGGACCGGGTGGTAGGACTGGGGCAGGTTCGATAGTAGGAGGTATTTTTTATCCTTCACAGCTTGGACTTCACCGGCGGCAGCTAACTGATGAAACAGTTTTTCGAGACTGGAGATATAGTCAACAAGGTTATCATCCTGATACTCTACCTTGGACAACTCCTCCCGCAGGAACCAAATCCTGGCTTGGTCCTTCCCCGCATACAGCTTTTCTAACTTGGCTCACAAGTCCTTGGGGTCACGATCCTCGGCGTAGAGCTCGCGATGGGCACTATCCAAGAGTCGGCCCAGCATCCCCCGAGCCTTACTGGACTTCTGCTCCCACAGAGTTTGGGCCTCACAGGTCTCACCGGGGCACTCTGATTTACAGGAGACTATTTGCCAGTAGCCTTTCTCGGCGAGAATATCGATGACAGCGAGTCTCCACTCGTGATAGTTCGATGCCCTAGACAGGGGCCAAATACCGAGCGAAGCGAGGACTTTAACCTCCTGATTGATTTTCGACATTGTGGAGAATCGAAAGAGGATTTGCGACTGTGGGCGTTGATCAGGGTTCGGTGCGACAGGGTGCACGGCGACAACAAGGTATCGCGAACTTTGTTTCGATCGTGGAACGGCAACGGCAACGGTATCGTTCGATCGTATATCGTAGCATAGCGTCAATCCGGGCTCATAACGTTTTAGACTTGGGCTCGAAACGATATACGGCGAAACGAAACGGCGAAACGAAACGGCGCCAAGGAATCACACACGACACGATCGCACACAGAAGCGGGGGAAAAACTCTTCTCTTCACAACGACAACTCCTCGCTCAACGACACTTGTCCACTAACTCAACTAACTAGGGCAAAGACAAAAGTATATATCATCACAAACTCCTCCTATTCTCATCAGGAGGTACCATCAAACAGTTTGCTCCTTGTCCCACCTTTCCCCCTTTTTCCCGAAAACTCATGCTAACAAAATGCAAAAACAATCATCACTTCATCACACCCTCCGTACTTTTTCCCTCCGGGTGTCCTCCGGGTGTAAAACCCTTATACTACCTTTCCGCCTCCGTTCGGATCGCTGCATTCCTACATAGGAAATGCTTTCCACAAACACACGCCCGGAGCCATATCCATATGACTGAGTCCTCTGCGCATAACAGCACTTCCCCGGAAGCTAGCTACAGAACAAAGTAGATACCGGGAAAGTCTGGCGAGCAGCATTTCCAATAGTTGTCTAGACATTGTAGAATACCGGAGACTGATGAAGATTTTTCACAGAGAATAGGGATTAGAATGCCTGAGTGTAATGTATCCCACGCGATGTGGATATTTGTAGTTTGTAGTTGTTGTACAATGGAACGCGTCAGGTCTTATACACTACGTCTTTTAGGAGGGGCGGGGGTGTGAGATTCAGGTACTATCACTCGGTATTGAAAGAATCTATTCAACTGCAAAAAGGTGTTTTCTCCTTGTTCAACATTATGTTCGTACTCTGGACGAGCTCAGGTATGATGTTCGTCTACACTCTGGTATGAAAAGGTTCGAGGTGTCAGTGAAGTACGAGGCGTCGCTAATATTAGTAGTGCCTATGCAAAATCTAGCCACAACGAGTATCCGTTAGTGACACTAGGTCTAGCAAGACACACGCCTCGACCAATGCGGATTAGATATCTCAAAACTTATCTCCCGACGTCGAATCAACACCACTAAATTTCTAGATCTCAGTTGTCACATAGTGCATACCCCAGTCCTTTTGGCTAACGCCAGTCTAGTTATGGACAGAGAATGCGAGTCCAGCCCAAAGCGGAAAAGGTTATCAGACATCAGCATAAGGGGACGTAAGGATGAGAGAAGCTGAAGCAAGGGGCGCGGAATGGTATCATTACTATACTAGCTAGGAATCATAAGGAGAAAATAAATTACATGACACCGTGTCTCAAAGGAAATCGCATAGCGCGTGTAAGGTAGTAGTAGAGGTAAAAATGAAAAAAGAATTCATCCCGAAACCTAGAAATCTCATTTTCGACCCGAGCGACGTCTTCCAGAACGGCGTATTTCGGGTACGGATAGGGAGTTTTCTGAGGCGTGCTCAGAACTCTGAACTGAAGTTCGGCATGCCGGGGGTGTCACGGATGCTGGTGGCTGGGTCGGGGCCACATTGGCAGTAGATGGCGGGAGATCAGTGGTGGGAGAGGCATGTTCTATCGTTCTCTCTAGAGTCGAGAGATGGCGGCCGGCAGCTGAAGCAGGGGGAGCTGAGACAGAGTGTTCGTCGCGATTTATATGTGTGGCAGGTGGTGTGCCCTCCGCGCCATCATACCCTTGAAGCCTCTCCGCTACGAGCTCAGGATTCGCCAACAATCTGTTTGCCCAGGGGTTCTCCTGGGCAAATTCGCGGAGTTTACAGAGCATCTCAGACTCAGAAGGCCCAGACGGGTGAGAGGAGGGCACCCCCGACACCGGTGCTGATTGTTGAGAGCGCGCTGGCTCCTCCACCTGCGATGGAATATTCCTCCGGCGTCTTGAGGGGCCCGGAACTCCCGGTGACTGGTCCTACATCAGCAATTAGCTATCCAATTTTGATCTAAGTCCCTGTTCAGTCTAGATACTTACGCCGCCATTGGCAACAACGATAACGCCAGTACCAGGAGGCGCCCGAGGCGCCCCCTCTGCCTCGGCCTGTAGCCTTTCGTCCTCGTCAAACCACTCCTCCTCCTCCTCCATTGCCCATGCCGCATCTTCTGCGCCGGCCGACTCTTCCCAGATTGCGCGGTCGAAAAACATGTACCACCCATTGGGAGGCTTGGGGGTCTTGTCCAGGTCCTCACCGTCTTTGGGTCGTGACTCGATAACCATGAGGTCCAGTGGATCCTGGCCACTGTTGGTGAGAAACCAGACACGAATGTCATCATCTCGGTTCAGGAATATAAGTTGGCATAGAGGGAGAGGATCTTCGGGGTCCTGACGTAGTCGGGCAGCACCCTCGCCTGTCGCACCGATGAGATACCGGGGACATCGGATTTCGTCTTCGACGTCTTGCTCTCTGACGACCCGTAGCAGATGCGTGATGCTTGCTGTCGCGAAGACCCCCCAGGCGATTATGCGGTCCGAATCTCTTTCACACTAGGGGTGGCCGAAGAAGGGATGCGGGGCCGCTGGTGCTCCAGATCGACGAACAATATGGATTCTGACAGCTCGCGGTGAAAATAGCAACTCCCAATCCGCAAGAGCCACTAGCAGTGGATGTCAGGGCGGGCCTCATGGAATCAAGATGGCTAGCACTTACTCGGGGGTTCTGTAACGTCGCCGCGACAATCACGACCAGCCCTTTGACGCTCCTTGGTCGTTTGCAGTTTCTTTCCAGAATCCCTGAGAAGGATTTTCGGATGCTGGTTCAGTTCGAAACGGTCGTCGGCCTGATGCTGGCATTTGATGAGCTCAATTCGCTCCTTGACTGGTTATAGGCCATGGGCGAACAATAAAATTGAATCCACTTGCGTTTCAGTTAGGCGACCGGGGTCCAGGTGGCGAGCCATCATGTAGGCCTTTATTTGCTCGCGCCATGTCGCATAGATAGAAGATTGGCCATGCGGATGCTTGAATCCACACCACGATTTGGCGTACGCAATGTCGCCATACACAGTCCTGTTTCTTAGATTGTCAGTATACCAGATTCTGATTATGGTGGGATAGTTTGGCTTTATACACCGAATCTCCAGCGGCAGGTTGGAAGTGAGCACGGTCCTCAGGCTCGGGTCCTCTGTTGATTAAAAAAGGGCAGTGAGTTTGATATCCTAAGATTCCATATAAAGAGAATTCCAGCAGTGCTTACGCTCGCTCTTCCGCCGGGCGACGGGCTGCCGAACGTGTAAGAGTTCTTCTTCGTATACCGCCCCGAACTTCTGGCGGGGGAGGTTGTGTCGCGGGGAGTCTAAGTGGCAGAGAGCTATTAGCATCGGTTACAAACACTGGGAGATGTAGTTTGCTTACTTTCCCTTCCTCAAGTGATGTCTCGCTATGCCTGGAGGGGCCATTGGTTCTTCGGCGATTTTGGAATCTAATATGAAGGGTGATCAAAATAAAATTGCGGGGGTCTCTTGATACCCACTTGGATGCCGGTTGACCTTGGTATGTCTCAAGACGCCAGATGTTCGGACGCTGGAGAGGAGGAAGGCAGGTGGGGGTCTTCTGAGGCGGGAGGTAAGAAAGATGGAGGGGTCGGAGGGGTCTTTTTTTTTTTTTTTTTTTTTTTTTTTTTTTTTTTTTTTTTTTTTTTTAAATATTATTTTTTTAAG